>Ga0115555_1000767_pt1 | contig 21980 bp, 24 predicted proteins | sample COGITO_mtgs_1104_2_FD_87285 | JGI IMG/M metagenome (GOLD analysis project Ga0115555, IMG submission 87285) | Pelagic marine microbial communities from North Sea - COGITO_mtgs_110407 | ecosystem: Environmental > Aquatic > Marine > Epipelagic | place: Germany:Helgoland, sampling site Kabeltonne... | reverse complement strand
AACATTAACAGGATTTCTTTTAGAATCATGTATATACCAACTAGCCGTACCACTAGCTTTTTTCTGAAGAAAAAATGTAGGTTTAAAACCTATGTCAATATAAGGACCATTTGCATTTCCATTACCAATGTAACTTCCTACCTTACAGACACCAGCAACTGAGCGGAACGCTAGGAATGATTTAGGTCTTGTATTGCCATTAGTGTTGTTACCTGTGCCGACTGAAAACACTGAAGCAGTAGGTGCTGTGTCATTCCAGAATGTTGCGTTGTCAGCAGCACCATCTGTTTGATTTAAAAGTAAATAGTCAGTTTCAGCATCACTGGCTGCGCCAACATGATATACAGCAATAGAGTTGGCTGCGCCCTTGTCCCAGACAATCACCATCTCAGCAGCACCACCTAAACCATGCCCCACAGTCCCCGCCGCTGTTTGACCAGTATATGTCCCAACAGAGAAATGCCCTGCATCAGCAGAAATTATAGTGCTTGGAATAGAACCATCATTATTTACTGTGCCAGTAGTTGCACTATCTCCTATAAGCCACTGCCAAAGAACATAGCTTTCATTGGCAGTATTTACCTGTACATCACTACCAACTTGAACACCTCTTTGTAAAAACCGTTGTACAGTGTTAGGTTCAGTTGCTTCAGCAGCAGCTTCATTAGAGTGTAGAACTTCTCCAACACCTCTTACTCTATCTACTAAGACATGAGAGTCAGTGGCATCTCTGTTCTTGATCCATGCCAATGCTGTAAGCTTAGATGCAGTGTCATCTAGGTTGTCTTGGTTAATTTCTTTATAGTCTGTTGTTACGCTAGCTAATGTTGTTTGCCCACCTGTCTGTAAAGTAACAATACTGTTATTAAAGTTTGAAACAGCAGGACGTATTCCAAAGCTTGGATCAAACGAAAAGCTATCTACTCTTGCTCCAGTAATTTCTGAGAAAGAACCAGTACCTTCATCTTGAAAGTATACTCTTACAGTACCAGCATCTGTGTCCACTTCAAAACGAAGAATATCATCAGCATCTAAAGCTTGTAAACTTGATACTGAACTAAATGTAGTAGAAGTAGTTCCTGCTGGTATTTTAAATATACCAGTATCAGTATAAGCAAAACTACCGGGAACAGAAGCAGTACCTAGCTCAATAGACCCAGAGGCAGCATTGATAGCCGATAAACCTGTTTGACTAGTTATAAAGCCAACCTGTGGGTATCCTGATAACACTGTGTTCATTTGAAATTGAAATACAACCTTGCCTGTCATCCCAAATGTTGTTGTTGAAGAATCAGAAAGAGAACCATCTGTACCCTTTACTTTTGTATTACCTTCGGACCAGACATTACTACCTCCACCAGAATAGCCGGGATCAAATGTTGTAAAGTTTTTAGTAGGTGTGTCTATAAATTGATCTGTGGTTGCCCAAGCTGAACCGCCATCAGTTGATTCAGTCCAATTATTACTATTACCAGAAGTATCTGTACCTGCTCCACTTCCAGATGCAAATGTACTTCCATACTGTAGATAAAAACCATTAGTACCAAAAGTTAAACCACTTACATCTTTTGGCACCCAACGATTTGTTGATGTATCCAGTTGACCAAAGCTAGTTGCATCTAGCTGTTGACCATCAATCATAACTGTTTCAGCTAAGTAAAAGTCTGGTTCACCAACTCCATTATTTGTCTGTCTTCCAATGTTGTGTTCATTGGTAGAGTTAAACTCTGTATCATAATCATCAGTGGCTAAGTCTGTACCACTTACAGATTGTCTAACACCATTAATATAAATTATAACTTTATTGGCACTAGCTACTGCTGCTCTTGTATCATAAGCCACCACCAAATGATTCCAACTAGAAGTATCACCAAATGTTCTATCAGTGCTTATATTAAGTACAAACGATGAACCATTGTAAAGATTTGCCTGTACTTTTTTAGTAGCAAGAGTAGTACCAGTAATTCTAATTTGTGCTTCTTTTGATCCATCATCTGTAGTTAGTACTGCATTTTCATTACTATTACCTACACCTGTCATTTTAATCCAAGTGCTAAAGGTAAGTGTTTTTTCATTACCTCCAGAAGAAGGTGTTCTTGCAAGATATCTTAAATCTGCACTATTAAACATTGCAGATTTATCTACAGTGTAAGCATCAGTGAACGGAACAAAGTCTCCTACTCTTTGACCTGTTCCATTACCTTCGTACAGAGTAGGTGCAAAGTAATCTATTCCTTGAAATTCTGGTGCTGTAAGGTTTGCAGAATTTAACGACTTAGCATCTGTTGGTCTGTTAGTTACTCCTGTCCAGTCATCTTCGTCAAAAAGATATTGTGCAATGCTTGCACTACCTGTTGAATGGTAGAGATACAGAGTTTCATCTGTTGGTAAAGTGAAAGGCGCTGCTCCTGTTTTTGAAGAACCGCTTGTTGGATCACCAGAAGCTAACCATGTAATCGTACTACCACTAACTGTGCCAAAATACATAGCTGTATTATCAGCATCAAAAGCTACAGCAATTCGTCCTATTGATGTAGCACTTCCAACATAAGATACAAGACTTGAACCATTATATGCTCTACCAGAAGAATCACCTGCCAGCCATACAAATGTGTCGCTTCTAGTATGAGGACTTGACGCAGTATTACCTATAGCACTTTGAAGTGCTATGCCGGGATATATACCATTAGCACCCGAAGACCAGTCAATTTCCCAGTACCACATACCACTACTGGGCAATGTTGTAGTTATTACTGCACCGTTATCAGAGGCAAGCGAAACTTTGGTGTTGCCTTCTGAAAATGTTCCTTTACTTGTTCCAACTTGCGTCAACGGGTTAAAAGTTGGGTAAACTTTGCTAGGTGTGCTAGTGCTTTGATTAGCACTGCTCATACTGGTAGTTGTGAAATCATTAGCGTTAGAGCTAATATCATTCCCCAGATCAGCACTATCTGCAAAGTCTAGACAAAAGCTATTTCCTCCTGCTGTGGATGCAAGAGCAGCAATATCTGCGTCAGACTTGGGGGTAAACTCTGAACCATTAGTACCAAAGGTAAAGGCATCTAGGAAATCTGTGACCGCAACAGTACCAGCTTGGATCGATTTTCCCACAAGCATTGTTGCTTGAGCTACATAATTATTTAAAAATAAACTGTTTGAAACTCCATTGTTATACGCACCGATATTATGTAGTCCAGCATTGCCCCATGCCGCTGGAGCTGCTGACAGCGCAGAGCCAGACGTTAAAGCTAACGTTGTTTCCCTAACTCCATTTACATACAACTGCACCGAATCTGTTTCATTTGAGTCAATGCTTAAAATTAAATGATACCAACCAATGTCCCTAAAAACTCGACTAGTTTTATACGCAATTGTAGCTGCATTAACATCTTCTATGTGGATTTCAATCATATCGTCGCTGGCATGCCACACAAAACGATTAACTAAATTTGTCCCGCTAATATTTTTTAATCCAGAAAAAATCGCTTGATCAGTACCAGTAAAAGAATTTCGTTGTACCCAAGTTGCAAACACAAGACGAGTCTGCGCTGAACCACTGCTAAATGTTTTAGATAAAAAATCTGCTGATCCATCTAGCCAAACTGAATTACCAATCAGAGTTGGGTCAAACGGTGCTGGACCTGTACTCTGTCCACCTGCACCTAGAAGAAGATTATTACTAAATACACTCATTATGAATATGCCTTTGTTACCAGAGCTTGAACATCTGTGGATGTTTGTACTATATAATCTAGCCTATCCACTGCTGCTGCATCTGTGGAAAGAACTGGTGCAGTACCACCAGCAAAATCCCAAGAAGAACCATAGGCCAGTGTCCTGCTACCTGTGCCGTCCTGTGTAATAAAGATACTACCCACCTGTCCAGCTACACAGTTGGTAGGATTATCAAGAGTTCTGTTACCTGCCAGTGTCACTGTAAAGTTCTGGCCCACGTTAAAATCTACAGAGATGTTTGTACCGTCTGTTAGTGCTTGTATATCAGCAACTGCTGCTTTCTCAATGTGTAAGTCCTTACCCAAAAGTGCATTTGTACCCACTGCCAAAGCACTGACATATACATCTGTGGCGCTAAGAATGCCTGTCAGCGTACCACCTGCCAGAGGTAACCTAGTTCCAATACTAGCTGCCAGCGTGGCAGAAAGAGCAACAGCAAAATCACTAACAGATGTAATTCTAGTGTTGGCAGTTCCTATAGATGTAGCTAGTGTAGCTGAAAGAGCCACTGCAAAATCACTAACAGAAGTAATTCTTGTATTAGCAGTGTTAATGCTGGTGGCCATTGTGGAAGATACGTTGGCAATGCTGGTGGCTAGGGTAGCTGAGAGTGCCACTGCAAAGTCACTGACAGAAGTAATTCGTGTGTTAGCTGTGCCTATGCTAGTGGCCATTGTGGCAGAAAGAGCCACTGCAAAATCACTAACGGAGGTAATTCTTGTATTGGCTGTGCCTATGCTAGTGGCCAGTGCAGCAGATGCAGCTACAAGAGCATTGTTAGTAGAGGTATGTGCATTGTTGATAGAAGTGATAGCAGCTGCACTAGGAACAGCAGTACCACCTACAAAAATATTAGTAGAGGCATAGACATTAGCAGCGGATACATCCCCAGAGAACTCTGCTGCTACGCCTGATACCTTGGTGGTGAAGCTACCTGTACCTGCTACAAAGTTGGTTGCACTGAGAGAGGTGTTAAAGCTACCCGTGGCGGCGTCTACCTCTGTAAGACTAAGAACAGGATTAACCACAACTGTGGCGCTGGTGCTGGCAGTGGATACTGAGACACCGGCTACAGTAAGCTTTACAGTGTCATCACCTGCTGTTAAAGTATTGAAACCACCTGCCACCAGATCATTAAGCTCATCTGCCGTGGCGGTCAAGACAGTCCCTGCCAGAGCAAACTGTCCCGTGACGTTTAACTGAGCCGTACTCATGGCAATGGGAGAAGCAGTTCCTCCTCCATCTTGAATAGTCCTTACGGTGCCGTCCAACCCTGCATTAGAAGTCTGTGCATTTACCTGTAACAGGTCCTTATAGGTATTGGCTATCTTGGCATTTGTTAAGTCTGCCATGTTGTTCTATTCCTCACTTATATAAAGTTCCACTGTGTAGTCTCTTCACCCCATGCGGTGGTCACTGCACTCCAGCTTTGGTTTCTGTCAGAATTATCCGGTGGCCTTGCATCTTTAATAACTTCTTTGTCTATTGGAAATCTTACTCTATTCTGAGGATTGGTTACAAGATTAAATATACCATCACTTTCAGACTTAGCAACTATAAAGTCTGTTCCCGGTTCTTTTACTCTTTGGTCAAGCCTGTACCTGAAGCCTGATCTATCACTGATAAAGAAACCTTTTTTAAAAGACATTTAACATTTCCACCTTTTTCTAGCTTGTCTAAGCCTTGAGTTAGGATTCTTTGCAGCTTTGGGAAACTTCTTCATTTGCCCTGCTGATCTGGCGCAGTAGCTCTTACGTCTTTTTGAATCCTTACTGCCCTTCTTAACACTCCCTGTCACCGCTGTCTTTAGCTTACTACCGGGGTTATCTCTCCTGTACTTTGCCACACCTTTCTTGGTCATGCCAGCACCAGACTTGGTGGGTCTCTTCTGTCCACCTCTGATACTGTGACCCTTCATGCTACCCTTTTTTATAGGCATTCCTACTTCTTTCTACTTGCAAAAGTTTTAACATTGGTGGGCTTACCCTTTACACCTTGCTTAACTGCTCTCTTACGTTGAACAGCTGACTTCTTTTCAGAAGATGACATACCTTTTGCCTTGGCAAGAGGAACACACTTAGGATATTTTCTCTTTGTACCTGTAGTAGATTTTCTACCGCACGGTTGATATTTTCCATTTTTCTTAGGTGCTCCTATATCTACCCATTCTTCAGATACCCACTTCCTTAGTCCACCTCCTGTCTTAGCCCCTACTACTTTTTTCTTCTTACCTTTCTTCTTACCACCGGGGGTGACTTTTCCAGAACAAACAGCAGAGGCGTACATATTGGCATAGGCAGAGGGGTATACATCAAACTTACGCTTTGCAGCTGCTTTACCTCTGGGACAAAGTTTAGCCATTTACTTAGACCACCCTCAGTCTAGGAGTGATAAAGAGACTCACTCGGTTTCTGTCTGAATCTAAAGCACTGGTAAGAAGTTCTTCATACTTTGCTTTAAGAACAGCTACTCTCTCTGCAGGGATACCTGCCCTCTTATAACTGAGGTAGTAGGCAAGACCACAGGTCAGGGCAGGGAGAAACCTGAAGGGAACATCTGCGTTCTGGAGAGCACTCTTGCTAACATCTGCCAGACGTTTCATTCTGTAGTTTCTAAAGGTATAAGTATCTGCTGCGTCAGGCACAGGGAAGAAGAAAGCACTGACAGTCTCTCTTCCTCTGAGCGTGGCAAACTGTGTGGGCCTACCAGAGGTAGCTTTGTTAGTGATACCCTCGTATTCCTCGTAGCCTATTCGGTTCATCTGAAAGTCATTGCTATTGGAGGTTAGTCTGATGTACCCAGAGAGAACGTCCACAGTATCTGCAGGGAGCGTGTACTCTGCTGTCCCTGTGACCAGCGTGGTACTGGCTAGGTCTGTACCCCAGAGGAGAACACCACGGTTCTGCCAGTCTGTCAGCATCAGGTTCAGTGATCTTCTGGCAGTGATAGCATCATTGGCAAGTTCTGCCTGACCACCTAGCATGGCATAGGCTTCTTCTATTACCTCGTCTATAAAGAAGGTAGTGTCAAAGTCTGATGTAGTTGCAATGGCCATTGTATGCTACCTGTTCCTCATGCGTGATGGATTGCCAACCAGACCACCTGCTTTTAAATTAGTTCTAGGGGCGTTGGCCATATAATTCTTTAGCTGTCTTTTATTTATTGCACTCTTGGTAGCAGCTTTAGCATCTTTAACATACATATTTCTGGCTTTCGCATTAACTTCTTTTTTAGAAAGATCAGGATTATCTTTTGATACCATATCTATGTAAGCTTCTATTTCTTTTTTATCATCTTTTTCTTTCATTTTACCTGTTCCTCATCCAAGCTGGTTTCACAGAAGTATCCATAACTTTACCTCCTCCCTTCAAGGGAAGAGGTTTCATATAAGGTATCCTCCTACCAGAGGGAAGCTGTTGTTCTACGTTTACCTTCTTTATACCGTAGGGCTTCACTGTTAAATTATATTTTTCAAAAGCCATCAGGAACGGTACCTTTCTGTTGTTTCTTTTAGTAGAGGGTCTGAACGCTTTTGAAGAATTGTGTCCAGCTTAGAATCTAACCTCTGTACTAAAGTTTCTACTCTGTTGCTCTTATCTATCAGAGCAATTATAATATCATCTTGGTTTTTAAGAGCAGATGCTACGTCCTTGAGCATAAAATGAAGAAGCTTCCAAGCTGCCGCTCCTGCTCCTATGGTGGCAACTATGGCAAGTCCGTAATCTGATACAGCTTGAAATACACTAAAGTCTTCCACCATATATTTCCTTTCTTAACTATTCCCCTGAAGGAACTGGGTTACAAGAACAACCTCCTTCGCTGGTACAAGAACAATCTTCACAACCTGTGCATTGACAGGAAGGATTAGAACACCTCTTCTCTTGTTCCTCAGACAACGTCCGGTCCTATTCTAGCCGCACCGTAGCCCTGCCCTGTGGGTTTACCGTTGAAGGCGTTTAATTTTTCAGAGTCCACGGGAGGGTTCTGATCAGGAATAAGGTAGTCTTCTTTGTTACCTCCCGACAAGGCAGAGCCGCCTCCAACCTTACCTCCTTTTTTAAGTCCTCTTTTCTTGGCATTCATATAGTTCATAGCCATTGTTTAAAATCCTCTCAGTGCTGCGCCTGCTCCCTTCCCAGAGAAACCGGCTTTCCGTTTACCTGCCTTGTTCATACCTTGGGTCTTGAGCTTACCTCTTCCCGGTCTGCCACCTGCTTTCTCACCATCGTCCATGTTGAATTCTTTTTCAAACTGCTTCTGAGTGGCGTGTTGCATTCCATATTTTCTAGAGAAGTCTCCTAGACCTGTGCCTTCTTTACCATAAAACTTAAAACCATCGTCTGGTTGCTTAGAAGGTTTCTTAGAAGCTTTCTTGCTAGCCTTTGGCTGACGCGCGTCAATTTCTAATTCTTCGTTGGCATCTTTAGATGGACTTTCTCTATAACCTGTTCTTGGGTTCTGGCTACTACCTGTAGCCTTTTTCTTCTTAGGTGCAACAGGCTTAAACTCCCCGAAGTCGTCCATATTTATTAGATCATCTCCAAAAGGATCAGGATTTTTAGTTTTAAGTTTTGCTGGACTCTTTCCTACCTTATTAAATAAATCCACATCTTGATCTACCTCGTTAATATTTACTACTGGATATTTCTTTACTTCTGTAGCAGGCGGAATCTTTTTTAGCGCCCTTGGTTTGTCTCCTAGGAACATAAGTTCTTTTTCTTTTTTAGCCATTCTTAATCACTCCCTTTGACCAGTGTATTAGGACCGCCAGCTGTACTGAAACTTGTTTGCATATCATCTTGTCTACTTCTTCTGGCTCTGTTTCTGAGCCTGTCTATCTCACTCTGGTACTCCTGTTGCCACGACGGAGTGGTGTTAAAGCTCTTCATAAAGAGAGAAGCCTCTATCATGGAAGCATAGAACAGCGCGTTCTCACAGTGAGTGGTGAAGTAGTTTGTGGGACTTGCAGATGTAATAGTTGTAATCTGTGCAATGAACCCTATCTGAGAATCTACCGTGGCAGAGGGCGTGGGGGCCACTCTGATCTCTGTGTTGGTCTTAAAGCCATAGTACCTAGGTGTACCAGTAGAAGCTGACACAGGCCAGTAGTCCAGCAGGTATTCATAAGGTCTATGCTTCAGCTGTGTTCTGGCACCTCCTACTTCTATGGAGAAGGTCTTGATGATCTCTCCACCCACAGGGACAGAGACCTCTGCTGTGGCACCTGATACAGCTACACTGGCATAAGAGACCAGACCCTGATCATCCAGATCATTCTGCATCTTCTCCTGTGCTCTCTGTATCATGGCAGGGAGAGCACCTACAAACTCTGAGCCATCGTTCTCAGTAGTTTCTATGATGATGCTGACAAGAGAATTAAAATCCACAGCCTAGCTCCTAGCCATAGTAAACATAAATTTTACCAGCGTTACTTGCGCCAGCAACAGAGACATTTCCCTTGCACCGAATACCATCGTCCTCCATATAAATACTATCACCAGTGTTAGCAGTTAAAACAGGTTGTTTAATAACAGGACCCTTGGAATCTCCTATGACAATTTCTGCAGCAACGGTGACAGCGTAGGTGTACATTCTGATACGAGTGTCAGACAGAGTAACGCTACTGATGGTATCCACCAGAAAACCATTACCACCTGCACCTCCCACCACCTGTGCTATTTTAGTTGTAGTACTCATTCATTTTCTCCTGAGTAAAAAAGGGGAGAACCCTGCAAGGCAAGACTGCCCTCCTGATCCTCCCCTTATTATAGATCAAACTTTATATCTTTCCAAACTGCAGAGAGGTTATCTTTCCACCGCTGCAAGAATGTAATCAATGGTCAGGGTCTTAGCAGCTGCCTCACCATTTTGAATACCGAAAGAAATAGTAAGGTCTTCGTCATCAGGAGCATTGGTGGTGCTTGCAATCTCTCCTACCTTTACGTTATCTTGGTAGGCGCGGAACACTGGACCACCAGTGGCAACGTCCAGAGGATCATACTCAAAAGAAAGCGTGACAAACGTATCATCTGCCATTGCGTTCATCTCCAGAGCACTCAGACTAGAATCGTTGTCTTTCTCAATGACAAGATCAGGTTGAGTATCACCATCTATTTTTAAGAAGTAAATACCATCCGTAACGTCCAGAGGGGTTGTATCAGTGATCTGAAGACCCATGACAATCTCTGACTGAGTAGCGTCATTGGTTTTAAACCTAGCCGTAAAGAACATTCTTTTGCTAGAATCCCATTTGAAAGACTCACCCTTCAACTGGAAGAAGTCTAGATCATTATCTCCTGCAGCGTTGGTGATCAATAGCTGTCCACCTGCACCTGCAGTGATTGCCTCTGAGGCAGAACCCGCTCCAGCTTCAGTGGTGGTGATGGTGTAGATACCAGAGTGGTACTCAAAGAAATCATCGTGGTACGTGTAGTACTTAAAGGGGTCCATGTAAGGGTAATTAAAAAGCGGGTTACCTTTTACTTGGTTAGAAACTCCGTTGGGGAAATGTGTAGGCATAGTGAACAGTCCTTTCCTAGACCAGCACCCCCTCGGGGGTACCATTCAAATATGGAAGTGTGAGTGTGAAAAAGCAGTGGAGGAAGTTTTTAGGCTCCCTCCACTGTAGTAAGAACTACGCTCCTTGAGAACCGAAGTAACCTCTCCAGTCCGAATAACCAAAGCTGTAGCGTTCTCTGGCTTTGAACCGGAGATTACCCGTGTCAAAGTCAGGCTCCATCTTAGTGGCAAGCGGCGCTCTGATAAACATCTTTGCTCCGTTGGGAACATCAGTTTTGATAAAGAACGCATCAGGGTCACTGAATCGCTTGTTCACCATGTAACCAGAAGGGAGCATACCCTGATGGTTAATGGAGTTGATGTTGTTATCAGCCGTGTTTGACTGATAGGGGCTGTTCAGAACACGGTCTGCCGTGAACTGATTGCTAGGGGCAACGTGCAGAGAAACTGCACCCGCACCAATCAAGATACCTCTATCATCTTTCAACGTCTGAATAGACACCAAAGCAGTTTCTAAAGCAGCTTCAGAAAGATCAACCGTACCCGTGGTACCAATAAGGTTACTTTGAGTACCGTCACCCACCGTGGGGTGGCTGGCGCTGAACATTGGTTGTCCATCTCCACCAGTGATGGCAGCGTTAAAGCCTTGGTTGAACGTCTGAGCAGCTTTCGTCTGCTTCGTGCTTGCCATGGAACGAGCAAGCCCTCTGGCACGTAGCTTGGCAAACGTGTCATACAGGTTGTCTTCCATAGCTTCCTCGGTTACAGAGAAGGCCAAAGCAACAGTTTCAGCCGTGTAACGTGAGGTGTAACTTTCTTGTGCATTGTCATACTGGACAGCAGCGCCTTCACCCTTGACAGGTGCCTCGCCAAATCCAGTGAAGAGAACTTCTTCTTCAAATGCACGGTCAGAGTTCTCTACTTCATAAAGAACACTGTATTCATCAGCAACTTCTCCGTACTCAATACCGAAGACGGCATTAAGACCCGGCAGAAGCTGTTTGGCAATACTAGCTCTATTAATAGCCATTGTCTAAGCTCCTTTCAGGTTAAGCGCCAGAAGACACACGTGTCAACTGGTGGTGGATAAGTTGAACTTCCGCAATCGGGAAGGCACGTTCTGCAGCATCGTCAATGTCGTTACCGGGGGTATCGAGAAAGTCAATGATACGGAACATTGCAGCTACGCCACTGGTACGACTGGCAACGTCTAGGCCAAAGCCTGAACGTCCAGTAAAGGTAGAACCCGCACCTCGGGTAACTTCAAAGTTTAGTTCCATGATATCGCCAACAGAGGCGCTGGCGTCACATTGGATTTCAAACGTGGCTTGCGGATCATCACAAACAATTGCATAAGCATTGCTTGCCGACGTTCCCGTGGGCCAGTGTTTGCGGAATTTCGGCTCACCGTCTTCCTCGTAGTAGCAACCCATGAACACACCAATTGGGTGGTCAGCGGCACCGGAGTCATTACCGACAACAGATACATAACCACCTCTGACATGGACAAGATCACCCGTGAAGATGTTCCCGTCAGCGCCAGATGCAATACGGTAGTTACGAGTCTGCGTGGTGTTGGCACCAGCAGAGTAGCGACGAGAAGGAGTGAGACCGTTTAGGGCTTTTGTAGTAGTCATACTACGCTCTCCTTTTTAAAGATGAGTAGAATAAGTAGCAGGCTTCTAAGCCTGAAATTGTGGCATTCTACCCTTGGTTACAGTTGAAGTGCTACTGTTTGAAATGGGCATTTTGGAGTTTGAAGCCGACATAAGTTGTTGGTTTACAGCCTCCATAAGGTCGTTAGCTTTTCCTTCGTAATAGTCATTTCTGGCAACTGACTTTCCACGGGGCATCTTGGCTAGAGCGACATCCCCCCGTACAACGCAGTTGGTATAGCGTCCGGTATCTAAAACAGTGGCAGAGTGTAACATCTCAGGAACTTCTTCAGGAGTTACAAATACCCATCCCTGTGTCATCTTGTTACCTACGTTCTTATAGTCATCTTCACCTTTGAGGGTGATACGCACCCAGCGGAGAACCATGTCTTCATTGGTAAATCTGTCTACAACACCTGCAGGTACATCAAGATAATTTGGTTCTTGATAAGTGTATTCTTTTGTTTCAGTTTCCCTTGTCTGTGTTGTTCTGCTACTTGCTTTACTCATCTTTAAACGCTCCTTCTGTTTTTGTTACGCGCACTTAACTTAACCAATTGGTACATACTCTCCTGCTGCACGGTCTGCCCGTGCTTTTTCAGCAGCGTACTTCTCAAGAGGGATGTTCCACTTCTGAGCTAGTCTTACATCTTCTTGAGTAAGCTTAACTTTTTTAGAAGAGGAGTTGGAGGGAGAACTGCGCGACTGTCCTGCCACCACCTGTTGAGTCTTTCTTTGTGCAGGGGCTTCCTGTTGCACTTCTTGATTAAACTTGTGCGGAAACTCCTGCCTCATTCTAGAGTCCACCTCTGAATAAAAACTTTGAGAGGAGGGGTCATAACCTTCTTCTTTAAGCTGTGCGTCTATTGTAAGAGCCGCCACAGTCATAATGTTATCAGAACCAAACCAGTTGTTCTCTGGCTTTTGGCTCCACTCCACTGCTTGTGGATCATAGTCAGTGGTCTGATCTTGAGCCTGTACTTGCTGCTGCTGCTCTTGTGCGTACTGTTGCCTCTGTTCTCTTTCTTCCAGAGTTCTTTCGTACTGAGCCAGCTGCGTTCTATTCTGTTGAATGTTATTCAGGTCAAGTTGAGACTTACTTAAAATCTCTTGGGCCTCTAACATTTTTTCTTTATCGCCTGAGTCATAGGCAGATAAATAAGATTGTTTGGCCAGTTCTGTTTGCTTCTGTAGTTGCTGCTCTGTTAGATCAAAGGTATTCTTTTGCAGGTCTACAGTGCTCTTGTCTCTGCTGTTTACAGTTTGTATCAGAGACTGACGCTCTGCTTCTAACTGTGCAATTTTATCATCACGTTCTTTCTTCTGCTTTACCAGCTGTCTTATTCTCTTCTCTGCACCCTTGGTCTCAATACCGTCTAGTTCAGGTAGAGTTTCTTTTGCCTCTACAGGAGGGGCAGGTGCAGGGTCAGATTCTTCCTCCACCTCTGGAGCAGCGTCTTCAACTTCAAACTCCACTGTTTCTTTTTCTGAGGTAGCTGAAAGATCAACTTCGTTCCAGTCCGTTAGTTCTTCTGCTACGTTTTCTTTAACTTCTGCTTCTTGTTCTTCGCTCATTTATACTTTCTCCATAGTTGCGAAACTAAGATTACGCTTCTTATCTTAATATTAATACCATGATTAGTTTCCTAATACAAGGGTAGTGTCTAAATCTTCTGGATCAGAGATTCTCATCAGGACCTGATCATCAAAGAGAAGGAGGAGCTTTACGCCTTTGTAGACAAACTTGGTACCAGATAGTTTCTGGTAGCAGACATAGTCACCTTCTTTACACCAAGCGCCTGCAAGAAATTTATCCTTGTCTTCGTAGGCCAGTGTTCCTACTTTAAGAACTCTACCAACCGTGGTGAGATAGGCAATGTCATCTCTGGCTCTCTCTGGTAGAAGGATTCCTCCTTTTGTTTTTTCTTTGATAGAGGTAGGTCTAACAAGAACATGATAACCGGGAAGGTCTGGAAGAACCTCTGGGTCCGGTACATCATTCTTGGTAATCCACGCATCATTTGTAATAGCCCCGCCTAGTTGAGGATTAATCATAGTTGTCTTCTCTCTCCATTCTATTGTTGACAATACGGTTTAGTTCTGTGGAAGCCCACTCAATTCCTGAGATAGTTCCCACCAACTGCTTATATTGGTTATAGTCTTCTACCTGTCCGGTTGCAAGCAAAACTTTTAGTTTCTCTTGTTGTTCTGAAAAAGCTTCTTTAATCTCCTGAAACATATCCATGATATGCTAATCATACTACCTTTGATCTGGTCATCCTACGCTTTTTTTTAGAAGGTCTTTTCTTAGACTGCTTAGAGGTAGACATGGCAATGGCCACTGCCTGAGACTGTGAGTACCCTTCTCCTTTTAATTTTTTAATATTAGCTGTGATAGCTTTCTTACTTTTACCGGGGGTCAGAGGCATACTAAATAGCTTTCGGTTCGTAGGGGTTGGGGTTACTGGCCATTCTTCCACCTGTGGATCGCTTGGCCACTTGAACTGGGTCATCTCCCATGTTCTTTAGTGCTTGAGCTACATCGTCCATTCTTTCAATAATTCCGGGTCTTCCAAGTTTTTTAGCATTTTTGTATTCTTCATTGTTTAAAAACTCTTTGGCAGCTTCCTGAAACTTTCCTTTGTTGATAAGTTTTCTGGTCTTTGGACTTGCTTTTGGCGTCAGAGTACCTCTGTAGTAAGACTGGGTCAGTTGCAGTTGTAAGTCTGTAGGGTAAGTGTCAAAATTAGGATAGGCTTTTTTAATCTCTTTTAGACGAGTGTCTAGGTCTTCTCTGAGCATTTGATCTGCTTGTTCTTCTGTGATTCGAGTATCTTTAGTTATAGGTTTTCCTTCAAGGTCTCTGGTTCTTCCGTAACCAATGGTATAAGGATCACCCTTTACAGGCTTTCTTGCCTTTAGTATAGGTGCTCCTTCGTAGTACTTAATTGTATGAATAAGTGCATCGTCAAAAGAAGGTTCAGCCGCTACACCACCGTCTGGCTCTGGTTCTGGATGAGGAGAAGTTCTAACCTGTGTTCTAGTAACAGGCTCTTCAATGGCAGTGGGAGATACAGCAGAAGGAGAAAAAAGATTACCTAGATAACTTTTAATTGAATCCATATCAATCATAGAGCTTTCCTCATTTGGTTCTTGTGCTTGGGGAGTGGCCATTAATCCTGCAGGAGCAGGGGTAGGAGCAGGGGGAGTAGGCATAGACATAGCAGGTCTCTTAAATCTACTACGCAGGATACCACCGGGGTCTTGTTCTTCCTCTACCTGTTGAACAAACTCTTGTTGTTTCTTTGTCAGGGGGCGTCTTTCTAAGTAACTTGGCAGGTTACCTATTAGTTGTCTCTGAGTTATCGGTGAATCTGCCATGCTTCTACCCTTTCTGTGCCATGGCCAGCAGAGACTTCATGGCAGTGTCCGCTGCCTTGATCTCACTGTTGTCTTCTGCCTTGTCACGCTCCAGTTCTAGCTTGGCGGCACTCTCCAGAGCCTTCAGGTTGTCCCTGCGCTCCTCTGTTTCCATCTTGCCCACGTTCATAACCAGATCGCTCATGTTCTCTTTCTCTCTGAGGTTCATGTCACGCTGTTTCAGGGCAATCTCTGCAGAATCCTTCAGAGTTTCGGCCTGTGCCTTCTCTCTGTCAAACTCCAGACGCTCTTTCTCCAGTAGGAGCATCTGTTGCTCTGGACTTTGGGCCACGCCCATGGCAGCGTTGGCGTTTGCCACCTCTTCTGCGGCCTGTGCCATGACCATCTCCGTGGTTTTGGGGTCACTGGCCACTCCAGAGGCCTCTACCATGCCCAGAACCTGCTCTTGGTACTTCATAATCATGTGATCTCGGATATTTGCGTTGATTATGGGTACAATCTGCTTCATCATGGGGTTTGCCCCGGTGGCAGGGTCCTTCAAGAAGGAAGTTTTGAACTGAATGTGCGCTTCGTGGTTCTGTCCCGGGAAAGCAGCTATGGGAAGGCCCTTGGTGGCGGCTATGATGTCTGCCAGAGGGTCTCTTGGCTCTGGTTTTTGGTCCGGTGGTAGGATTTCGTCTAGGTTTGGGAAGTTTGCAGCGGTCAGGACCTCTCTGTAGAGGGCTGGCATGTTAAAAGTACCGGGAGGAGTCTGGGAAGCAAGCTGAATTGCCAGTTGCCCCAGTGCCATACGGTGTGCAGAGGAGGGAATGTTGGGGTCAGAGACAGGAATAATGTCAATTCTCCCGTCAAAGTCCTGTTTGAACACCTCTTGGTCTCCTCCCACCACCTCGTAGGGGTAGGAAGGGGGTAGATAGTCATAGTTTATCTGGGCCAAGACTGCAAATTCGTCCTTCTGTGCCTTGTGAAGACGCTTGTGAATGGCAGAGAAGAACTTTGAAGAGGCTTCCAGTAGGGCCATGGTGGTTCCCACGGGTCCAGAGTTCTTGGAATCTGCAATCACCTGTTCTGTGGAGTCTGCAAACTTCTGTCCTGCGCCTATGACAAACTGCATCATGCCCATCAGGGTCTGAGAAGGTTCTTTATAGGGGAGAGTTACAATGGCCTTGTTCAGGTCAATGCCTGTGCTCTCCACCTCCTTGAACTCACCGGGGGCAATTGGTTCATTGTCGCCCACCAGCCTGACGCCTCTGGCCTTGAAACCACCGGGGAGGTTGGCAAACTGTCCTGCGTCTATCAGAGAACGCATGGCAGTGGTGGCTGTCATGGTCAGGTTGCCTAGGAAGTGAATAAGACCAAGACCATAAAAACCAAACCCCGGCACATACTTGTAGTGGATAAAGTGAAGTTTCTTCTCCTTCTTGGGATCGTCCTCTTTGTAGTTTCTTCTGATGCAGAGGACCTTCTTGCTCTTCTCCTCTATGGTTACAATGTAAGGGTGAGCTATACCGTCTGGGTCAGAATAGGGTTCTGGAAGGTCTAGGTAGCAGTGTTGCTCTAGAAGAACGTACTGGGGGTCTTCTAGGTCCATGCCCCCGGAGGTGATGCCCATGATCTCGTCCATCTTCTGGGTCATCTCTGGTAGATCAGGAGCAGAAGGCTTGGAGAGTTCAACGTCACGGTACATGCCAGAGACAACGTCTTTCCTGAAGTCATTCTCTGAACGGAAGATAAGGTGAGTGTACCTGCTGGCTGTTCTGAGGTCCTTGGCATTATAGGAGACATAGAAGTGGTCCACGGGAACTAGCTCTGACACTGGTCTTTCCAGTAGCTGGTCATAGTAAATTTTCTTAAAGGCAGACCCCATCACAGGGAGGTGGAAGAGAAGTCTCTCCTGCTCTTCAAAGTATTCTGGCATCTGTTCTGTCAGCTGGTAGTTCATAAAGTTCTTGACACGTTGAGCTTGCTTCTCGCGCTCAATGGTGGAGGAGCCTATGATCTGGGACTTTACAGGTCCGCCAGCGGGAAAGAGTTCTTGAGATGCTTTGCTCTGAAACTTGACCACTGACTCTATCAGGAGCGGGTGGACAGCTGTGCAGGCACCGTCAAAGGGTTCTGTGGTTTCTTCTAGCTTGAGACCAAGGAGATCAAAGCCACGCTCAAAGATTTGTTCCCATTCTTCTCTGGACTCCTTGTCACTTTCGTAGGAGTCTAGGACCATGTTTCCTATGTCATCTAGGTCCTCTTCCTCTAGGTACTCTGCTAGGTTTTCAAAGTGAGACCCCATGGGACCAGAGATCATCATCTCTTCCATCTCTCCAAATTCTACCTCTACGCCCCCGTCTTCTGTGGGCATAAAGTTGACGATGTTCTCCTCTAGCATCTCTGCCTCTATGGAGGGAGTTTCTCCTCTTACGTCAAAGTTAGAGGTGGGCATTTCTTGCTGGAGTTCTGGCTCCATCATCAAGAGCGGATTACGTTCAACTGCCATGGTCTAGACCTTTTTCCTTCCGGGTTTCTTCTTTGATACTATCTTCTTTCCCTTTCCTATGGTAGAGGTTTTTATTCTTTTCTTACCACCTCTAAGTTCTCTGGGAATGCTTGCTCTGGATATTGTCATCAGTATACCCTATATTGCCTTGGGCGCATAATTATTGTAAGGGTCCCGTTCTATGACAGAACCTCCTCTTTTTCTTTGTACCTCTACTACTTCCTCTTCCTCCTCAGTACCTAGGACAGCTCTAGCTGCTCTGGTGGGTGCTCCTATTCCAAAGTCTTTGACTAGCCTTGAGTAGTCTTTGTGACTTGGCTTTAGGTTAGCCACTGTCAGTGCTCTGAGATATTGCTCTCTTGAGCCAAACCCTTCAGGAACCTTTTCAACTATATCTACATTTAGGTCTTTTAGAATACTTTCATATTTTTTGGTGGCTTTGTCAACAGCTTTTGTTTTACTAGTGCTTAACTTATTTTTAGCAGCTTTTTGTGTAGCACTGGTTGCACCTGTTTTATTCTTTACAAGTTCATATACCAAAGGTGTAGATACATTCATATAACGATCTCCACCGGGAAGTTTTAGATAAGTAAACAGGTCATGCTCATCATTTACAATGCTAACTACTTTTCCCTTTTTATCAATTGAAGTTACAATGCCTACACCGCCCATTTCATAAGCATCAGTTTTAGCTGACCCTTTGATAATAGCCGATCTTCCTTTGAGAACTTCTTCAGGGTTTAGAACTCTAACTCCTGCTTCTTGTAGTTTATCTAGAAATTTTTTATCTGAGGTAAAAGTTTTACCGGAGAACACAGAATTTTTAATACCTGTTAAATTAAGATCAGCTACTCCTTTTTCTGCTGTGGTACTTCTGTAGGCCATACCTTTCATGCCGGGGTCTATGTTTCCTGCTGAACCAGTATTTGCTCTTCTGATGTTCATTTGATAGGGTTTGGTGGGGTCCATGTTCTGCATTGTTTTAACTTGGTCAAACATAGCCACCATATCCTTTTTATCTATATCTGCTACGTCTCCCACTTCCTTAATATAATCATCTACATTAAACTGCTTAAAAGTTCTAACGTGGTCTACTTCATCTATGTTATCTAAAATACTTTTTAGTCCAGTGGGTCTTTCTTTTGTAGGGCCAAAGTATTGATTGGTAAAAGACCTTGATTGATTTAATTGACCCATGGCTTGTTTAGTTGCTTGAGAAGCTGTGCTTCTTAGTTTAGAAGCTTCTTTTTCAAGTTTCATAATTTCGGCTAAATCTTCATTAGATGGGTACTTACCATCTTTAACTTGACGAAGTTCTTTTTGACGTGCTTCTAGGGCATTAATTTTAGGACTAATCTCCTCGGATACCTTAATTGCTTTATCAGCTGCCCTCTGATCTGCCACAGAAATATTAAACTCATCTTGTAACACCCTACTTGAAGGATCATAACGTGCCTTTCCTATGTTGATTATATCTTGTGGTATTGTTTTTGCAACAGTTGCTGCTTGTGCTACAGGATTAGTAGCTGCATAAAAACCCGGTATTTCATTTTGAACATTGGCAAAAACTTTTTGTGCAGTTCTGGTGACTCCCCCTGAAGGAACAAACGGTATAAGACCCGCTGCCATTAGACCAGCATTGGTTAGACTAGGATCATCGTAAAGTGCTGCTCCGTCTGCTACAAAACCTACAATGTCTCCTAGTATAGGAACAGGAGCAGTGAAAAGAGCAGCTTTGTCAAGAGGAGACATACTATCATATACTTCTCCTACTACCTTACCCGCTTTGCTTGCCAGTGATGATAGTCCACCTTTCTCTTCCACTTTATTCTCCTAGTTCCAGTTCCAGTAGGTTCTCTTCTTAGGTTTGTACTCATCTTCCTCGTAGGAGGGATCATCAGGGTGAGACAGGTGCCAAGATTCTTTCAGGTAGAGTATGGCCATTGCCATGGCGTCTACTTGGTCATCGTGTCTGGCATAGGGAAACTGTATGGCCTCTGCAAATAGGTCCTCGGCCCAGTCCTTCCCTCGGGGGAGCCAGACTCTTTCAGATTCTAGTATAGGCGTAATTGCGTGTACCCTTGCTACTTTATCACGGTCTGGGAGGTAATCCAACACAGGGAGACCTGCCCTACGCATATCTTGTATCAGACTCTGCCCAGAGGCTTTCTTTTCTATGATACAAATGTCAGGTTGGTAGGAGTCGTAGAGGTCTTGCGCTGTTCTTCTTAGCTCTGGGTATTCCAGTCTCTCCCTGACATTGCCCAGTAGAATCATGTTAGGGGCCATGTACTCTCTCCCGGCTAGGTCAGTGGTGAGGTACTCAAAGATGCCCCATGTCTGGATCACAGAGTAGTCAGCGGTGCTCCGGGTGGAGAAGGCAGTGTCATAGGTTTGAATGATAAGGTCACACTCTGGCGGGTCTTCTTCGTCCCAGTTCTGGAACCAGTGAGACTTGATGGCAGACCCCTCGTCAGGCGTGGGGTTCTGCATATAGAGGGCTTGCCAGTACTTGCCCCCGTTGTTGGCCCTGATCTCTGCCTCGTCTAGTCGGAGGAGTTCATCAGGTTTCCACTCCGGGAAGTAGGAGGAACCCTCTGGTAGGTTTAGCAGGTCTGCTGAGTCCTCGTCTAGCCACGCTGGGATAGAGATAACATCCCACGGGATTGTATCTTCTGTCTCGTTGGAGAGGAGCCAGCCACAGAGATCATCTTCGTGGTACCGGGTGTTGATGATGATGACAGAGCCGTTGGGCATCAGGCGTGTTCTGAGACCAGAAGGGTACCATTCCTTGATATACCTGCGCCCTGCCTCTGAGAAGGCATCTTCTTCTGACATGGCATCGTCTATCAGTGCAATGTGTGCTCCCCGCCCTGCAATCTGTGAGCGTACCCCCGCTGCGTAGTAGATACCGTTCTGTTTGGTCTTCCACTTACCAGCTGCTCTTACGTCTTCTCTGAGCGTGGCAGCGGGGAATATCTCTTGGTAGAGGGGCATCTTTAGGATATCTCTGACAGTTCTGCCGAAGTCTGAGGCCAGCTGGTCAGAGTGAGAGATGCTCATTATTTCGTGAGAGGGAAAGTTTCCTATGTACCAAGAGGGAAACAGTTGAGAACAGATCAGGCTCTTGGAGGAGCGCGGGGGGAGGAACACCATGAGCCTCTGTGGGTCAGGGGAGGTGACCACCCGCTGTAGCTTCTGACAGATTACTTCTATGTGTTTTCCTATTTTAAAATCAGGGACCAGAGAAGGAGCAATGAACTTGGTGAAAGAGAAGAAGTCTAGCTTTGCAGCTTCTATGGCCTGTAGGTAGAGGGTCTCTCTGAGTTTTAACAAGTGTTCTTGCGGTGGAAGAACTTCTTGAGAAGTGCTCACTCCTTCCCTCCCTTGATCACAGAGTACCCTGAGATGTTGGCCAGTCTCTGTATGTCACCGTCTACGTCCGGGGTAAAGGTCTCGTCTGTTCCTTGGAAGGTGGTGGTGGTGTTCTGCTTGATCTCTTTCTTGTCAATGAACATGCCAAGGTGCTTGCCCATGTTCTCCAGAGAACGGTTGGCATTGGTATAGTCCTCTGCCTCTGTGGCCCTCATATAGGTCTGGTACATTTTGTCTAGCACCTTCTGTGCGTTCCAAGACACCTTCTCTACAACGTCCTCTCTGAGGATTTCTATGTAGGCTCTGAGCTTGGGATTGGCTAGGTACTGCTGTGCTCTGCGCCCTGTTCTGGTACGGTCCAGTCTCCCGTCCTTGGTCTTCACAGGGGCGTACCCTGCCTCCACCAGTGAGTGTATGGGGTCATTGGTTTCTATAAATAGTTCTGCAAATCTGGTCTGTGTCTTGGTAAGGTCGTAGGCTTCTGATCTTGCCTTGGGTCTGGGTTCCTTTCCAGATAATACTTCTTCTGTTTCACTCACTTTTAAAAAACCTCCTCTTGCAGAGAGACACCTCTCTAGAATATTTTTATTATAGTTTATAAGAAAGGGTCTTGCAAGGTCTTTGTTTGCATGTTACCCTAGCTTCAGCACTCCAAGAGAACTCTTATGTGTTATTATGTAATAGTAAAAGAATAATAAGAAGAATAATATTATGTGTTATTAGGAGTAGGGAAAAGAACTATTCTTTTTGTTATTTTAAAAATACCCCCGCCTAGTTTCAGAGTGTACCCCCGACTTTTGTTTTTTTCAATTTTGGTAAAATTT
>Ga0115555_1000763_pt1 | contig 22068 bp, 13 predicted proteins | sample COGITO_mtgs_1104_2_FD_87285 | JGI IMG/M metagenome (GOLD analysis project Ga0115555, IMG submission 87285) | Pelagic marine microbial communities from North Sea - COGITO_mtgs_110407 | ecosystem: Environmental > Aquatic > Marine > Epipelagic | place: Germany:Helgoland, sampling site Kabeltonne... | reverse complement strand
TCCTGAGCCCACTCCTGAGCCCACTGATGATACCACTGATGATACCACTGATGATACCACTGATGATACCACTGATGATACCACTGATGATACCACTGATGATACCACTGATGATGGGCCCGAAATCACCAAAGAGGTTCTTGTCGTCAAGGTCCCTGCCACGCTTGAGCTTAGCGGAATCGCCCCCCCCGCTGCGGATGACGAGGAGGCTTTTGAAGCCTTCGTGGACGTCATGGCTGATACTCTAGCAGCGATCATGGAACCCCCTGCTGGAGCTGAAATCGTTATTACGCACATCAATGGGGTAGCTGTTGAGCACGACCACGACCACCGTATGTTGGAAGGAGATGATCTTGTCATTGATTTCGAAATCGTTGTGACTAAGGAATGCGAGGGAGAGTGCGACGACGATGCCGTAGCTACTGAATTGGTTGGAGAATTGGCGGATTCCACTGCGAAGCTCGAGGAGGCCACCAGCGGGGATAGCGACATCTTGGCCACCACCCTGGCCGAGAAGGCTGCCGAAGCCGGCAACGATGAGCTGGCTGCTATTGACTTCTCGGCCATTGAGGCTGTTCCCTTCGTTGCTCCTACCGAGGCATCCATCCAGAGTAGTGTCGCTGACGCTGAGAGTACTGTTGTCACGTCTGACGGGGATGATGATGCTGGTGATGGTACCATTGACACCGATCTTGACGCATCTGGTAGTGTCGTTGGCTTCAGTGTTGTTGTGGGAGCAGTTGTTGCCATCTTTGCCACCCTAATCTAAGGAAGGCTTGTACTGATACAATTTACCTCTGCAGATCGATAATTCCACTTGTCCCGCCAGGGCCTGATTTGCCCTTCAGCGGAAATATTATGTGAAATATAAAATAAGGATGCTTATGATGTTGATGGCGTTGAGTGAATTTATCTTTCTTTGTTTGAAAAAGTACAATCATCACACCAAAGAATAATTTGTTTTTATCCTAGCTAATTTTGGGAATCCTTAAATAAGGATCTTCTTTTTTGATTTGTTTGGATGGTTTGTCCTTTCGCCCGTTACATTACAGTGCCTAAAAACCAACGCGAGTGATGGTGGGCTAACCTTTTTAACGACCTAATTAGCATCGTCGCCATTCGCGTCATCTCCATTCGCATTAAAGTCGCATTCGAAACCATTTTGACTCAAAATGAGAGCGACAATGAGCCCGTACAGGCCCAGAGCCTCAGCAAAAATCAATATAAGTATCATACCAACAAACAATTTCTCCTGCTGACCGACAGCGCGAACGCCGGCGTCGCCTACTATACCGATCGCCATTCCGGCTGCCATGCCACTGTGAGGGAGCGATTTGGATTTGAAGAGTCAGCTTATGTGTACATGCTGTACAGGCGGAGAAAGAAAAGAAGGGAATGTAATTATTGTGACATTATTGGATATGATTCTGTGCCAACAACTAGAAACTAGAAGGCGGTCTTATCGCTCCTCTTATTTTAGTCCGCTTTTGTCCTTACCTCAAACCACAACACAGACCAGCCGCTAAGTGCGCAAACCCAGTGTAGAGCGAATACCCCGAGTTGCCCCCCTGAGGTGCAGTGATACTGCCCTGAATAATGACGGCGACTATGAGGCCGTAAATTCCCAAAACACCCGCCATGACAACCGGAATGATATTACGCATCACCATTGAAGGGTTGAGGACTCCCATGGAGGAGATGCCGACACCAGACTTGGCGGTGCCGTAAGCGGCACCAATATTTGCGAAGACCAAAGCAGACGTCACACCCATAAAGCCAAAACTGGAGGTTTGGGTTTGGTATTGGTTTTAAGATAAGAAGAGTTTGTTTAGGGGTTAGTTTAGGGCTTGAATGGTGGTTGGGGGAGAAAAAAGCGGGGCCAAAAAAATCGCGAAAATTACCCGGGAGTGGGACAGCTAGTGACAACAGCAACCCAACCATACATCCACCACGCTATATTTTGCCCTTTTTGCTTGTTTTTGTCCGTTCAGGGATACTGTTTTTTCTTCCCAGAAAACTGGTGCTCACTATTTACTCACAATGGGGCTGACGGTGGGCAGACTTCATAATTAACCATCTTTATTACAAGCTATTGTGAAACAGAAAGAAGGAGGAGAGGAAAGGAAGGAAGGAAGGAAGGAAGGAAGGAAGGAAGGGACAGGGCAGTGTTACGGGGTGAAAATAAGAGAAGAGGAGCGTAGACAGTTAAGAGGGGTATTGTTAGTTATCATTAAGAGAGAAGCATGAACACAGCAATACCAGGGGGGGGGAGAAGGGAGCGATGGAGAGCAGAGATGACTGTTTTATTTCCATTGAATTGTTTCCGATAATATTGCTTCATCCCAGATATATAAATTGCGTGACTCCGTATACACGTACCTTTTGATAGAAAACTAGCGGGAATTGGAAAGGGGAGAGCAGCAATGACAACCCCAAAAAATGATGACCCCCAAAGATTAATGTTTTACATCAAAAGTCTTCGTTTCTGAGTTATACATTGTATTAAGGGCCCCTCGACGCGCAACTAACTCTCAATAACTCCTCCGTATGGTATTTCACCCTTTTGCGGTCCACGCAATGCCCATAATCGACCAGATGGATGCATCTGGTTTCTCTAAACTTTTTGCTGACGAATGCGTGTTCAAGTTTGGAAATAACCCAGCATCCACGTCTCCTGCCGAAATTGAAGCAAGCGTATCTGCATTCTTCTCAAGCATTGCGGGTTGCTCACACGTGACCCTAAGTACTGATTACATTGAGGAGAAGAAACGCCTGTATTGGAAGGGTGAAGTGACTTATACCAGACGAGATGAGGAAAACTCGAAGCTCACGATTCCATTCATCAACGTCATTACGCTTGCTGAGGACAAGAAGTGTTCGAGCTATGAAATGTAAGTATTTGTTTGCGTGTACCTTTCCCTCGGTTGGTTCCATTCGCTGACTTTCAATACTCAGTCTGTGCGACAATACGGCTATCTGGGCGATGCGATAGATATCGCAAACCCTCACACCAAACAAGGTATAGAATTCAACGGGTCATCACATTACAATCCCGACCGAACCGGGCGACTGCGTAATATGGTGAACGCTATATCATTCAATGATGAGAGAGCAAACAAGAACTGGACTTGTTTTTCAAAAAAATCTTTGTCATATATAGTATTTAACATCCTTTGTCGAACAAGTAATGCGTACAAATTTTGTGATGACGCCGCCATCTTTACTCTCTCATAGCGTCATGGAAGACTTCCGCTGGGATCTCACCCGGGTCCTCACCCCAAGTTTCATTTGTTCAACTTTATCCTGCGCAAGCCAATCAGTGTTGATGACACCCTGAATGAAATCCCCGTATTGGTTGTGTATGAGCGGTGAAGGAAGTCCATAGGTACGTGCTCGGCTGTTTGGATTTTGTCTTTTTTTGTTAGATTTGTGCTTTTTTTCATCCATCCATCTTGTCGACACACCATAAAACTTGTTCAGAACAACTAACTACTCACCTCCATTCTTTCAGCCAGTCATCCCGACCGGGATAATAATTGAGTTCCCCTGCCTTTAGTTGCTCTTGTCTGCGGTATCTGAGTTTCTCAGCTTCGCTCTTTTCCATCTCGAGCTTACTTTTCTCGTATTGTGCATTTGCAGCATGACTGGCACAATCTAACCAAATCTCAGTCTTGTAGTTGTCCACGTGCTCTTGTGCCGACCCTCCACCTTCCCTCAAATCATCGGCGTGAAAAGAGTGGATAGATGTCTTGCTATTGTGGTGCCCCGAGTGAATGCTGGTATTACTATTGGTGCTATTGCCACCATCATTAATGACAAATCTGAGGCTCTCGGACAGGTAGTTGATCGGTATTTCGGTTGGTTTCATGACTCGGTTTGGGGGAACATATCTGAGTCGAGGTTGTACTTCATTGTTCTCCTCGCGCCGAATTGCGCAGGCAGATCCGGGAGGATAGAATGGCTGGTTCTTTATGAATGTGTAGGTCATCGCGGAACAATGGTAAAGTCAACAGCCCTGGGTCTATGGCAGTTTTTTCTGATTAATCAAAATCTAAAGGACAAATCGGTAGAAGTTGTGATGTGTGGAGATTTTTTTGCAGAAATTTTGTATGTTTTCGTCTCTATCCTTGGGTTTAGCAAAAACACGAAGAAAAAGAAGAAAAAGCAACGGCTATTGAATTGGCTTCAAATATGTTATATTATCGTGATTTATTCTGTTGGTCGACCTTTCTGTAAGTCTTAAATCTCTTCTTTACTGCGTTTCTTTAGTTTAAATCCTAAGAAACTCGCGTTTTACTCCCCTGAATATTCCACATTCCACCAACATACCCACATCCCCTCCTCTGCTATGCAAGCTGACTTTGACCTCAAATACATTTCCCTCCCCCCAAAATCTACCATGTCCGTCGATTGTGCTGCAAAATCCGTCTTTCTTCTTACTTCTTACTTTCTTGCTTCATACTTTCTTCTTTGAAACGTCTCGTCTGTGTCAATCAATGTTGATTCCACACATGAGTGCGCAATGTGGCAGCCTGTAGGAAATATGAACCACACTAGTAATCGTAAATTTGTTCATTTCATTTCACCATACAGTTGTTCATTTCTTAGTCACCAAAGTTGGTTTCTTTTATTTCTCGACATCCATACCATACCTGTGAATTTTTCTTTTTTCTACTTTTGTATTCCGACAACCACCACCACAGAGGAACAAACAGCAAAAGCCAACATCATGTAAACCGTGAAGCAATTCTCTTCAACACTATCTTGGTACTCGATTCCCCAGTCTTCGCCGAAGGGTCAATCTTCCCCTTCCCTTCAACTTTGTTAGCTTGGTAGGCGATATATATATTCCAAAAGGCACCAGCAACACTCCCCACCAGTGGACGGTGGTTCAACGGCACAAATTTGAAATTGATCCCCATAATAGCTGGCCAGAAAATATTGCCAGTCAACCATGTCTGAGGGACATCGCTAAGTACTTTCTTCTTGGCTCCTTCGATCCCTTTCCCCTGCAAAAGACAAATCGTCGAAAACGTCAGCGATATTGATATTGGTGCCTGCAAAGCGCTGAAAACAACCTTTTTTGCGACAGCTTTAGATGTCGTCCCCGCGAAGAGGTACTCTAGCAGGGAATATTGTCCATGCGACCACGGCCCGCTCACAATCAATCCACAAGTGAACATAGTTCGTGTCCTGTTCCAATTTATTCTGTCAAAGTCAGGCTTTGTAATATCCTCTGAGGTCTCTAATATTTGGCAGGCGACATCCCCAATCGCCATCGAAGATGATACCTGCGATACCGTGCGAGCCAGGGCAAGAGCATTCATTTTCTCAAGCCAGTTTTGCCAAGCTTCAACGCCAAAAAAGCACCAAGAATTTTCTTGCGCGCCTGAAATTCCGGCGCGCGCCTGAAAGAATTTTCTTGCGCGCCTGAAATTCTCGTTGGTTAATTATGCCTTGAGGGACTCCCCACCTTATTTAGCTTTTGGAGAAGGTGAGAAGGGAAATCAATCCTTTCAACTGAGCAGCCTCAATTTCCAAAGATAATTCTTTTGCCAAAAGGCCCTTAGAGTTGGATAGGTTCGGAGAGGTATCCGCAAAACAGTCTATTTCTCTTCAGTTCAACTACGTAAAAAAATTATTCGACCGTTTTTGGACGAGTGTATCTTTTGCTCCTTAGGGTTATGTGCATCTTCTGCTCCTATGAGATTTGCGGAGCATGTGACGTAGGGCCGGCCGGTGGAGCCATAGCTTCTGAGGCTGAGGTATACAGGTTCTCTCGCAAGGACTTTGCTCCTTTGTCGTTCGTACCACTGCACTACGACCTAGATCTTGATTTTGACAGCAGAATCACATCAGACCAAACAACGACAGTGACTGTCACGAGCATGCAAACCTATAGAAGGCATCGCGACGGGTCCACAAGTACTATAAGCCTGAACGCGCACAATCTGGAGATCCTTTCAGTACAGTACATGGATGGTCATGTTGCTTTAGGTCCCCCCCCTGAGCCAAATGCTAAAGTTTTGCCTGATTTTGTGGGTCACATTGCTGATGTGAATAGCAAGGAGGAGTCTTTCGTCGATGCCGTGTACGTGTATGAGAAGGATGAGAGGAAATTGAACATCACTCTCCCTTCTGTGGCGGATGTTGGGGACGAGATCGTCTTGAAGATAGTGTCTAAGTGCTTCCCGAACGAGAGAGAGCTTGAGGGAATCTACTTCGACTTTACCCCTCCAGGCAAGCCCCAGACGATGATCAGTCAGTGTCAGCAGTACGGCTTTCAGCGAATTGTCCCCTGTATTGACATGATGACGAGCAAGACGTTCTACACGACGAGAATCACTGCTTCCAAGGACTACACCAACATAGTTACTAATGGAGATTTGCAAGAGAAGAAGGCAGCAGCTGGCGACAAGATGACGGCACTCTACTACAATCACAAGGTGAACATGGCTCCGTACCTATTCTTCGTCGCCGTAGGGACCTATGAGACCTACAAAAGCGAGGTGGAATATCCCGATGGGAAGAAGTTCGATATCGAGCTGCTTGCGCTTCCCGGGGTCCTTGACTCTCCTAAGAACGCTGAGGCTAGTCTGAAGGCCCTCAACGACTCCATCGTCTGGACTTGTGTCAATACGGGCAGGGAGAAGTACGCGCACGAGAAGGAGCGCGAGCAGATCTGGAAGCTTCTTGCTGAGCGCGACGAACTCAAGAAGAGCGGAGCTGACCCGGCCAAACTTGACTCCATCCGAGAGTCTCTGAAGCAATTGATTTCCCACTGGGGCGAGACGGGTTACTCCTACACCGGCACCTGCTACCGCGAGATAGGCATGGAGAACAGCAACTACGGTGGCATGGAGAACGTTGGCAACACCACCATTGTCTCCAGCATGCTCACTCCATCGAGGTGGATCATCGACGCCCGTCACATTTACATGGAAGGAGTCAAGGCTCATGAGTTCTATCACAACATCAATGGCTCGCAGGTCACTGGCGATACTCCCTTTGAAATTTGGCTGAACGAGGCCGTGACCGTCCACGTGCAGCGAGAGCGCGAGATCGCTATCTTCGGGCACGATTCCATGCGTCTGCAAAACGTCATTTACGCGCGCACGCCCGGGAGCGGCCCTCTTGCTATGGACCGCAGCCCTGCTTCGATGGCGATAGAACCCGTGGGATTCAATACGACGCAAGAGCTCATTACTGCTATGACTTATAGCAAATCACCTGAGTTCGTCAGGATGGTGCAGCTCATAATTGGCAAGGAGAATTTCGTGAAAGCTCTGGCAGATTACCACAGCAAATATAGCTTCGGAAATGCGACGAGTTCTCAATGGGTTGATTGCATGGCAAAATATAACACCAACGCTGAGGTCGATTTTAAGAGGTTCAGTGACTCGTGGCTCCGCAGGACGGGCTACCCGACTGTGACCGTCAACAGCCTAACTATGGAGGATGGTGCCTTGAAAATTGAGCTCAACCAGACTGGCTTCGAGGACAAGAGCGACGACAATCAACCTTGGGTTATCCCCGTTGCGTGGTCAACCGTTAAAGACGGGAAGAAGACCCAAGAAGGCCTCTTTATCCTCAACACGGCGAGCAAGTCGATATCGATTGAAAATGTTGACGCCAGCAACTATGACTTCATTTCTCTCGCGTGCGACTGGAGCTTTTATGGAGAGCTTATCGACAACGGCAGCACCAGCGAACAGAAGTTCAAGCAAGCCATGACGGACCCTGACACTGTCAACCGCTTTCTTGCGTACCAGTCTATTTTGGATAAGGAAAAGGCGAAGCTTGTCGAGGCATGTTTGTGTGGCTGCGAAGATCTAATTAGCGTGAGCGATGAGGTCATCCAACTGTATGGCAGCGTTTTGGATGATAGGACTCTTCAGGACAATACCAAGGGGACGTTCCTGCGTATCACCGAGCCTTGCCCTTCGCGTAGCGACCTCTCGCACTACTATGGACACCTCAAGAAGGCCAAGAAGATCCTCACCAGTGCAATTAGCGCGGTATACCTGAAAAAGGCAATGACTGAGTTCAAGGAGCTGGCACTGGATAGTACTCTCATTACTCGACCGCTCAAATTTGCTCTTTACCAGCTCATTAAGTGCAGCGATGACGTGTCGAGAGAAGAGAAGATTACTCTCGTCCAACCCCTTCTCAGCGCTGAGAGCATGAGCGACAAGGCTTTCGCGTTTGTCGAAATGCTCGAGTTCGGTGGGGAGGAAGGAAAGAATGCTCAGGCCATGATCAAGGCTGACTGGACTTCGCACCCTATTGGAACTGAGCAATACATAAGCTGCATCGGTATCGCTGATTGCGATGGGAAAGAGGCCAACGTCAGGCAGCTCATGAAGGAGAGCTTTTTCAAGCTGAGCTTGAGCGGACACGGCAGAGGTATCAGTCGAGCCTGGTGCTCTGATTTGCATCGTGCGCTACTTACGCCTAAGGGACTCGAATTGACGAAGGAAATCTTCTTGAATGTGGGAAGAGTCAACCAAATGTCCGCCTACGGATTTCTCAGCAGTTTAAGCGAAGCTCACAAGATGCCTGCCAGCATTAGAGAAGTCTTGAAGGCCGCCGTCATAGAAATCAAGGATGGACTAGATTCGAAAGAACAAGAAAGTCTGTTTAACCAGCTGACTAGGCTGATCGCTGGGTTTGACTGATTTTCGATTGGGGGAGAGTTGTGGAACTGGTAAATTGTAATATTAAAACTTTTGGGGTTGAGAATTGTTGAGAAATTTCATTTTCTTCCTACAAATCTTTTCGCAAATCATTTTCTATTGTATATGACCGCTTCACACGTCCCCGACTGCTGCTTCGAGAACGTGATTTTCTACTGCCTTTGTTTATACCTGTTCTCTTTCCTGATGACCTTCCACTTGGCGCCTTCACTGCGCTTGAGTGGATGTCGTCTCTTTCAAATTTGGGGTGAAACCCATTGCGATACACGTGCATTAGCTCACTTAATGTCACGCTCCTCAACCTTTTCTTCTCAAGCCCTTCCAGTACTTTTTTGATCGCTTCGAGTTCCCACTCTCTAAATCCCCTCTCTGGCATATGCAGGACGATTATGGATCCTTTTTGCACCGAACGAAGGATGGTGGATGCAACAAAGGAAGCATCGGGGATATGGGGGTCGTTGGCGTAGCAGTCAAGCATGACATGTTTCAGGCCCCTCTTTTTGAGAGCACAACTCATCGGCGCACTGATTTTACCGCTTGGAGCTCGAAACCATCGAACATCTTTCTGGAAAACGCATCTTTTTCTACCCTCATTCTCCTCTATTTTTCGAGCTGCTCTTATCATTTTTTCAATGTAGTTTGTTGTTGCATCAAGGTCTATGTGTGCCAGGTGCGACATTCCGAGGAACGAACGAATAAATCTGTTAAAGATGTTTTTCAAAGGTTCCTTCTTCGTCTTTTTTACCTCTCACCTTTTTCGAATTCTTCCGTGGGCGCAGTATCGTACTCTTTGTCAAAGCGGCAGTGATTCCCTAGTTCGTGAGATTCCAGCAAAATCTGCTTGACAAGATCATCCTTCCATCCGCCTGTGTATTGAAGGGTTGTGAAGAACGTTGCCTTCATTCTAAACTTCACATTAGAGATTACATCCAAAACTTCCCTCACCATGGACTTGGACTGATCATTTTGACGGCAGAAACAATCGTCGATTGTCAAAGCAACAAAACCTACTCTCTCGTCAAACTCTTCGTCGAGAATATCTACGATTCCATCATCGTCTTCCTGAAAGAAGCAGAAATCAGTCATCGGCTTTGGGAATAACAGTGGCATAAATTGCCTCGGAAAGAAGGAAAGCAACGTAAACTGTAACTTCATCAGCCACACCACCAGTATTGACGCATCGCTCGCAAGGGCAGGATCTTCATCTTTCTTCCATGTGAATTTGGCACCTTTGGAAACAGGACCACGAAGAAGATAAATCAATAAAAAGAGAAGTGGAAGGATGAAAATGAAGTGGATGAGGTGGAAACCCATAATTCCTAAGTAAGTGGCAATTTAGAGTTTTATTTTCAAATTTAGAAGAGAAATAAAAGCAAATGGATTTTTTTGTTCCAGAAGAAGACCCGGAAGTGACGCAGTGACGCCAGGGATGCGTTTTGCAAAATCTCAAAAGAAGTACCAGGGTAAAAAATCTCAAAATTCTCTACTTCTTAGGCAACGCCTTAGAGATCCTCACGCCTTAAAGATCCTCACCCAAATAATTTCTCCGTCCCGCTCTCCACTTTTCCATTGCATGTGGTAAGACGGTTTCTACACATGACGCATGATCCGTTATAAAAAATTCCATATCCCGACAAGTCTTCTCCACAGCCTGGAGAAGTTTAGCATCGCCTTCAACACTACCACCGTCGTCAAAAACCTCAACATAAAAAACAGAGTTTCCCCCTTCGCCATTATCGAATTCAAAAGGCAATCGAAAAGAGGGCATTTGGCTTATGGGAACTCTGCTACGTTCAAATTCCTCCAACAACACCATTCTTGGCACTATGCGTTTGCTCACCCGCCACCAAACAGCACAAGGACCTGCCTGATACAGAGGATCTGTAATTGTGTGGTTGAGTCTAAATTCGTCAGTTGCTTGCTGCGTCGCCAGTGCACAGTTGTAATCATCGGCGACAATGAATCCTCCAGGAGGAACTCTTCCTGCAAGCAAGAATAGGGAATCAAAATAACTCTCATACATGTCCAAATCGATTCTTAAAATTGCTATATCGCCCTCAGCACTGCCCTCCTTCGGTAGCGCATCGATGACGCGAGGTATGCTCTCCCTCACATATCCTTTAAAGAACATGGCGCTCACAGTCGCGTCCCCTTCCTCCCCAACATTATCAATCTGGGGCACATCAGGCAGATAGTTCCTGAAGTTCTCCCTGACCTGATCTTCGTCGACCTTGAGTAAGTGTTGCGTCCACCACCAGTCACTGTCTTTATCCAAAGTACTACTGATGGGCAACCCCTGAAAACTGTCGCAGAGCAGAACACGATAGGAGGGACCAAGATTTTTACCTCTTTTATTAGCATTGTCAACTGCCTCCTGCAAACTGGCAGCAGCATAAATGCTTCCCCCTCCCCTCCACACCCCGAGCTCTACGATATTATGTGCTGGGACTTGATCCGCGACAATAGCATCCACCATCCAGCCAAGAGAAATCAGTGTTTCCTCCGGCAGCATTGTAATGGCAGCAGCTCCCCATTTCGTCTTGTCAGGTTCAAAGGAGAGCGCCTTGTTAAATGCCACTTGGACCTTTGTCGTGTGCAATTTTCCAAGGAGGGAATGGCGCAGAAGAGTGAGGTATCTGCTGTTGTTTATGTTATCCTTGCTCGGGATGGGTTCAGAGGCAAGAGAGAGGGGAAAGAGGAACAATAGGAGGAGAAGGGAGGTATATTTCCCGTTTACCACGCATGCATAGACCGTGGTAAGGCGGTTCTTTCTGTCTTTCCGCGCCATCTCGTATATTTTATGAGTTGAGAAAATGCTCATTTTTTGGGGCCCATTTTTTTTTTCTTTTTTCGTCGGATGATGGGAAGTTAGCGCTAGTACAGTCCCATTAGTGCTTTTTCAGAGATTTTTTTTCTCCTTGCTGCATTTGAAAGTTTTTTCTCCTCTGCTAAACGCTATTTGAAATCGCTTGAAACTCCGTCCAGTCCCTGTATAACCATGCCTTCGGCCATCTCCTTCGGAGCGCGTACAACACGTGAAAATAATTATGTCGGTGTGAGTAAGGAGACCATTCAGGGCGACCTTGGCCCTGGTTCCTACATCTTAAAGGATACGATCACTCCCCAGAAACCTTCCTATGCCCCATTTGGTTCAACGTCAGCCAGAAAGTTTACCAGCAACCAAGGCAGGCAGGCAATTCCTGGCCCTGCTGCGTATGACACCGTCAAAGTTGAAGAGCAACGTAAAATGGCCGTGAAGGAGGAGAGTGATCCGGCCTTTAAGCCCAGCGGACCAAGATTTGTACACAAGAGGGATGACACACCCGGACCCGGACATTACACTGTCCCGTCAACAATTATCCCACAAAAGAGCAACTACGTGCAGACATATGATGAGCAATCGGAGGAGATGAGCTGGAGTCGGATGCCAACTGCGCCTTCTATTCCAGCCGCTAACCAGTGCTACGGTTACGAAGAGAATCCGGCCACTGGTGACTTGGTAATGCAGAGGCCTATGAATCAGGGTTACAAGGGGGAGAAGGGGGATACTGCAGGTCCCCTGGACTACAAACCCAAATTGAGCCAAACGAAGAGAAATGTTCGGTCCATTGATTTTAGTAAGGGTACCAATCGACCTGATATCACTTCCAAGCTCGCCGGATTGAAGGAGAATTCGAGCTCCCCTGGCCCTGGTTCTTACAATTTGATAGATTACCAGTCTACTCAGGCAAACGCGGCTGTGAAGCCGGTGCAAAGGAGGAAAAAGAACGCTGTTTTCGAAAGTAAAGTCGAACGTCTCAAGGAAAAGCGTAGGTACGAGACAATGGGCCCCGGACCTGCGAGCTACGTCTTACCCTCGACTTTGAAAGTCGAAGATAGGCCTGACCATGTGCAGTGCTTCGGAACCAGCAGCAGTCGGTTCTTGGAAATGCACGAGACGGGAGCTCCTGGACCAGGGTTTTATGGAAGACCAATGAGTGACTTCGAGCGGAGAAGCTTAGAGGCCCGGAAACAGAAGCTTCGTCAGCCCAACCACCGTGAAGCTGTCCCATTTTTGTCTTCAGGGCAGCGGTTTGTATCCAGCAAGAACAACCAGTTCGGATCTGCCCCCGGAAGCTACGAGTTCCCCGGCACCATGGCAAGCGAGATCAAAAAGAAGCTCACTAGTCGGGTCGGGGCCTTCGGAACCACGAGCAAGCGCTTTCCCAATTGGACGGAACAGGAACAGATGCCTCAGGCGACTGGCGGAACAGGGGGAGGTGGGAGTAAGCGGAGCCACTCTCAGGGAAGCAGCAGGCAGTCGGCCAGCACCAAGAGCGCTGCCGCGGGAGGGAGCGCAGGTATTGAGAACTACTTGAGACTTGTCACGCAAAATGGGGGCGAGGAGGAGTGGGGAGGCAATGCGAATAACATGGGCTCCAAGAAACCCATGAGGGGGCGCCCCCATGCAGACAAGTTGCACGCGGTTCATGTTGGAGCTACAAGTGGCGGCGACAGCAACAACAACAGCAACAACAACAACAACAACAACAACAACAACAACAACAACAACAACAACAACAACAAGACCAGCAGCTTCGCAAGTGCCAGTAAGAGATTCGAAGAGAGAGGCAAGGACCGAGATGCCGGACCACCCCCCGGGGCGTATGACGTGAACCTCAAGTGGAGGAGCACTAGTGTTGTGCCCCTAGGAAGTGGACCCGCAGAACGGATACCCAAGATTAATCGCACAAGTGGAGACATCGGACCCGGTGAATACAAAATCGGAAGCAGCATCAAGGTCAAGAACAACAACAGGAAGAATATCATGGTCAGCACACAAAGTCGGTTTGGCGTGGCTGACAAGAAAATGGTCGATGCAGGACCAGGTCCCGGTAGCTACAATGCTGACTACTTTTACGGTAACCTCATACAGCCCACATTCAATATCGCTATTGCAGAAAGCTGTGGGTTTTTGGCTTAGAATTGTTGCTGTTGTCGTTGTCATCGTTGTCGATGATGTTGACGATGATGGTGTTGATGTTGGCGAGTTTTTAAATGTATAAGATACCAGGAATAATATTGTGGCAACTTTTATAATAGCAGCCTTTTCCTCGTTCTATTTGTTCTATTCTCGTTGGCCACATGTGGAAGCGGATTCGTCTGATGATTGGTGAAGGTAAGGGGTACCGGTAAGGAATAAGGGGTAAGGGAGATGAATCAAAGCAGGCAGAAAAAATTCTTTGGAAAAAAAATCTTGCTGTCCCTTAACTTGATCGCCATGTCTCGTCCCCCCCCTAACCCTAAAAAAGCTGCCAAAAAAGAAGAAACTGCCCACGACGTGTCCGCGTTCCGGGGCCCAGGCCGGCCTACTCCTGTGGCAGGTCTGCAGGCGCCTGTGGTTATGAACTCTAGTGGTTTGTTGGTCCAGATAGAGAATACTGCTGAGGTTGGCGGTTTAGAGTCGTTGCTTAGTCCACCACATGTGAGCAACGTCAAGGGGATCGATGAGAAGAACCATAGCCGGAAAAAGTTGGACAGCGACAGCTGTGTGGTGGGCAGAGAGGCGTTCGTGGCAAGCCCTGTGAAAAATACGACGGCTATGAATGTGCTGCTATCGAGGTGGGCGGGGGAGATTGAGAACCCCCGTGATTTGCTTCACTGTATTGATCTGTTTGGGGGCGCAATGAGGATGGTGTTGCCCAAGAAGTTTAGGGACGTGAGCGATGTCCGACAGGTTCCAGACCACCAGGAGGTTTGGCAGGACTGTGGCTGGCAGGAAAATTTTTCGAAATTGAACGGCAGCGGAGACGCGAACGCGAACGCCAACGCCAACGCCAACGTGCAGAGGGACGCCGCTTTGGTTGTTGAGATCCTGGACTACCAGAATTCTGTCTCAGACAACAGGGCTGTAAAATTCTTCTTTGACGATTTGGCTGATGGGAACGGGTGTGCTGCGGGTGATGAGGGGAGAATTTTTTTGTGGCATGAGGCGGAGCCCGTTGGCACGCGCTTCATGGAGGGTGTGAGAGTAGGAGGGGGGGAGGGGGCTGTATTCCTGAGGGGCAGTGGCTTGATGCAAGTCTTGGTTGAGAAAGATGGCGATTCGGCCTTGCAGTGGGTGAAGGTCAGTTTGGTCTTGCTTCGGTTGAAGCAGGTGCAGGCTGATCTTCTGCTTAGCTATACGGAAAAACTTCTTCCTGGTGAATGCGTTGATGGTGATGGCAAAGGTAATGGCATAGGAAATGGAACATGTGGAGATGGCAGCAGAGGTAACAGCAACAGCAACAGTAACAGCAACAGCAACAGCAGCGGTAAAGGGAACACAGATAGTCGCGAGGGTAGGGATGCTAATGGAAGCCAAGCCAAGGTGAACAAGAAGGAACCCATCTCAGCAAAATTGGATGAACTCAGCTTGGCTGAGCCCACAATTGGCTACAAAATCAGAGCTACAGCTGATGTAGAGGGGCAAGTGAAGAGAGAAAACTCGGTGAAAAGAGCTGAAACAGCGACGATGGAGACGGTGGAGGCGACTCCAGTTAAGCAGGAGGAAGAAGAAGGAAAAGACCCTCGAGCATTTGACATTGTCTTCAGGCTCGCGTTAGAAACCTTCCGAGTTGATGATTGGAGTTTGTTTTGCTAGCGTAACGAAACCCTCGGAATAAGCATAGCAACATCGAAGTAGAAGCGTTAGATACAAATAGCTACTTTATTATCCAACTCAATATTTATTTTCCATCACACTCATCTCACTCGGGTAGAGAGAACTAATTGTTCCTTGCCGCTTGAGCAGCTCCAGGTGTCTGTTTCCCTCCATGAGGGCATTATCCCTTTCCACCCCCGTGTAATTGCGCGCAGTCTCAAATCCGACCCGAACTCTGCGTTGTGCATAGCTCCGAAAATTGTAATCAGCAAAGAGTTTCGTGGTGCGAAGCATTGTGCGGTAAAGCAGGAGTGGGTTTTTTGGTGCCATGTGTGTGTCGCGACGCGATGGAGGAGGTCAAGCAAAGCAACAATTGAGGTTATTAAACAGGGATGATGAATGCAGTGTCAGGTTTTATTTGGTGGAAAAGGTTTTCTTCACAGTCAATTCGACTTTGTTCATTTTAAAAGTGTTCATCTAACCTTTGTGTAGAAGAATCTACACACACAAAGAAGAGTGTGTGTTTTTATTTTCCTTAATCGCTTTTTTCACGTAGTGGGAACAACCTCTCTTGATACCACCACCCCATTTTCACCTGTCTTTACTGTAAGGGAGGTTGAAAGGTCCCGTCGTCTGCATCGTGCATCGTTATAGCTGACTCAGACAGGATTTCTCGTCGGATGGCTTTAGGTTCAGGAGATAGAGAAGCTCAGATTCTCTTGGATTTGTCTCGAGTCTCAAGTTCAGGTTCATCCACGCCCTCCCCCTCCTGCTGTGGGTACATTTTCAAGCAAAACGATATCGCGTGGACGTGTATAACTTGCCAAGCTGATAGTACTTGCGTGCTGTGCAACGAGTGTTTCAGCAAAACGGGAGGAAAAGAGCGTCATGCTGGCCATGATGTGAAGTTTCACACTACAAGTGGAGGGGGTACCTGTGACTGCGGCGACTTTGAAGCGTGGACACGTGCACCGAAAAATACTGAGCACAATAGCAGGTGGTATGGTGGGTGTGATTGCCACTTATGCGTCCCTGATGATGATGAAGACGACGACGACGACGACAGTAACAATGGCGGCGACAAAATGGTCGATGAGAACGACGCAAATAACACTAGTGACGAAGTAGTCAGCCCCTTTGAGGACGAGTCCGTCCCGCAGCATATCAAAGATGGTCTCTTGGGCTCCTTTTCGGAAATGTTGAAATTGGCCACCACTCACTCAAGGGGTTTTGATTTTGACATGGCTTTCAACCACAACAAGTACAACCACAGCCAGGGGGAAGAAGTCAAAAGCATCGACTTAAACGTATTCTACGTAGACCTGCTCCGCAGGTCGAACAAAGGATCCGATAAAATATCTTCTCTGCTGAAACAGCCTCCCGCTCATCTTGGCGCTTCTCTCAGTGCAGCGCTTTCTCCCAACTCACTTGCAATGAAGAGATTCGGTCCAGACAAGCGAATCCGGTTTCGGGAGGGGTTTTGGAAGTCTACCGGGAAGTATAGAGAGTTTTTAGACTCAAGGAGCAAAACGTGGCTTGTGAGTTGTTTCTTTGACACCCCCAGCGAGTACTTCACCGTCTACGATAGGCTTGTTGGCAACATCACACTCCCTGCCAATTTATCCTCAAAAACTTGGGCAGACATTGATGCGAAAGAACTCGGATCAGTTTTTGGGTCATTGAACAGCCCATCTTTCGATGAACCGTTGAAAAAGCTGAAGAAGGCTGCCAAGGAGCTCAAGGCCGAGGGCGTGACGAATATCCTCAGCGTCGATAGGAGTGACGCTTTGGGGGTAAAGTTCCTCAGGCTTTGGTTCCTCTGGTTCGAGCATGTCGGCTTCCGTTGTCAAGTGATCCCAGGAAACCCGTTTAAAGATGTTTCTGTGAGTAAAGCCGTCCAATCGATCTCCTATTTGGTAAAAATAGCGCTGTCGGGAGGGTTAAAGGGGAAGGCCTTGGTCAGAGATCTGCTGCTGAACCCCTTACACCTTCGATCTGCGTCCTCCCTGGTCGGTTTTAAAGACCCTTACAACCTGTTCAAAATCGTCACGGTAGACAATAGTGATCTTCTTCACGTGCTTGACACGCGAACTGCTCTTAGTGTTGACGAAGGTGGCATTAGCAGGTACAAGTCTCCAGCTTCCATGTCTCCGTCATTTTTGCATCCTCTCAACGCATTAATCTCGCTTCTTCTTTTGGATGTGTATATTCCCCTGACGTACCGGAAATGTATCCACGAACTGTACTTAATTTTTTTAACGGATGGATCGTTCCGTGCAGGCCTGATGGAGGGGTTAACTGTCGCATACAAACCGCTGGCCACCAATTATGCCGACGCAGGCCACGGCGGTGGTGCCCACGACGTGGATGAGGAAGGAGAGGGTGCTGGAATTTTGAGCAAGATATCTGTTCAGATATTCACCACGAGTAGCCTTCTAAAGAAGATTGATAACTACTGTGCCCGAGTGGGCAAGTGGGAGGAGGGAAAAGAGAGGCCTTTCCTTCTCAATCTCGCAAATATCATTATGGAGGAAATCTACTACAACCAGCTCGACGCTTGTGAACAGACGGCATTAAATAGTATCACTACGTATGGTTTTGATATTTCCTCGGGAACTCTGCCTGGTGAACAGCCTTTATACAAATCTCACCTTCCCAGAACGTACTCGGATGGATTTTTGACGGCCAAGCTCACCGATCAGATGCGCTTGTGGCCACTTTTCCGGGACTTGCGCTATGTACTGAAAACAGCCGGAGCGGCCGAGCGGAATTTGCGTAATCGCCAAGTGGCGAAGACTTGGGCGAGGTTGTTGCGCATAGGGCAGAATATGGACCCACAATTTCGCAAGACGAATGGCGATGCTATCGAGTATCCGAAGGACACTTGGCAAGAGTCGTTTGAGCTTTCGTTGACTCTGAGCTCTACTAACCGGGCTTTCGTTGGTCTTTGGGAGGACGAATTGAATGACAAGGTTACCTATGATGGCCGTCTGAGGGCGATGGACAATCTCTTAACTGCTCTGATGGAGGAGATGCGTGGCGAACTGTGCCGTGAGGTAGATGATCTTGTGAATATCTGGGGCAACGATGAACCGTCAACAATTGTCGTCGGGGAGCGAATTGCGTCGGAGCGCGTCAAGATCAACGCCGGGCTGAATGCGAACGCCCAGTTGAAGGATCCAGAACGTATGGTGACCGCGCAGGCCATCCAGAAACGCTTCTCCTTGCAGGAGATCCTCTGTCGCGGCAATTTGAAACTCCGCCTCTCTCATTTGAATCTACAACCGGAAGAGAAAAAGCAATTGTTCGACAAAATGGCTGTGGGCGATATTCTTGACGTGTGTGAGACAGTGCACGACAGCTACAGTGGAGATCCGGTTAGTCTCCATTTACCGCTTCACCGCTCTTTCGTGGCAGGTTTGCTCAGTTTGTGCAAAGCGCCGCTGCCAGACGGGTGCGGCGAGCTTTATGCCTTCGAATCGCCTCTTACGTTCTTTGGGCGGTTGGGAGGGGCTGTAGATGCGATTGGGGAGCAAACGGACCGTGATAGGAAGGTAGGGGCCATCAAAGTGTTACACAGCTTTTCAGATTTTCCACTCAGAACCATTGTCAGCGCCAAGCAGATGAATTTGAAGATGTGGGCACGAAATGGCGATTATCAGGTGCTGAATCAGGCGATCAATTACTTTCAGCCTCCTTTGTCGCTCTCTTTGCACGACCTGGATCTTCACATGTGTCAATTCTCGGCTAGCAATGCTGTTGAAGGCCTCAGCCCTGGGAACTTTTTCAAGACAGCCCTTCTGCGGTTCGGATTACGGCTGGAGCTGTCAGACTTCACCAAATCTGCCCTTGAAGCGACGTCCAAGACACCTGTCGTGAACGATAGGCAGACGAAGATGGTGAACGAGTTTTTTGCCTTCATGTGCGTGGTTATCACGGAACTCCCTGCCCCGCCAACTGCCTTGGCACTTGAAATCGCTGCTAGGAGAGAAATCGTGCACAAGCTCGCCGCTGCCACGACCACCGGATGCGTTCATCACGAACTTATTGAGGCGGTCACTAAGGGTGTACGCGATGCTGACAATGTCGGGGGGCTGGATAAGATGATTGATAGCATAATCGATGACGTCGCTACGCCCATCAGGCGTCGCGATCAGGTCTGCTTCGAGCTCAACCAAACCTCGAGTGACGAGTACGATCCAGTTTTCTGGCACCTTAACAACGAAGAACATCAAGAGGCCATGAGTCACGTTGCACAACTACGCCGTAAGAACAATAAGAAGCTATCGACTGTATCTCCACTTTGCGTGGCACTGAACAGGAGCCATGCTTTGTTTGAACCGGTGAAGCAGTTATTGTTTGTCGACGAGAGCTTTCAAGCCATCAGGCGTGCTCTCTTGATGGTTGTCTGGCGAGGGCTACCGTCCCCTCCCCGAGTGAAATCTGAGAACTTGGCAGAGGCCATCTCCACTTCGCCTGTCAGTTTCTTAGAAATCCTGCAATTCTCTACCTTGCAACTCCACACTGCCAGTGCCTGTGGTAGTAGTGCTGCATTTCTTGACGGCATTTTGAGAACCCAGGAGACCAGCGGAAACGTGCTCAACTCGCACAGGAGCCTGGCGGACAGCAGTAATGAAAAAGATGTCATTCCTCTAGAATTCCGCTCCAGCGTCCTGGGACTGTTCATCCTGCTCTTTAAGCATTGGGTAAAAGCCGAAAACTCATCTCCCTCGAGAGATCTTGTCGTTATGGGCCTAACGTGGTACTTAAGGGCAGTCAGCCTCAGTGCAAGGGGGGAAGATTTGTCACTTGCTCGGACTGGGGGTTGTGGAGGAGGAGGACAGGGACCGACTACCACAACGGTCAATGAAGTTGTTGTCGACTTGTTGAAGACTTTAGACGGCCTGTGGCCAGAGCCTCTATCGTTGGCATCGTCTTCTTCTGCCTCGGCAATGTCCTCGGCGGATAGGAAGTCAAAAATGTTAGAAGCAAAGAGAAAAGCCGCCAAAGAAAGGGCCCTGAAAATGATGAACAATCAGCAGAAGCTATTCGCCGACACTGTCGAGGACAAGAGTTTGCTGGAAGAAGACGACGAAGAGTGCATCATCTGCAGTAGCGCGCTTTGCTACGTCGGCGGCTGCGCGCAAGACAAGTACGAGTGTCCGCTGGGTATGATTGGACACGTGCAGCGCAATCGAGTCCTCGGGGAGAGGATCTTCAGGGAGCAAGGGCAGGCGATGGAAAATGTCGCATTGGTTGTCGGGGAAAGGGGCTGTCAGCTCAGGCGAGGCAGCGACGAAGACAGCGAGCTGGGAAGTAAATTGGAAAAGGGCGAGGTTTTGGAAATCGTTGACTACCGGGGGGAAGGTGGGGTAGACGGCCTGCTGAAGACGAGACGATTGCGCTTGAAACGGAAGAGAAAGGATGGTTGGCGAGAGGCGAAGGATGCGGACAGTGAGGCGGACAGTTCTCAAGAGGAGGGTTGGGCAAGCTGCACCTCCGGGGGGAAATTGGATGGATACCAGATAGTGAGCCTTGCCAAGAAGCACTGCTGGAGAAAATTCGGCAAGGGCAGGCCTTTGGTGAAAATGTGCGGCCACAAGGCTCACTTGCCCTGCGTCGAGCAGCTCTGTTTGAGTAACATGCAAAAAGCGGCAAGTAGATTTGCCATGACGGGAGAGCATTTCAGTTGCAACATTGAGGATGGGGAGTTCCTCTGCCCGTTGTGCAAGCAGATTAGCAATTGTGTTGTGCCCCGATTTCAGCATTGGAAATATTTGGAGGCGGAGGAGAATGTGGAGGCGAAGGAGAATGTGGAGGCGGAGGAGAATATGGAGGCGGAGGAGATTGTGAATGTGAATGCGAATGCTAATGCGTCAGAGGTGATCTCAGATGGTGGGGAAGCGAAGAAGCCAGACGATATGGACACGGTTGCGGAAGACTGTAAGGGGGAGGCTGCCTTTAACGGGAAAGAAAAGGGTCGAGAAAAGGATCTGTACGCTTGGATGGATAACTTTGAAAAGTCGCAGGATTCAATGCTTGACATCCTCAGGGCTGACAGTAAGCACATCAATGACGTGATCAAGAAAAGCGATAATGTGAAGGAGACTGACTTGCTCGTTCTTTCTGTCGACTCTATGCCTGTCAAGGAGCTGAAAGACCATCTGAGCATCCTCGCGCCTCACTTTCTTGCATCATTAGTTCCGCCCATAAACAAGGAAGATCTGAGGAAGAAAGTGAGGGCGGAATTGGTCTATCGCAGCCACATGCGCGTGTTGCGGGAGGAAGAACGTGAGGTGACGAAATTCAACTTGGAGATGATGTACTCCATGATGCCGGGGTGGGCCCAGGGGGGCAAAGGGTCCGAAATGTACTCCGAAATGTACATGGGGGGGAATGCGGAAGTCATGAGGAGCCTCCATACGATGTGGGCGGCGGTCGGATACGAGGCGAGCTTTAAGGAAGCCTCCGGAAGGGTCTACGTTGGGGAAAATACGGAGGCGGAGGGGGATGCGGATGGAGAGGGGATGGCAGCACTCATGAGAGTGGCCATGAGTCTCTACAAATGCAAGCTGCAGGAAACGATGAAGGAGATGGGCTTTTGGGAGGGAGAATTCGGCGATTTCGATTCTTTAAACGGAAGAATGAAAGAGGGCGAGTTGTTGTCTCTGAAAGCGAGAGTTATTGATCTTTTGAGACCAGGAGAAACAGAAACGAAAAAAGCAGAGGAAGCAGAGGAAGCAGAGGAAG
>Ga0115555_1000762_pt1 | contig 22069 bp, 18 predicted proteins | sample COGITO_mtgs_1104_2_FD_87285 | JGI IMG/M metagenome (GOLD analysis project Ga0115555, IMG submission 87285) | Pelagic marine microbial communities from North Sea - COGITO_mtgs_110407 | ecosystem: Environmental > Aquatic > Marine > Epipelagic | place: Germany:Helgoland, sampling site Kabeltonne... | reverse complement strand
GAGATTGAAGTGTTGAGTAGTAACGATGCGCAAGATCGATGAATCGATGATTATGTTGTTTGTATATTAGATATATGTATTTTAATAATAGAGCGTTGAAATGTTTTGCTAATGAGAGCTCCACTGGATCTTTGAAATGTCAATCCCTTCTTGCACCATCTCGTACAACGGACTCATCTCTCTCAACTTTTCCACGACTTCTGCTGTCAACTCTACCGCGCGGTCCACCTCTTCCTCCGTGGTGAATCTCCCGATTCCGTATCTAATGCTCGTGTGCGCCATGTCCTCTTCCACGCCCAGCGCTCTCAACACGTAACTCGGTTCCAAACTCGCGCTCGTACACGCCGACCCAGAGGAAACCGCGCAATCTTTTAAACCCATCAATAACGATTCACCTTCAACGTATGCAAACGATACGTTCAAGTTACCCGGGTATCTTTGCTCCTCGTCACCGTTTACGACTAAATACGGAATGCGTTCTTTCAACCCGTCCAACAATCGTTTGGAAAGCCTTTCGACGTGTTTGTGATCGTATTCCATTTCCTCTTTAGCGACTTTGCAGGCTTCGCCTAACCCGACCAATAACGGCGTCGGTAACGTCCCGCTTCGTAAACCTCTCTCTTGACCACCACCGTTGATGATTGGTTCCATTCTAACCCTCGGTCGTCTTCGAACGTAAATGGCACCGACACCTTTCGGGCCGTAAATTTTGTGCCCCGAGATTGACATGCAATCAATTTTCATCTCGTCCACGTCCAAGGGAATCTTACCAACCGCCTGCGCGGCATCCGTGTGAAAAAACACCTTATTCGCGCGACAAATCTCCCCGATTTCCTTCAATGGCTGCACGACTCCGATTTCGTTATTTACCGCCATCACCGATACCAAACACGTCTCCCCAGGGCGAATAGCTTTCTTCAACTCCTCTAAATCGATCAAACCGTTCGTTTTCACCGGCAAATACGTCACGTCGAATCCGTTTTGTTGCAACTGCCTGCACGAATCCAAAACGCACTTGTGTTCCGTTTGCGTCGTGATGACGTGCGTCTTCCCTCCCGACTTATAAAAATTCGCGATGCCTTTAATCGCCATGTTATTCGACTCCGTCGCTCCACTGGTAAAAATAATCTCTTTCTCCGTCGCCCCAATCACATCTGCCACGTTCTTCCTCGCCTCTTCGTTCGCATTTTCCGCCTCCCACCCGAAATAATGCGTTCGCGAGTGCGGGTTCCCGTACGAGCTCACGAAATATGGCAACATGGCGTCTAAAACTCTCGGATCCACTGGGGTGGTCGCTTGCATGTCCAAATACATCGGGCGGCCTCTCAGAGTGATGCCTTTCATTTCAATTTCGTTTTGACTTTTGTTACTGGTTTCTTCTTTCGTCGCTGCCGTCGTGTTCAAAGCACGACCAAATCGTCCTCCTTCCGCGAAAGAAGACGATGATTTCGATTGCGGTTGCCGCAACGAAAGACACGTCGATGATGGTAAAAACACATTCTTAAAAACGCCGACGTTTACAGAAGAAGAAGAAGATAAAGAAGATGAAGATGAAGAACAACAAGTCTCCATCGAAGACACCGCTCGTCTGGAAAAGATCGAGAGCGAAGACGAGGACGCGCGACGAAACATTCTTTTAGTAGTACTCGAGTATGCGTTCAACTGTTGTTAAGGTTGTTCTTTTATTTATAAGGTCTGTCCAGTACTTTTCCTCTCTCTCTGTGTTCTCGTTTTTGCGATTTTCATCGCGCGACGAGATGAGTACGCGTCTCTCTTTTGTATCTCTCTCGACGAGCGCTTAAGCGCTCGTCTTCTTCTCTTCCTCGACGCCTTCTTTCTTGTTCACGAGCACGGCGTCGTTTTCTTCTTCTTCTTGGTCTTCTTCGACCATCGTGTCTTCCAACTGTTTGAGCATTTTTTGCTTCTCGGCGTCTTCGCTCGGACCGGCGATGTCGACCGCAACCGCGCGCGGCGTGAAGGGCGGTTCGGTTTCACCGAGGACTTGGAAGATGCCGTGTTCGCAGTACGCTTTGATGGAGTCAACGTTGATTGAGTTCGGGATGCCGATTTTGACGCCTCTTCCGTTGCTTCTTTTTGCTTCGATCGTGCGATCGACGTTTATGCAGCACTCGATGTCTTTGGCGGAATACCCGGGAACTTCCGTCTTCATTAACACCACGCGGTTGTCTTGTTGTTCCGTCGGTTTCTTCTCTTCTTCTCCGCTGCCCGTGATGGTGGTGGTAGTCATCATCGGTTGATTGACTTGCGCCGCCACTTCTTGAGACGGTGGAGATGGCAGAGGCGGAGGCGACGTGCTCAATACCGGCACGATCCGCTTCTCAATTGCCAGCGGGTCTCGCAAACGGAGTTCGAGCACGCCGTTCTCCACCGCGCACAAAGTCACGTGCTCGGCGCGCAACCCTCTCGGTACTGGCACCACGCGTTCAAACTCGCTCGACTTATCTTTGAGCTCCCCAAAAATCTTCAACCTTTCTCTCTCGGCATCCAACTCGACAGAAATATCAGAACTCGAATACCCCGCCACGGCAAATTTTAGCGTTACTTCGCTTTCCTCCGCCGGAGGACGCTCCGCTTCGCCGGAGGCAACCTTGACGTCGACCTTCGGCAAAGTTATTTTCGGCACGACCACCCGCAAAACGCCGTCGCACACCAAACCTTTGGCGTTTTCGATGTCGTACGTCGCCTTTCTTTTCAGCTTAATCGTTATGTTGTTTCCTCCTCCTCCTCTTTCCGCTTGTTGTCGTTCGTCGCCGAGAAAGTCAATTCTCAAAGACGTGGGCACCCCAATCGAAGAAAGAAGTTTCGATTCGTCTTCTTTTTTCGAAGAATCTCGAAGACAACCGCCTGTTAACGTGACCTTCACGTCTCTCGCGGACACGCCGGGAACGTTCATTTTCACCATTGTTCCTCGGTTCGTTTCTCTCGTTTGCACTTGCCTTCCTCTCCAGGACGACGTCGTCGTGGAGAGCGCGCGCTTTTGTTCTTGCGATGATGATGATGATTGTTGCCCCCGCGTGGAAGAAAAAGAATGCGAAGGAGGCAACACGGAATCCACCGCGTCGAAGAACATGTCCTCCAATTCAGCCGCTAAAGAGGCGTCCAAAACGTGGAACGGTCGCAAAGAAGTCGTTAACATCATGTTTACGTTTGATGTTGTGAGATGTGTGTGTTTATTATTTGTATGTGTGTTTGTTTATTGTATTGTGTATCTTATAATGAAGAATTTTCCACACGTGTGTGTTTGAATAACTCCTTTTTCCTCTACATTTTGTATCTCTAAAAAGTGCTCAGATTTCACCTTTTTTTCTCTCACCACTGCTCTCGATTCTTCTCTCTTTCGAGTTCTCTCTTTAACGCTTCTTCTATGTCGCGATCGCACTCTTCGACCATCTCTCGATAAACTCGCCTCAGAACTTGCGATGGATTCTCTCTCTCCCCATTTTCGAGGGGATTCATGTCGAACGCGTCCCTGAGAACTTCCGCGTACTCAGTCTCTCTTCTCTCTTCTCGTTTCAACTCCAGACCTTCTCTTTGGTATCGAGCAAGCGTGCGAGATAATCGAGCATTCTGCTCTCGCAATGCATCAATCTCTCTTTTCGAACGTTCAATGTTACTCTTCAGCCGTTCACTTTCCTTCTTCAGGTTCGCGTGTTCCTTCTTCAACGCGTCGTTGATAGAAGCGCGCGTTTCTCGTTCAGTCGCCATTTTTGCGGATATTTTTTGGTTCTTTTGCAGAAGCTTGATTTTTAGGGGTTTGTTACTCCAGAAGAAGTGCGTAGGATATCACGTATAATACTACTCTCAGTAATAGTATTCACATGCGCGGAGCGACACCGACCACCACCACCTTCGCAGAAGTGAAGACGACCCCGTTCGCGAGTTTTTCTTCTTCTTCTTCTTCGACCAACAAGGCGTCCTCTTCTCGTCGGAGTTTTCGTAAGAAAAGTCGTTTTGGTGCCTTTGCTTTTGCCGCATTTCGGGGAGACCGAAACACATCATCTTCTTCTTCTTCTGGTGTCTGTTCCGACGCGCGCGGTAGTATTGCGAAAAGTGAATCATATACCGACGACAGAGTGGTGTTGTCGTCGTCATCATCGAAAGGATTTTTGGTTCGAACGAAAGCTACGTATTCGAACAACGACGACGAGGTGATGAAGAAAGATACGAAAAAATTGATTGATTACGGTCGAGTCGGTGTCGCGTTCGCCTTTCCGGCGTTGGCCGGGTTCCTTTTTGGTCTCGATATTGGCCTCTCTTCGGGCGCGTTGGAGAGCATAAAAACATCCTCGACGGATTTCTTCAATTTGACTGCGTCGCAATCGGGTCAAATTGTCTCCGCGTCTCTTTTTGGCGCGTTGACGGCATCCGCGGTCGCCGCCGCCGGCGCCGGCGAGAAGTTGGGATCGAGGAAAGAAATCGCCTTGGCGGGAGTGTTGTATTTAATCGGCGGGACTATGGAAGCGAACGCGCAGTCGGTTGATTTTTTAATCTTTGCGAAAGCTATTTATGGGTTAGGGATTGGATTTGCCATGCACGGCGCGCCGGTGTACATCGCGGAGACCGCGCCGAGTTCTCTGAGAGGAACTTTGATTTCTTTGAAAGAAGCGGCGATTGTGTTTGGGATTTTGTGCGGGTATTTTTGCGCGAGTCAGTACGTCGGGGAAGATGGGGGATGGAGATCCATGTTTTTAACCTCTGTGCCATTCGCAGTGTTGACGTTAGTCGGTGCTGGGTTCATCTTACCGGATTCTCCGAGATGGTTGGCGTCGAAAAATATGGACTCGTTTCCGGCGCTGAAAAAATTGCGAGGGCCGAACGTGAGCGAGATGGAATTGATGAACGAATTAGACGAGATCAACATGTTTGCGAACGTGAGGAGGAAAGAAGAGATGGGAAGAACGAAATCGCCATTTGCGATTTTAGATAAGAAATACGCGAAAGCTTTGTACGTCGGCTTATCGGTGGTTTTGTTTCAGCAATTAACTGGGCAACCGTCGGTGTTGTATTACGCGACGCAAACGTTCGAGGCGGCCGGGTGGTCGGCGCAAGGCGCCTCGAACATTGCCGTCGTGGTTGGCGTGTTCAAACTATTCATGACCGGTATAGCCGTGTGGAAAGTAGACAGTTTAGGCCGGCGTCCGTTGTTACTCGGCGGGGTGAGCTTGATTACGTTGTCGCTGATGGTTCTAGCGTTGGCCTCGCCGGATTTTGCGGGATCCGGCGTCGAGGCAGCGGCACTTTCAGAAACGCAAGCGCGCATTTCCGTGGCTGCTATTTTCTTATACGTAGGCGCGTATCAAGTGAGTTTTGGTCCAATTGCGTGGTTGTTAGTCGGGGAGGTGTTCCCGACGAAAGTCCGTTCGCAAGCGGTTGGCATCGCGACGCTTTTAAACTTCGGGTCTAACTTCATCGTCAGTTTAAACTTGCCGTACGCGATTGAACAAATTGGCATCAAGTCTACGTATTTCGGGTTCGCGTCGATTGGCGTTTTGAGCGTCGCTTCGATATATTTCAGTGTCGTGGAAACGAAAGGTAAAACGTTGGAGGAGATTGAAGACGCGTATACCGTCACCGCGACGAAAGTCGAAGAAGATCGATGATTTTCTTTTACGAACCAGGCACTTCTTCGAAGATGATTAGGAAAATATTAATATAACAGCTGTATTGTACCTCACGCGAAATCACTCAACCCTACCATTAACGGATCGTCGAACGATATTAATCTATCCGCTTTAGAAATCTCAACCAAATCTCGATCGGCTTCCGATACTCCGCACGTTTCGCCGGCGAAAAGTTCTGCCGTTTCACCCTTTGCAGTCACGCCTCCCGGTAATACCGAGTACGCGATTGAAGGCGAGTCGCACTCGACTTTCCGCAAAGCGCTGGTGATGTTTTTAACAACGCGACATTCGCCAGCTCTGAGCGTAATTCCTAGTTGCGGCCCGAAAATTCTCGCGCGCTTTACCGACTTCGGCCTGTACCAGCCAGGGAAACACGACGGATCAGACGTCGAGGAAAACTCGTTTCTGCTCGAAGAATTTTCTTCACTTCTGCTCGCGATGCGAACTTGAGCGGCGTTGACATCATTGGGATCGATGGAGGATAAAAAGGTCGTAAACAAGTCATCCAAATCATTCTCCAGAGATTCTAAAAACGTAGAGTTTGCCGTGCCGTTCGTTTGCCGTGCCATCGTCGTCGTCGAAGACGTCGTTTCGCCATCTGTCTGTTTGGTCAATAAGATCTCAGCAACGCGCGGATCGGATTGCGCGACCATTTTCATGAGATAATCGCTCCCGTCTTGAAGCAGACGAACTAACTCAGCGACAGTTGGATCCGACGTAGTAGCGGCGCCTGCGTTGAACGAGAAGAGGAACGCAAAGACGGATGCGAGAAGGATTAATTTTCTGGATGGAAACATAATTTTTGTATCGCAATCGAAAACGAAGCGTTTTTAATTTATTTACCAATTCATCATTTTTGTCACTTCAACAATTTAAACTACTTTTCAAGTCTAACTTGAAGACGCGCTGTGTTTGTTTCCTACCATCTCTCTCGTTGCCGATGCTGTTGATGCTGCTGCTGCTGCCGAATTCCTCTCGCAGGACAGTCTGCAGATTTGTGGCCGAAACCGTTGCAGTTGTAACACTTCATTCCTCCGCCGCCGCCGCCGCCGGAGCGGTTGTATTTCATCGAAGAAGGACAATCTCTCTGGAAGTGACCAACTTTCCCGCATTGTTTACAAGCTTTAGCTTGGGGATTAAACGGGTGCGACAAAATGCTCGGGCCGAAAAGAAACATTGATTTTCTCCCGTTCTTGAATGAAAAGTTAGGCCAGTTCGCGTACTCCGCTTTGAGTTGATTCATCGCCTCTCGCAGTTTTTCCGTGGCTGGATTCGGCGGTAAGGGAGGCGGCGCCGTCGCGGATTGAAAGCTAGAAACAACTGGTGGCGTCGGTGCTACCGCATTTTGCTTCGGTATTGAAAAGCCCGCACCTCCTCCGGCCGAGGAAGGCATTGGTGTTGATTTTTGTCCAATGAGAGGTCGTTTGTATTGCGGCGTTTTCGTCTCGGAAGCAACTACTGAGGCGGCGGATGCCTCCGCAGCGAGAGCAGACTTTTCATCCTTCTCTCGCTTTTGCTTCCGTTGTTCCTCCTCTTCCTCTTGTTTTTCTCGAACTCTTTTCTTTGCTGTCTGTTCTTGCTTCTTCTTCTGCTCTTCTGGGACGATGAACTCAATCACTTCTATGCCTTTCTTTTTCTCCGGCGGCACGCCGTTGGTGGCGGTGGTAGGAGTTATAATTCCCACTGCCGACGGCGACTTTTCTGCACTCTTATTCTTATTCTTATCGACAGCATCTTTCTCATCTTCTCTCGGAGGTTCCGGCGTCGACTGTTTCCGCGCTACTTTTCCTTCTACTACTTTTTTGACTTCTACTTCTTTCTTCTTCGCCGATGTTGCCGCCGGCTTCTTCTGCTTCTCCGCCGACGCCCCCGGTGTTTTCTTCGTGGCACCTTTCTTCTTCTTCGCGCTGCTCTCTTCTTCGACTAACGCTACGACGCTATCCATCACTCGCTTTCTTTCGCTCGCGAGAGTTTTCTCGTCGCTCGTAAATGTGCTCAAACACGTCACTTTCTTTGTCCTGAAAACCTTCGCCTCCAACTCCGTCTCTCTCCTTCCACTCGCCCCGGTGTTCGTAAACTTCATCGTCGCTACTCTGGTTTCAAACACGTTGTCTTCCAACGATTTCTTTTTCGGAGGTTGCACCAAATGATGTCTCGCATTCATCACTTCGACGATGTCGCCGATATCAATCCACCCGGAATCGTCCTCGGTGACGAAGATTTCGTACTCGTTCGCCTCTTCGTCCGACATACTTTTGATTTCGTTCGGCTTTAACCCTTGCTTTGGACAAACGTCGATGAATTTCCCGACCCACTCGTGTCTACATTCGTTTCGAGTAAGAATTCTAACTCCTTTAAACGTTCCTTTCTTCTCGTCGATCTGGTCGACTCGCACCAATCGATTCTTCTCCTTCACTCGAACGCACGCGCCTACGCTCACCATCGCCGCGCCAGCTTCCGCGATTGGCCCATCCTCCTCCTCTCGATACGCATGTTTAAACGTAATTGTCGTCAGCACGAACGCCTCTCTCCCCGTCCTCGCCCCTGCTTTGACCAATTTCGTCTCGTACAGCTCATTCAAAGTCGGCCAACGCCATCTGCCGTCCGTCGAGAGCGTCTCGTACACTTCATCCGGGACGTCATTCTTCGCGCCTCCGTTCTCATCATCATCATCATCATCCTCGTCCTCGTCCGCAAAATCGTCCTCCTCGTCCTCGCTTTCTTCCACTCTCTTCCCTTCCTGTTTCATCCACTCTTTCTCCATGTCTTGTTTGTTCTTAATCTTCAACTCTTTCGTCAGCAAAACTTTCATCATCTTCTCCGTCCACCTCGACGCTTTCGGCACCAGCCTGGTATCTCTCTTCAATTTCGGGAAGTCGATGATCCCGAGCTGCTTGTCGAACTCGTAAAACACCATGGCGAGATTTTTGTCCGGTTTCGAGGAGATAATCGTCCCCACGTACCATCGTTTGGTCCCTCCGGTGCCGTATTCCACTTCGATGCGTTTCCCCACGTGTTCGTCTTCAAATTCTTCGTTCGTCGTTAAAGGTGAAGAAGGTGGTTCCGGCGTCGACGTTTTCTTCTTCTTCGGCGTCGTCGTGGTCGTCTTATTCTTCTTCTTCGGCGGTCGTCCGGGACCTTTCTTCTTCTTTGGCGGCATCGTAGATAGAGCAGAGTATTTATAATGAAGTGAATTGGAAAATCCAATTCGAAGAGGAAAACTTCCAAACAAAAATGCTGCGACGGAAACCTTTAAAGATGATGATGACGACGACGCGAAAAGCCCGCTGCTTTGCCACGTCGTCAATATCATCAGCATCTTCTCCTTCTCCACCTCCTCCCTCGACGGTATCCACTCGCGACCCGTCTTCGTTCCATTTATTCGACGACGATTCAGACGACGCTGAAGTGGAAAAGAACTTCCGCATCGACGCGCACACCGACGAGTGGTTTGAAATCAACCGAGAGGAACTGCGATCGTCCATTTTCGTGCACAAAAACTTCCGCGCGCTGTGGAAACCTCTCAAAGTGGAAGATATTTCCATCGACTCGCTTATCTACGCGAAACTTTTAGAGGAAACGCCGGACGTGATTTTGTTCGGGACGGGGAAAACGCTGAAGCAAGTTCCCGAGGAAAGCTTGAAGTGGGCGAGGAAAATGGGCATGGCGGTGGAGGTCATGGACACCGCGAATTGCGTGGCGACGTTTAACGTGTTAGTAGAGGAAGGGAGGAACGTGGCGTGCGGGATATTATTGAGTGGTGGTACTCGCGAAGGAGGTGGAAACGAGTGATGAGTATGTCTCGCGCTCGCGTATGCGTACAAATCACATTACACAATAGAACGTAGAACGTAGTCCTTTTTGTAACAGTAGAGCATTTACAGCAGCAGCAGAGCAGTTTCGTTCGTGTACACCCGAGAGCGAGAACTCCCTCCCGGTGATAGATGCGTAGTTCTTCAGAGCGTCTTTTTTGCTCTCTCCTCTTTTCTCTCTGTTGAGCGAATGCGCAAAGTTGGTGATTTTCGAGTCAGTAGTGTAACGACAACAACAACAACAACGAATATACGAACAAACGAAACAATAATAAGAATGTCGCTCCGAGGCACAAACTAGAATCCGACGGTAATAATTCGAGATCAGTTAGTTTTGAAGGAGAAAGGCTCTCGAGTGTTTCCGAGAGGTGTCCTAAATATGTTATCCATCGTTCGTGTTGGCATCTTGGAAACCATCGCTTCCATTACGTGTTGGGAAGGTCCGGGGGTAGTCCGCCGAATGATGATGAGAAAAGAAATCAGAGAGAGAGGAAAGAAGGAAAGGACAAATAAAAGAAGGACAGATATAAAAGAAGAGAACTTTCACGCGGCAACGGCCGAGTCAAAGTCGCGCGCTCACCTTCGTCGTTTTCCTCGCGTGGCATCCTCCGCTCCGTTGTAGTACTAATGCGGCGCCTCCTTTTCTGAGGAGGGGAAAAGGGCTCTTCGGAGTAGGGTTTAGGGTTTAGAAATCGGAGTCCAAACCCTAAACCAATCCATCGGAAGCCGCGGAACGACCGATGTTCGTATCTCTCCACAACTACACGCGATATACGATCACATATCTTCAGAGAGAGAGAGCATAAGAGAGAGAAAGAGAGAGCGTTGATCATCATGAATACTACCACGAGTAGAAGTACTAGTACTACCAGTTCGAGTATAAGCGGGGAAACGCAGACTCTGTTAAAGGGTGATTCCTCATCATCTGATGAAGGAGGAGGACGCGTGAGTCCTGTTAAGAAATCATCTTCCAACAAAATGAGAGCGTACGGAGGCGCCGTCGGTGCGGTGTGCGCGACTGCCATGGTCGCGTTGGCCGTCGCGAATGGTGGATCTGCTTCTTCTTTTACCGGTGGTGATGTTACGGCGGCTGGTCGTGGAGTTCTTCCAAGACGAATGGCAATGTTAGGGAAAGGAGGGTCTGCTGCTTCCTCCTCCCTCAAAGCTGAGGTTGACGCTTCCGTCGAGACGAAAACAAAGTCTTCCAGAAAGAAGTCTTCCTCATCAAAGTTGGCGAAATCAGAGAACGATGACAAGAAAAAAGACACATCCATTCTCGAATCCGCGAAATCTATGCTCTCGTCGTTCATGCACTCGCCGCCGGTGGAAGCGTTGGAGGAGAAGGGCGAAGAGTTGAAGGAGGAGGTGGAAGAGAAAGCGGCGGAGACTTTGACCTCGGATTTGGAGAGCAAGAAGCATCATCATCAGCACTCTTCGAAGAAGAAGGAAAAGAAGGAAGAGTTGGCGGCGGAAGAAGAGGCGAGCGAGGCGATGGAGAAGGAAGAGCCGCCTTTGGTGGTGTCGTCTTCTTCTGGAAAAAAGACGAGGCACAGCGGTAAGAAGCACGAGAAAAAGGAGGAAGAAGTGCCGGAAGAAACGAAAGAGGCGAAAGAAACGGTCGCTTCCTCTTCTTCTTCTTCGAAACACCATCACCATCTTTCGGAAATGGCGACAGAATCTGCCGAGGAAGACGCCGAAGTGCCGCCAGAGGCGCCGGCGAAGAAACACTCCTCGTCCTCCTCCCAAAAACACCATAAAGAAGCTAAAGTAAAAGTAAAAGAAGCAAAAGAAGAAGCAAAAGAAGAAGCAAAAGAATCAGAAATGGTGGAAGACGAAACGAACGACGATGAAGAAGAAGAAGAAGAAGAAGTAACGAAAAAAGATGAAGAATCTGCGGCGGAGCCAGAGGCCACTTCATCGACGACGAGTACCAAAAAGTCTACGGTGACGGTCGATGAAGCCAGCGGCGTGACGACGGTTGAGGAAATCGAAGAAATCGACGATGATGACAGCAGCAGCGGTCGCTCGGTCGAGGACATCCAAGCCGAACTCGAGAAAGATGCGGAAGAAGAAGAAGTGAAGAAATACAAGCCAGACGAGGATCAAGTGGAGGAAATCAAAGCGGCCCGCGCCAAGGCGAAAAAATTTCTCTCGGAATCTGGCGAGTTCTTAACCTCCTTCGGCGTCGACGATGAGGACGACGACACGACGAGCGATAAAAAGGGTGACGCAGGTTTGGGCGAAAAAGAAGACGAAGAAGAATCGAAAGTTGATAAAATTAAAGACATGAACGCGTATTTGGACAATATTTTAAGCGACGATTACGATGGAGGAGGAAAAGCGACGACGGAACAGGACATGACGCCGGAGCAAGACAAGGCTGTCAAAGCTGAAATCGCGTACGCAATGGATGAATCGAAACCGGCCATGACGGATGCGCAAAAAGATTTGATGGCGAGCTACGAGTTGATGATGCACGTCGGCAACTAACGCACGTCGGCAAACAACTAAATTCGAACTATATTTATTAAATGTGTTGTATATTATCACCCCACTACTATCTTTTTTATTACTTTATTCTACGCATTCTAAAAGCTTTACTATACTCTACTGCATCAATCGAACGCCGCGTCTTCTTTTGCTCTCTCCTCTTCCATCACCTTTTGTTTCTTTTTCTTCCTCGCCTCGTCGTCTTCTACCGGCTCCTCGCCGGCTAAATTTTCCTTGCTCGCTTGTTTCTTCAAAGCGGCGCCGAGCGTTTTCGCGTTCTTCTTCTGAAACGCCTTCATCGCCTGATCAGCCTTCTTGGCCTCCGCTTCTTCCGGCTCCTCGCCTTCTTCTTTCGTCATTTTTTCAATCGCATCTAAATTCTTCAGCAAATCCGGTTCGTTTCGTAAACATTTCGTCACGATGTACTCCTCCAACTCTTTACATCCAACCTCCTTGGCCGCTTTCAAAAACGCCGACAACGCCAACTGTCCGGGAGGGAACAAAAACATCGCATCCGTCAACAATTGCTTCTTTAAATCCTCCTGCGATTTAGTATAACACTCTCTGATTTTTTCTACGACTACCACTTTATTATTATTACTGCTACTACCATCCTCACCCCCGTCGCTATTCACGGTATGAATCGCATCCGCGCGAAACCCGCGCAGCGGCCGAAACGCGCCGAACGAAATCAACTGAAAATCTACCCCTTGCAAAACCGCCAACTCCGCGTTTAACACCTTGTTATAATCGATATCTTTCACCACTTTACATAATTGCTCCGCGCTCACGTACGACTCTTCCACTTTACACGCCAAGTACACCGAAGCCACCATGACTATTTTCAAATTTGTCAACACGATTGGATTGCTTAAACAATATCTCTTGAACAACGTCGTCGCGCTGTGCGTCACTTTCACCGGTAAATTAAACGCCGAACATAAAGGGTCTATTTTCGCCTCCAATCGTTTCCGGTATATCTCTTCCTCTTTCGCGGTCGGGAAGGAGAATTCTTTTTCCATCATCATCTTTAGTTTTTCATCATTTTCTTCAACGCATTCTTTCTTCTTTACCGATGAGGATGACAACAACACGTCCAACGCTTTTTTCCTCTGCGCGTGTCTCCGCTCGGCTAACTCGTTCGGAGACGTAAACGTCCACGACTTTTTCTGCGTGGACGTTTGGAAATTCATCGTTGTTGTTGTTATTATTATTATTATTATTAAACTGTTGTTGTTGATGAGGAGTAGGAGTTAAGGAGTATTCGCAACAAAACAACAAGTGCTTTTTCTTCTGCGTTTTCTCGTGAAAAATTTTCTCTTTGAAAAAGCAAAAGTACCTCCTCTAATTAGGGTTTAAGCCTTTAAAGGAAAGAGGCAGCAGACTTTTGCGTCGAAGTCTTCAGATTCAAACACAACTTTTTACTACTAATAATAGTAAAGAGAGAGAGAGAGAGAGAGATGAGGGAGACGACGGCGAGAAGAGCAGCGGGGCTTTTGTGGCGAACGACGACCACCGCCGCTTGGGGGAGCAAAGTGCGAGGAGGAACAGGAGGGACGAATAGGAGTAGTAGCAGCATCACGGCACCATCATCATCACCGTTGGGGACAACGAGTGCAAAGAATGGAATCATTTTTCATCGGCGCTTTTATTATAACTCTTTGAGACGAGCAACAACGATTGGTGGTGAAGGTGGTTTGACGACGACGACGCGTTCGCGTCGTCATCGTTTTCATCATCCGTCGTCTCAATCGTCTTTTTTTATGGTAAAGACGTTAACGTCGTCTCCGTCGAAACCAACGGAACAACAGAATAAACCGACACCGATGAGGGAGTTGAGAGACGAGTTTTTGAACGCGAATTCGGTGGCGTATTTAGAAGAGATGGAGAAACGATTTAAAGAGGAGGGGGGTGAAATAGGAATGGATAAATCGTGGTCGACTTTACTTCAGAGTTTAGATAAAGGGATGACCGGGAAAGAGTTGTCGTCGATGTGGGAAGACGCGAAGAACGGGAACGCGCCGGTGGCGAGAGAGAGGAGAGCCACGCCAAGCAGTTCGACGGCTCCGTCTGAAGTCACCTCAGATTTGATTCAAGAATCCATGCGCTTACTTTTATTGGTTCGCGCATACCAAACAGCTGGCCACGAGATGGCTACGCTCGATCCGTTAGGGATGGGGAAGAAGAGCGTAAACGTGTCGTTGGATCCTGAGTTGTACGGTTTCACGGAGAAAGACTTAGATCGCGAGTTTTTCCTTGGAACTTGGCGCATGAAAGGTTTCTTAGCTGAAGATCAACCGTATTGGACGTTGAGAGATATTTTGTCTCGATTAAGAGAGACGTATTGTGGGAACATAGGGTACGAATACATGCACATAATGGATCGCGAGAAGTGTAACTGGTTGCGAGAACAGATCGAGACGCCTACTCAAAAAGGATACAAACCAGAACGGAAGAAGATTCTGTTTGAACGATTAGCGCGCGCGGAATTGTTCGAGACGTTTTTATCGAACAAGTACACCGCGGCGAAACGATTTGGATTGGAAGGGTGCGAAACATTGATTCCCGGGTTTGAAGAAGCCGTCGATCGAGCGGCGGATTTGGGAGTGAAGAACATCAACATTGGTATGCCGCACAGAGGACGTTTGAACGTCTTAGCGAACGTAATTCGTAAGCCGTTACAAACTATCTTCAACGAGTTTAAAGGTGGACCGAAACCAACTGGCGAGTTGGGCTTGAGCGGATCGCAATACACCGGTTCCGGGGACGTGAAATATCACTTAGGTACGTCCGTGGTCACCAGAAGAGGCGTGAACCAAGATAAGAAAGTCCAACTGTCGTTACTCGCGAACCCGTCGCACTTAGAAGCCGTAGATACAGTGGTTATCGGCAAATGCGCGGCGAGACAGTTTTATACCAAAGACTATGAGAAAGAAACGGTCATCCCGGTGCTTTTACACGGCGATGGCGCTTTTTCCGGTCAAGGTATCGTATACGAGACGTTGGATATGTCGCAACTTCCGGAATACCACGTTGGAGGTACTTTGCACATTGTCGTGAACAATCAAGTCGCCTTTACGACCGATCCCAAACATTCGAGATCGTCTATGTATTGTACTGACGTCGCAAAGTGCATCGAAGCGCCGGTGTTCCACGTCAACGGGGACGACGTCGAAGCCGTCGCGTGGGTCATGCAACTCGCCTTGGAGTGGCGACAAAAGTTCAAAGCCGACGCGGTTGTCGATATCGTGTGCTACAGAAAGTTTGGTCACAATGAAATCGACGAACCGATGTTCACGCAGCCTTTGATGTATAAAGTGATCAAAAAACACGTCTCGGCGCATCAACAATACGCGGAAAAGTTGGTTAAGGAAGGCGTTTTAACGGCGGATGAGGTGAAAGCAAAACACACGGAAATCTTGAAAGAGTTAGATACGGAGTTTGAGATATCGAAGAACTACGTCCCGAAGTTTCGCGATTGGGTTTCGTCGCACTGGCAAGGCTTTAAATCGCCCGATCAATTCGCGTCCATTCGCAATACTGGCGTCGACCCGCAAGTCTTGAGAGAAGTTGGCGCGAAAATTACCGAAATTCCAGAAACGTTTACGCCGCACAAAATCGTCAAGCGCGTGTACGATGCCAGAAGGAAAATGTTTGAAACCGGAGAGAATGTTGATTGGGCTACCGCGGAAATGCTTGCGTTTGGTACTCTGCTGAACGAAGGTAACCACGTGCGCTTATCCGGCCAAGACGTCGAAAGAGGTACGTTTTCTCACCGACACGCGGTTATCAAAGATCAAAGTACCGGCGAAAGGTTTGTACCGTTGCGTAACTTATACCGAGACAAAATAGCCGAAAAGGGCTTGAAGTATTTTACGGTGTGTAACTCATCCTTGTCGGAATTCGGCGTCCTCGGTTTTGAGCTCGGATATTCTTTGGACAATCCGAACTCGTTGGTCATTTGGGAAGCGCAGTTTGGCGATTTTGCCAACTCTGCGCAAGTTATTATCGATCAGTTCATCTCCTCTGGCGAAGCGAAGTGGCTGAGACAAACTGGTTTGACGTTGCTCCTCCCGCACGGCTACGACGGTCAAGGTCCAGAACACTCCTCCGCTCGATTGGAAAGGTTCTTACAAATGTCTGACGAAGATCCTCGCGTCGTTCCGGACATGTCCCAAACCAAGCGATTAGCCATTCAAGGCACAAATTGGCAAATCTGTAACGTCACCACCCCGGCCAATTACTTCCACCTCCTCCGACGCCAAATCCACCGCGATTACCGCAAGCCCTTAATTGTCATGTCGCCGAAGAACCTGTTGCGTCATCCCAAATGCCTCTCGCCTTTGAGTGAATTCGACGACGTCGATTCTCTCACCGACGCTCAAGGCACGCGATTTAAACGTTTAATCATGGATAAAACGGCTAAAGTACGCGGTTTAACCAACATTCCAGTTGAAGACCACGTTCAGCGTCTCGTTTTCTGCTCGGGTAAAGTCTACTACGAGTTGGATGCCGAACGTGAAGCGTTGAAAGCGGAAGACACCATTAAAATTTGCCGCATCGAACAGTTAGCCCCGTTCCCGTGGGATTTAGTCGAGCGCGAATTAAAACGCTATCCAAACGCCGAAGTCGTCTGGTGTCAAGAAGAACCGTTAAACATGGGCGCGTACACCCACGTCGACCAACGCATACGCACGCTGTTCAAGCACCTCGGCAAAGAAGGCGAGTTGAAATACGCCGGTCGAAACCAAGCCGCCAGTCCGTCCACTGGCTACGGGTCCGTCCACGCGGAAGAGCAAATCAAACTCATCAAAGACGCGTTGGTTTTATAATAATAATAATACTAGAAGTAGTAAACCACATTTACTTTATATATACTCTTGTAATATTAACCACACAGACATCCATATTATCATATAACCTCTCTTTTTGCGTCTTTGTTTTTCGCGATTGAAAAAACAAACGACACCCAAGGCATCACTCAGCTCACCGGGCGAGTGAAAATAAAAACTTTCCTCTTCTCAAATACTGCCAAAAGCCGCCTTACATACGTCAGCAAAAAGCTCTTTCACAGCTTTTTTTTCACACACAGCTTCTGGATAAAAATAATATATTCGATTGTCCTTATTCTTTCAACGCCCAAACACGACCTCTTCTTCAAAAGTATGAGCACTGTCTGCGCTGCTGCGACTCAAATCGCCTCTCGAGCGATGAAGACGTCCTCTTCTTCTTCCGGGTGTTCTTCGTCTTCTTCGTCTTCTTTTTCTCCTTCTTTCTCCTCTCGGGGCGGTCGGAATTCTTTTTTGAAGACGGCGACGCAAAAATCGTCGTCGTCAGCGATTTTGCCGATGAGACGAAGGAAGAAGATTTCTGTGCGCACGAACGCGGTTTTATTTTTACCACCTGTGCCCGGGGGTGCTGGTGCGGCGATGATTGGTGCGATAGACGCCGATCGAATCGCGGAAGTGTATGATTTTTCGTCCTCGACGAATCAGATAGAGGTGCAAAGAGTGTTTGAAGTCGCCGACGCCGCATCGGCGGAGATGACCTTGGAACAAGCGCCGGCGGTGGACGCGACGAACAAACCACCAGAGAAGGAGAAGAAATCGGCTTTACAAAAAGGCGGGTGGCTCGGACCAATCACGAACGCCTTAGAGTCGACTTTAGAAGGTATCGATGGCATTTTAGCACCCGTCGCGGGGACGAATTCGTACGGGTTCTCTATTCTCGCGTTAACTTTGTTGGTGAAGTTGGTCACGTTTCCGTTGACGAAGAAACAGATCGAAGGTTCGGTGAACATGCAAGCGCTGCAACCGAAAGTGAAAGAGTTACAAGCTATGTATGCGAACGACCCGGAGAGGTTACAGATGGAAACGGCGAGATTGTACAAGGAGGCGAACTTTAACCCGTTGGCGGGATGTTTGCCCACCTTTGCGACGTTGCCGGTGTTTATTGGTTTGTACCGAGCGTTGTCCAACGCCTCGGTGGAAGGTTTGCTGCAAGATGGCTTTTATTGGATTCCGAGCTTAGGTGGACCGGCAACGATTGAAATGCGAAACGACGGCGCTGGATTTTCGTGGTTGTTCCCGCTCGTGGACGGGGCGCCGCCCATTGGTTGGCACGACGCCTTGTCGTACTTGGTCTTGCCGGTATTGTTGGTCATTTCGCAATCGGTGTCGCAAAAGATCATGCAACCTGAATCAGCAAAGTCAGCAGATCCAGCGCAACAACAATCGCAAGCGATTTTGAAGTTTTTGCCGCTGATGATTGGCTATTTTTCCTTGAACGTGCCGGCTGGATTGACTTTGTATTGGTTCTTTAACAACATCGTCACGACTGCGCAAACGGTGTATTTGCGAAAGACGACGAAACCGATCGTCAACGTTGGTGGTGCTACGGCGGCTGGTGATGGTGGTGGAGCGTCTTCGCAACCGGTGAGAGTGGATTACGTTCCGAAAAGAGAGAGAAGATCGGGCGCGACTATTCCAAAGGCGGCGGCTCCGAAAGTTGACGTCTCGAACGCCATTTCTGCGGAGTTTACCGATTTTGACGAAGGACCTGCGAAAGTGAAGAGCGCAGTAGAGAGCGAGTTTGGGGATTTTGAAGATGGACCGGCGAAAGTTCAGGAAGATGGTGAGGATAGTAGCCGTGGAAATCGAAGAGGCAGCCGAAAGAAGAGACGCGGAGGGTCCCGATAATTCTTTTTTGTCGAATAGCCTTCATCTTTAAGAATGCAGTGCGTTCGTTCGGGTTAAGAACAAGAACACGTTGCAGTATCACAGCGAGTCGCGTATAATTACCATACAAAAGTTTAATATCCTTGTAAAAACGAAAAATACAATACATAGAACATTTTCACGGCTCCAATTTCTCGTCTTTCTTCTTCTCCTTCTTCTTCTCTATCTTTTCAGGTTTGTTTTTGGTAACATCATTATCATCGTCGTCGCTATCATCCGTCTCGTCGCGAGCATCGGCTCGGTGTGGGAACTTGAAAGTTTCTATTTCTGTCTCGGAATAGTTGCATTTATCAAAGTTTGTCACGGCCTTGTCGCCTCGATATTTCAAGCTCGCCAAGTCGTAGCCTCGCGCGGCTTCTATCTCAGTATCGAACGTTCCCAGATACACGTACTTGGATCCTTTCACGCGGCCCAGACGCGATTCCCACAACTGTTTTGTCGACGCCTTGCCTTGTTGGTTGGTTGTACTCTTAACATATTTTGTCACGCCGCGATATTTTGAAACGCCTCGAGTAAATCCGCTGGATTCTCGTCGCAACGCGGCAACGTACGCGGCAAAATCATAGGATTTCATCATCTGGATATCTTCCGCGTACGTTTCGTAATCAAAATTTAAATTAGCATCTCTCCCCCATAACTTAATCGCGGCTTTATCGTAACTTTTCGCCGCCTCAAGCTCTGTTAAATACCCACCTAAATAAATCTGTCTTCCTCGCGTCCTGCCGCCAGGTTTAGGCGTCGCACGCGCCGAAGAAGAGTCCCATAAGTGCGCTTCGTATCTTCCTGTTAATCTGTGCTTTGTTACACCTGTTTGTTACACATAAGTTATCAAAAAATAGTTACAAATTATAAAAATGCTGCACCTCTCATCTGCGAGGTCCTAGACGGATTTTGAGGTTTCGCCCGCCGATTGGATTTCGGCACCGCGTGCAAAGAACGTTTTTTCTTAATGTCTTTCATGGCGACATCAGGCTCTTTCTTCGACGCATTCGCTCGCCACATCTCTTCGTTCAAGGGAAATTTTGTTTGATCCGGGATAGTTACAGATATCGTCATCGTGTCGTCGCTCGAGAAGAAATTGCCGCTCGGAATCAACGCCTCGTCGTCTTCGTCTTCGAAATTGAAATTGCTCTTACGTTTCGGATTGTTCGCGCGCGTCGCATCAGACATGCACACTCCCCACACGTCAATATATTTATCTCTGTTCATGAACCGTAATATCCCTTCTTGTTTTTCGTCGTGCATCAACATGGTGTTGTTTCTTTGCGCCTCTTCCTCAGGGGGCGAAGAAGGCAGATAGTGCTCTTCCTCGTGGTTCATGATCAACTCGAGGCATGATTTCAGACGTTTCTTTTTCCGTTTTTCCGGCTGCTCCAAACACCCCGAAGATACGAGCAAAGGCGGCAAATGTCCATCTCTCGTTTCGTAACACGACCCACCGCCTTCCTCGTCCTCGTCGCTCGAGCTGTTTCTGAGTAACTGGTCCAAGTAATAATCCAGGCAAGGAGGCAATGAAAAAGTATCGCTCGTGGGCGCGTGAGCGTTTTTCTTCTTTTTTTCTTCGTCCTTAAGAGTGAGCGTTTCAACGAAAGAACGGAGCGCCTCGTCGTCGTTGTCGTTATCGATCGCGAGAAGAGTGCTTGTTGTCGCGGCGGTGGTTTCATCTTTGGCGCTCATCTTTCTACATTCGTCGTTTACGTCGTCGTCGAGGAAATTTTTGGTGGTGGCGGCGGCAAGGAAGGAGGAGTTTCGAGCGCGTATTTTTTTGTGAAGGAAGCGTAAGCGTTTTGAAACAACAAAAAAGAGAGAGAGAAAGAAAGAGAGAGAGAGAGAAGAGGGTTGCGTGCGCGCGAGAGGTGTTCAACTTTTTATGCAATTCGTAATAATCATCACTGATATGTACTCAAAAGTAGTCATCAAAAAGGATCATATTTACTCACGGGATGCTCTCTCCAATCTCTCCTCTCCCGTTCATATCCGCGGAGACGCGTTCGCTGGAAAAGATTGGGAGTCTGTTTTGCATGTGGACTCTATCGATGGCCCATAAGACGCTGTCGTCCAATCTAGGGACGCTCGCGTCGAAATATTTTACAGTTTCTTTTAATTGGTTCAAGGACGTGTGACCTACGAGAGAGGTTGTGTTCGCGCGATTATCTTTGGCCCATCGTAAGCTCAACTCGGTGAGCGACATACCGGATTGTTTCGCGATTTCATTGTACATGTCGACGGCCCTTAAAGCTGGCGCGGATCTGTACCTGTATAAAGTCGAACCCCAGCTGTAATCGTCCATTCGACCGCGCGGATTTTTCAGTTGCGCGACCATGGCTTTCTCTGAATCTAAATCTGGCGCGGCTAACTTGTCCAAATACTTTCCGGTCAAAACACCTCCAGCCAGGACGTTATACGCCATCCACCCGACATTTTCGTGTACCGGCGAGCTTGCTTCCGAAACTCCATTTTCTAACATCCTTCTATTAATTAAGGAAAAGTCTCCTTGCAAGCAGCACGGTTCCGGCGCGTTGACGCTTCTTGCGGCGTAGCACATCGCTGTTAAACCGTAAGCGTTGTCGTTACAAGATCCCCATCCTCTCAGTTTCCCTTCTGTGATCAAATCTCCCATGGCCTCTGCAATTTCTTCAAACGACGCCGCGTTTCGGTAATACGGCGCCGCTTCGTTTTCTAAGTTGTACTGCAAAGACTGCCCCCAATTACTCTGAGGGGTATACCGCGCCGGCCAGTGCATTGTGTAGACGTCTACGTAATCCGTTCCCAATCTTCGCAAACTACCTTCTAAATCTTTCTTAATGTTCTTCTTCGTGACATTCGCTCCACCTGTAATTTTAGTCGCGATGACTACCTTCTCTCTCCTCGATTTATCCTTCTTCATCCAGTTCCCGATGATTTCTTCTGAATATCCTTCTGGATGCGTTCGATCAGACGGTATCGGATATTGTTCTGCGGTGTCTATGAGACTCACGCCTGATTCCAAGATTCCAAAATCCAAAAAATCGTGGCAAACCTTTTCATCCGGAGCGTTAAAATCCGCGCTACCCCATCGCTGCGTCCCTAACGCAATCTCTGAAACGAAAATGTCCGTATTTCCTAACCGCTTTTGCCGTATTCCGTTGATAATTTTGACGGTTTCGTTCGTGGTGCCGATTTTTGCAGACGAGGAACTCGTCGACGCGTTCGCCGCTCGTTCGTTATTAAAATCGAATGGATTCTTAAACGAAGGGAAGGATCCCAGGGCGACGACAAACCCTTGCATCACTCGTCGTCGTCGAGACGAAGAGGAAGAAGAAGATGAAGAAGAGGAGGAGGAGGAGGTTTGGTGCTCGGCAGAGAAGAGCAGGGAAGCGGATAAACTAAACATATTTTTCTTCCTCTT
>Ga0115555_1000759_pt1 | contig 22092 bp, 17 predicted proteins | sample COGITO_mtgs_1104_2_FD_87285 | JGI IMG/M metagenome (GOLD analysis project Ga0115555, IMG submission 87285) | Pelagic marine microbial communities from North Sea - COGITO_mtgs_110407 | ecosystem: Environmental > Aquatic > Marine > Epipelagic | place: Germany:Helgoland, sampling site Kabeltonne... | reverse complement strand
CTTTTTAGGAATGACAGGACTATACAATTTATATGTGTGGACCATGGCGTTCATCTACGCCCCGCTCACGAGCGCCGGCTCCAACTACAATGACTTTGAGGTCGAAATCGATGCTGGGGTAGAAGGTGACGATGGTGTGAATGTTGGCACGCTCGCAAACCGTTCGATAGGAGACATGCAGCTTTGATTTGATTACTGATCTTATTACTAATAAGAACGGAAAGTAATATATAATTATGGTGACCAACATTGGCGGGTTTTTAGGTGGTAAAAATTTCAGGTTCTACGTTTATTTTTTTGTGGTGCCTTCGACCCCACAGGAAGACAGAACCTCCTGGAGAAAATTAAGCGACTTCATCAGCTTGCCGTACTGCTTCTTCGACATTTTTATTCGAACAGCTTCCTCGTCACCCTCGTGCTCTGCATCATCATCATCGTCATCGAATCCATCTCCCCCCATCGAAAGTAATGACTTAAGGTTTTCATCGATGCGCAAGCTGCTTCTCCTGCGGATCCTCCTTTCCGAGCTCTTTTTCGCCCCCCCTATACTCATGCTTCCCGCTCTTCGGAAGGAATTGCCCCCCTCTTTTCGGTCGGGCTCGGGCGCACCAGATTGGTACTCGTTCTTCCACAAGTTGGTGAAGACGCTTATGGGGAATGCAACGATGAGCAAACTGAAGATGATGCACCCTGCACCAATTATCTCACCCCAAGTTGATGTTGGTACCATGTCACCATAACCCGTCGTGGTGGCTGTTGCTATAAACCACCAAAAGGAATCAGGTATGCTATTGAAGGGGCTGATTTCCCGAACCAAATAGCTCTCCTTGGAGTTTCGCATATATTGATAAGAAGGTGGATCAGTGAGAGTCGTAAACTCCCACTCGCCCCTTTCTGCCTCGTAAATCAAACTGGCAAATATACAGGCCCCAAAGACGAGCATAAGGAACAACAAATTGAGCGCTGGAGCGCTCTTCATCACCACTTTCCCAAACGTATGAAATTCATCGCTGTTTCTCCCAAGCTTAACTACTTGGAAAATTCTTGTAAGCCTCAGCACCCGGAGCGCTGTAAAATCGAATGTCGATGAATCGTACTCGTCTGTGAGGCTATTGAGAGATACCACTTTAGAGACGTAGAAAGGAATCAGGCAGATCACATCAATTAATTGCCAAGGGTTGAGAAAGAAAGCGAAAAATTGCCTCCAGATATGTTGAGGGGATCCCCCAGCCTCGACAGGTGTTGGCTGAAAAAATAGTAGCTTAAGCAAGTATTCCGACGTGAACACGTAGTAGAAAACAGATTCGACATCCAAAAGCCACTGTTTCGGCACCGGCTCACACTCACAGAACCTAGCATTACTGGGGTCAAAATCATCAAAGATGGGAATATCATCTGTCAAGTCAGAAGAATTCCCCGGGGAGAAATTGTCGCATACACTGCAGTGCTCTGGCTTGTATACGAACGACCTAGTCGTTTCTAGCATCATTACGATGTTTGCGGCCACCACCAAGGTCATCATGAAAATAAAGGTTAGGAAGGAGGCAGTGGAAGATGAGGGCTTTGACAAGATCAGAAATATCCTGCGCCGCACAGAACGTGTTACTACTCGAGATGACGCATTAGGGCCAGAATCTTCAATGGGAGAAGGCCAGAACGACGACGTGGGAGGGTTGTAAATTGAGGATGTTGTATAACGAGTGAACCGGGATGGGGTATGAGAGAAGTCTTCCTCTTTTTTTTCAGGCTCAGACTCATTCAATAGATGTTCACTAGCAGCCGAAGACATTCTCTTCTTTGGAAAACTGCCTGCCTTCGATACGCGGCTGTGGAATTCTCTCCTGGGCTCAATTATAAAAGTGGAATGTTGTGTTCACCGGAGAGGATATTTTTTTTGACGGGAATTGGGAAGAATATTTGAGCATAAATTTTAGGGGGCTAGCTCCAATGAGATCTGTAATCCTCCTAGTATTCTTTTCAGTATCATTACAAACCTCGTCGTATCAAATCCTGACTCGACGACTCTGGTTGAGGACCACCGCACCGACGCTCATAACTCCTTTCCTTGCCCCTATCAGCGCCAACGCTATTGACCCCAGTCTACTTAGAACATTCCCCATCGAGGGAGACACATCAGGGAGCGCTAGCCGTCTTGCCAACCTTGCGGCAATCCAGCAGAGCAAGATCGACACAGATCCCGAGCTCGTGGATGTTATTGAGGGAGTTCAGACGAGAGAGTATAAGAAGGGAGACGGTCCCCAGGCTTCGGACGGTAGCAGGGTTGGTGTTGAGATGACGGTGAGATGCTCGACAGTGACCTCTACGACTGAGCCGAACGGTGCAATGATATTTTCGACATCAAGAGATGATGATCTAGGGGAGCTCATATTTAGGATTGGAAAGGGTGATATCCCTGCCAGCCTCGAGAAATCGATCAAGGGCATGAGCAGGGGGGGGATTAAGAGAATATACTTGAGCTCGGAGAGGGCGTATGAGGTGAGACTTGAGGAAAAGAAGAGCGAGGTGAAGCAACGAGCTGACAACATCAGCGCTGGGAACATAGCGCGGGAACAAAAAGAGCTTTCTTGCCTCTCGTCCTAACCCGATTTGTGACTCGCTACGTTCATTGCAGTGGAAAAACTCGGGGACCCTACCTTTACCCAAGGGAGACAGGGAGAAGAGGATCGCTGAGAGGGTATTCAAGGGTAAAGCTAATTTGGTGGTTGAAGTTAAGGTTGCCCGTGTCAGGGGTGGTGAAAAGGTGGCAGCGGAGGCAGCGGAGGCAGCGGTGGGGAGAACGGGGGCGGAGGTAGCGGCGGCTGCTGGGGAGACACTCTCTAGCAAAAGTTAAAGTTTATTATTTGGCGGTAAACGAAAAGCTTTTTTTATTTCATCTCTGTAAGTGATGAGCTCTTTAGAGGGCCCTCCTTCGTATTATTCTGTCTCCCTCCTCTTCCCACTCTTGTTTGCTGATCCACAAGTCCCGAAAAGTACTGAGGCTCGCCAAAATACTACCCCCGCTCCATTCGCTTCCCTCTCTGCCCTCTGGCGCTAATATCCTGACCCTAGTGTACTCGGGTGCCACCGCCCTAACCTCTTCGAGCAGTCTCTCGGGAAATCCTGGTAAAAGTGTCGTGCCGCCGCTTAGGACAATGTTCTCATTTAGAGAGGATCGCAGGGAGAGGTCGCACGAATTGAGGGAAGATTGAAGCAGGCTCTGGACAGGGGACGACTCGCTCCCGATCATGGAAGGGTGAAAGAGAATCTCGGCTGGAGCAGTGAGCGTAGTGGAGGGAAGGTAGAGAGGAGTGCCGTCGGGGAGCAGAAATTTGCCCACCTTATCACTGTTTTTGCTGTCTGAGGAGGGTGTTGATGTTGATGTCGATTTTGCTGATGTTGTTTGTGATGTCGATGCTGTAAAAGATGCCGGTGATGCTGACGCTGATTCTGGTGCCGCGCCCGCTGCGTTGCAGCGACAAACTCTTTCTTTCATGTCGTACAGGATTTCAAATTCTGCAGTTGTGCAGCCCAAAAACCTGGAGTTTTGGGAGTAGCTGTTGAAAATGTTCTCCATACTATAGGTATTTGCACGAGCAGCGTTGGTGCTACCTCTTCTGGTGGTGGAGGAGGTATCCCCTCTCCCCCCGCACAATCCCCAGATCTCGTCCCTTAACCTCCTGGTAACATCCCTCCCCCCTACGCCCCCTCTCCTCCTCCCCCCTCCAATCCCGAACCCCTCATAGACAGGGCTCACGTAGCAGCCCGTGTCACCTACGTCCAGCACGATCCCAGTTGTTCGTCCCCCCGCGTAGAGGGAGAGGATGCCAGTGTCGCAGGGTAGAAGGGCCGGGGTGCCATAACTCTCAAAGAATGTCTGGCAAGTGGTCGAAGTTTCTGGGAGAGGGGTCAAGGGGGAAACAGGGAGGAGTAGGGGGTGAGATGAGGCATCAATTGATGTGGTTTGCTGCTGTTGTTGCTGTTGCTGTTGTTGTTGCTGCGTTTGCTGCTTTTGTAACCTCTCATCAAAGCCGGACGGGTTCCCGTCAACATCACTAGCACTGGGACCATCACCATCACCGCTGAATACATACTCCCACACCCCTTCGAGGTCTTCCCAGCTTTCAACAAGTCCGTCATCTCCGATAGGGTAACTGATCTTGTGAACCCCTCTCATGTCCTTCACTTCTCTCCCATAAGCCTTCTTCCCTCCTCCCCCTCTCTCTCCCCCAGCCCCGGCCATAACTCTAGGGTATTTTTCCACTCCGACGTGGTTTCTGATCGTTTTCGTCGGGGCTGTGTTGCCTGCATAGCCGAATCGGATGGTGTGGGAGCCGGTCGACAAAATAAGGGGGGTCAGAAAGAGGGTAGAGGAAGGGGGGGCGGGACGCAATGAAGTGCTCATTTTGGGCACTTTCGGAGTGATGCGGAGTTTTTATTATAGCTGTATGCTTCGTATGCTTCTTTTCCTATGTTATCCTAATAAGTAATCTGAATTGGAGTTACTTTAAACAAAACAAGTTGGAATCTTTTTTTTTACGGCAAACAACACTTTGGCTCCTTTTTCTCACCTCTTAATCTCCTTTCTCGGCCCCAAACCATAATAGATTATACCGATAAACCTCACTGCAAACTTGCCCATAAGCTGTCGCCCAATATCTGTTTATAGTTCATTTTAAGTACACCTGTGTGCACAATGGCTGAGTTTAGCTCACGGATGGGTCGTTCAATATCTGAGCCTCCCCCTCCTGCATCCCGCCCTACCTTCAAGAAGATGGGCAAGCGCGATTCCATTTCTGAACTGAATTTGCTGCCCAAAAAACGGCATTCAATCTCAAATACACCCAACAGCAGAGCCCCCCCCAGCCGCCTTCGCAAGAAGAACAACCAGCTTTTTGGGGAGTCCTTCGACCCGCGACAGGCACAAGAAAGTCCGAAGAAAGTTGTTCCGAAGAGTGAGGCAAGCCGAGAAATTCTTGCCCACAGCTTGCTCAGTCACTTTCTCTTCAGCCGTCTAGGGGATGATGAGCTAATCACCTTGGTGGATGCCATGGAGAAGAAGGAGCTGAACGAGGGTGACGCGGTGATATCGCAGGGTGATTTTGGCGACTATTTCTACGTTGTCGAGTCCGGTTCGTTCCAGATCATTGTGGACGATGTCCATGTTGGAGATGTGGACGGGGTAGGGGGAACCTTCGGGGAGCTTGCCTTGATGCATAATTCACCCCGTGCTGCGACTGTGAAGGCGACCACCAAGGCTCTCCTTTGGGGTCTGGATAGGGCTACTTTCCGATACGTGCTTGCTCATACCTCGTCGTCAAAATTTGACGACGTCAAAGAATTCCTCGGAAAGGTTAAAATCCTTGAGGGCTTACAGCCTTCCCAAATGTCCACCCTAGCGCAGGCGGTTGATGTCAAGAAATACAGCAAGGACGAGATTATTGTCAGTAAGGGGGAAGAAGGTAATGAGATGTTTGTCATCAAAGAGGGGAGTGTCGTATGTCGCGTCGTCAAGGGTGCGGGGGATGCCGAGTCTGCACACCAGGCTAGTCGAGTGTCATCCATCAAAGTTCAGAACATCAACTTGGAAAGCGGCGATTATTTTGGCGAACGCGCGCTGATGTACAATGAGGCGAGGGCTGCTGATGTCATTGCGACGAGCGATTGCACCTGCTACACAATTTCTGCTGCTGTTTTCAACATGGTTCTTGGGAGCCTGAAAGACTTGCTTGAGAACAACTTGCGCTCCACTCTCCTCAAGTCGTTGGACGTCTTCTCTGATTTGTCTGAGGATAAGTTTGACAGTTTGGCTAAGGCACTGGTGCCGATGGAGTTCGAAGAGGATGACGAGGTGATATGTGAAGGGTACAAGTCTGACCATTTCTTCCTGATTCGCTCTGGTAACGCCACCTTGGAGGGCGACAACGGGGTTGACATAATTTTGGGTCCAGGGGAATGTTTCGGAGAGGAAGCTTTGCTTGGCCATGAAACCTTTGGTATGACTGTCAGCGCTGTCAATGATCTGGAGTGCTTGGTGTTACTCTCGACTTCTTTAGGAGACCTGGGGATCGAGCTTACCACCGCCACCTTAACCCGGCTGCGCGTCGCATCTGAAAGTCGTCTGAACGGCAGCCGCGACTCCAGGAAGAGCTTCGGAACAAAGGACCTGGCTAGCATGCTGGATAGTGCTAATATAGAGGACGACGAGGTTAATAGTGATGGAGCCGGCACGCGACTCACTGTCAACGCACTGGTCGAACTCACCACTGGGCGAACACTCGGCACTGGGAGCTTCGGCAGGGTTAAATTTGCTCGCCACAACGCGACAGATACCGTTGTCGCCCTGAAAATACTTCAGAAAGAAGCCATCCGACAGACCCGGCAGCAGAGGAACATCATGAATGAGAAGGAGCTCACAGCGTCCCTCATTCACCCCTTCATTTTGAATCTTTATGGCACCTTCCAGGACCGCGACTGCCTCTACATGATGCTCGAGATCGTCATGGGGGGAGAACTTTTTCGGCTTCTTCACGGCGACGGCAGCCTGCAGAACCTTCTTTCTCCCAACGACACTGCGTTTTATGCTGCCTGTGTCGCTTCCGTTTACGACTACATTCACCCCACAGGAATTATCTACCGTGACCTTAAACCAGAAAATATCCTCATCGCTAATGATGGCTATCTTAAGATAGTTGACTGGGGCTTTGCCAAAAAGGTCGTTGACAAGACATTCACTACCTGCGGAACTCCGGAGTATCTTGCGCCGGAGCTAGTTCAAGGCACTGGGCATGGAAAGGGCGTGGACTATTGGGCCCTCGGCATTCTCATTTTTGAGATGCTCACTGGATCGACTCCGTTTGTTGGCAATGACCCTGATGACACCATGGCCATCTGCAGGAATATCATGAACGAAAACATCATTTACCCGGAAGATTTTGACGAGAATGCTGCAGATCTTATTGATGGCCTATGCAGCAGAGAGATTCTTACTCGACTCGGGTGCAGGAAGCTCGGGTGTAAGGGGGTTCTTAACCACCCTTTTTTCGATGGAATTTGCTGGAAGAGCTTGAGTAAGAAGTCAATCGATGCGCCATGGAAGCCGGATCTCAAGGACGGGACTGACTGTACCTATTTCGACGATATTTATGACGAAGAAGAGGAGTATATCGAGGAGTACACCGACGATCAGGAGGTATTCGTCGGGTTTTGAAGCATGTTGAAAAATATATATTTGTGTGAAATTGGAGAGCCTTCTTTCTTGATATAAACTTCTTTTCGAGGGTTAGCAAAGTATTTTTTTCCCTGATTGGAATATCAATTATTACCAATATGTCTGGTATGTTTGGTATCTTCTACATTGTCCTCGCTGGTATCAATACTTTCGTTTTGTTTTCTATTCATGCAGGAATTCCTAATGAACTAAAAATGATCATTTCTTTTTCTCGCTCTCGCCCTTGCCAGCACACTCATGTTTGTGTTTCCGCCACGCTTTTTTTTGACAAAGCCTGCCACAGTATTTCACCGACTTGCAACGCGAACAGGTGGAGAGATTGGAGCAGGCACCGAAGCACTGTCTACAGATGCCATCCCACCCCTGCATCACATTCGAGACCACAAGCTTAGCGAACTTTTCTGGGCGCTTGTCGTTGCACCCCGTCATTTTTAAGTATCCGCGAGCTGAACTTTCGTCTCTCGAGATCTGCTCGTCTATCTCCGACAGCAGGCTGGTCTTGAGATGCAGAACATCGCCAGGGAGAGTGCCGCTTGCCACCATCGCCTCGAAGGTCGGGAACCAGAGAGGCTGGTCGACGTTGCCAGTAAATTGCCCCCCGCAAAAGTCGATGACCGAGCCGCTCGTTTTGCAGATGAGAACATTGTGCGTGCAGAATTGTTGGGAAACGGGATCCGAAGCGTTTGGCGGCTGCTCCACCGTCTCAGACCTGTCCTCAATCCTTGACGTGTATGACGTCTTGAAGTGGAATGTATGGCGCCTCGCTTGGGGTGGAGCCCTGCAGAAGATCGAATGAACTTGGAGGTCTTTGAGTTTGACGACCATGCCGTCCGGCGTTCTTAACTCCGGGATCTTGCGCCTCAGCAGTTCTGGTACCACGTAGCGAACGAAGATGCAGCAGAGAGAGGAGCAAGTATAGCGCTGTGTCAGCCTTGTGAACCACTCAAAGTGACCTTCGACGGATAGACTCTCCTTTGCGTCCGAGGCGTTGTAAAATCCCTGAAAGTTGCCGACGTGTTTCGCTTCGGGAGCTAGCGGGTTGAAAGCGACATCGATAGTGAGAACCTTGCCTTCATCTTCAGAGAAACTAGAACGCATGGGAATGCCCTTGTTCTTGGAGTCCATCAGGTGAAAGAGGCTTACCATGTGCGCGGCGACTATGTCGGTCGCGATGGCGGATCGCGGCATGCCAAGAATACCACGATTGGGGCGGTGGGCAACTCCATCAGGGGGAGGAGCCGAGGGTTGCAGGGTTGAAGCAGCAGAGGAAACAGCAGACGAATGAGAGGCTGACGAGTGGGCCGTGGGAGTGGCAGGAACAGCGGCAGCGACGTTGGAGCGAACCATGGCGAGGCAATTTTCGTGTCGTCGGATGACTGAGTTCGTTTTAAACCCCCCTGGCCCATTGGATCGATCGTCGATCTTTTTTATTATTTTTTTTCATTGGATTGACTGAAACCTTCCCCCATGGCTGTTACCCTCGGGAGCCTTTCAGAGGCAAACATGCTGGTGAATAAGTTGATAGAAAAAAATGTTTTATCGGAGCGAGACATCAGCAATACCCTGGCTGAGATACGTTCTGAGCCTTCGATGGATGCTCCGTCGACTTCTCCGCCACCTCAGAAGAGACCGAAGCTCGCAAACGAAGAGAAACCTGCTTTGCCCAGTGATGAACAAGAGAAGAAGAAAAAGAAGAAGGTCTTTGACCCTTCAAACAGTTTGTACCGGCACGTTTGCTTACGACTCTCGTATGACGGGTCGAATTACTTTGGGTTTACAGAAAATTTGTCCAATGAAAGCGCGAACGCCGACTCGAATGTCGAGTCAAACACTGTCTTTAAAGAGGGAGCCAAAATACCAGCTAATACCTCTGTGAATGATACTGTAGAGTACCACATGTTCAAAGCCTTGGTGAAGGCTAGGCTGGTAGTTGACCGATTCAGCTGCAATTATACGCGCTGTGGTCGCACAGATCGTGGAGTGAGCGCGTTTGGCCAGGTGATATGCTTGAAATTGAGAAGCGCTTTTCCGAAGGGTTTTGATGAGAAGCTGCTGCCAGGGAATTCTTCCGACCAGGTGGAGGTCTCCGTGACGAAGAAAGCGAGGGAGATGGATTACTGTAAGATGCTTAATGGTTTGCTGCCAGAAGCCATTCGTTTTATTTCTTGGGCTCCAGGTGAGTGATTTCTGCGTTTTTCCTCAACTAACCACCACAGTCCATCAGATCAGACGAACTTTTTGTGAATAAACTGGAAATAATAATAACCATCTTCGCACAACGCTATAGTCTCCCCCGAGTTTAGTGCTCGGTTTTCTTGTACATCAAGGACTTATCGATACTTTTTTGTGAGAAGAAACTTGGATATTCTCCGAATGAACGAGGCTTTGTCTAAGATAGTAGGGGAGCACGATTTTCGAAACCTCGCAAAGATGAATGTAGAGAACGTGAGCAATTACAAACGGCTGATCTTCGAGGCAAAGGTTGTGGTTCCTGACGAGACAAATATCGACGGTGGTCTTGGCGATGACGTTGTGGAAAAGCAAATTTGCTATTTTGAAATCAAAGGACAGGCCTTTTTGTGGCACATGATCCGCAATATTGTCAGTGTAATGTTTTTTGTTGGAAAGAATTTGGAGGTGAGCAAACTTCTTATCACAGAAGTACATTCGAGAACCACCGAACAGAGAAACTGACTCTATTAATTTTCTTGCAACGTAGGAACCCAGTGTAGTCGATGATCTACTGGATATCGAGAAGATGCCGAGAAAGCCAAACTATGACATGGCTCTTGACACCCCCCTTGTTCTCAACGATTGCGAATTCTTGCACGTAAAACAAAATCAGAGCGCTCATAATTTGTGGGAACTGACGCGGCATTTTCAGAAGAGATGGGAAGAGTACAGCTTAAAAGCTGCGCAGGCGAGGGACGTGCTGAAAAATGTAGAAAAGCTCCCTGTGACGAGGAATGATCTTGCAGATTTGCGGTGCAACGTCCTAAGGAAGTGGAGAAAAGAGGGACGTGTGGATGAAATTGCTGATGAAAATAGCATCCCTCCGATTCCCGGATCAGACTACTCCAGCGATTACGTCTCATGGGCCTCCGCTCTTCGGTTCCTTTCCTCCAAGGGGTTATTTGCCAGACCGGATAAGGAGGGAGCGCACCAGCTCCTCCGCAACCGGAACGGGGGTTCGTCTTACGAAGAGAAAATAAGCAATATGAGTGGCAAGAGGAAAGAGCGGTATGAGAGAAATGTCGTGAAGCAAAATGCAGGAAGTAATGTCGGTTTTTATAAGGAAAAGCAGGCTTTGGGCTGAAACTGAAACTGAAACCACTCTTCTTTCTGGGAAAACTCCCTCTCGTACTCAAATACTACACTTTATTTATTAATTTCTCCCTAGCGTAAATCTACCGGCAGTCCAATCTCGGCTAGCTTCTTCTCCAAATTTGTCCGCTTCCTGAATTCCCCATCAACCGATTTTGCGGTATCAAGGTTGTAATACTTCTGGAAGCTATCCTTGATATCGTCATCCGTCGCGTCAGGATCGATGAGACCCCTCGCGGCCCCCTCCTTCTCCAACGCCCTAATGGTACGCTTTAGAAGCCGTTTTTCTGCGCACGAAAAATATATTTGTTAGTCATTGCCCACAGAATCGCATGGCTCTCGCAGATACACTATTGTGGCCTTATTTCGTCCCTTGCCGTGCTCTCACCTCCCCGCCTTTGCCTGATTCCCATACGCACGCGCCAAGGGAGGAGACTGAACATGCCTTTGTCAGAAATCAATGCGGCATCTTCATCCTCCGTGGTCGGGTAATTGTCAAGTTGCTGGGTGCAGGCATTTATGATCGTCTGGAGGACGCGAGATTCGTTGCTTCGCGTTACCGGCTTGGTGAAGTCAATCGTTTCCAGAGACTCGTTTTGGGAATCTTTCAGATCGTCCATAGTCAGGAGCATCAATCTCAGATACTCGAGCATCTCCGTGGGGTATCGATCACTATAAACCGGGAAATCAGCCGTCTTAGGGGCATTCATATAGTCCAGAAAGGCAATTTTGCTTTCGTACAATTTCAAAAACTCCTCGGCTTCTTCCTCTCCTTCGATTTTTGACGGGGGAGAGATGCTTATCGTAACATCCACAGAATTAAAGGGGTTGCTTTCTCCCCCCCCGAAACCATACAGCAACATAAGCTCCCCACTGCTCTTCTCGCCGTAATTAACGTACACCTGCTCCATCTTCCTCACTGGCCGGTCGGCATAAACGATGACTTCCTCGTCTTCTCCGGGATTCGAAGCCTCCCAAAATATCTTCCCTGGGGTGAGGCGACTAGAAATGAAACTTCGCGTAAATGGAGAGTGGTTTATAAGGTCAGCATAGGGGACCATCATGACCTTCTCGTCGTCATCAGTACTTTCGGCGCCGTTGCTGTTGTTGTTGTTGCCAATGCTATTGCTGTCACTAATATCCTCGCCGTTGTCTGGAAAATGGTTCTTTAACCTCACTGCTCGGCTGAAGAGCATGGTGAATGCCCACTCCCAGTTTTCCATGGAGTAAAACTCCTCAGTAAATCGTCTGTCATCCCCCTGAATCAACGGGACAACGTAGCGCTGGTACTCGCTCCTCAGCTTCGTTTTCAGCGATATAGTAGCGGGATACAGAGGGCTCCCCTTGAGCGTCTCGAGCTCCTCGTCGCTCCAGATGAAAGTGGGCGATACGCTGGACACCGTGGGGGGCAAAATATCGATGTAGGGCTTGTAAAACGAGGTGTCAGGACTCGCGAACTTTTCCCGGATGAGGAGGAGGGCGATGGCCACGTAATCGTTCATTTCGCGGCCGACGACTTCCTCCCCGAATATCTCCCTGCTCTCTTTCTTTCCGATGCACAATTTCATGGGGATCCGGAGTACCTCCCCGCCCATGGGGATGTCCACCCTGGCGACGACGCCGCGGCCGGAACTCTCATTGGTGTCAACGTTGCGGGTGTCGAGCGAGATCGCGGCCGGGTGGGGCGGCTCGAACCACGTGCTCGTGGGGGCCAGGTGCAGGCCGCCCTCCTCCGTCAGCCAGGACAAGAAGGCCGCATTCTGCGTAAGGAGGGTGGAGGCGATAGAGAGAGGGTTCGATGCCGAAGGCGGGGCGTTGGCATTCACTTTCAGGAATTCTTCGGGTGGAGGTTGCGGTTGTTGCGAGTAGAGGGGCTTATAGAGAGGCTTATGGCGCTGGTGAATGATGTACACAGAACTCTGGAAGTTGTGGAAAGAGTGGAAAGCAGAGATGGGTAGCAGCAGAAGCCACAGCACTGTAGCTGTCGTTCCCATTACACGCCTTAGACGAGTTTTGTTGGTAACTTCGGATTTTTGCAGGCGTAACCTCACATCAAAGAGGAAAACAAGAGAAAAAGACCACTCTACACATTGCGACACAGCCACTTACTCCTCCTCCTCCCCACAGGGATGAGCGATGCTATCGATAATTTTTTGGAGGTAGAGTCTTGTGCTCGCAGGAGGCTGTCGCTTCTCAAAGTGCCCAATCCCAATGCTGATAATGAGGGAACTAGAAAGGAGCTCTCGTCGGCAAAAGTGTCTTCTATTCTGAATTCTCTGTCTAACGATATTCGGCGCCTGCAGTCAATCCTCCCGACAATTTCTTCTGCACCCCTCCGTGAGCAATATGGTGCTGCTCTTGAATTTCTCCAGACTACTGCAAAGCAAGCTGCTGCTGCTCATGCCAATCAGTCTAATGAAAGTGCCCGATCATCTCTTTTCTCCACGACCTCCCCGCATTTGAGAAACCGTTTTCAGCAGGGAAACAAAAAGAATTCGGAATCAAATTCAATTGCAGCAGCATTGTCCAGAACTAAACGCCAAATGGAATTAGAACTGGAACGGGTGTCTGAAATATCTGAGACAATAACCAACGACTGTAAAAATATGAAGAGCGTAGGGAGCGAACATGATACATTGAAGGGCATCATGACGAGTGCTAGGGGGCTGATAAAGGGATTGGACAGACAGGATGTAATGGAGACATTTGTGGTCGCTGGTGGGTTGGTGTTTTTCTTCAGCTGTGTATTATTTGTGCTCTGGTCTCGACTGCCTGGATTTGGTTTGTTTTGATGACACGAGGATGATGCACTGGGAAGAATGTAGAGAACGATACTGGGAAGAATGTAGAGAACGATACTACAGGCATAAAAGTAGAAAGGAACGATTTGTTAGGCCAAAGCTACTAAAAACCATCTTTATTTTTCAAGCCTACTGTTGCTTTTTTTTCATGCTTCACAAAGCGGGACGTTCGGGACTCTCCCAAAAATCTTTTTCAGCATCCTCACAAATTTTGCGTACAATTTATCCATCTCGTAGTGAATTTCACCTCGCCTCCCGCTTCCCTCCAGCCACCCCTCCTTGGCCTTGCTTTCAGGATGGGGGAAATGGACAATGAAAGCCTTGTTGATGATGCTGAATTTGTAGTCCATATGCCTAAGGTGGGCAATCATTTCTATTTTATTCTTGCCGTACCCGTAGAATCTTTCGTCATAAAGAGGGGTGAAACCTTTGCAGTGACGGACGACAAGGTAGGGTTCGTATCTGTTATTGTCAAAGCACTTAAGCTCCTCGACTCCATCCTCAACCCTCCTGACCCACATCGCAGTGTTTGTCGATGAGTGCCCTTGTGGATTGTTGTCGTATTGAAAGACTATGCAATCCTTGCTTCGCAAGCAATGTTCGAGGCCTTTAAAATTGTGCGGGATAAAGTCCTTATTATTCTTCAAAACGGCTCTGCAGGATTCTCCGTCATCGCAAACATTTGTACCGTCGTCTGGCCCCTGACGTTGAAAGGCAGGAACAATAAGCGTTTGCTTCGGGTCTTCAAAAAGTTTGCCTTTCTGTGTGTCAATGAGTTCGTGGAGGTAGGCAGAAGGGAGGAAATCTATGTCGAGCATGAGGTAATGAGAAGTGGTCAGAGCAGATAGGCCGATGTTGCGAAGGGTATTAACAGGGTATGAATCACTGAAATCTCCTTCTCTGTCGTCAAAGAAAGGCTTTATTTGCACTCCCTTGCACTCTTTCAAGAGAAGGCTGCTCTCCAATTTCAGCTGCTCATATTCCTCCTTAGTGTAGTACACAACAATTATAAAGTCATTGGATTCCCCCCAGCGACTACACGTTTCCCTGAGGATCCAGAATCTGTTCATTGTAGTGTGAGATATCAAAGTCACCTCCACGTCTGTCTTCCTTTTCAACGGCTCGCAAGGCTCATCATATTTCATCACTTCCAAATACATCTCTCTATTGTTGGAAGGGGAGAAGTGCTCAGATGCCAATGTTGTCCACAATATTGAACCATATGGCGGGAGGATATAGTTATTGGCATCAGGAACTTGTTTTAAGGGAGTGATGATACTTTCGCTGCTTTCGCTCCCACCATTGAAGTCGCCACCAGTGTCCAAATCACTGTCAACCCCCAGAGCCATGAAACGGTCCCCCAGTACCCCACGAATGACCTCCCTGTCACCCCTGAAGTACTCTTCATCCTGCATCTTGACCTTGATGCCACTTTGCTGGAACTTCGCGGACAGTGATGTTGGCAAAAACAAGGGGGGATACAGCAGATTTCGCGAGAACGCAGGGAAAGATGCCCTGTTTCTGCTTTTATTCCCAACCTGAAGTGACAGCAATGACATTGACAAGAGGACTAACGCAGTCACCAACTTGCTCGCATGAGAGCGACAGCAAATCCAGTCTCGTCTCATAGCTCCTCCAGCCCGTCCCTGCCGCTTGTACCGTTTCTTGTTCTTATAGTACTTTGCCTCCACATCTGGATCGTCACCATGGGAGTGGGAGATAAAGTAATTATTAGTTGTTATTGAGGAATCGTAGTGGTGCTGCGGTCTTCGAGATGTCGTCGCTGTTGATGATGATGCGTCAACATGTAGAGGAAGCATCTTTTGTACAACCTTAAGGCAAATAATTAGGGGTGTAATTTATTTCGTGATTTTATGTTTTGAGGAAGAGTTTTTTCAATTTATGTTTTCTGTTTCCAGAATCCAAATGTTCAGTGGAAAATGACAAAGTTAGTTAAGAAAGCAAAGATCCACATAGATTTTTCCTTGTACCAAAGCGAAATAAAAAGGTGATGCTTCCCCCCCAAGTCTGCTGGCTGCTGGCCGCTGGCCCCAAAAATTAATGTCATGCGTCTTTTGCTGTTTTGCTTTGTAAACCTTATGGTTCTTTACTGCAACTTTTACTCACCCTAACTCCTCTCTTTTCCAAAATCCGGTCTGTCTTGCCAAACTCGATACCTCTCTCCTACTCCCGCCCCGTCCTACAAACGACAGCTATGAAGAATTTCTCACTTTTCCTTCTCCTTTCCTCTGCAACCTCCGTGGTCTCCTTCGGCGACATGCACAGGTCTCTTTGCCATCGAGCATCGGGTGGAGATGAGCATGTTGTTTGTGTGGAATGGGTCGACAAGTTTGGTTGCAATTCTAACTGGTAAGTGAATACTCCTGCCCTTGGTTTTGCAATACTGCGTTATTTCTAATGGGGTGATACTTTCGTGCAAAGCGTGGCGTTGGGTCTGAATCAGAATACTGCGTGCTAGGTCAGCTGTGGCAGCTCAAGTTTCTAACACGCTCAAAATTTTGTCTACATGGCTCTTCAGGATCGATGTTTGCGGCTACGATCATCCTTCTGGCCCCGAATACAACCAAGTGACGGTTAAAGAGGGTGGTATTTGTGAAGCACGCTGCGGTATTCCGGGGTCTCCGTAGTTGCTGGATCACTTTAAATGCCCAGCCTGCACATCCTTGTAGTAAAAAAACACTTTAAAAAACCCGAACCGTTGCCCAAACAAATATCACTCCAAGTTAATCATTTAGCTGTTTATACTATGGCGCTATTCTTCCGCCCATAACTAAGACCTCTTGTGCTTCGGCGCTTGGCAGGTACATAGACATTATTGGGGGAGTTTACTGCTGAACTTGGGCCTCCAATGCTCATTAGTACGTAAGATTCGTCGAGTTCTTCCCTGTTTGCTCCATGCCTAGATCCTTCGTCACCCGCCCCCCTCTTCTGGCCGAAGCAGCAGCAACAAACGGGGTCGGGCTTGCCGCTGTATCCTCCGTCGCCTCTACTTCCGACAGGCTCCTGCTTCGCGACCAGCGACGGCTGTGTATAGGCGTCCTGCAAAGTATCTATTCTTTCTCCAAGAAAGTTTTCGTCGCTGTCATTCGTGCTCTTCTCTCCTACTTGTGCTCTGACGCCTACAGCACCATTTCCGTTGGTAGCAAAGCTGTTCTGATTGACCCTCTCCAGGCCATCGCTGTCGAGTACAAAGTTGTCCAAAAATCTTGCGGTGTTGAGCGGTACCGTTTCTGCACTGCTACCAAAAACCCTCTGCGTGTAGCGACTGTATAAAATAGTGCAGAAAGGGAGCGGGAGCAGAAAAGGCAGCTGCTGGATACCCTCAAGCAGGAAAATCATGCAGAATATGGCGCACTGTCCGCTGATGATCCCGATGATGAGCCTCCTGAAGCACTGCGGCCAGAAAGTACCACCGGCATTAAGCTCAGGCTCGTAGCAGTACAGGAGCTGGCGCTTGTAGACCGGTATAGCAGTCAGCATAAACAAGAAACCAAAGATCAGTATCAGTGGGCTTATCACGCCGAAAACCATGACGAGCGTAAAAACAAAGCAGTGCTCGGCCAAAAACCTTCCGAAATAAAAGCCTCCTGTCCTGGTTATGCTCCTGCAACCGGCCATCATTTTCTCCCTTTGCTGCTTCGTGTAATCGTCGCTGAGTATTGCCTTGAAACCGGCCTGAAAAAATGCCATGAATCGCGTCAGCTCCATTGCGAGGCCAGCACCCCACTTGATGCAAACATAATTGAGGTAAAAGTTGGAAATCCGAGGAAAGTTGTCTCCGATTTTGTCGAACACTGTCTTTGGGTCATTTAATAGGTCCGTGAGAGAAGTTATTAGGGTTGAGCTGATCGTGATTATGATCAAAACGTTGTAAAAGAGGAGAGTAAAATATCTGTGGAAGATAAGTTTGTGAGTATCTGTAATGGTGCGTGTGTCTCGGAACACCTTGGTAGCCATGAGACCAAAGATGCTCGGCATCACGATGGTCAAGATCATTATAACACCTGGTGCAAGGAATGCCAAACCCTCATCAATCCAAGGGTGTAGCTCACTGTAGTCTGCGAGTTGGGGAATGTGTTCCTTGAGACTTTCAACAGACAGGAACCCAGCGATGGTAACGGTAGGGAGGAAAAAGAAGACTGTGACAGTAACTAAGAAGGCCACTGAGAGAACAGTCTTGAGAATTTTTCGACGGATGGTACCTTCGAGGTTCTCCCAAATGATCTCGTTTCGATTTGGAGCCATTGAGGTCATCATCATGAGGGGATTGGGGTAAAGGCGTGACCTCGATGCTACGACAGTAGCAGTAAATGTTGCGAAAGTTACGAATCCTGTGGAGCTCACAGGATTGCCGACAATTGCATCAATTGTATTGTTAACGACAGACTTGGCAAGCCACCTTATGTTCTTCGCTTTTCGTCTCTCTTTCTCCCCTTCTTCAAAATTCTCCCCTTCAAAAGGCATCTTCTTGAACTTGTTTTCTGGTTTCCTCTTCATGCAGCAGCAGCAGCTGTGCCTCTTCTTCTCGTTTTTCACTATCTTCCTAATCGACGAGTAGAGCTGCGACATTTCTTCGTCGTCAAAAAGTGAGTTGTTAGTTTTTTCAGTCTTTTTTTTTTCGGTGGGCGAGGTGACAGTGTGTGCGGTTGTGGTTGTCGAATTTTTCGACTTGGCAGGCTCTGAGCTCTCGAGGTCGGCGTTGTCACTGCTGCGACTTCTTGTTTTGCTCTGCATGAGATTACCCTCGCTATTACTTCCAACCACGCCGTTGAAGGATGCATAGAGGCTCTGCTTGTTTGTTATGCGGGAGTTACCGTCGACGCAGACGGATACACTATGCCTGTCTGTTGTTACTGTTGTTGTCGTCGTGTCATGGCAGATGAAAGATGAAGCCTGGCGGATGTATTTTGGTTGTGCTCTATTCATGAGATGGATTTGGCTCGCGTTGACACTTTGGCGGTTCTCGATGTCAACCGTTTCACCAGCAATGGTCTTTCTCTGATACGTGGGAGACACATTATCGTCATCAATCATGCCGTTCTCGCTGCTGATGATGGATGGGCTGTCTCCGCTGTAGGTCACAGTCTTCTTGTCGTGCAAAGTATTGCTTTTGCTCTCGTTATAATCCGGGGAGTTCATTGGGCTAGAAGTCCTTGACGACGGCGACAGATTGTTGTTGTTGTAAGTGCTCACATTTTTATTATTGCTGGTAACGTTTGTGTCTTGCTGCATAAACTGGGAAAATGACATCCCCTCCGAAAACGAAACCTCGTCGTAACCCCGCCCAACTTCGCGACCCTCTTCTTCCCGGTCAACTGCGTTACGGTACTCCGTCTGTTCATGCCAGGCATGCCAAGCTATTAGTTCCCGCTGCTTGACTGCCACAATCTCATTATACTGCTCTAGCAAATTTTCGTAATAATCAATCGTATCCACCCTCGTGCCGTTAGCGGGGAGAGACGAAGTCAACTTTTTCATCTGCACCTTTGACGATGATTTTTTCCGTCGCGTGTCGTTATCGCTGTCGGGTTGCGGCATAAGTGGGCTTGTAGGCAAGTCGTCGAGTAAATCATCTTCTTCATCCTCGTTGGAATGAGAGTTGCCTGAAGAGAAGGGCCAACAACAGGAACGAAAGTTTCGGTATACAAAAGTGGGTCTCTTCTTGTAATTGGATCTTGCAAAGGTGGCAAGCGCGTAATCCAGCTTTGCCGCCGTCTTGTCTCGGAGATTGATTAGTGTGTCGAGGCCTTTCACATCCAAAATTATACTCACGCTCGCAACCTGTCCGGGAAATAAACTATCAAAGAAACTATACATGGCATGATTTGAGCGTAAGTGGGGAGGAATGTGGTCAACTACCACTGACTGGTTCTCTGCGCATGGTCGTGAAAGCCACTGGTGCCGGAACTTCACGTATTCGCCCCAAAGCTCCCAAAGGAAATAAAAGCAAATGAACGTGAAAAGGTATATTCCAGCAACGTGAAACCACAGCAGTATTGTACCCGACTTTGGGTAGCGTTAGAAAGAGGATATTTGTTATAGGAAGCGTGAAAAACTACCAAAATGGCGGAACGAAACCTCACCTCCAAGTTAGCCATGGTCATTTTTGTATACATTGACACTTCCACACAGTTCAAAGGTGTCGGCAAAGGGGTCGGCACTGCGCTAGGTGCTAAAGATGGCGCTTGAGAAGTATTCACCAATAAAATATCAGAAAAAGTCGAGTCGGTATAATTAGAAGTAGGGGACATTGATGGGGTCGGAGTGGGGTGGCTCGTGGGTGGTGGAGGAAGACAGCGCTCTTTGTCAAGCTTATGCTGAGAATAATTCAAAGGGAGTAAAACAAAGAGCCCATACAGCGAACAGATGCCAAAGGTTTTCATCAGAGTGATGTGCATCTTTGTCATCATTAGGGAATCTAACCCAGAGCTGGGGAGGGGTTAATCTAAAAGCAACTTCCAGACAAGAAAAGACCAAACCACTTACCTTATCATATACTCATAGTCCCCCACACTCAACACATTTCGCACCCAGTCTAAATAATTGTAAGAAGGTGGCTCGTGCACGGTCGAGAGCGGGTGCAGGTGGCGACGAGCAGAAAACACCTTAGACCACTTCTCAGACCAGCCCCCGTGCTGCAGTAGGGTGTAGATGAAAACCGACACAAAAAAGAATGAAATATTCAGCAGTATCGTGTAGTTCACGACAGAAGCGTCAACACCAAGGGCACTCTGCCACTGGAGAGTGTTGTCGGGCTCATCGCCCAGATTTTTATGAATCATAAGGAAAAGCTTCAAAGCTACCCTAACCTGGTTGTAAGGATGAAAATGTAATCAAAAAAAACTATATTTTTGGGATTTGGGCGGCGTACTCTGAGGTAAGTAATGCGTTTGTGTATGTTTTAGAGGAACAATAGAAAATATACTTCCAATACATATCTATCATCGATGCGTGGCAATTTCTAAGGAGGGTCCGAAGTCCCCCGAAAATCCAGAGAAAAGGGAGAAATCAAAGTATTCTTCCAGGAAAGTATAGCAGGTAAAAGCAAATTGAAAGAATCTTTTCAATCAAACAATAATCTCCCGCAGGACTTAAACTTGACGTTTTGAGGACACTTTAAGAGGAATTTAACCCCGCTGAAAGAATGGCAGAGCACTTTGAAAGGCATCGCAGAACTCTTTCTGCAGCACATCTTGAGATGCAGGACAGCCCAAAGACGCTCCGCAAAGTAACGCAATTCCACACGGAGGATGGTCTCGTCGTCAGAAACTTTGATGATTCTTACACGTTCGATTCCCCCAGTGCTCATCATAAAAAAACGAGCGTTTATGAGAAGAGAATGAGCACAAAGCCGATAGAGATGGATGATTCCATGGCCGAGTTCTTGGGAATGCCCAAGGACAGCAAAAACCCCCACGCACACATTACTCATAACCCGAGTAAACCTATGATCAAAAAATAAGCTTAGGTCTGTCCAGACAAAGAGTAGTGTGTTTCGGTTGAAGTAATGAGAGGAGGGATGGGAGGGGAAAGGAAACCATGTACTGCTGTAAAATATTTTAAAAAGAATTACAGCTTTTGTCGGTGCGTATTCTCTCTATCTTTGTTGTCAATCCTAGCAGACTTCAATGCACTCGTCATTGCGTCTATATCCGGGTCAAAAACCACGCTCGTTGATTTGCTCTCTCTCTCAGTTATTGGAAAGAGGGAGTAAAAACAGTTTTGCAATGAAGAGTCAACTTCCTTGAAATTTTCATCATCGTTCTCGTGTATATCGCAGTCCTCCGACAAATCAATACTAGTCTCCTCGAAAGTTTCCCTAGATAGACACTTCAAAACAGTCTCGCCAATGTGACGTTTCCCACCAGGAAGATCGAGATCAACTATACCAGAAATATTGCCATTGCCTCCGGCCAAATCATGATTACGCCCCATGACCATGATAAATTTGTTCTTTGCTATTTCCCGCGTCCTGCGCAAGCTCGAGAGGACAGTCTCGAGATGATATCCTATATTCAGTTCTTTTGTACATGAAGGGAGGTGACCATCATCATTCTTCAGTAGTTGGCACATTTCCGATTTCTGTGCTCGAGTCTTTCCCTTACAGAAATTCACTAAATTCTCGTATCGAAAAATAAACAAGTCGTCGCAGTGGTCGTGCTTTACTTGCTTCATATTCGCCCTTCGATTGCTGCCTTTGAGCCTAATTTTATCAAGATGATCATATGATGACGACATCACAATCGCCATTGCATTAGGATTTGAAAGTAAGACGCACTGGGCAAATGAAATTTTTGCATTTTTTGCCGGGAATCGGCCCGAGGCACTTTTCTCTGATGAAGGGGGGAGGAATAAATGATCGCGCAATATTCCCTCGCAGTAAAGATTGTCGGCTTCATACACAGTGTTCCCTGTACCTTCACAGACAAAAAATGAGCAATCGCGGTTCTTTGATCCTGGTATCACGCACAATCCGTTGAATATGGCCAAGCTTGGCTTATCCGCAGAGGAGTCCGCAGTCGAGTCCACCACTTCTCTTAGTTTCCTAATTACAGAGCACTCGCACAAAGGTTTGTGCACTCGATATTTTGGTACGCTGCGATTGTTCTTAAAGTTTCTCAATTCTTCAAAGCTCGCGGCCGCAAAGAAGGGGGGGGGGGGGGCTTTGTTTTTCCTGGCCGTTTTTTTCTTTCCCTTTGTTGCAAAGGAGGACCTTTT
>Ga0115555_1000755_pt1 | contig 22169 bp, 12 predicted proteins | sample COGITO_mtgs_1104_2_FD_87285 | JGI IMG/M metagenome (GOLD analysis project Ga0115555, IMG submission 87285) | Pelagic marine microbial communities from North Sea - COGITO_mtgs_110407 | ecosystem: Environmental > Aquatic > Marine > Epipelagic | place: Germany:Helgoland, sampling site Kabeltonne... | reverse complement strand
TTCTTTCTTCTTCCTTTATAAGTCTAGTATCTCCTCTTCTTCTCCTTCAAATCGTTTCGTCGTCGTCTCTACTTGTACTAAGGCAATCCCATCCCCCCCCTCAATAGGGTCATCTCCGTCGGAGGCAGCACCCTGAGCGCCCTCTACCCTCTTTCCCCACACCACGATCCCAACGCCCGAACATATACCAATAGCGCCTGCAACCTGACCGAAACTAATTCTGTCACCGGTAAATACCTCTTGGAAAAAGAAAGAGAAGAGAACGTCGCTCATCCGCATCAAAGTCGCCATAGCGCTCTTCTCCCGCTGCATTCCAATTGTCATTAAACCCTGGCTAACCGTTCCCAAAACGCCAATTAGAAGGCAAACCAAAATGGAATGGATAGAGAAATCAAAATAAGCTCCGCTGTGCAAAAGAAGAAATTAGCCCTTGACGACATTTAGAATTGAGCTCATCTTTGCACCGTGCTTGCTCACCTTTTTCCCTCTGCAGTTGTTGCTGAAAGTAAGATAACAGTAATCACAATTGCACCGTAAAATACCTGTCCGAGAGCTTGGGACAACGTGACAACACACCAGTGCCGCTTCATGCTCGTCCCCAAGATCCGAATCGTCACGTACGCGAAGCCCGCCCCAACAGAGGCAATTATTGCGAAGAGAATACCCGTCAGGGACATTTTTTCGTCACCACCTGGAGAGCCAAAAATGAACTCAGGCTGTACAATAAGCACAACACCTACAAAAGTAACCGGCATTGCAAATAGTGTGTGCTTGCTGATGCTCTCGTTGAGAAATATCCACGACAAAATGCTACTGATCAAAGGAGAAATCATGACCAGTGTAGTGGCCGAACCAATTGGAATGAGCTGGATCGCAGTAAACGCAAACCCAATGCCCACAAACCCAAATGAAGAGCGCGCGAAAAGAAGCAATCGCATGCGCGCCGTTTCCCCAAATAGCGTTGCAGGGGTCAAAGGAACACCATTATTTTGCAATATCACGAGCGAAGCAATTGACTGTACAATTCCTCTGAAAATTACGACAGGAAAAACTCCAATGCCTTCGCTACCACCGCCTCCCCTACTATCATCATCGCCCTTTGTGAATGTCTTTAAGACAACCGCCTGCAAGGAAAATCCGAGGCCAGAGAGGAAGACGAAAAATAGAGGACTTTTTAACCAGGAGTCGTCAACTTTTTTGTTCATCGCGTTGTCTGCCAATTTGCCTAGCGGGCGGGCAAAAATACTCGACGGCGTGGTGGGAGGAGATATGTGTAGAGCTAGAGGCGGGAGTGGAGGAGCTTGAGATTAGCACCTCGGACGTGATGAAATGACAGCGAGAGGGGCCGTGAGTGTTCAAAGAGAGGTTATTCACCTCTTTTGTCCTGGTTTGGGAGGTTGTTTCACTCTCGGTGATGCGTGTAGGCCTAAAAAGGAAAAAATTAGGTGATTTAAACCACCAAAGAACCGGTCACCTGTTGTTTTAGTTGCTTGCTACTAACCACCCACCTCAGCCTTTGCTCGTTGATTCCATGATGCGAAGTGTCGTGCTGCTCACTGCAATCACAACGGTCATCTCTTTCACATTCTTACACGCTCCCTGTCGACACAACAATCTATATGAACACCGACGATACCGCCATTCTTTAGGGGCTCAGAAGACGATAACAAACAATGTGGTTCTCTTGCCGAACACTGACAGGGAGCGCTTTGACAGTCTCACAGTTGGCTGCCCCAAGGTTCACCGCTACGTGCGCGACGGTGGAGACTATGACTTTGTGATGTGGTACAATGGTCGCAGCAAGAAGTTCAACGATTCGCAGGATATTGTAGGAGGGAGTGGAGGATTGATTGGAAGAGCTACCAGCAAGAATGGAGTTCATTGGGAACGGAGCGATGGGGCCTACGAAGAGGAAGAGGGGGTTGTTTTAGGCTTGAATAAGGACTCCTGGTGGGGGTTCGATACTGCACTGGCTGAACTTGGTTGCGTCATGCTTCCAGTGAGTACAGACGCTGTGCTGACTGACAGTGGGATATACATGATGTTTTACCATGGAGCAGAGCACGGAAATGGAGAGAAGAAAGGTTTAATAAATTCCATTGGGGTGGCTGTTTCTCAAGATGGGATAAGTTTCGGTCGTGTGGAGGGCACGCACCCGAACAATTCTGTTTTGATCCCTGAGGATGATGAGGCTTCCATTGAGAGCCCAGAAGTTGTCTTTTCACGGGAAGACAATTGTTTTAGAATGTTTTACACTTCTGTCCTGGCCGATGGTGGTGGACGAGATATTCGTAGTGCCACGTCACCCGATGGATTCCAGTGGGAGAGAGCCAGGGGGACTTGTATAGTGAAGGGTGGAGACAAGCCCAATGTCGTTATAACCCGGGGGAAGTCGAACATGTGGAAACTCTACTACGAAAGAGGGGGTGAAATCAGAGCAGTGGCAAGCAGTGATGGTGGGAAAAGCTTCGGAGATGACGAATTAGTTTTAGCTCCCGAAACTAATCAATTTCGACTAGGATCGCCAAATGTCATTGAGAAAGAAGACGGGACTTTCTTGATGTATTATGAGAGGATCGATGCGGAGGGAATAAGCAATATTTGCTTGAGCGAGAGCGATGAGAGTGGACAATTTGGTTTAATGGATTTCGGTATTGTCTTCAATTGAAATAAGAGGAGAAAGTACAAGAAAAGCATGAACAAGTTTGCTTCTTGCTGTCCCATCTACGGTAAACATCTCTACTTTGTGTTGCTTTCGATTTTCTTCTTTTTGTCAGAAACATCGGTTCTATCGTCGCCCTTGCCTTTCTTTCTTTTCTTGCCTTGGTTGTTGTCGTCCCAATCGCTGTCTACTTGAAGAAATGCATCCTTAAATATTGCCACGTAGCTTCTGGCATCATCATCGCCTTGATCAGAAAGCCCCACAGCAATTTCAAGAATTGTCTTTGGATCACCAGTCTCGATCACGCTTCCACCCACGCAGCACCGGTAAAGGGTGGTGTCACCCCACGTGGCGATCGGTATAAATGCATCGTTTTCCTCACCCTTCCGGTTTCTCTTCCTCGCCTTTTTCTTTTTGCCACCTGCCTTCTGCTTTTCGTCGGATTCTCCAGGGGCTGAGCAGAGGAGTGTCAAATGCTGCTGTGACTTATCGGGAGCTCTAAGAAGGGAAAATCCGGGAGTAACCACTATCAGCCCATTTCGATGCTTGTGCACGCATTGACGTTGTGTTTTACCGTCAATCGTTATATCAGCGTAGTACGACGTCTCAAAATTCCGAGCGGACGAACCCATTATCTTATCGTTCGATAGAGAGGAAGGAATTCGTGTATAAGAGATATTTCGTGGCTTGGGAGGGGATGAAGGGATTGGTTTATCTGCTGCTGCTGCTGCGGACATTATTGCAGGGGAGGAGAGGAAGGGGAGGTCTGAGGATATATGTCCTTCTTTTGGGGGAGGGGATGAAGGGATTGGGGTTGATTTATCTGCTGCTGCTGCTGCGGACATTATTGCAGGGGAGAGGAGGCAGGGGAGGTCTGAGGATATATGTCCTTCTTTTGGGGGCAAGACGACCAAGATGACGACTCCAATATCTCTCTCACACGACACTCAGGGGCAGTTGCGCTTCTGTTCCGGTTATCTTTGGGTTTTGTTTTTTTTCTCTCGGTGAACAATTGAAAGCTTCTCCTTGCACTGTCCCTTTGTTCTTTCTTTCTCTCGACTATCTAAACTACCCGACAATATTTTGCGGCACGATAGGGAAGAGGCCTGGGGATTTTTTCTCTCAACCATGCGGTTGGTAAGCTCACGCTTTTCTCTCTTGACTACTATAATTGTCATCCTGTCAATGACAAGGTCATTTGTCAAGAGCTTTGTGCCTCAACCTTTGTACGTCTTCCACCCTCAGAGGAGGAGCAGCACTTGCTCCACTCGGTCTACTTATTCTGCCAACCTCTCTGCCCGCTGCTTCGTTAGTAAAGATGATTATACGTTGATGAATCGTGCGATAAATATAGCTTCTGCTGGTTCTAAATCATCGTTCCCGAACCCATCAGTAGGTTGTCTGCTGGTGTCCAATGCTGGTACCCCCCGCGCAACAATACTTGGAAGGGGCTTCCACCCTAAGTCTGGTCTGGGTCACGGCGAGGTGTTTGCTCTCCTTGAGGCAAGCAAAAAGGTGCGCAGCGGGGCCTCTGAGGCAGCTGAAATAGCGAACATGACGATTTCAACTCCCCCATCTTTCATTCCCCCTCCTCCTCCTGATCCCCTTTACACCCCAGCGGCTGATGCCTTCGACAACCTCTTCACCGACGCTCAAAACGTGACCGCTTATACTACCTTAGAGCCGTGTTCTCACGTCGGTCGCACCCCCCCTTGTGCCACTCGTCTGATAAACGCTAATGTTAAGCGTGTCGTTGTGGGTGTGCGAGACCCTTTTTTGGACCAGGTCTCTCCAACATCGGGGGGTGGCATCGGTCTCCTTACTGATGCGAATGTAGAAACCACAATTCTCGACTCAGAAGCTTGCAGGGAGCACCACCGTGGTTTTCTCGGGCGCGTCGATGCAATGCGGGTCACCGCGCCTTGTACCTCCCATCAAAAAAAGGTAAGCTTGCGAGTGTGTGTGCGCCGCAGCAGCAGAGAAAAGATCGTATTGAATCTAACAGCGTTTGACTGTGTTCTCTTGTTTTTTGTGCAATTTTACCCGGTGGTGGTATCTTGCTCTTTTGAACTGAGCAGACACTCAGAAAAATATTGAACCAAGAGAAGCGCTCAAAGAGTCACAAATTTGTGCAGGTGCGGGAAACAGACCTCATCTGGCGCTCAACTGCCGATCCCGCCATCGTCGAAGTAGCCGCGACTCCACATTTTTTATCAACAGTTGACAACCTCCTTTCGCCTGTTGACCCCAATGAAAGCGGAATCGTGACATTGCTCCTCAATAATGTCGTTAGCAAGAGGAAAGAGGCGAAGATGGTCGGGTCTCAGGTCGCCTCTCTCCTTGAGGCCTTGGTGCTCCAAGATGTCGGGAAAACTATTAGTTTGTATCGCCGGAGAGACTCCGACAATGATAATGATGAAAAATAGTTGATTTTGCTTGAAAAAAAAACAGCATATCCTACTTTTTCTTTCGGGTTTTCTTCTTTTGCCTGGTCCGCTCATCGTCTAACTGTACCGAAAAATCGAACTCGTCTAGTTCTTTGATGTTTATATCCTTCCTCCCTTGTAGAAATTCCTTTACAAGTTTCATTTCACCGGGCTCCAACAGCAGTTTGTGTTTCCTCTCTACTGCGTCCACCCCCGCCGTCCTTGCATTGTCGGCCTCAATGCGGGCCTTTCTCTCCAGGTTTTTCTGCCTCTGTAAGTCCCTCAAGAAAACCCCAATTTCCTTGAATCCGTTTTTCAATGCTATCTCTTGGGCAGTGTAGCTAAAGGCATAGCTGATTGTCAAGTCGGCGTTCAACCCTGCGAGATACCTCACAATTTCTTCGTGGCCGCTAACGGCCGCGAAGTAAAGGCCTGTACGATTGTGGTTGTCCGTGACATCGATATCGACCTTCATTTTTTCAACTAAAAATTTCACCACCTCAAAGTGACCCTTGTTGCAACTGGCATGCAAACATGTATTACCATTCTCATCTCCCGAGCTCACATCTCTTCTCTTCAACTTCCCTCTAGACACCATCATCTCTAAAATGTCCTTGTATCCCCTGGCAGCAGCCAATTTTGCTGCTGTCTCGCCCTTTTCGTTTCTCTGATTCAAATCAATTTTCTTGCGAAAAGTCTGCGTGACTAAGAACTTGCATAATTCGAAATATCCCCTGTCTACCGCGTGCATCAAACTGTTCCAGCCTTTGAGGTCCACAGACTGCATCATATTCGGCACCCTCTGCGTTTTGACCAACAACTTCACAACCTCAGTCCAACCCCCAATACAAGCACTGATCAGTGGGTTCAGCCCAGCAATATCAACAACATCGAACTTGCACTCCTCTCTCTCGATAAGGTAATCTACAATATCTAGACGTCCGTTGGCGCACGCAATATGGAACGCTTGCTGCCTATACACAACCGTTCTCCTGCTCCTGCTGTATTTGGGTGCCTCTGGTGCACCCACAGGAACAAGGCAATCCAAGTTAACATTTGATTTTTGGTAGTCGTCTCCAACCAGATCGAGCACGGCCTGCAAGTCGCCGTCTTCGCACGCATCCAAGAGCTCTTCCTCCATGTCAAACTGGTCTCCCTCCTTTGTTCCATAAACTCCATCCCACCAAGGCGGACGTTCTTCTTCTTCATCACCACTGTCGCTGACCTCGTAACTCTCCAAATTACTAAATGCAGCCAGGAAGTTATCATTTGAGTGATCGGGCATGTGAGGAGCATTAAAGGCAAGCTCTAATGCCTGACTGTCTGGGCTGCCAGGTTGTTGTTGTTGCCCCTGCTGCTGTTGTGACAGTGAGAGTGATTCGGAAGAATTGGGCATCGCGAGAGCCATTGGTTCCAAATTTCCGACCCCGCCACCGCCTGCCACCAAATTTTTGATTTGATCGGCCCAGTTGTCTTAGCTAAATTTTTTATTAATAGTTTGGTTTTTTGCGTTCTTTCTTCACCCTTTGGCCCAGTTTTGCTTTACTGCTACAATAACATCGGAATGTCATCTCCCACTCGTGACAATCCCATCTATTACTGGGTTCCTGATGATGATTTTGTCTATATTCCGGCCCTGATCACATCATCCCTACCATCTTCACCAACTTCCAGTTCACTCCCACCTCAGACCCCTGTCACATACATCCCTTGTCCCAAGAAGAAAAACGAGTATGTTCACCCGACGCCAAGAAATTGCTCTTTCGCGACTTCTTCGGTCTCACTTTCGTCTCTTGGCCCGCGAATTCCTTTCCTGTCCAACCTTTCCCCTGGCTCCATCCCGAATGACATGGTTAAATGCGACGATATTTCCCCAGCAACCATCCTGCACTGCATACGGTCGCGGTGTGGAGACGATCACATCTATACGAACATCGGTGACATACTGGTTGCAGTCAACCCGTTCAGAGACCTACCTGGTCTCTACTATGATGACAAGATTGTGCAACTCCGTGACCAGATCACCTCCAAGTCCTTCGACCAGTCTGCCCTGGATGAATCTTCCCCTCACGTGTACAACATTGCCGGTGGCGCACTTGATAGCTTCATTAATCATGAGCAACGTCAGTCCATAATTATTTCGGGGGAGTCTGGAGCGGGCAAGACAGAGTCAACAAAGCACTGCCTCAGGTTCTTCAGCAAGGTCGCTTCCCTCTCCAACACCGACCAAACAAGCTCAGGTGCCTCCCGAAAAAAAGGAGGAAGCCCCACCCTCAACATTGAGACTAGACTACTCCAAGCCAATCCAATTCTTGAATCATTCGGAAACGCCAAAACTGTCCGCAACAACAACTCCTCTCGATTTGGCAAGTGGATGAAGCTCCAATTTTCCGAGAAGACGCCCACAGGAAGGCTTCCGACCCTCGTGTCGTGCTATACGGACCACTACCTGCTAGAGAAGAGTCGCTTGGTTGAGCACGCCGCGAACGAGAGGTCATTCCACATTTTTTACCAGCTCTTAGCTGCCTGTCCTACCCTTGAAGATTATGACCTTTCACCCGACCACACAATCTACCGCTACCTCAAGCCCTCCGAGAACAGTGTCGATCTAAATGCCGACATGCATGACGAAGAGGCTTTCAAATTGACGACAGCAGCGCTTGATAGCTTAAATATCGCTTACGAAGAGATATTCGCCGTTCTGGCCGCAATCCTGCACCTCGGCAATATTTCATTCCTCCCTCCCTCTTCCTCCGAGTCTACCGAGTTTCTCACCGAGCTTGAATCTTCCTCTACTTCCTCGCTTAATAGTGCCGCACAGCTACTCGGCCTCTCCCCGGACAAACTCCTGCTGAAGCTCACCACTAAGGAACGCTTTGTTCGTTCTGAAACTATTGTCTCCCCCATTGACCCCCCCCAGGCAGAAGCCGCCAGGGATTCGCTCTCAAAAAAGATTTACTCAGCTCTTTTTGATTATCTGGTGTGGAGAGTGAACAGCTCAATGAAGCATACCAACAACGTCAATTCTCCAATGCTCGAACATTTCATCGGCATTCTCGACATCTTCGGTTTCGAGATTTTTGAGCACAACAGGTTCGAGCAACTATGTATTAATCTTGCGAACGAAAAGCTCCAGAAACATTTCATCGGGCATGTCATAAGGAAGGAAGAAAATCTATATAGTCGCGAGCTGCCTTCTCACAAACCCTCCAATTTTGAGGACAATAGTGCCGTCTTGAATCTCATCGAAAAGTCACCCTGGGGCCTGTTCCCTCTCCTGCAGGAACAGGAACTTCTTCCAAAAGGAAGTAGCCAAAATTTTCTCAAGGAGGCCCAAAAGCGCCATAATTCTAACCCCGCCGCCCCATTCAATACCTCTGTTAAGATGGCAAAGACTGAGTTCGAAATCAACCATTATGCCGGATCTGTCAAGTATGACACGACCAATTGGCTAGAACGCAACCGAGATTATTTGCCCGTTCACCTGCTTTCGCTCGTGGAAGAATCTTCGGAAGATCTCCCCAAAACCTTGTTTGCGGCTGATTTTGATCCCAATATAGCCAAGCTGAAGTCAGCTCCCTCTGTTACCCAGAAACAGAATCAAAAACAGAAAAGACCAACTGAATCGGCCAAGTTCATTCACCAGCTTTCAACTCTTACAGACGAGTTAGAACGTTCCGAGCCTCATTTTATCCGCTGTATTAAGCCGAACAACCACAAAAAACCAAATTTGCTGGACTCTAGGCTTACTTTTGAACAGCTGAAATACAGTGGAGTACTGGAGGTGATCAAGATTAGGAAACAAGGATACTCATTTCGGCCCAGGTACGATGAATTCTGCTCACGGTACATGCTTTTGGTTCCCCACATGAACAAGATAATCTCCGAGAATGGAGTGTCACCAGACGACGACAACCAGAAAGCCATATTGCTTCTCGACAAGCTTCAAAGCACTAGTCCTACCTTCAACGAAATCGAATTTGGTGTGACGCGTATTTTCTACCGCAGCGAGCAGCATGAAGTGCTGGAAAACATGCGAATCGCCGTCCGCTTATCCTCCACAGTGAAAATCCAAAAGAATGCGCGCGGCCTTCTTGGTCGTAGGGTTTTTAAGCTCCACGACGACGCTCGTAGCTCGATCAAAGCCGCCACATCTGCCCGAACTTTACCCGTTGTGGAAGCGGCTATCGAATCTGCCTCAAAAGTCGGTCTTCACTGTTTGGAGTTCTATAATGCGAAACGGCTTCTCCATAAACTCATCCGAGAGGACGAAATCCGAACCGATGCAATTCAAATGGCTAAAGAGTTCACAGCGAAGAAGGATATTTTTGACTCAGTCGTTTTCGAAAGCAACATGAAAAAATGCTGCGACGAGGCAGCCGTTGAATGGGAAGGCATGGAGATGGACAAACACATCATTGATCTCCATTCGCTTATCCCAGAAATGGAACCCCACTCGTTACTCGAACTTCGTCTCCGGTCTGCCACTATAAAGTACAATCGAAAGGCGATAGAGCGTGAATTGGCTAGCGTGAAGTCTCTCGAGAAATCATCAGGCAGGATTTTTTGTGTCTTATCGAAAGAAAACGCGGACAAAGCCCTGGCAGACATCCAACGGGAGGAGAACAAATTGAAGAAGCTCACCAAAGCACTCATCGAATTTAGCGTGAAACCTAGCGAGGGTGATGATTCTCTCGGTATCAAGGAGACCGAGAAGTCTTCTTTCCAGGCCCTACTTTTTGTTCTCGAGGACGAGATATTCAATTGGGGTACGCACCAGCCCCGCCCGAATCAACCGCGAAAGGGAAGCAAGTTACAAACCTCCCCGAAATCATCCCTTCCTAGCGCCAAAAACGCCAAGAGTTTCAAAGAGCGAGGGAAATCCTTCGACACTTTTGATAACCTCAGTCTCTTACGTGAAGACGTTGAGCTAGCTTTAAGTTTGCGGCGGACCCGAAGATCCACTGAAAATGAGGAAGCCATCAGTGCCTCCCTCGCTAATGACACTATCGATAACATCAACGATATCAAGTTTGTTAGCAACTTCACTAATGGTATTAATGTGAAGGAGAACAAAAACTTGCCCCGGACCTCTAAGGGGCTTCAGATCCTTAGGTCTGCTATCGCGATGTTGGAAATTAGGACACTCGTTCTGTGCGATGACTTTGAGGAGCTGCAAAATATTTTAGACCTCATGTTTAGCACCCCCTCCTCTCCCTCCTCTGAGGAAGAGCTGCAACCCATTGACTTCGAACCGATTGATGAGATCAGGGGCGAGCTCGACAAGATTCGGATCAGCATGGCGGTGAAGAGGTTTGTTCCTCTTCTCGAAGACGCAATTTTGCCATTATCCGACGGCCCCATCGGAGAAATCGACCCTCCTCATTTAATCAACGAACTTTCCGACCTGGTAGATGACGCAACTTATAATCTCTTAGATCTCGACAAAAAGGTTGGCGAGCATATAGTAGCGGAGTCAAAGTTTCTCCTCCAAGTTCGAACTCTTTGGAACGCTGGTAACTGGTTCGATCTTAACAAGCTCACAAACAACCAGAAAAAAATCAAGAAGGAAAAATTTCCGCGCACCTGGAAGGAAATTATGCGTGCATCTTTGGAAGCTTCCGACAGACTTTTTCAGACCCACTTGACGAAGGCGATGGACGAAGGAGGTCTTAATTACCGCTCGGTCAGTCAAATTCAATCCCCGACAGCTATTCAAGAAGACGAATCGGAGGCAGAATCCAAGAAACGCCGGCTTTCCTCGATTCGCCTTCAGAACAGGTTGTCTTCCGTGGAAGTCCCAATTTCTGTCAGCTACACGCACATCGAGTCTCTTCTCAAGAACTGCAAGGGCACCTACCTTCCTGAGTCCATCTCTGAAACAAACCCCAAGACGAATCTCTTCGATACCTTGATGGCTGACGGAGATATTCGCGACGAAATCAGCGCGTTTAGTCGCCAATCGTCCCAATCTCGTCAACTTATTGATCTGGCCCTCTTCGTCGTTGAGCTTCGAAAGTTTCAGGAATTAGAAGATTGGGAAGCTGTCAAGTTGTTCACTGATGGCAAGTCAGAAGATCAAGTCTGCGGGAAAAAAAGTAAGGAAAATCCAAACTACGACTCTAAGCTCAAGATTAGCAAGCAAGGTGTTGCTCTGCGCGCAAAGCTTATCAAAAATGGTCTCATCGACTTGACCGAAGAAAAACAAAATCAACCCTTGTTCTCTACCAAATACCCAAGTACTGACCCGACCTCGGTCGAGATTGTTTCTGCAAAGTCTCATGCTTGTAAAAAAATCCTTCACACCATCTTAGTTCCGGCACTCTCTGGTGGAGGACCCGGCGGATCCGTTGGCAAGATTGACTGCTCTTCCGTCGAGACTAAGGATCTGAAGAAGGCAATCAAGGCATCTAAGCTTATTTCTGTTGATAGTGAAACGAACTCGACCAAGATAATCGACTACGCGGAGACTATTTTGCAGTGGCGCCATTTGATGAAAACCTGCAAAGGCGACTTTTCTATGGTCTGGAAGTCTTCTCGGGAGAAGATCGAGGAGATCGTTAACCCTCTCCAAATTTCGCTCCAGCTTGTCGATTCAGGGATGGTGGACGAGGACCCTTTTGTCAGCTCGGGAATCGGCAATATCCCGAGTGTAGTGAAGGAAATCAGGCTGGTCGTCGACCAATGCAAGTACATGCGATTACTTTCTGATATTCCTGACGCTCTTTGCCAGGGTTTTGCTAAGGGTGACCCGGGCAATACAGACTTTGACAGCATCGAGCCTTACTTTGTGGAGACAGTATTGCAAGAAGTTGATAAGCTGAGTTTTAGCCGAGAAGTACTTGAGATCCCTGAGCTATCGACTCTCATACGTTCTGCGAAAGTGATCACGGAGCTTCGTAACACTCTCTTGTACGCGTTTAAAGACGATGAGATCGACACCTCTGCCTCTTCTTCCTCCATCAGTTTTGACAGCAGAATATCGTGGAAGAAGGGTTACACTCTTGCAAATGTCGCCCTCACTAGCATTGATCACCAGCTTGTGAAACACCTCCCCCCGACGTGCTCATCCGCTGTCGAGAGGGAACTTCAACACGCTATGAAAGAGTGCGCCCTGCAGTACGCAACAAAATCATACAATCAGATCGTTACAATGGATCCTGTAGACTATGAGAGCTTACCTCTTGGCGAGTTGGACCATAGCGATGAGAGCACCCTGAAATTATCGCTCTTAGAAAGCGCGATCCGCGACTGTTCTGAGCTCCTTCCTGCTCTGAAAAATACTCACGATGGCGAATCCATGCTTGAGGAGCTCATATTGATCCGGGACTTGCGCCTTCTGCAGCAGGAGGAGGATAATGCCGCCAACACTTTGAAAATAGCGGAAATGATTGAGTCGTTAAACTTTGACGAGCTTTCTGAGGCAGTCAAGCCGGAGTTTTACTACGCCAAGCACGAAGTAGAGGAAAAGCAGAGCGTCTTCCACTTGGCTAGCTTGCTGAAAGTGGGTCTAGTCATGGGACAGCCTGGTGCCCTCGAGCTCGCAAAGTGTCACTATGACCACTTGCTGGAACCAATCAAGCGTCTTGAGGGTTTAGTCAAACAATCAGAGAGAAGCGTCTTTTGTACCAAGGTTGCAAAAACGATCGTCGACGCTCGAAAAGCGGTGTTAGACTTTGAAAATGCTGTTGAAGACGATCCCGACAGGAATGATTACTTTGCGAACACTAAGGCTGCTTCGCGCTCCTTTCAATCTCTGTTTGACGACATGATTACTCAGCAGCAACTAAAGTACATGCTAAACGATTCTCTCAAGGATTCGCTCACGTCGGAGATCAATCGCATCACTGGGCACATCGATGTGCTTGAGGTATCTGAACAAATCTATAGCAATGCGATATCGACATTTATTCCCTTTGAGTGCCACCTTGACGACGGTTCCGTGCCGGTCTTGAAGAACGAGATTAATTACCGCAAAAAGTACCTCGATGATGGTGGTCTTTTCGACTTGTGCACCACCGAAGTTCAGAAACACAACGGCGAGTTTCGCATCCAAGTTGATGTTGGCAAGGAACTCAACGACAAAAATAGTCCTGCTTCTTATTTCAAAAATTTGGTTGACATTGGGGACAGGATTTGCGCCCTCCGAAGCGCCTTACTCAGCAAGAATTGCGACGAGGTGGGGAAAGTACTTAAACTCACAACGCTGAACAAGAAGTTTTTTGACTTCAAGACGCGTACGGTAAACGAAGGTTTGCACGAAATGCTTTGGATTATTTATGAGCGGGAGCGGATTATTGCGCGACACGAGGCTGATAATAAGAAGATCATCGAGAGTTTGGAAGAAGCGTTGAGCTTTGGGGGGGTGGAGAGAGACGCTAATGGGCGCGTTAATTTCGAGAACATCAACACGAAAGTACTTTCAGACGTTCTCTACGCTCCTGAGAGCAAGGTTCAGACCCGCACCATTCTGGCAAAGAATATGCTGTTCACCGCCCACAACGTGCTCAAAATTCGCATGGCGCTGGCGCTAAAACCTAGGGACTGGAATCTGGTTGTCGACACTTTAGATATACTCGGAAATGTAGAAGATGAGACCGCTGCCTTTCACTGCTACGAACCGAGCAAAATAGAAATCGTGCTTGTCGCTGAAGAGGTCGACAACGTGCAGCAGAAGACCTTCTTGATAAAGGCCTTAGCAAGCGACTGGGACAAGAGCAGTCAGGTTGGAGCCATGATGCCTCATCGAATCGAAGTGGACGAGCTGTTGAAGGCAACTAAGCGTGTGGAGAAGATGAAGGGAGGTGCCAGCGGAGTAGTATTCGAGCTGCAGCAGGTTGCGCTCATAATTGCTGAACTGAGGCATAACTTGAAGGAGGCGCTTATTTTGGACATCGAGTCGTCGAAGGTAGACTCAGATGAGAGCTCTATCTCGAGTTCAGATAGCAAAGCGAAGTGGGGCGCCGTGAAGAACTCGCTACAAGACCTGAAAAAGATCGAGAGCGAGGTTCCGGAGGGCGAGGTAAACGAGGGTTTGAAAGCAGCCGCCGCTGAAATGGCCGCTGTCCAGAAGGAGTTGCAACTCAATGAGTTTTGCACTCAGATTTTAGATCGCTTCAGGGAGGGGTGTGAACTGCATGATTCAGGGGACGTTGTAGTCAAAGGAGTGAATATCCTCGAAAAGCCAATAAATGACCTGCATATCACAATCGATAAGGCGCATAGCTGCGACTTTCAAGTTGCGAAACTTGACGACTTAATATCGGTTGCGGAAGTGGTAAACAAGATTCGGAGACAGCTCTTCACGGGAAAGTATATTGAGGTGGAGAAGACGAGTGATTTGATGGTCAGTGGAGGTCTCGTCGACAATATGCACCATTTAGCAAAGAGTGAGATCGATTTCAGCTTGCTGGAGGCCCATAACCTGTTTGTCAAGGACATCTTCGAACGGTGCTTAGCAACAGGAGGCGCTAGCGGAAATGTGGGTCTGCTCAAGTATACTGGGGTGAAGACGACCGGTTTTGAGTTAGCCTTTCAGATTGCCGACGACAAGCAAAAGAACAGCAAGTACAATTTGCGTGATGAGATTCAGAAGATTGTTACTTGGGGGAAGATGATCTACTCCCTTCGGGAGGCACAAAAGAGTGCTGACTTGAGTTTGGTTGATGATTGCATTAGCAAGATGATAAAGCAAAATATCAAGGACAAAGAGATTGAGAAAGAGTGGCACCGAAAGGTAAAAAAAGTCCAGAATGTTGAGAGCGTTAAGAGCATGGTCCCCGATATTTGTAAGGATGAATATGATTTGAACATGAAAGACGGGATCTACAGAAGGCTAAAGATTGAGATTGAGACTCACGTGAAAAAGGGTGCCGCCAAGGAAGAGTCTTTCCTGACCAACTGGTGCGTCATGCCGGAGCATCAGTTAATGACCAAAAAACTGAAGGCAGTAGCCAGTAAGCTCGCCAACGCGCTTCCTAGCCGTATACTCAAGAGGTCTGAGAGTAAAGATAAAGACAAAGATGGGACGGTCGGCGACGAAAAGAAAAAAGATTCCAATTCTAAGGTTGAAGTCATCGGGAGAAACAACTATGCCTGCAGCTTCTGCGGGGTCAAAACGCTTGGCGCCTTACAGATTAGGTCTGTTCAATTCGAAGGGTTAGAAAAAGCCTTGGAAGACGGCAGCAAATATATCGATCTGGCAGACCTCGACCTCTTCTGCAAGATGGCCAAGGCTATATGCAACTTGCGCCAGGCTCAGATCGAGCGTAACAAAAAGTGGCCGAACGGCAATTTTGAAAGAATTCGAGAACTACTCGCTGAATGTGACGACGGCGGCGAATTGAAATTTCCCCTTGCGGAGGCCAACAGGGAGATTAATCTGGCCCGAATGTATTTGAGCGACTATGATGCCAATAAGTCCCTACGGCGCGTCTTTGAGGGCCACAGTGGGAGCTTCTACCAGAGTGACCCACCAACAGCCGAGGGGGGAGGTAGGAGAAGGGGCAATAGTTCTTTCGGGGGAGACAGTAGCAACTCGGGGGGAAAGAGGTGGAGCATAGACAACGAAGGGGACGATAGTATTGATTTTAATACCGTGAATACAGAAGAGGTAGACGAAGCTCTCTTGAAGGCCAAAACGCTTGCCCCTAGGGCACGCAGCACTGAGACCAAAACTCTGATGCACACATGTTTGATTATCCGCGATCTACGAGGAGCCATGAAACTTGGGAACTGGCCCCGGGTTGACGATATTCTGGGCAGCGTGAACCAGGGTAGCAGCTCGCTGCACACACTCGCGTACAGAGAGCTTAAGATGGTCAAGTTCCAGCTGCAGATACGAATCGAGCAGAAGACGCTACTCGAGGCCATGAAGATCGGTAACTTTATTTTCAACAACCACGCAGACGATTCCAATTTGGCATACCTTCCGGATCCCAGCAAAACAAGCTTCGTTGAGCTTGCCAACGCTGTGCAGCGAGTTAGGTTTGAGATGCTGAATCAAGAGCACAAGAGCGGGGGAAGCAGCAAAAGGGGGGATTTGAATTTGCAGGTCGAGTGGCTCATCGATAGTTGTGTTCATGTCATCGAGATAAGGAAGAGCGTTAGAGACCTGCAATTTGATAGGGCGCTCGAATTGGCGAATGAGGCGAGAGAGAAGTATCTGAAGGAGGACGGTGAGGGGGGGATGGATTTGGCCAAATGGAAGATTTTAGTTGTCGACGAATTCAAGAGATATGCGGAAGTCTTGGAGCGTAGGAAGATGATGATGGGCATTTGTGGGACGATTGAGGAGGGGATAAAACTATGTGACCCTGAAAAGATTAAGGAGGGTATCAAGGAGGGGGAAAGGAGACAAGTCCATAACTGCAACGAAGTTTGCATGCGGAACAGTGTGATCAGGGGGCAGTGCTTTTTGAAAAAGTTGGAGGAGGTTGAGAAGAGGATTAGAGTCGATGGAATCAAGCACGGTGATGTCAACTGTTTGAGGGAAGAGTTGAGGATCGCCTCAAATTTGTTCCGGATCGACTTGAAGGGGGCGGGGGCAGGGGCAGGGATAGGAACGGGAGGAGCCGATGCCTTACAGAATGTTATCAGTGAGGGGAAAGTTGTGCTCTCTGATATTCTCCAACAACAGGGAAAGATGGCACATTGTGTACGTGGCGTGGACAAAAATGGAATTCGCAAGCTTTTAAAGCACAGTAAGGAAAGTTCCAAGGGTGGCTCCGAAGGGGCGATTTTAAAGCACGCCGCAAGTCTCAATTTTCTTGCAAACGTTGAAAACAGCAAGATTAGACGAGTTCAAGTCGAAATGGGGAAGATAGCTTTGGTGAATCTGGTCAAGAAGTTGGGGACCACCTCCGTGACTGATGGCGGGAGCGAATTAGATAAGAAACTTAATGAGTTCGTGCGATTGACGATGGGAATGAAGCAAAGCGGCTTTGCCGTCCCTGAAAACCAGACAAAATTCGGCAGCATCAAACATTTCATCAGATTGAGAGAAGTGGACGATTTTTGCAGGATGAGAATGCTCAAAAATGAAAGGTTAGCGGAGACGATGCTCTCGAGGACGGGACTCAGCATCCCCACGAGCCTGCTGAAATTGCCCAAAAATTTGGCCGCGCTTGGGGTCCGCATCTTCAATCAGAATATTCTCGGGTACATGGGTTACCGCAAATTTAGTTATCCGGCGGTGCTTGTGAAACAGCTCATCGCTGTCGGGAGCAAATTTGTCAAGATCAGAGATGAAATTTATATTCAGATAATGAAACAGTTGAGTGGAATAAGCAGGGATGCGTTGCAGGCGGAGAGGGCCGAGGAGATCGAGAAAGAGAAAGCGATATCGAACAGGTTGAAAGGTCAGAACGTGAATTCTGTGGATGATGAAGGTAACTACGTTCATGTCCGAGAGGACGAGAGGGACTGTTTCGGGCCGACAAGGAGGGCTTGGGTACTCATGAAAATTGTTCTAGACAGCTTTCCTCCGAGTGAAGCTTTAGAGAACTACGTGGAGATGTTCTTGCTACAAAACGGAATGGACGAGTGCGTCTTTAGTTTGCACAAGAGTGTCGTAATTGAGGAGTTGAAAGCCATTGAGAGGAAGTCAAGGGGGCGAAATCAGAATAAAAACAAGAAGACTGCTGAGTTGGGGGGCGGCGGCATTTTTGGAGGTAATTTTGGAGGTGGGTATGATCGCATTAGGGATTGGTTAGGGGGAATTGATTTGGTAAAGAGAAGAACCAAAGGTGAGACATTCTTTAAAGACCTTGGGGAGATGTTTAAGATGAGGGAATGGGAAACGAGGTGGAATTTGCTGAGTGAAGGTGACGACGAGCTGAGCAAGGGAGGCTTGTACAGTGCACTGAAGGATGCGAGCGCAAGCGCAATGACAGACGAAAACTTTGACGGTATGGTGAGAGCAGATCTCAGGGCGTTGCTTTTTTTGATCGGAGGAGATATTGCGGTTTTGGATGGATTAATCAAGAAGGAGATTGAAAAGGCCGAGTTTGAGGACTACATAAGGAATACCCATAGCGTTGTGATTGCCGAAATGGCTAAAGAAGGCATCACATTTAGTGGATTTGATAAGTACTGGTTCAAGGTCGCTGTGCAGTTCAGCAAGGTTCAAATGTCAAGAGTTCGTGAAGGCAAGTGCGGCACCTCAAATTTCAACAGGATTCGGATCAACAGCATCAAAAATAAACTCATTGATGATGTGGAAAAAGGAAGAATGATGGAAGAGCAGCAACTCAGACTCGAGAATGAGCTGCTAGAGCACGGAGATGACGAAATCGATATGAGCGGCAACAGGGGAGGGAAGAAAAAACAAAGGAGAGGAGGCAGTAACCTGAGGAAAACCAGCAAGGGGGTCGTTGTCCATGGGGGGAGGGGAGGGGAGAAAGAGGCGGTGAAGATGCCGAATGCCTTTAAAATCATCGATAGTGAGAAAAAGCGGGGAAGCGGAGATAAAGAAAGCCAAGATATAGGCAGGGGGGCCGGGGCTAGGGCCAGAACTCAGAGCAGCGGCTATGACGACTTCATAAGCATCTATGAAAACCAAGAGAGCGGCGATGAAAATTATAGCGATGAGGATGGGAAGAAGGAAAAAGAAGAAGAAGAAGAAGAAGAAATTCTCACCAGGGTGAGACGTACAGTGTCCGAGTCCATTCACTTCGACGGCCACTTCGAAATCGGTAGGGGAAGCGACTACATATACGATGAGAGAAACGAACTCACTGGGGACAGTATCATGATAGTCGAACCAGTGAATAACTCTGCTGCCTATAAAGTGGAGGAAAGGAGGCCGCGGACAAAGAGCGGCAGGAGATTGCCCTCGAAGAGGAAATCTTTCTTCGACCCTTATGAACCGGTTGTTAAAACCAAACAGAGGGAGGGGGGTTACTCACGACTACAAGAGAAGGCACATTTCTTCACCGGAATATGAAGATGATTAATGATAAAATATGTTTACAAGGAAACCTGTTTGAATTGCGCTACCTTAATATAAGTTTTGCTTTAATTATGAAATTGCTCCACCTGGTGTTGTTCATTTATTTGAGGGGAAAAAAAAAGAAGAAAAATAAAAAATAAATCAGTCCCAACCGCCTCTCTCTCTCTTGTTACATAACTTGATTGGTTTTCAATAAAATGGCAGGTCTCATTGGCCGGGAGAACATCCTGGATTATGGTGAACTTTTGATCCGGGACTACTTGTCCTCCCGGGGATACACAAACACACTTGAGGCCCTCACCCGAGAAATGAACACCCAAAACAACAACAGTCAAGATGAGGAGAAAAAGGATGGCACGCCCCGTTCCATCCAGCAACAGAAAGAAAGGCGCTCAGTCGACTCCTGGTACTTACTAAACCAGCGCGTGAACCTCCCTGGTCTGTTGGCTCGCAACGCCGCCGCGGACGGGAAACAATACCAGTCGGTTATGGAGGTTCTCATCGACTCGCTTATTACCGACAAGAATCCGCCGAAGAAAGAGGAAGAGTCGATACCGCCGTACTTGAAACTATCGAAGACTTCGCCGGCGTTCTCGTTCCCGAATTCGGCGGGGAGCAGCTCACAGCGTCCTTTCACCACGGCCGGCGCCGTCGCCGGCGCCGCCACCGCCCCCATGGGAGGTCCAGGAGGTGACGACGACCGTCCCCTTGGTCACAGTCTCAGCAGCGCCGATGTCGCCCGTCCATCGACGGGCGCCGGTGCCGCGGCAAATTCTCCGGACAGGTCGCCGAAATCATCCCACCAATCCAAGAAGAAACCCGGGACGTCGGCCACCGGCTCCTTGACAAAGAACTTGAAGAACGGGGGGGATGATCGCGCGCAGACGGCGCCGTTGATCAAACGTACGTACAAGCCCACTGTTGCGCAGTCTGTTTATTTGAAGAGCCTGAAGGACAAGTCGCAGGAAAGCTGGATTCCGGAGAATATTAGACAGGGGATGGTGAGGAGGGACTTAACTGTGGCAAGGGAGAATATTAACACGACGCTTGTAAGGGAGGAGGCGGCGGCGACAGAGAGGAGCAGACATAGGTTGAACGCACTCGAGAAGTCACATGCCAACGTGAAGTATGGCATCGAAAGGAGGGCGCGGTGCGGTCTCTGCTGCATGGAGTTCTTGCCCATCAACCTGGTGCTGAGCGTGCCTCTCAAGGCCGTGTTGGACATGAGGGAGTCGTGGGGGACGAAGTTCGACCCGAACCCGAATAAGAAACTGTGCAGGATGAACAAGAACATGCAGTCGGGACCGATGGTGTACTCGTCCGTGCGGGTGTGCACGTTCTGCGCGCAGCTTTTCACCAAGCAGCAGGAGGTGTACCGTCCCAGCTACGCCTTGAAGGAGGCTGAGAAGAAGAGGAAGGAGGAGGAGCTCGCGTTGTCCCTCAGCCGCGCGTACTGGGATCCTTTGAAGAAGACTGAGGAGGAGAATAAGGAGAAGGACGAGAAGTTGAGGAGGTTCGTTGAGAATTACGAGAACGGGATTATAGAGCCTGATGATGAGGAGAAGAGTGCGGCGATGATGTTTGAGGGGTTTGATCTTAAGGATGTACACAAGTTGAAGGGGTATCGGAAGACGGTGATACGGACGACAAGCAGCGGGAGAATCGTTAGGGAAAGGTTGCCCACACAGATCAGTATCAAGCCACCCTCCCCCGACAAAACCCACAAGTAGGACTTCTTTCTTTCCCCGATAATGAAATTCTCGTGCAGAGGGGGTCGGGAATAACAATTTTGGACGTATAAGCGATGATGTGGAATCTCTGATACTCCAAGAGCCTTTACGTCTGCGGGTGAAAAAAATACTGGGAAGTTAAGGTTCACTTGAAAATTTGGTATCAGAAAGAATGTTGTAGGTTATTTATGGCTCTTGAATAAAGGACGATTTGCTATAAGTATTTTTGTTTAGCATAATTAATAATAGCATATACTTCGTCATGGGCCGTGGGTAAATAAATATCGGCCAAAAAATAGGGGGGGGAAGTCCTCGAAATAACATCAAAAAATTTTTCTCACTTCCCGGAAACTGAGAGACGACATCCCGAATCCCGAATCCCGACAAGTAAGGTGGGAGGGCCACCTAAATATCTTTTTCATAAGGACACCCACGTACCTATTTGTATATATAAAACTGATTTCATCACTCTTCATCTACCGCGCGATAGAGGTCGAGTTATAATTTCTGAATCCGAAGTAAACGCGGTAGGTTTTCGAGGACCCTGTTGGGCGTTTCCGGGGTGGGGGGTGCGGGGGGTTTTTTGCCTGAAACGGAAAGTGCCCACCTTGTTTTAAGACAACCCATTCTTCGTTCAGAACTTCCGGATATTAACCCCAGGGGGGAATTCACGCGACGATGGTCTCCATAAATCTCTTCCTCCTCCTCCTCCTCTTCTGCTCCTTCCCCCCCCTCGACACCTCCTCCTTCCACAACTCCCTCTTCGCGAACGGAATAAAGATACCCTCCCCGAACGATCCGCAGGGCATAAAGACCAAGCACGCGGCGCCGCCGTCGTCGTCGTCGTCGTCGTCTTCTTCGCCGGCTGCCGCGGCCCCGTCCCCGGGGACGACCGAGGTGTACGAGAGCGTCGGTGTGTATCCGGACGGCCGCGTGTCACCTGAGCTGAAGGGGGGTAGTAGTAGTAGTCCGAAGGGAAAGGGGGCGAAAGGAAAGTCGTCGTCGTCGTCGGCGCCGTCGTCGGCGTCGGCGTCGTCGTCGTCGTCGCCGCTTGGGAACGGCGGTGCCGGCAACGCCGACGGAGGAGGCGGCACCGGATCCCACCAGGCGTACCCGACTTCGAAAGGGGGCACCGCCGGCAGTACCAACAACAACAACAACAACAACAACAACAACAACAACAACGACCACAGTCCCTCCACAACAACAACCAAGACGTCCACCGCCCAACGCCCTTCCCCTCAGGGAACCGCGAAATCATCATCGTCCAAAAGGGCCGGCGGCAGCGGCAGCGGCAGCGGCAGTGGCAGCGGCAGCGGCGCCGCCGGCGTTCCCACGGAGCAAGTGCTCGAAACCGAAAAGGGAGGTGTGACGTCAAAGCCGTCGTCGTCGTCGTCGAA
>Ga0115555_1000741_pt1 | contig 22358 bp, 17 predicted proteins | sample COGITO_mtgs_1104_2_FD_87285 | JGI IMG/M metagenome (GOLD analysis project Ga0115555, IMG submission 87285) | Pelagic marine microbial communities from North Sea - COGITO_mtgs_110407 | ecosystem: Environmental > Aquatic > Marine > Epipelagic | place: Germany:Helgoland, sampling site Kabeltonne... | reverse complement strand
TGCATTTGATACGGCCGCCGGATTGGACGATGCTGCAAAAAAGAAGGCAGCCGAAGAGAGCGAAAGTAGCGAAAAAGAAAAACCGCCGACCATCAAAGAGGACAAGGAGCTGACGCCTGCAAAAATGACGCACAAGACTGTAACACCAAAGCCCTCACCAGCACCAGCACCAGCACCAGCACCAGCACCAGCATCAGCACCAGCACCAGCACCAGCACCAGCACCAGCACCAGCACAAAAAATTCCCCAAATTTCTGCTCCATCCACGCCGGTTGTGGCACCTGCGGCCACAACAAACACGAGCGTGGACGCACCCGCAACCCCCAAACCCAAGTTTCCGCCCAGACAGCCCGCAGGCCCTCCTCCCGCTTCATCTGTGATTCGAACTCCTTTGCCAAACAAGCAGTCGTCTGTAGGAGGTGCTGAGGGTAATACAATGAAAATAAATACTCAAAACAGCGGAAACCCAACAACACCGAAGATTAAGGGGGCAATAGCGCCTTCTCCCCGAACTCCCGCACAGCCTCCTCCCCCCTCGACTCCAACTCCCACCAACGCCCCTTCAACACCCTCCACTCCTCTCCCGAACATAGCTACGGGAAGTCCTGGCGGCGAAATCCAATCTAATGTGAAGGAGACGGGTAAAGTGAAGCGCAAAAAGGCTTCCCTACCGACGAATATGCCCTCAATTATGAAGGGATCTTTCCTGACGAACCGGTATATCGTAAACAACTATATCTTATTGGATCCTCTTGGACAAGGGAGCTATGCGGAGGTGAGGTTGTGCAAGGAAAAGAATCATAACCAGCTCTATGCAATCAAGATAATGAACAAAGATCTGCTCAAGAAGAAGAGTGTGGGAAGTAGCAACACATTCATGGACGATGTGAAGAGAGAGATCGCCATCATGAAAAAACTCCGGCACGAACATATTCTCCAACTCTATGAGGTCATGGACGACCCTAAAGTTAACAAATTATACTTAGTCTTAGAGTACATGAAAAACGGAGATTTGATGCAAATGACGAAAGGAAACGCGCGCACAAATACCTGCGAGCCGTTGAGTGACCTGAAGACATGGTATGTGACGAGACAAGTGTTACTGGGCTTAAAATACCTTCATGACAATGATATTGTGCACGGCGACATTAAGCCTCAAAATTTATTGGTCAGTGACGCGGGTGTCGTAAAGATTGCCGATTTTGGTATCAGCAAGATGATGGAGAAAACAAGTGACGGGGAAAGCGAAAAGCTACTAGAGACTGCAGGAACGCCAGCTTTTATGTCGCCTGAGCTCTGCAGCGGCGTTGCGTACGACGGACAACTTGCGGATGTGTATGCCGTCGGTGCGACGGTGTATATGCTAAGGTGCGGGCACCCTCCTTTCATGGCCAACAAATTGATTCAACTCTACCACAAAATCCAGAAGGAGGTAGTTACTTTTCACATTGCCGTGGACCCTCCTTTGAAAAAGCTCATCATTGGCATGATGGAAAAGGTCCCAGAGCAAAGATTTAGTCTGAGAAGAGTGATGACAGATCCTTGGTTCGCCAAAAAGCCCGACGGAAGTGGCATAGCGCCTGCTGAGGAGATGAAAAATTTAATGAAGAGCAAAGTTGTCGAAGTAAGTGGCGAGGATATGATGCAGAGCGTCCACCAAGTCTTTGATGAGAAAATGAAGGCCGGCAGCGGTGGCGGTGGTAGTAGTAGTGGAGGGATTGGGAGTAAACAGCCACCCCCCCCCAAAACGAAGAAAGTGCAAAATGGCGAAGAAAAGACAATGGAAGACGATGAACAAAAACGAAGGATGCTCGCCTTTAAGAAAAAAGCCAGCATAAGGCAGCGCAGCTTCGAGAAGCTGGGAGATCTTGTGGAGAACAAAAAAACTGGTTCAGGCAATTCGGATGGCGAAAGCGATATCGACGAGGAAGACGATATGGCTGACATGGGAAGGGTTAGTAGGTTAGACAGCGTTGAATTTAACAGTGTGATGGACACGTTGGCTCATCACCCAATCAAAGAGGAGAAAAAAACCCACCTCCCATTAAAAGGTGTCACAGTGGGAAAGGTTATCGACGGATTGAACAATGCGGCATTACAGATTCGTGCTCTGTACCACAGCGAACAGAATAGAAGAAATCATCAAGAGGACCGTGTAACTGTAATCATGGATTTGAGCTCCTTGGGGGAGGCCATTGACCGACCCTATCTGTTCCAAAAGTTCGCCTTTTTTGGCGTTTACGACGGACACAGCGGTACAGAGAGCTCCCACAAGCTGCAACACAGTATGCACCTGGAGATGTGCAAAGATGATCAGTTTTTTAATGACATAGGCAAAGCAATGGTGGATAGCTGCAAGAGGATAGATAAAAATATTTGTGCAAAGTTAAGGGCTGAAGAAGATGTCAGTGGATCTACGGCAATTTTTGTGGTCATGGACGGACGGAGCAAGGAATATTTTATCGCTAATGTCGGGGACAGCAGAGCAGTGCTCAGTCGAGGGGGGATGGCAGTTGATCTTTCAGTTGACCACACCTTGAAGCGGAAGGATGAATTAGAGAGAGTGATTGCTGCTGGATGCAAAGTCAAGGACAACAGGGTCAATGGAGTGTTGGCTGTAACTAGGAGCTTCGGCGACACACAGCATAAAGAGGAGGAGGAAGAGGGAAGTGGTGTTCTTGCTATTCCAGAAATTACACGAGAGAAGATTGAAAAAATGGACGAATTTCTGATTTTGGCCACTGATGGCCTTTGGGATGTCATGAGCAGCCAGCAAGCAATAAACTTCGTCAGGCTGAGCCTAAACAAGTACCACAGTGTTAAGAGGGTCAGCAAAGATCTTGCCAAGGAGGCAATTAAATTGGGCAGCATGGACAACATCAGCTTGATTGTCATTGTTTTCAACCAAAAGCCTGCTGCTCCACCAACTCCAATAAAAAATAGTAAAATAGAGCTTTAGATATTATAGGAACAATTTTTTCTGTTTAACTGCTGCTTAAAAAAAGGAAGACCTAGGCGTGTCTGGACTGGCCATTTAATCGCTAGAGGGGGGAGAAATTTCTTTAAACCTGAGAAAGTGGAAAGTGGGCAAGTGGGCGGGGCACGTCCGGGCACGGTGCGGGGGGGGGAGAAGCAACAAAAGCAAATTCAACTCAATGGTTAAGTAAATCGGAAACCACCCATTTTTTTATCCGTTCTGCCTGCTTCGCTGTCAAAGTGGAGTAACACTCCGTGGGAAGCAGAAAAAACACTCGCTCTTGGAGGTTTCCTTTCACCTGAGTCTGAGCAAATTTACAAATTTACACCTTTTTGTTTGCATATGATGTTTTCTCATGTGGAACGTAGTGTGTCATCACCACAATCACCGTCATTTTTATCTATGCCAATGAACTTTGACAGCCACTCCACCGACCAATCAAGACAACACCCTCTTGCAGATAACATTTTGACCGCTTTGATGGAGAGCAAGTTTTTTCACAGGGCTAAGAGGGAGGTGAAAGGAAAGAGCGTTGATTTTTTTTTGTCCAAACGGAAAGGAGGAGGAGGTGGAACTGGTAGTCGAGGGGCGGGAGAAAAAAATAAGCGCCCATCGACAGCAAGCAGCGTATCCTCAAGCAGCAAGAGGGGCAATATCATTAGCAGTAGCAACAACTACAGCAGCAACGATAACATGAACTCTGCCCTCCTTTCCTCTCTGAACACTCTTGGTTTTAGGAGGGAGATGAGGGAACTGATTTACAAACTGGGAGAAGAACTTTGCGGTGTTAAGTCGCGGAACAGAATAGGGTCAACATCAACAACAACAGGTAAAACCACTGAAGCTATTTCTGGTGCGAATACTGTCACAGTTACTGTAACTACCGCGAAACCACCCCAAGGCACGGGCCGTTATTACAAAGACCCTATACCCTCCGTAGAAATGGCCAAAATTAATTGGTGGGATAGCATCAATGGAGAGCTAGAGGCTGTGGGGAAGGAGAGGGGCGAGCTCATTTTCCGTCGTTTTGTTGATAAGTCCGAGGGTATTGATGATAGCGATGGTGGTGGCACTAGTGGTGGCAGCAGTGGTGGTGGCAGTACGATTGATGCTGGAGCCAATAGCAGCAGCAGCACCAATCGTACTAAACCACAGCAACAGCAAAAACAGAAGAAGATCCGTTTCATTTTCGATTCCTCTGACCTCCTCGACTGCCTCACCAGCATTCCATCCTCTTCTACAAATAATGCCTCTAGTTCAGCTCCTAGGCAGCCCTACAAATCGATGATCGCCCTTCATCTCCCCACGCCCTCCCTACAATCGCTTCGAAAGACATTCAAGGAGCTGCACCCAACATACAGGCACATTGGGCTGGATGATTCTCTCCTCGATTCTGAGCGATTCATTCGCCACAGGCATGATCTCGGGGAAAAAGTTGCTCGGGAAGGATATGGGATAGTTACGAGGCAGTATTTAAAGTTCGGGGTTGGAGGGGGAAGTAGAGGGAAGCTTTGGGGTGTCTGGAGAGGTGGAAGTGGGAATTTCGGTGTTGAAGATAGAAGTGGAGCTGGCGAGGGAGGCACGAACACCAGCACCAGCAGCAACAGCAACAGCAACAGCAAAAGAAACTGCAACAACAACTCAAGAAAGGAAGAGCTATACTACGCTAACCTGACCCGGCTATCGAAAAATTTATCTTACCCTGTATGCGACGAGCTCTTTCGAATGGACTGTTTGAACATGTCAAACGACTTCCAATTCTTTCCTTTTGTAGAGGTGCTGGAGGGAGTTGTGACGTGTTTTTCCCGGGACAAGTGGGTTCTCAACAATTCCTCGGTCGGAACGCACAAGCAAATTATCGCGAGGGACGAGAGGCTGTCCGGTTCGTCTAAGTCCGGAAGGGGGACTGTTGGGGTTCCAGAGAGCGGTGTTCACCCATTCAAGAGGATGGTCAATTATGTGGCCCCCTTGGCCTTTGTGTACGAGAAAGAGGAACCGATTTACTTTGTTTTTCGATCTTTGTGGGCGAGGTGAGGGAAAAATTTTCAGCGAATATTTTTGTGCGATTTTTAAAGTCAATTCATGTTCTAAACACGCAAGAAAACAAAATTCACAGACATTTCTGCAAGCTAAATTCAATCGACTCTCGGCCCGGCTTCCTTCTTTCCCTCTGTAAAACATTCGAATGCCTACTTTTTTCATCTTCCCCTCCCCTCTTCGCTCATATGACGAAGTTGGGCGTACGTCCTCTGGAGATAGTCTTCCCATGGATACATTTTGCTTTCAGTACTTTCTTGGACGTTGAGCAGGTGCTCCTTCTGTGGGACAGAATAATCGGATTTGACACTCTGGAAATTGTACCTGTTCTAGCTGTGGCAGTGTTGATCTTCAAAAGTGAAATGATCATGTGTTGCAAGAGCGAAGAGGAGATAAAGGATGTATTGGAGGACGGTAAGAGGCTGAAGGTTGTGCCGCTACTGCAGGCATTTTTGTTTCAGAATGAGTTGAGGACCTGATTCTTGTCGTTGGTCGAGTAGAGTAATATAGGACAAGACGAAATAAAAAGCTTTTCGTTAAGCAACTTTGCATAATTAGTACAGTTTATTTCCAACAGCAAAAAAATTCAGATGGACCTTGCCAGACCTCCTCATTCCACCCTCACATTACGACGCATTTGCTTCTTGCCTTAAACTGTTTCACCTTGGTCTTAAAGGCAATATACTATGTGCATATTATAGTCAATGACGCGAGTTTAATGTTGTGAGTTCACTGTAAGCTTATGAGCAGTCTTGGTCAGGCTTGTTCTCCTTCTTTAACTCACCTTGGCAGGTCTAATGTCCTCGAGGTTTTTTATTTCATCCCCAATCGACGTCATTTTATCCTTGAGCCTGAGCCGCTGCACACACATAATATGAGAACCACGTCGCGTGAGCCAATTTTTGACAAAGAATGAAATCCTGCTCCTCATTTCATCCATTTTCTTTCTCAACTCAATCTCACCTGTTCTTCACTCTCCCGAGCTTTCCCCTCAAGCTCTTCATAGTGCTCAACTTTCACTCCGATCTTCGATTCATGGTCTCTGTGAAGTTTTAGAGCCCAGATGACCATGTCCGAGGATGTCCTCATATCATCAGGTACCATTTTCAGGTCCTTGTTTCCATTGCAGTGGATCTCTTCTATTGTTGGTATTCTTGCTATGGAAGGGGGAAGGAACTCAAGCTTATTGTTCTGTAATTCTAAGATTCGGAGTGCCAAAACGTTACCGAAAGACTCGGGGAGAGTTTTTATGTAATTATTTTGAATTTGGAAGACCTCAAGGAGGATGCACTTTCCCATTTCTGATGGGACAGCATCAATCTTGTTCCCGTTCAGGTTAAGAAATCTGTAATACATTTTCGGTTAACGAGACACACGAGAGCATTAGTGACTGAAAACACACGATCATACTCCCCCACATGGCAAAGTTACACGCAAAAATTAACCGTTCTCACCTCAACCTGATGCACTCCCCCAATCTCGGACTTATCCTTGAAATCATGTTGCTCTCCAGGTTCAGTTTGCTGAGCAAAGTTAGCTGACCAAAATCTGGTTCCACCTCGACGAGTTTATTGTGACTCAGATTAAGACTGAGTAGCCGGTTAGAGAAATTGAAGAGCTGGTCGGGGAGCTCACTCCAAGCCGAATGAGAGAGGTCAATCTCTCCAGACTCGTCGGGACCAGCAGAGAGCTCATCGTATTCTTCCATCCTTTTAAATCCCCTCCGTCAAACTAAATGACCGCAACAAGCCGGTGAGGTAGAAATTAAAAAAAACTGTGCATTTTTGTTTTTCAGATTTCGAGTTCGTCGTTAAATTTAACATGCTTTACCAACTTTGTTTTCTCCTCTTTCTTGTGGATTTGAAATCGAGACGCGTACCCCCAGTCTCAAAACATCTTCACTGCCTGATACTACTACTTTTATTCCGAAAATCAATTTGCTGCACCTCTCAAGCATCCCTCTTCGAAAGCTTATTGTCACTTCCCACTTCTTCACATCCTCAACTTCTCAACTTTTCCCCCTTTTCTATATCTCCCTCACCGCCCCCCTCAAAGTCAACAATGACGACTGAGCAAAAAGCAAACGATCTGGAGCTGCTCCAGCGGGAATACAGGCACATGGAGCAAAACCGGAAAGCCTATGCTGAGGAGTCTCAGCAGGTCCTCCGAAAGCAGCAGCAAACCATCGACAAGCTTCGCCGCGACAACGACTCACTAAAAACTGAGATCGCGATGCAAATGCGAACTACACTCAAGCCTGCAAATTCATTCCAACAGTCAATGATATCTAAGCTCTCTTCTCAGATGGATAAATATAGCTCTCAGATTGAGAGTGAAAAGAATGCAATCAGCGTAATGGATGAACAGATCGCCGTTTTAAGGGATAAGATCTTGCACCAGAGGAAGATGATGGGTGGTGTCAATGCCGCGAGAGATAACCAGCACATGATCCAGAAGCAGGTGGGTTGCTGGAATGCATTTGTATTTTGTGTGTGTAACTTTGCTATTAATTTTCTTATCTCATGCCTTCTCCCCAACCCTCTTCCCTCTCTGTTTAACCCTAGATTCGTATTCTTGAGAACCGACTCGATAAAGCCTTGGTAAAATTTAACCAGTCACTAGCTTCCAACAGAAAGCTGCGTGAGCAGATTGACGACCTTCGACGGGAGCGGGTTGTGTTTGACAATATCTACAAGAAGCTGGAGAAGGAGCTGCATGAAAAAAAGAGGCAGATGGCGAATGTGATTGAGCTTTCGAACATGACCTATGAGCAGCGTGACAACTGTCAGATGGAGATTACCGCAATTGACCAAGCCAACCGGAAGGAGCAAGAAGATTTTGAGGAGCAGATGATTGAGCTTGGCAGAATGTTGGAGCAGGACTTCAAGCTGCAATCGAGCAAGTCTGCCCCCACTTTGAAAACGAAAAATAGTCTCAACAGTTCTGGCGGAAAGGGGGACAAAATGAACAGAAAAGAGGCGTTGACTAAGTCGCAGCAAGAGGCGCAGTCATCAATTGAGCGTGTACAGAATTTCGAAGAGGCCTTCAACAAAATCACTGCTGCTACTGGCATCAAGGATATAGAGGAACTTGTAAAAACGTTCATCAAGAATGAAGACCAGAATTTTTCGTTGTTCAATTACGTGAACGAGCAGACGAACGAAATTGAAAAGCTAGAGGAGACTGTCCTGAACCTGCGGAAGGAAGAATCCAAGTATATGCAGCTTGATGGTGACGAGGCTAGCAATCACAAAACCAAGCTCAAGGAGCTCGAGAAGAAGCTTCAACAGTCCGAGACTATGGCGGAGAAGTACGAGCAGAAGTGCAATACCTCGCAAACTACTATCGAGTCTCTCAAGAAGGGGATCAAGACTATGTTCGAAAAGATTGCTTGCAAGTCCGAGATGCTACAGGATGCGTCTGTTACGGAGGCGAACATGCTGCAGTTCCTTGGTATCATAGAGCAGCGCACAAACGAAATACTAGCGGTGTACCACAACATTAAAGCGAAAGAGAGGCAGAGGTATGCCGAGAAGGACAGCACCAAGGGCGCCGCCACACCTAATGTTTTGGGGATCGGTCCCACAATCCCCATGGGCCAGGATCTCATACACATCAACCCTCCTAAATTGGAAGAGTTTAGCAGTGACGAGGAGGGTAGCGATGCAGAGGACGAAGGAACCAAACCGCTCACTAGAGATGAACTTAAGACGAAGACCTTTGCGCGAATTGGAAAGGGCAGTAAGAAGCGTAAGGAATCCTCAACGAGGAATTCGTCGAAGAGGTAATATAAAATTATTGACCGACCATGACAACGATGACAACGCTGTCATCAAAGGGGCGACAAAGATGACGATAATAGAAACTGCCGACGGTGATACAGAGTTGGTACTTTGTAATGTATAATATTGTTTGATTTTGCCACACTGAAAGAGCCAACACGCGAAAAACCCCCACAAATTATAATCCTTTTACGACAGGCTCTTCCCTCTTCCACTTGGTTACGCTCTGGCCTGGTTGTACGACAGTGACCTTCCCACTACGAGGGTCAACCCGCATTCCGGGGGTGGTTTTGCGCTCGTTGGTGTAAGTAACTCTCGAACCCTGAGAAACTACATAAGGTGTGCCTGAGGCTCCAACCTTTGTGCCTCCTCCCAATCCGGAGAGGGCAACTGGCTGAGGCGCGCCAGCGACTCCTTCGACATCAAAATGTTTCGTTTTGGGAGGAGGGATAGGAGGGATCTTCGCCTCAAAATATGTGTTGTTATTGGCGTTGGCAGCTTCTAGCACGCTCACACGTCTCCCGGAGCCAGCCCCAGTTTCCACTTTATTGTGCTCTGCGCCTCCGATCTTGTTGACAGGAACCTCGACTCTCCCCCAACCCCCGTTGCTATTTCGCCTGTGCACATTGTTGTACCCTCCCCCGCTCGTTGCAATCTGCACATTCGAATTTGCCTTCACCTCCAAACACTCGAGAGGACACAAGCCTGTGGCTCCACTCCTGGCATTCACCCCCACAGCCCAACCTTCTCCCTTGCTGTTGCCTCCTTGCAAAAAAACCTCGTCGCCAACAAAAACGTCCATTTCGTTCCGGTTGGCGGCGCGATATTCTTTAACCACAATCATCATTCCGCTGCCTTCCGGTCCACGGAAGTTATCTACACTTGCGTTCTTGGGTGTGCTGACGGTGCGCAATTCTTTAACCCCAATTTTTGTTTTGACGAGAATACTTACACCCAAATCCACTTGTGTGACAGTTGCGACGGAGACAGTCTCGCCGGGTGCAGCAACAACCGCAACCTTCATCTCTCTTGTACCGACTACTTGCACATTCGAGCTCCCAGCAAAATCCATAGAAAACTCGTAGTCGTGTTTCTTTTGGTTTTCAAAAGAATACTGATAACCCAAGGGTGAAGAGATTTTCTGCTTGTAGAGGAAAATTCCAGGAGCTAGCTGTTTCTTCTCTGCATCCCCAACTCCAATGCTCGCGGCTCTGGTTTTCCTTGTCGTCGCTTCACGCTTCTGTCCGCTGATCTCTGGCATTGTTCCTCGCGAAGACGACTGACTAACGCCACAACTCATCCGGAGCGTACAAGCCGAGTTCGAGCACTGCTGAATGTGAGCCACCACAATCTTTTCGTTACTCGGCACTTGGACGCACACCTTCATGCTCCCGCTTGGGAGCGTAGGCTCCAATAGATCTATACCAGTGCTCCCCGTGAAATCGAGAGTGATTGTCACTGGCTCAAAATTTTCGTTTTGTATGTGATAAATAATGTCGATGCGATTGTCAAGGCTCTTCATGGAGAACATAGAGACCCCAGGAGCCAGAACTGATACTGTTTCTTGTCTCTGCCGGGCAAAAGTTTTATTTCTCATAGTCTTAACAGTCCCCTTCGCAATGCCAGTTTGCTCCATATTCTCCTGATGCAATGACAGTGAACTTACCGGTCGATCATTATCCTGGATGCTCCGGTCTTCATTGACGTCGACGTTGCCCCTGTAGAGATTAGAAGCAGTGTTTCCTGTTACTCTCAGTCCGAGGTTGTTGGTTAGCTCCCTTGAGATGGGACGATTCGAGACATTCGCTTTTGAGGCAAGTTCATCACTAATATTGCTGTTTTGCATAATGTCATCGCGCTCATTGTCGTTTAGGGCCCAACTTGGCAAATGCTCGTCTCCTGCCTTGTTTCGGCCACCAGCTGTTTTCAAACCTAGCTCGTTTTCTTCCTGCTGATTCTGACTTCCAGGGTTGACGTAAGTGTGTTGTTTCTTTGGGGCTGGCGCAGGGGCCGGCGCATGGGCTGGCGCATGGGCTGGCGCAGGGGCTGGCGCAGGGGCTGGCGCAGGGGCTGGCGCAGGGGCTGGCGCAAGAGCAACCTTAGGAGGAGGTGGGGGCGGAGACGAGCGCGGCGGCGAAATAGCGGCTTCTTCCTCGCTGTTAAGAGGACTCACAACCACAAATGAATCTGTGCTGGTGCTGCTTCCTGTCTGCGGTCTTGCTTCCTTTGGTTCTATATTTAGGGGTTTGGCAGTTGTCAGTGGTTCTGGCTTTTTTTCTCTAGGAGGAGGGGGTGGAGGCTTTTCCTTGCGCTTCGGAACAACAGTACTGAAAAGTTCTGGGATATCCTTCAAAGGCGTCCAGTTTTCCATATCTTCCATCCACATTAGAGAATCAATAGTAACCCCTTTGCCGAACAAGTTCTGGAGGTCAGCAACAGAGCATGGGCCCTGTTGTTCCTCTTCAGCGTCAGCATAGTACCACTCCACCGAATTATCCATGAGGGAGAGGCGTTTTTATAATAATCAATTCACAATACAACTTATATATGACATTGAGAAGCCATCCGATGTTTTGTCAAAAAAGCAGGAAAGCAGGGAGGAGGAAGCAGGAGTTGGTTTTGGGTCTTCTGAGTTTATAGATGTTGGTTTAAGACTCAGAATTAATGATGATAAAAGTATTTTAGACCTTCACTCACTTGATACACCGTGACTGCCCCTCGGATCAAAAAAATGTCACCAACTCCTGAATCGGGGCCTTCTGTGGGTACAAAAGAGGGCTGGTCCAATGCAACAACCGGGGTGTCAAATGCACTCAAAAAATATGAAAGCGAGAGTGTAGGTCTAGCGTATGACGATTTACCCCCCGAATTATGCGAGGGTACAGATTTAAAGCTCAGCAAGTGGTCGTTGGTAGTGACAGACAACAGTCTAAAAATGATAGCTGACCTGACAAAACTTCGAGTCCAACGTGCTATTAATAAGAAGCTTGAGCGGAGTTTTAGACCCAACGACAGTCAGATGAGCGGATTAACGTTAGAAGAAGAAATGGAACAGCTAAAAGAGATGGAGCTCAACAGTGTGGTCAGCAAGCCCCGGAACCAGTCAAAGAGGAAAACTCGTCTGGAAATGTCCCTTGACTCAATCACAGGCAGCAAGGACGGTCCTTCCGCCGAGGAACAGAATATCGAAGAAGAGAACTATGCTAAACAAGAAGAAGCAAAGAAGAAGGTGATGTGGGAGGAAGAAATGAAGAAGTCAGGGTTACTTTCACTTGACATTTCTGGGAGTGAGAGGATCACAGATAGGGGGATTAAGGCAATCGCGGACATTTGTATTACTTTGAAAGAACTCAGCATATCTGGTAGCTATCAAGTGACCGACGTCGGATTAAGGAGCGTCAGTTTGGGCTGCCCGCATCTGCGTTCATTAAATTTGAGTGGCTGCATGGGTGTTGCTGGACCGGGTTTTGCTGTTGTTGGACAGTGCTGTCGTAATCTGAACGAGCTCAAACTGTCCGGTTGCCGGCAGATTCCCACATGGGTTATGCTGAATATTTTTGACGGTTGTCGTCTTCTCGAAAATTTGGATTTGAGCTATTGCAATAAACTGGGAGACCATGAGGTCAAGCAGATGGCCGAGAAGTGTAATGTCATCAAGGATTTGAACCTTAGGGAGTGCAAGCAGGTTTCTGATGTAGGAGTTTTGGCAGTAAGCCAGGGCTGTAGCAACCTCGAGACAATAGATTTGAGTAGGAGTGAGTTACAGGTGAGTTTTCTTTTGAGTCGGGGGAATGAAACACCAGAAAAAGTCAGGCGACACAAAGCAACGCTAACCATCGCCAAACCACCTCAACGTATTCAAACTACTTCAAAAATAGTTCAAAATAACCGACGTTGCTCTGCTTGCATTAGGCGAGAGATCCCCAGTGTTGAAGAAACTTAACTTGAATGGGTGCGAGATGATAACAGACGCGGGTTTAAGTTGGCTGGCTAAGGGATGCCGTGGTCTTGAGTGGCTGGATATGACGAACTGCAGCAAAGTGACAAATGGTGGAATGCGTTGCCTCGGAGAAGGTTGCCCAAACCTGAAATACTGTCAATTCGTCAACATGAAAAAGGTGACTGACGTGGGCATTAGGTTTCTCGCTCAGGGCTGCAACCATCTCGAGACTCTCAACGCTACAGGAATTTTCCTTTTGTCTGACGGAATGAAGAGGGACTTTGGTTTTGAAGGCTTGCAGGCGCTAGGGCGGGCCGATTGTGCGAAGACGATAAAAAACCTGAACCTGACCGGCTGTTTTCAGGTATCAACGAGTGCTCTCAAAGCGCTCGCTCTGCTTACCAACTGTGAGCAATTAACCCTATCAGGCTGCGTCAACTTAACAACCCAGGGCATGGTACCACTGAGCGAAAACATGAGGAACGTAAAGTCCGCCAATTTTGCTTTTTGTGGAGAGTGCGCGAGCGATCTAATGATGAGCAAAGTGTTGAAGAACTGGTCAAGGCTGAAGTCAATTAACTTTACCGACTGCGAAAACATAGGTGCAGGTACCATGAAATCGCTCAGTAAGTGCAAGAACATCAAGCGTGTAGATCTCAGCGGTTGCACGGGCCTTGACGACTTGGCGTTAATACCTTTCTGCGAAGAAGCCTATTGGCCAGGTATTGGTGCGCTTTACCTCACTGGCTGTAGCAACATAGGCGACACGGGACTTAGCTGGATAGCGGATGGTTTGAGGAACACTGTAAACGAGGTTACACTTGTTACATTGTCGCTCAAGGGAACCCGCTGTAGTCACTCTGCGCTCAAGGCGGTAAGAGACAGATATAAATTCAGCGAACTACGGCGAAATGATACATTCTTTGGCTTGTGGCCCCTCTCTCGCGCGACGGAGCGAATCGTTATCAATGACTATGGCACGCTATTTCGTGCGTGCACCAAGATACAATCGCTCTACAGGGCGAGGAAGGATCGCCAGAGAACCATGGTAAAAAAAGAGGCGTACTGCAAAGCCAAGGCTGCGCTCAAGCTACAGGCACGGTGGCGGGGACGAAAAGATCGCGAGAGGGTAAAGATGTTGCGGTGGGAGAAGAACATGAGGGGCGAGGCCGCAATACGGATCCAGAATATGTACAAAGCTTGGGTGGGGCGAAAATGGCTCCGCGCAAAACGCCATGCTAAGTGGTTGATCGGAGCAAACAAGGCGGCGACTGATATCCAGCGAAGATTTCGAGGAATGTGCGGCAGAGCAAAGTTCGAAATAATTCGGACCCAACGCCTCTACATTCTTGAGCTTCAGTCGCGTAACAGCATTGTGATCCAGACATGTTGCCGAAAGTGCCTTGCACGAATGGAATACTGGCGGCGCTTCCATGCCAAAGTCGCACTGGAGAAGAAAATGCAAGCTGACTGCTGGAAAATCCAGTGTTGTTGGCGCCAGAAGAGCGCGACGATGAAGGTATCAAAGCAGGCAAGGAGGCTGAAGAAGCTCGCCAAAAAGAAGCGCAAAAATGCGACAAAAATTCAGAATCGCTACCGCGCCTACAGGTGCAGAAGCGTGCTCAGAGAGGGCATAAAAGAAAAGAAACTTATGCATAAGGCCGCAACTTATGTTCAGTGCGTGTGGAGGAGCCGGCAGGCTTGGCTTGAGGTGGAGACGAAAAGACAAATTTGGATTGCCGAGCAAGAAAGCAAGAGTGCCATTAAGCTACAGCAGGCATGGAGGAGGCGAAGCGCGCAGAAGATGGTAGAAGCAATAAAGGAAGAGCGAAAACGTCTTGCTGCGCTAAGAGTTGAAATGGCAAGTCTCGTGGAGAGGTGGTGGAGAGGGATTCTGGCAAGGCGAGAAGCGGCAGAGCTCAAGAAACAATACCTAGCGCAGCTTAGGCGCATGGCGGAGCTAGAGAACTGGGGCGCAACGATTATTGCGGGTGGCTGGAGAGGGAAGAAAGGGCGCGATCTCTCGAGGGCAAGACTTTGGGAGAGGAAGGCCAGGTGGAAGGAGATGTGGAGCGACGAGGAGCAGCGAAAGTTTTACTACAACCAAATTAGCGGCGAGATTCGGTGGAGAAAACCGCAGGACTTATTGGATCTCATGAGGAGACCAATATGCAGTAACTGTGAGTTTTACGAGGCCAGGATGGAATGCGGCGATTGCAAGGAATTTTTCTGCGTACAGTGCTGGAATTCCGTCCACTTCGGTGGAAAGCGGGCCAAACATGTTTTCCGACAGCTGTACGACTATTACGAGAAACGTGTAGACTATGGCGACGGTGAATTCCCTTCTAGGTGGCCGAGCGAAATTGAACAGGACGAATTTAGTGGTTGGCGCTTGCGAGTTTACCCCGCTAGGAAGCCCTACAAGAAATTCGGCGACTGGGAGATTTACACGGATAAGGAGGGTAGCCGATTCTTTTACCATAATCGCATGAAACACTTGAGTCAGTACGAGAAACCTGACGAGTTGAGGGATATCTTCGACGATGACTGGGCTGGGTTGGAGGAGGGGTTTGACGAAGATGACGGTGTTGGGGATGGTTTGGGAGGAGATAGTGCCATTCGAGAGGATGCAATGGTTGCCGATGAGAAGAAGAACGAGGATGATGTGGTCGAGTCTGCACCAATCCCGGCGGAAGGCGCGAAAGTCGAGGAGGTCATGCAAGAGGGATGGGGAAAATACTTTGATGACATCTCCGGAGACTTCTACTACTTCAATGTCGAGACCGGCGAGTCTACATATGATCGCCCAGACAATTTTGAGACACTGAATAATCCTTTCCAGGAGTTCCACGACTGAATCTGCGCGTGCAACTTAATAATTGTTTTGAAATAGTTGATGTTGCGTTAAGCTAGCGAAACAAGATGCCAAAAAGAAAACAGTTTAGCCAAAAACCAACCTCCTCGCTTAGCGTGGGTTATCGTTAGGTGCATTTTGTTACGAGCCTCCTCAGATCAGATCATTCAGTTTCACTGCCTGCTTAACAGCTTGGGTGAAACCTTTGTGGTAAGAGTACTTCATTACTTCGTCGAGCGAGGCACCACTTCCGCTGTGTGCTTTTTTGGCAGCCTTCTTCCCGCTTGAGGTTTGCTTAAATCCGACAGACGCCGCCCGACGAGCTTTGGCGGACGCCTTGGCTTTGGCCGCGTTCAATCCCAAGAAGGTGAGCTTGGGTGGCGGAGAACCTAGAGGATTGTCCACAGCAGCGCGTTTTCTGGAGTCCTTCGGAGTTACTATAGCACTCCCAGGCGTCACTTTGCCATCCTTGGGGACATCCCCGCCAACTTTGTCATTTATCTTATCGACTTCCATTTCATCCCGAGAAGCTCTCTCTCGCGCAGATGCCAGTTTCTTAGGGGTAACAACGATGGGTGTTCCCACTCCCAATTCACGGTCTCTCATCTCTTCTAGCCTCGCCTCGTGGGCTAGCATCTCCTTCATCTCAAAAGTCAAAGCCGGGCGGGGTACAGCGACGTTGATATCAACATTATACTGGACTAAGCTGTCAATGTTAGGCTCGAGTACAAGCTCGTCTGCAACTACTGCAAAGTCACTTGCATCTAACCCGACGCTCGTACCAACACCACCATTTTTGTCCTTCCTCTTGTACGTTAAACCTAGCGTGCGAAGCATTTTAACATGATAATTGAAATTAAGTTTCTCCTCGTCATTGAGCATTTGTACGGAGTTAACTCTGCGGTGAAGGGTGTTTGGGATCATTGGGTTCCCTCCGCTCAGCACCCAGAGCACAAAGGGGACCACATCAACGGCGCAGGTTTTCGATGTGACGCCAGAACGCATCATTGGTGACAGGCCATCGACAAAACGGTTGAGCAGGGAAGAGTTGGCCTCAGCACTGAATCTGTTCTCGCTGAGCTCCCTGACGCTAAAGATCAGGTCAGAATTCCTGTCTACACGGCAAAGGGCATGGACCGCCGCCGCGCAGACGGGAATCTGGCGGTTTTGTAGCCCGTGCTGCGCACCTGGGTTGTTCTGTGCAAGGGATGTCTTCTGCGAGCGGAAGACATCAGCAAACGAAAGCCAGTCGTGGGCAATTTGATTCCTCTCGAAAGTCGGGTCCACAAACTTGACGCGGGGGAGGTTAACAAACAGTCCGTCCAACAAACGGCTGTTTTCACCGAAGGAGTCGCTGATTTCCAATACACCCATGCACTTGTCTTTCCCCCTCGACTTCTTACCCCCCTTTCCATTTCCACAGCTCTTGTTGAAGCTAGAGGAAGCTTTCCTCCCCCGGTGAAATACTGCTGTCATCACAGTGCCGAGGTCGCAACGCTGGTCCTTCATCGACTCCTTCAGATCACCGAACATAGTCAGGTCAAGGTGGCGGCTCAAATCCTTGCTCTCATTCTCTTTGATGCTATTTTTAGAGGAAGTGAGGTTGAGGCGGTTTTTCGAGGAGATAAACTGCAGCGTGTGCAAGCAGCTTCGAATGTCACCGCTTGAGGAATTGACGAGATTGGTCAGGGAATTGCTCTGAATAGTGAGTAGCTCAGAGGAGCAGATGGATGCCAGCCGAGACACAATCTTCGGTGACGGAGGAGGAAGCAGATCAAATATGACTGCGTATTGAAGGAGGGGTTTAAGTACTGCATTAAACCTGTGGTTGCAGATGAATATAATCGGTCGTTGAAGATAGGTTTCCTGCTTCCCGCTGCTGTTGCTGCTGCCATCGTCAACAGTAGACCTTGACTTCTTCTTGGGAAGCGGCGCCTTGATGATGTCGACGATGGGATTGATTGCCCCCTTGGCGTCTGCGCCATCCACTTCGTCCAGAATGATACAGTTCGGGAGCATAGAGTCCTCGTCCGCGAACGAAAGCGTCTGCGACTCCATAGCGGACGTTACCCTGTCCCTCAACACTGAGCCACTTCGTTCGTCAGAAGCGTTTATCTCCATGGGGCGGTAGCCAGCCTGCCTGGCTACAATGTGAGCTAGGGTCGTCTTTCCGACACCTGGGGGACCACAAAGCAGAATAACCCTTTTATTAACATCAGGCCTCTTGTCCAATCTTTGGCTGTCATCGCGTTCATCATCTCTCTCGTCTTTCTTGGGTCTCATATTGTTGCTGCTGCTATTTCCAGCCTTTTGATACTTCGACATGTATTCCGGAAGCGCAGGTCTGGCAGGCGGCTTCTTCTTGAAAACAAACGGATCCCAGGCTCTGATCGCTCGTAGCACCTCGCGATTTGTACGCTCATCCGATAGCAAGTCTGAGAAAGTCTTGGGTCCGTATTTGTCTACCCAAAGATGAGTCGAATTATCATCCGCGTCACTGACAATACCATGAGTTTTATTTCTTTCGTCCTCCTGAAAGGTGACCACTCGCTCCTCCTGTTTGAGGCAGTATGCGTGATAAGCGTACGGGCGACTGTGAGCGTCTTGACAGGAGAGCAAAAAAGCCTTGCGGCAAAGAAAAGTTTGAAAAAGATAGCCGAAAAATTCTCACCTTGCGAGCGCGGGATTCCTTCTTTCCTTCGAGGGCAGCTTTCTTGCGTTCCGCACGCAAGTTTGCCTCGTCAGCCTGCCTGGTAAGCTTCGCCATCGATTGAGAGAGCAGGTTTCGCACTTTCGGATCTTTTCTTTTCTTCGTTTCGGTTGTTGGGTTAGTACTGTTCTGATTATTGGTGTCATTATTGCCACCGTTGCCGTCGACAAGAGGGTCCTTCAGGACGTACACCATGTCTCCATTAAGTAGAGCGATGCTGAAAGAGTCAGCATTCATAATTGGCTTAGAATAAAGCTTATCATTGTCGTTGTCGTTGTCGTTGTCGTTGTCGTTGTCGTTGTCGTTGTCGTTGTCGTTGTCGTCGTGGTCATTGCTGTCATTTTCATCCTTGTCCTCGTCAACTTTGTCAGCGGCGGCCTTTGGCTTTCCACGCGAAAAAAGGGTATCTTCCCAGAGCTGTCCGATCGTCTTGCTCTTGAAGAATTTAGCTTCGGCTAATTTTGATGCGGCCGCCTTCTCCTTCCCTCTCTGCAAAGATTTCTTCATCGCAAGCATGTTCTGCAGCAGTCAGAGGTTCTTAAGTTAGTTAAATGCACACTGTTAACAAATTCAACAAAATTCAAAGACTTACCTTCTTCGCTTTCAGAATTTCGTCCTCTTCAATACTATTGGTGGACCGATAAGAGCTGTAATCAGCTGCTCCAGTGTAAGCTTCCAAGGAATACAGGTTCTGGTTGGTGGTGGTAGGAAGACTTTTCATGGTAGTTGAGGTGTTTGCGGCTTTCGATGCATTGTCTTCGATAGAGTGCGCACAGTCGGCGTTCACTGGAGCAGCCAGCGTCTTCACAATCGCAACCTGAGCAGAAGAATTTGGAGCAGCATTTTCGTTTGTGGTGGGATCAAGGATTTCTTCCTCAGACTCAAATGGTCCAGGCTCCGCAGGTTCGTTGAAGTCACGGGGTATCATATCGTCAAGATCAGGCTCGAAGAATCCATCCGGCTCCTCCATAACTTCCATTTCATCGTAGTATTCGGCCATCAGATCAAAAGAAACAAAAGAAGCGGCAAGGTGATCTGGGAGGGGAGGTAGTTCAGGAAAGGTTAAAACGACAGTCTATTCACACACAGTTTATTCAGGTGCAACTTTGCGGGGATTTTTAACCAATAAAAATCAGACAGAGGATATAGTCTGCCACACGCTAAACTGAAAAAAGTTTGACTCTAATTTCTGTGGACTAATTATTTTGACTGACAATCTCTCTCAGAATCTCTTCCAGAATTGGCCGAGCGCACGAATACACCAATAGTAGCACATCCTTCACCTCGCACTGACGCTAGCTATGTCCACTGAGCACGATGACGAGGACGCCATTCCAGACCCCTCACTCATGAATGTGGTGGAGACAGAGTCTTACAAGTGGATCTTCGTCGGCGGAAAGGGTGGCGTGGGGAAAACCACAACATCTTGCTGTCTCTCGATTCAACTGGCACTGCGTCGGGGGAAGGTCCTGGTAGTGAGCACAGACCCTGCTCACAATCTGAGCGACGCCTTCTGTCAGAAATTTGGAAGGGAGCCGCAGTTGGTAAACGGGTTCGACAATTTATATTGCATGGAGGTAAGGTTCAGGTCGAATATTTTCTGTTTTTCTCACTATTCAACGATGACGAATCCCTAGACAAGATTCATACTAACCCCCCCAGTCATAACATAAAAATGTATCCTCCTCCTTAGATCGATGCAAACGTTGATATGGAAAAAATCAATAGCGAGATGTCCTCAATGGTAGGCTCAGATGGAATGGGCTCGGATGACGACAGTAGCGGTGGAATTGGGGATTTAATGTCGAGCCTTACAAGCTCTATCCCTGGGATAGATGAAGCAATGAGTTTTGCCGAGCTCATGAAGCAGGTCCAAACGATGGATTATGACACCATTGTGTTTGACACTGCTCCTACAGGGCACACGCTTCGTCTACTATCCTTCCCTACGATTATGGAAAATGCCCTTGGAAAAATAATGGAGCTGAAGAATCGTTTCGGGGGCATGCTTGGCCAAATGGCTGGTATGTTTGGGGGTGGCGGTGCTGGAATGGAGGATGCTATGTTCGCCAAATTGTCCGAAACTCGCGAGGTAATCAATAAGGTTAACGACATGTTCAAAGACCCAGCGGTGACCACATTTGTATGCGTTTGCATTCCCGAATTTCTCAGCATATACGAGACCGAGAGGCTTATCCAGGAGTTGACCAAGTTTGGAATTTCAACGGAGAACATCGTCATAAACCAGGTTCTCTTCCCCGAAAAAGATGCGGAGGAGCTTACCGAGTGGTTTGAAACGGAAAAGGGTAAATTGAGCGGAGAGTCTGCTGGTTTGATCAAGAAGCTGCTCGCTCGGAAGCGAATGCAAGACAAGTATATTGGTGATTGCTTCGAGCTTTATGGTGACCTTTTTCACATTGTGTTGCAACCCTTGCTTGACTACGAGGTTCGGGGAGTGGAGAGGTTGAAAGAATTTTCGGAAACTCTTATCAACCCGGTTGAGGATTGAATTGGAGACGGAGAGTGTGGGAACAAAAGTGACAACAGCAGACATGAATGACATAAAACTAAGACGAAAGAGAGCGACAGCAAGTGGTTTTATTTTTAGTTGTTGCAAAAAAACAGTCATAACACTATTACATATTACATCGTCTGGGAGAAACTCGCCTCTCCGCCGACACCCCCGGCGCTACCCCCAGGTGGTGGAGGAGGAGCATAGATCGCCCCTCCCTTCCTCCGCAATAAATTAATCTCTGCCTTCAGAGCATCAACTTCCTTAGCCTGCAGCTTGACCAAGGCAACCAAGCGATTTCTCTCCTCTGTCTCGGCCCGCAGTGTCGGCCCATCATCAGCCACCTGCATTGCACCTCTACCCTTGCTCTTACCGTTCAACTCCTTCTCCAAGAAAAATTGACGACCGTTCAATTCCGCAATTTTGTTAAGCACTTCCGTGTTCTCCTCAGTAATTTTCAGCAGGTTCTCCTTAAGTTCGGTGCACTTTTTGTTGATCTTGTGCACCATCTTCTCGTTCTGCACCTCCACCGCGCTACTACGGCTCTTGAGTTCAGCCTCGTCGTTGTTGTCGACGCTGATTTTGTCCAACTCCGCGATGTCAATTAATTGCCCAAACTTCAAAAGCTGAAGCTCCTCACACTTGCTCTCCTGCTTGCTGATCTCCTTCTCTTTAGTCACTTTCTCCTTTTCTAGCTGACTTTTCTCCTTGTGTAGACCCTTGAAATTGTCCTTGTCCTGCATGATCTCCTTATCGAGCTCCCCTATCCTGTCTCTCAACTTGTTCAACCTTCTTTCGTTAAAAAGAGCGCATTCGGACATCCCCACGACGCCCCTCAATACTGTCGGGTTCTCAGGAACAGCCAGCTCTTCACCTTCGGCTGTTTTTCCCGGCTCCCAAAGGTGAACCTGTGACGTTTCCAGAGGTACAACAATCATCTGCTCATTGATGTGCAATTGTTTCTCTGTCTGGAACTTGGCAATCTCCACGCCAGTACTTTTCAGATCCTTGTTGATTTGGCGCTCCCTTCCTATATGCCTGTCGTGAGCCTTCTTTAAATCATCAAACTCTTTCTGGAACTCGCTCAGCACCTCCTCTTGATCCAGCCTCTTTTCTCTAAGGGCTAATACATTCTCGTACAAATTTGTATCACATCCCGGTGGGCAGCTGTCGTCAAATTCCTCGTCATCCTCGTCATCCTCATCGCTGTCAAGGTCATAATCGCTGTCTTCATCGCTGTCATCACCTTCTTCGTCCACGTCATTCTTCTTTCTCGCTCGCTTGATCTTCCTCTTAAAGATCCTCAGCAGCTGCTCGTGAAAGGAGTGGTTCTCTGGGGCCATCTTTAGAAAGTCGTCCATGATCAGCTTGTCCTTGCCCATCCAGACGTCCAATTCGCCCTTCTTTGACTGCAGACGATTACGACAATCACTTATATTCGCAACGACCTCTCCCTTTTCTCTCTGGCACTTTTCCAGCTTGCTAGTGAGCTGCTTATCTTTTCCCTCAAAGTCGCTCAGCAAGTGCAACTCCTCAGACAGCACTA
>Ga0115555_1000735_pt1 | contig 22466 bp, 21 predicted proteins | sample COGITO_mtgs_1104_2_FD_87285 | JGI IMG/M metagenome (GOLD analysis project Ga0115555, IMG submission 87285) | Pelagic marine microbial communities from North Sea - COGITO_mtgs_110407 | ecosystem: Environmental > Aquatic > Marine > Epipelagic | place: Germany:Helgoland, sampling site Kabeltonne... | reverse complement strand
CTGCTGGTCTTCTTAGCCTTAGCTTTGGCCTTACCCGCGGGCTTCTTGGCCTTAGCTTTGGCCTTACTCGCGGGCTTCTTGGCATTAGCTTTGGCCTTACTGCTGGTCTTCTTAGCCTTAGCTTTGGCCTTACCCGCGGGCTTCTTGGCCTTAGCTTTGGCCTTACTCGCGGGCTTCTTGGCCTTAGCTTTGGCCTTACTGCTGGTCTTCTTAGCAGTGGGCTGCTTGGCCATGCTCGCGGTCTTCTTCGCGGGCTTCTTAGTAGCAGGCTTCTTCTTAGTATTCTGCGGTATTGTGAGTGGAAAGGAAGGTAATAGCGATGGAAAGTTAGGACATATACCCTCAATATGACAGTTTTTCCGCGCTGCTTTGCAAAGGAGAAAGAAGGATAAATAAATGGGTTAGTGACATTTACTTTGTACCTCGCGGTTTTTAAATATTTGTAGGCCGTGAGATTGCTTTTTTTATTCAAGAAAAGCTAAAATCATTCCGTAATTTGTGGACAAACTTGTGTGGTCGATTAATGCTGACGAAGAGGGTTATTATACATGAAATATCGATTTACTCACCTTATTTCGCATACACCGTCTTTGATTTGTGTATATATCGCACCTTAGCGAGAGCCATGTTGAAAAATTCCTTTTTGATGGTGTATTTCAATTCAATTCATAACCGTTTCTCTTTTTTCTTTTTTCGGATTTTTGTTTTCTTTTTTTTTTGGTTTGTGTAACCCGAAGGGCCTCCAGAAGACGTGTTTTTTCTGAAAACTTTCTCATCGAAACATATATGTTTATACGGATCCTGACAAAAAAAATCAGTTTTCTGCGCGCCCCCCTTCCCACATCTGCTGAGCATCCCCTAACTTCCTTCTCCACCCCTTTAACTGAAATCAGGCGACCCCTATTATGCGGCCGCTGATAAGTTTGCCTGCTCAACATCGGTATCAAGTTGAGAAGCGCCCCTCAACACCTTCAAGTGAGCTGCGACCTGGTGGGATGACCCGAGCAGTTTTTGACAGTACCTCAAAACGATTTGAGTATAAGTCATCTTGTAGGACAACGAGTGTGGATGCTTACCGTAACGTGGTGCCTTCGCAGAAGGAAATCAATCGCAGGAAGACCACCCATCCTAAACCGGCCAATGTAGATAATCGATCTGAGGTCGTCACGGGGATGACATTTGCACGTGCAATGGGCCTAGACAAGACAACCCACAAGCCTGTAAACGCGGAGCGGCACCTCTTTACGCCGCCACTCTTGGACTATGAGCCCTACGACTGGCGTAGCCACGATGCACTTCGAAAAAGCAAGATGGGCTTTGCAATTTCTAAATCCTCCAGAAGGTGAGTAGCTTACCTATTGAGTTTTCAAAATCATGTGGGTTCTGCGTTAATTCCAACTATGGACAACCCCCCCCCCTGCGTTATTTCCGCACAAATTGGTGGTCACAATTGCGCGAACTCACCTTCCCTAACACTCTCGCAGTAATGATGATCGCTTTTATGGCACTGCTTGGAGGGGGTGCGCCTCTCTGACACCAACGAACTTAACATCGAATCCAACTTCGTATATTTCTCCGGAACGAATGCCCCAAAAGACCAATGCGACTACTTCAATGAAATCAACTGCAAGAGCTCGCTGCAGTCTGGACTCGCTCCGGTTGAACATTGTCAATGTACCATCTGCTACCAGCTCTGTGTCAAACAAATTAGGCCCAGGGTGCTATGAGTTCGATGACAATGCTCTGCCGATGAGCACTATCTCCAGTAGCGCCGAAGAATCACGAAAAAAGACGAGAAAAATGCAACTATCGTCCTTCCTTGGAACCCGGAAGAATGATGGCACTGGACGGTACGATGTCTTTGCGAAAGCAAATGCCTCACTTAAAGATATTGAAGAGAATGAACGTATCCAGCAGCAGAAATTGATGAATAAAAACCGATTCGATCCTGACGGTGACGGGGAGGATGATGCACAGCGCTTTGACATATACAAAAACGTTGACCCGAGATCAAGCAATAAGTTCCTGACAACCATAAAAACAGATGATGACTTTGCTGCATCGATGAAACGATGGGAAGCGAATGGCCTTGATGAAAGAGATACTCTGTACAAGCGCGATATAATGAAGAAGCTTAGAAACACTTTTGAGCGCAACGAGGGCCAGATTTGGCAGCTGACGGCGGATGAGATGGAAGATATTGAAAAACAATCTGGGGGCATCAGTATCTGATATAAAGTAGAAAGTAGAAAGCAGCTTGGAATTGGAGCCAAACCTCGTTGCTTTCGTCTACTCTGTTATTTTTTATCTGCAAACATCTCACAATAGGTACAAAAAAAAACCGCACACATCACCTCATCTCTTACACAAATTCAATTGATTCTTCTCCCTCTACGATCAACTTCGCATTTCTTCTCCCTGCCCTTCAGCTTGCTATTATTGATTACATTGCAAGCCGCGCTTCTGATTCCAAAGCTCCTTAGGAGCAAGTTCTTAACCTCGTGACTGAGTTTTCCGTTTTCGCTCCTTAACTTCTCAATGACCTCCAAAGCAAGTGCCAAGTCAGCAGAGGCATTGGAACTGTCTTCTACGGATAGAGAGGCTAAGAACTCTAAGTCAGATGTGTGCTGTAACTGCAACTGCTGCTGTTCGTAGTCCTGCTGCTGGCGAAGAACATTTAAGGATGCCGCGAAAGAATACTTGTACCAGCTCATCCACGCTCTGTAAATAGTCTTGAAACGCCAAGACTTAAGGATATTCTTCATCACAATGGCATCTTTACTTGAGGAGGGGGAAGACTTTCGCTGCTCATCAGCTGCAGAGGTATTGATGAAAAAATCGTCTAGAATGTTATCACTTTTGTCTCTCTGAGCCTCGTCATGGTCCCGGAGTGTGAGGAATCCATTTAGAATTGAGGTGGATGTCAGGATTGGAGACAAAGGCATTGCGGAAAGATCCTTAAAAGGAGACGCGGCGGGTCGCATTAAGTGAAGCGTCTTCATCTCTGTCTCGAGGTAGGACTGACGGTCTTCCATTTGAACTTGCTTTTTTCTGCTTCTGTTAGATATGGATGGGGATGTTCGAAGGATGGGGATAAAAAATGTGTTGTCCCTTGACTAAGCTTAGTAGCCGGGAATTAATATTAAAATTGTGTCGTGCGCCCGTTCCCTAGGTTGTCTTGCCACCAAATGCAAAAAATTGCAATCAACCGGAAAAATTTTTCAAAAATTATTTAGTGATCACAACTCATTGGTGAATTGGAGAAAGATCCCCCTAACCCTTCAAACTGAACGATAAAGAAAATGAAGTTCTCTCTAGCCACCCTATTTGTGACTATTGCATGCTCCAGCGGAAAGACTTGGGATATTAGCTCCCAGAAAGAGCTTTTCCACATTATGGGCAACAACAACAATACGTAAGTGTTCAAGTTCAATTTGTGTCCATCATAATTCACTTTGTTAATAACTATGCACTAATACCTACGCAGGTACGCGGGAGATACTGTTAACTTGGCTGCAGGCGTTTACAAATGCGATGACTCCTCTGAACTTGCCTCTAAGGATAGCTGCTTCAGCGCTCCAGGCAAAGATGATGCCTCCGGACTCATGAACTTTGTTTTCCAGTGGAACGGAAACCTCCTTGGTAGCGAGGAGGGTGAAACCATCTTTGATGGGGAAGACAAGAGACAGATTTTCTTCATTGAGAGCAAGATGAAGGAACCTTTAATCATGAAAGCCTTGACTTTCACTAATGGCAATGGCAAGCCTGACGATGGGTTTATTGGGCTTGGAGGAGCTCTCACTTTTGAGGTTGATGGTCCCTTCCGCTCTAGTGTCCAGTTAGAGCGGTGCAACTTCCACAATAACAGGGGAGAGAAAGGTGGAGCCATTTACGTGTACGGCAGTCTCAGTACTGTCAAGTTTAGCATGCTGGGCACCTCTTTCAGTGACAACAAGGCAGATTTCCTCAAGGAAGGAGAGGACTTCGGAGATGATCTCCAACTCGAAGGGTCGGCAGATTTAACTGTCGGCGAATGCCCCGACGGTTACACCACTACCAAGGGTGATAAGTTGGATGCCAAGGGCGACAATGTCGCCAATGTCAAGGGAGATCTCGTCAGTTATGAGTGCACCAAGGCTTGATCCCAGGGACTGTGGGTTGTAAATAATAGTAAAAGGGAAGGAATATGCACGTGACGAATTGTAATCGTAGGGCCTTTCGTACATGTAAAGTCTACTCGACAGTGCGTGTAAAAATGCCCCCTGATAACGCTTTGTCTGTTCTGTTCTTCTGCCGGCTTGCTTAACACTTAACAAAGAACTGAACAAATGAACCTTTGTACTGGAAAATTTTACACCCAGCTAGCATCTACGTAGTGTCATTCATCTACCCTTAACCCTTAACCCTTAACCCTTAACCCACCCTTAAACCAATTCCATGTCCATTTGCATCCTGCTGGAACTTAATTATTTTCTCTTCCAATACCTTGTTTTTGTGAATCAAAACGCCCATGTTTCTTCTCCAGGTTCCCTGTTTTTGTCGCCACGCCTCAACCTCTTTTTCGAGATCGCCCTTCTCCTTAGTGACTTTTTCTACGACACCCTCCTTTATTCCCACGGCCCTTTCGGCGGCCTTTGCAGTAGCTGTGAGCTTCTCAACCACCTCCTGACTTTTATTGATTGTGTCCGCTTGCTCTCCGACCATTTCTTTGGCCATGGCTGCTGCCTGCATCAATTGCCCAGCTCCTGAGAGTTGTTGAGCAACAATTTGGAAATATGTGAAGATTCTCCAAGTTGTAAAGGCCGAAAAAGTCCTTATGATGCTAACCTTTCGCGTATATCCTACCAGAAGACTAAGCAGAGTTCTTCCTCGATGCCCAGCTTGAATTTTCTGTTGCTGTTCTTTCCCCTGTGGCCCTTGTTGTCTGAGCCCAGCGTCGTCAAAGAGGAGTTTCGAATCTACCCCTGTGGAAGCGTTTTTTCTCCGCATTTCGTAAAGATTACGGGTTTCTCTATCTATATAGGCGTGGCGAGATTTTTTTTTGTCTGACATCGTAGATTGCCCCCCGTCTACTTCTTTCGTTTTATCGTCGTACGGTCCAACTTCCCCACAACCTATCACCAACTAAATCATCACACCGTACTTTTCCCACTTTTTTTAAGTTGTTGAGCAGTCGCCCCTCGGTGGACCCCGCCAAAAATTCTCTTGTATCCTGCAATTGTATCCAGAGCCCCCTCGAACAATGCGCCCTAACAATTCCTCAAAAAATTCGGTAAACTCCACCTGGTCAACAGGAGACAACTCCTTGGCCCTGTCCAACTCGATGTCCATGTCTCAGGTAACTCTTCCGGCGATAGGGGAGTCTCATAACAATCGTTTGTCGTCAAACCAACTCCAGCACGATGGTGTGCAACTTCTTGCCAACTCTCCTTATGGGGAGGTGATGGGCAGAAAGTGGCCGAGCAAAAAGGATAGGAGAAGAGGGAAGCTGACTGACAAGCAGAAGGTGAGTGGTACTATTGTTAGGAGTAGCAGCGAAAGGTGCTGAATTCTCACTGTTTGCCAAGGGCATTTCTCACAACAACAACTAAACCTCAACTCCCTGCACATGCACCCGACATTTCGTCCCCCGACCCCCACAGTGGAACAAACATAAAATATCAGCTGTGGGCAAAAAGTCCTATGTGCCCAGTTCATCTCACGCGTCGATGTCAGACCTACAATCCTCTTTGATTAGCCCGTCTAACCTGGACAAAATGTCGGTTGCGTCATTGGCTACTTCTAACTTTGAGGGATTTAAGATCAGTACAGATACATACGCGAGCGAGGGCAATGATCCTTTCCCTGACGTTGCTTCGGATGACTCCTCCAACGAATCGACTGTCGACGAGAATACAATGCAAGGTTTATCAATTGTTTCCAATTCCGGCAAGAACTCTTCGAATTCGCCCACTAACGCCAAATATATCGAAAGTCTGCTCAAGTTTGAGACCCTCGACCTTGAAGGTGACAATGATGAGTTTAAGGCCGAGGTCGATGAGATGGTCAGGCTTGGATCTGCTGAATCTACACAAGGTCGAACGCCTGGAACGAAGAGGACTCATCCCCAGCCCCAGTCGGACCCGCACCACCTCCAAGCACCGCCAACCCAAGACCGGTTCCCGAAAACGGGTTCGATAGATCTCTCTCCTGTCAAAGTGACACACAGCCAGAGCCAGAGCCAGAGCCAGAGCCAGAGCCAGAGCCAGAGCCAAGCACAACAACAAAGTGACTACTTCGATGATCCCTTGATTGACTCTCCTGTTAATCTCACCGTCATTGTGAGTACGACAAGGAAGGTCTGTGGTAAGATGATTGTGATGAAAAAATCGACTCTGGCGAAGATCCGCCATCTCTTGCAGCAGCACTACAAAGACTTTACCCCTGTTCAGTTTCTCTTCCTCGGAGACACGTCGTCTATCGATGGGACCTACCAGCGCGAGAGCGAAAACTACCGCCAGGTTGGGGAGTCGTCCATTTTCAAGTCATTTGATGAGAGGGGTGTCGCTACAATGGAGCTGCGTCTGAAGCCACTGAATGTGCCTTTGCCTTTCAGCAAGTGCAGCAACGTCGAGGACTTTATACGGATCACGAAAGAAGAGACTCAAATGCGGAAGCGTATGAGCGAGGCATCGGCGTGTGGAGCGGCCAAGGTGCTGGGGAAGCTTGAGGGCTTTATTAGGAAGTACCAGCTTCGCTTGAGCGACGTTTTTTATGGTGTAGACAAAAGCGGCGACGGTAACTTGGATAAGGACGAATTGCAGCAGGCTCTGAAAAACGTTAAGTGCACTATCAGCGATGAAAAAATGAGTGCATTAGTCGCATTTCTTGACGACAGCGGCGACGGTATGATTGATGTCAAGGAGCTCGAAGAGGCTCTTAGACAATTTAGAAGGACCCAAAAGCAAAATGAGGTTTCGGGCATTTATGTGAGCGACTCCATTAAGTACACAAGAAGGGCTGTGAAGCAGCTTTGGGGAAGCAACGACGACGGGGCTCCCATCAGTCCGAGGAGCAAGCGCTTAAACCATTTGCTTGAGCCTTTGAATAGTCTGACTAAACCTCGGGATGGGATATCTCTCGCACATTCGCTCGAAGGGACGCTTAGGATTGCTCCCAAGCTCTACGAGGACTACGTTGAGCAAGTATCCGTCTCTGGAGACAGTTTCACTGAAGACGGTACGCAAACTTTTGCGGCGATGTCGCAGGACGCGGGCGCTACTATCAGCAGCAACAGCTCCCCCAGTACTGTCGTACACAACCGCAGTCCCTCATCTCCCTCTAAGACCACAAAGCAGCAAAGAAAACGGACCAAAAGGAGAGACAAGAGGAAGCACAGGAGCAAGGTGCACCGTTTGAATATAACTGACGAGGAAATCGATGCCGTCATTGCCCACTTGAAACTATCAAGTGACAACAGCAATCGCATATCATTCGATGATTTTGTGAAAGCGATGTGCGAGTCTCATGAGAACAGAAATAGCGCAGAGATGACGCTTCAGAGGGTTCAAAGTCTTTTCTTAATCCTCTCGGACGAGTGGAGAAAGTTGGAAGTAAAGCAACAGTCTCAGGAGGCGAGCCAAGGCCCGAATTTGACAGACCAAGACATCGATAAGGTGATTAATTTCATGGATCCGAACGGCGATGGCATCGATTGCACAGAGCTCGAAGAAGCCTTCCGTCTCATCAAACGCTCTGCCGCCGCCGAGAAAATGGAGATGGGAGCAGTGCATTGCATGAAGACACTGATGCGTCGTATGAAGCGGAAAAAACAGAAGCTCGATGACCTTTTCAACGAGTTAGACAAAAGTGGGGACGGAATTGTGAGCCACAGCGAGATCGCCGATTGGCTGGGATCTTGCGGAGTGGATCTTGACGACATTAATGCGACTCTGCGATACTTAGATCCAGATAATGACGGAGATATGGAGACTGACGAGCTTGCGAGCGCGATGAGGAGAGCGGAGGTCACCGTGGGGAGAATGGAGATTGAGGAGAAAGAACTTGCCGTCATCCAAGAGAAAGTTTCTTCTGCTGACCTGGCCTACAAGCAAGCAATTGCTATGCAGCCCGATTCTTTTAGTGATGAGGAAATAAAGAAGCTCGGGCGCTACCTTGATCCGTCCGGTGACGGTTCCATTAATGCTGAGGAGTTGGAGCTTTCCTTCCGGAAGGCCCGTCGTTCCCGTGCTGAGCAAGGTTTACTCGATGAGGGGAAAAGGCTTCTGGCCAAGCTGAAGACAATGTTAAGCAAATGCAATTTAAGTGTTGAGAAGTGGTTCGACATGATGGACAGTTCCGGTGCGGCCAAGAGTGACGGAAACTGCACTTCGCGTGAGCTGAGAATTGGTTTGCATAACCTCAGCAAGAAGTGTGGGGGGAAGGGTTTCAGCGAGGGGGACATCCTCAAGCTTGTTAGGTTCATGGACCCCGGTGGGGAAGGGGACATATCTCTCACTGAAGCTGTGACTGCTTTTAACAAGCTTGACACCATTAGTCTCGAAGAGCAGACCCAGAAGGAGGTTGGAGAGATCCTGATTCGACTGGAGAACTATATGAAGGAGAAGGGAATGCGGCTGGTTGACTTTTTTAAGAGCATGGACGAGGATGGGGGTGGGGACATCACCGTGGCAGAGCTGGAGCTCGGAATTGCCTCCTTGGGGGCGCCGAGCGGAGCGGTCAGAGCTCTTATTAAGCGCAAGGACGAGGCACTCGCTTTGTCCGAGATTCAGCGCCAACAAAGGGAAAAGCAGAATCAGGAAATGAATGCCAAGATTCTCGAGGCCAATGAAAGCGGCGCTGCGGCGGTTCTCAAAAGTCTCGAAACGGCCATGAAGAATAAGGGTCTGAGGATGACTGATTTATTCCGAGAGATTGATAAAGATGGAAGTGGGACCATTAGCGGAGAAGAACTAAGATTCGGCATGAAACTGATCGCTGAGCCCAAGGCTGAGGCGCTCGCACCGTTGAGAAAGGCCCGAGAAAAACTTGAGAGGCAACGGAGGGTAATAATTGAAAAGATGATGGCTGCCCAGAAGTTTGAGGACAAAGTCACGGCCGCAGAGAATTGTGGAGCAGCTACCGTTATCAACAAGCTCGAATCTTTCATGCGTCGGAAGCAGCTCCGGGTGAAGGACCTATTCAATTTAATCGACAGCAGCGGTGAAGGGACTGCTGACGTCAACGAAATGCACGCCGCTTTGAAAAAAATGAGGCTTAAGATGAGCGTGGACGACGTTACCACGCTGATTGCATTCATAGACAAGGGAGGAGATATGTGCGTGGACAGGGACGAACTTGAGACTGTCATCAGAGATTTTCGCCGCTTCGCGTATGAGCAAAAAAACAAACATATGCTTCGCGCGAAGAAGCTGCCTTTGACTACTATCTACAGTTCGTTCGAAGATATTTTCGTGTCGAGTGACGTAATTAATGGCAATTACAGTGCTTTGGACGTAGGTTGCGCTCTCCGCCGCCTGCGTGGTGATATAAGCATGCCTTTACCACTAGGTGGAACTGCCACCGGCGAGAAATATATAAACACAGAGGATACTGAAGTCGCCAAATCTGCTCTTGCTAAGCTTGCGGATCACGTGAGTAAGAGCGCTGCCGGCTTCGAGTTTGCGCACTTCTTTTCCAAAGAGGATATCGGTGATGATGGAGAGATAGACTGCTCTGTGGTCCGGAGGAAATTATTGGGTGTTAAGACTTTGCCCGTGGCGAAGAAAAAGAAGAAATTAACCAAGCCGAAGGGACTTAGCGCCGAGCTACCGGAACTTACTGAGGAAAACATCGAAAACATCTGCAAGTTTGTCGACCCCAACAACAATGGGATTGATTTGAACGAGCTGGAAAATGCCTTCAAGATCGTCATGCAGGCAGCTTCTCACAGTAAGATGGACCCTGACGCGATTAAGGCCATGAAGCGACTGAAGAGCGTGATGAGGCAGAAAAAAATGGGAATCACAGGTTTGCTCGCAGACCTTGATGCTAGCGGCGACGGTGAGGTTACGCACGACGAAATCGATATTTGGCTGGAAAAAAGGTGCAGTCTGGATGCGTCGGAGCGCACTGCCTTAATCAAATACTTGGACCCGGACGATGACGGTGACATGGAATGTGATGAGCTGGAGAGCGCCATGAGGAAAGCGGATCTGACTATTGGCAGAATGGAGATTACCGAGAGGGAGGCTGAGAGAGTCGCGAAGAAGGTGAAGGAGGCTGACGATGCCATGGAGGCGGCGAGCAAGGCGCCCAAGTTGAGCTTCAGCTCTGAGGAGATCGATAACATCGTTAAATATTTGGACCCCTCAGGCGACGGTGTGATCGAGATCATCGAGTTTGAGAGCGCTTTCCGAAAGGCTCGCCGAGCCCGCGCTGTGGAGGGATTCGTTCAGAGGGCCAAGGGTCACGTCCGAAAGCTCATTCGTCTGCTGGAGAAGCTTAACATGAGCGTTGAGGAATGGTTTGATTTGATGGACACGAGCTATGGCGAGGGGGTTGGTGGCATCGTTACTGAGTGTGAGCTTAAAGTTGGGCTGAGTGAGATGAAATTTCCTCAGGGACTTAGGAAATTCACGCAGAGCGAGATCGTGGAGCTTGTGCGGTACTTGGATCCGAGTGGAGAGGGTGACATGACGATTGAAGAAGTGAAGGAAGCCTTTGAGAAGGTTGACGAACCTTCAGGTGTGGACGAGCTCAGGGGGCAGGTTGGAGATGCTTTGTCGAGGCTTGAGAAATTCATGAAGGAGAGGGGAATGAGGATGATCGACCTCATCAGCCAATTTAGTGGAATCGAGAAGGGAGAGGGAAGTGACGGCAGTATGTCCACGAAGGATCTCAGAGAAGGGTTAGAAGGAATTGTTGCACCCAGCGCTAGTTTGCAGGTGCTTGTGAAGCGAAAGCAGCAGGCCATACAAGGTAAGGCGGAGAGGGAGAAGAAAAGGAAGGAGGAAGAAGTAGAGCTGAACGAAAAGATCCGAGTGCTGGAAGAGAGCGGCACGGGCAAAGTGATGAGATCTATTTTTTCTATCATGCGCGAAAAGGGACTGAAGTTAGGGACTGTGTTTGCCGAAATCGACACCACAGGAGACGGAGTGATTGACCGCAGCGAACTGAGGGGAGGGCTGGAGGCGCTCACGAAGAGCAGCGATGTGAGCACCTTCGCATTGCAGCGTGCTCACGAGAAGGCGAGGATTGAAAGGGAGGCCGAAGAGAAGGAGGAGTCGAAGAGAAGGGAATTTAACGAAAAATATGAACACGCAAAGCAAGAAGGCATCACGCAGGTCTTGGACAAGATAGGGAGGGTGATGAGGAGCAGGCAGATGCGCGTTAAAGACCTCTTCGCTCTGAAGAATGCCGGGAGGGTTAAGAAAGAGAAAGTCAGGAAGAAAGATAAGAAGGAAGGAGGCAGTGGTGGGAACGGCTGGGGGTTTGGAAAAGAGGAGAAACTGGGACTATGCCCTAAGGGGGAGGAAGAGGAAGAAGGACTAGGAGAGAAGAAAATTACCAAAGAGGATCTAGTCGAGATGCTCGACAAGGTGGACAAGAAAAATAAGAAATCTAAGATTACACTCGATGAAAGCGAGAAAGTGGTCAATTTTATCGATACCAGCGGTGATGGAGTCCTGACACTTGACGAATTAGAAAAGACCATCAGTGAATACAGGCGGTTCTTGTGGGAGAAAGGGAAGGAAGCTAAGAGGGCGCTCTTCAAAGAGCAGCAGCTGGCCCCACCGTTATTTAATCGCAGGGAGGTCTTGTTGCTTGTCAAGGCGCTAGACATTTGCGGTGCTTGTGATAATCGGATAGCCGCTGCCGACGTCCAACTCGCGTTAAAGAGGGCGTTGGGAGAGGATAAATCCTTCATGGAGATCTTCCAGAAGAGTTTTGAGGAGGGGTTGGTGAAAACCAAGGAGGCGCCACCATCAGTGGCTGTGATCGTGCCAGAGATGGAACGGAGCTTATCTTTTTCGGATAGGTACAAAGTGATTGTTGTCGAAAGCGAAAATGGTAAGGGGGATAACTGCAGCTTACACAACGAAGCAAAGGAGATCGGAGGAGAGGTGATGATGCTTCAGTTCAGTGAAGAGGCGAATGGAATGAGTGTGGTCGGGGTTGGTGGGAAAGTCGATGTGGGAGGCTTTTTTAGTCCGAAGAAGCTAAAAGGGTGCGGCGTCGGGGGTGATTGGGAAGGAGGCAGTGAGGGAGAGAAGATCGCCATGTGCAAGGAAGTTGGGAAGATGCTGTACAGGCCCGTTGGCAGCGATTCTCTTGAGATTTAAGTTTCTGTGACTAAATGACTAAAATTATGATGGATATGTATGATGCTAAATATTTTTTTTGCGCTGATTTTTGGGGAATAGCTGAATGCGCCTGATTTTTGTTCGTTTTTGTCTTTTTTGTTGTGTATACTGCTTGCAGTTTTCAGCTTCCTGCCCTGCCCTGCCCTCCCCTCCCAGCAGGAACGAAAGTAAAAAGGGTGCTTTTTTCCAAATCATCTAGGTTATTAGCTTACTCGACAACCTCAGTGTTCAGCTCCTTGAAGGTCTCCACGGCGATGTGAGACACATGGGTGTACATTTTCTCCTTGGCCTCCTCATCCTCGTTCCTCTTCCTAGCCATCCTGACCCTAACCCTCACAGGGACATTCCTCACACCCTTGCTCCAGACAAACTTGTTCAAGTTAGAGTCGATCCGAACGTCAGTGGTTCCCATGGCATTACGCGCAAAAGCGGTGATCTCCTTGATAGCCTTGGGGGCCTTCTTCTTGAAAGCAGTCTTGTGCAAGCGCTTGTGCAAGTTGATGGTGTAGTCCCGTGTCACAAGGGTCTGCTTGGTTTCCTTGGCCATTTTTAGTTCTTAAAGGGGGATAATTGGGGGTGGTAGTGGTGATATAATTATCTGCAAGGATTGGGTGAAGGAGAGGAAAAGAAGACGTTGCAGGTGTTAGAAATGTTGCCATGAAAGGGGTGGGTTATCACGACAAATTTAGGTGGGTTTGCAGCATGTTTACCAAACTTTTTGGGCATGTTTTAAAAGGTGGAGGGCGGGATATCAACTATATTCTACCCGAAAGCGCGTTTATACTGCGATTTGTTCACCACAAGATGACCCTGAGCCCCCTCTATCCACGTTCGTGAAATAGTGGGCTGACCAACAGGGACCGTGTGCTGGCCTCACACGCCGTGACTACGACCAAGACCAGGGCAGCGGCTGTGGTATAGTCTCTTGCAGCCTGGACAGCGACAATAATCCCGAATAGATAAATTTGATGCAGTAATTCCCCCTCCAAAGCAAGCTTCGAAGAGAGCAAAAGGCGAGGCCAGACACAAAAAGGCATACGCATTTGTAAATCCATCACGGCGTCAAGACCACAGAAACGCCATCATATGGCCAAGGGGGGGCTTTAATTAGCGCTCAGTCGTTCTACGTACCGTGGATTAAACTTTGTCTGTCGCCGGCCAGGAGTTTCTCCAGAGTCAATTATCCCTCCTGAATTTTGACGATTTTCACGCAAAAATGAGACCTATCCTACTCAAAGGCCACGAAAGGTCCATCACCTACGTAAACTACAGTAAGTAATGGGAAAATAGGACACACAGATGTGGTCTCCGTGGTGCAAAATCCTTATTAGCGAGACAGTGTTGAGTGATTCACGGACTTTGTCTCGATGTTTTGTCCGGAATATCGAGAGTGCTGTCGATTTGTGACGTGTAGTATCAGAAGAGAGTTTGGTTTTCTTGATGCAGAGATTGATGAGGGGCAGTGACGAAAGGCCAGGGGACAAGGCCTGAGAGGGAAAGTGATGACGTTGGCAGTAATATAAACGGGAAACGGAAGCATGATGATCGCAGGCCTGCGATAGTTCTTTGTACCCCCTGCCAGGACTAACCCATTTTTATCACTCTTCTTGTTTACCTCAGATTACGATGGAGACTTGCTGTTCACTGCATCAAAGGATGCGATTCCTTCTGTTTGGAAAGCTTCTGATGGTGAGCGGCTAGGCACATACAACGGGCACCAGGGGGCAATTTGGGACATGGACTGCGACCGATTTTCGACGCGCTTGTTGACCGCATCTGCCGATGCTACCTGTAAGATGTGGGAAGTTCAGACTGGTGTGGAGATTTTCAGTTTCACTCACAGAGGTCCCGTTCGAGGTGTGGCATGGGCGGACGGAGGGAACATGTTTGCTTCCATCAGCGATCCTTTCATGGATAACGATGCTCAAATTTCTATCTACGACGTTCCCCAGGATGCTGACCCTGAGAGCTACAGCAAAATCCCCAGGATCACAATCGACCTGCCCAAGGAGGATAAGATTAAGGCGACGAATGTCCTCTGGATGAATTTGAATAAATCCCTTCTAGTCGCTTTTGATGACGGGAGGGTTCGATTATACGATCCAGAGACGAAATTGGTGAGTTTGGGTGGTTGTGGTGTGTTATGAGTTTGTAATGTGGTTTTTTTGTTTGTTTTGGTTTTCGGTTAGATAATGATCGCTGAGATTGTCGTGAGATCGTGCACTAGGCCAGCGTTCTCTTCGATTTTTTACCCTTGCTCACCCTCAAATCTTCACAACTCCCAACCAATTTCCCAACTTATCCCTCCGGAAAAACGACAGGTTGTGAAAGAGATCTTCGCTCACCAGAAGAAAGTCAACCGAATCAGCACCAATAAGAACAGAACCCTTCTTCTCACCTCATCTGCCGACTTTACATCCAAGCTCTTTACCCTCCCTTCCCTCCAGCTACTGAAAACATACGTTACGGACCGTCCCGTCAACGACGCCCAGATTTCGCCCGACAAAGAGCACATTCTCCTTGGAGGAGGTCAAGAGGCGATGAGTGTGACTACCACAAGTGGCAGGGTCGGAAAGTTCGAGACGCGCTTCTTTCACCTTGTTTACCAAGAGGAATTTGGCATCGTGAAAGGGCACTTCGGCCCTATTAACGCCCTTGCCTGTAACCCTGATGGGAAGAGCTACGCTTCCGGGGCTGAGGACGGATACATTCGCCTACATTTCTATGATCAGGACTATATCAATATGAAAGACCCGGTACCAGAGGAAGAGGAGTAAGAATAAAATGGTTCCGAAATAATGAAAGAAGATGAGAGGCTTGTTTGGATATATGCTTGCTTGAATTAATGCTTGTCTGGAATCCATGCTTTGCCTTTTAATTTAAGTCAAATTACATCTTGAGGCTTCGTTTCTTCGAAGGGGGCAGTCGTTCAGTAGCCGACTGCCACCTCGTCATTCAGCGAAAGACTCTTTTTTGTTGCAAGTTTGCACTCATTTTTGCCCGCTTTTGTTGTCAAGATACTCCCTGACAACCTCTAAGTCGTAACCGAACGGTCCTTCCCCCCCTTTGACAACCACCTTAGCGTCTTCGCCAATTACGTAGACCCGCTCTGGCAGAGAAGCAAATGCCAACCGGGTGCTGTCCTCCATACAATCCACATAGTAAGGCGATGAGGGGGACAACTCAGAGAGCCACTTCTTGCAGGCATCGATCCTCATTTTCAGATTCTTTGCCTGTTCGATGTTCCATTTACCCTCATCCCCATTCCCAGAACCAAAGCTCCAGCCATCACTCGCGTGAGCTTCCGCGATGTATATGGTGACGAAATCGGCTTCTTCCCCGTAAATTTGGTAGAGTTCTTCAAATTTTCGTGCCTCCTTCCGGAACGGGGGTCAACTGCAAGAGCCAAAATTTACAACAAGCACTCTCCCCCTGTTGTGAAGAGAGGACAGAGAAATTGGATTTCCGTCAAGGTCATGCAAATTGGTTTCTGGCATATCCTGTCCAATGTCTGGTCCCGTGCCATGTGATTTTTGTTCTCTTCGCTTTGCAAGGGAGAATTTTGCCACATTGAAGGGCATTGCTAGCCCAGCCTTCCAGCTCATATTGAAATCTTCCATGGACGGTTTTTTGTCAGTTTATGGTAGTTTAGAGCGCAATGTGTTGTAGTGTCCTTCGTGGCATGAGATTATGTCTATCTCCTGAAAATCTTCAGGAATTACATTTTGGATCTAGTGAGGAAAAAGTCGGTCGTCGGCGGTCAAGGTGGTGGAGCAGTTATCCACAATCGAACATCCAGAGAATACCAGGTAAGAAATTAAAATCGCCGAGGGATCAAGTATCTCGAAGTTACGACAGACGACGGGTTTATTTGTGATTTTCTTCCCTCTTTCTCCTCACAAGTCCTCACACCTCTCCAACTCCTCCTCTCTCTCCTACCTCAGTATGAGTGACCCAGGAACAGCGGATGTTCAGGCTGAGCTTCAAGATTACCTGAACAGCAAGAACATCAACACTCTCTTCATCCAGATCGTTGAGAGTTTGTTAATAGGTGAGTTGCATGGAGTTGTCACGAAAAAGCCGAAGAGGATATGAGAGCGTGCTTTGCTCTGTGTTGTTTTGGTTTTGAAAAAGTGCGGCCGTATATGTTGTTGGTGCTTGTATTTATTGTGCCGGTTGTGTTTTACCCCGAAAAGTAGCTCCCCTGGAGCCCCCCTTCTCCTCCAACAACAGAAACTGACATATCACTGAAAACTTATGATTTACTAACTGCCCCAACTGCCCCTCTGCCTTCTGCTGATAAATTTGCTTGCTCCTGTGCATGCCCTCCCTGAATACAGAAAAACCGGACAATCCGATTGGCTTTATTGTCGAATACTTGCAGAAGAAGTATCCTGACCAGGCTGGACCTGCTGTCAGTGCTGCTGAGCCAACTGCTGCTTCTGCCCCTGTGGAGGATGATGACGCCGAGTCCGAAGAAGAAGAGGATGACGATGACTACGTTGGAGAGATGGACGACAATGACGCTCCTCCCCCTGTTGTGAATCGCGGGCAGCGCCGAGTGTCTGTCTGTGCTGAGTCCCCCTCTGAGTCTATGTCCACCCACCAGACCAAGGTCATCCCCAAGAACGCTGAGGAGACTGCCAGGATCCTGGAGATTCTCAAGAAGAATGTCTTGTTCAAGCACCTCGATAGCGACCAGATGGACACAGTGAAGGATGCCATGTTCCTCGTCAACCACAAGACAGGTGATGAGATCATCAAGCAAGGGGATGACGGTGACAACTTTTATGTCATGGATAGCGGAAGTGTTGAGGTCTTTGTTAAGGGTGTCAATGACGATAAATCTGTTTTGGAGTATGGCGATGGTGATTCTTTTGGAGGTGAGTTTGAACTTTTAGCTGTGGATTTGTGCATTTCGAGTTTTTTTTTTGTTTGTTCTTTTCGTCTTTCTTTGGTTGGTAGGTCACTGTCACTAACAATATTGTGTTCTCCTTTACCACTCAATCTGTCTCTGCTGCACAGAACTCGCCATCATGTACAATGCCCCGCGTGCTGCGACCTGCAAGGCGACCTCTGATGTCCGTCTCTGGGCTCTCGACCGCGTTAGCTTCAAGGTTATCCTTATGAAAACAACCATCAGCAAGCGGAATGTGTACAAGGGCTTCCTCCAACAAGTGCCTATCTTGTCCCAGCTCACAGAATATGAAATCCTCACCATCGCTGACGCTCTCCAAGAAGAGTCCTTCTCGGACGGGGCGGTCATCTGTAAGCAAGGGGACTCGGGAAATACCTTTTACATTGTCAAGGAAGGGACTGCTGTTTGTACCCAGGCAGATGGCAGTGGTGCTCAGGGGGAGGTCGCGCGGCTAACCAATGGTGCTTATTTCGGGGAGATTGCTCTTCTCACCTCAAAGCCCCGCCAGGCTACTGTCTCCGTTGTTGGGGACCTTAAATGCCTAACCCTCGACCGGAAGACCTTCAAGCGTGTGATGGGACCTCTCGGAGACATCTTGCAGAGGAACATGGAACAATACATGAAGTTCCAGGCCGCTAACATTTAAGGGTGGTGATATGTTAATTTCGCGGGTGTGGGAAGTAAAAATTTAACTGGCAGCGGAAAGATTGCGAGAACAAAATGCGATTAGAGAGATTTGTTTGCTTGCCACTTTGTTTTTTTTCACGGGGGGGGCTACTTTTAGCAATTTATCTATTCAGTTCGTTTTCTAGCCAACACAGTTGCGTGGCAACAGCAACGTAGCCAACAGTTTCTCTGAACTGCATGGTTTCCCCAACTGGCAGTTTTTCCCTTGTCACAGTTTCAGAGCTGGCTTCCCAATTCATCCTCAAGCTCACTCGGCGACAGCGAGGAGACAAAATGCAAAGCCGCTTGAAAAGTGACCAATGCGTATCCCTCCTTCCCCGCCATTAGATGGTCGTCGCGGGCGTATTCTTCAATGAAAGTCATCTCGGCATGCAACTTAAGTTCCTCGTCATTTTCTATTGCTACGAGCAAAATTCGCACCAGAGCATGGAGTAATGTGTCTGCGCCTGCCCCTTCGTCGGAGCCACCAACACTGAATGTGATACATTCACATGCAGTCTCCAGTGCCAGCACTAAAGCGCCCAGTTTATCCACTGGAGTTTTGCTGAGCTGTAGCCGCTTCAAAGCCCCCAGCGTCGGTTTGAACTTCGAGTGGTCACTCCTATCATCGTCATCGTCATCACCCCCGCAGTAATCTGAATTCTCGTCATAAAAAAAGTCATCGCTCCCCTTTCTACTCTCGCCCCCAGAAATTACCTTGGCGCGGTAGCTCAATATTTTGTCGCGCAGACCGTCATCATTATTGGCCGTGACTTTGCAAACAAAGTTCCAGAGGTGATCGTAAATCAGACCAAAAGCCAAACTATCCACAGCCAAGGCTGTACTGAGCAATACCTTCTTTCCACTCTCTAACAGCTCAGGCCTTTCCGCTAATACTTCGAGCAAAACGAAATGGACGACGCCGTGGGCATCTGCGATGGCAGTTCTTGCTGTGGTAGTTGTTTGATAAGTTTTCACAAGTTCATGGAAAAGGTGAGTGGAGAAGGACTTTCCATCATTGAGGGTGCGGGATACAAGCAGCATTACTTTCTCCGCAGGGGACAGTATATCGCTACCCATGATATCTTCGTCGCCAGTTTTCGAGGTTTTCGATAATTTTGACTCCTTTTGAGATGATTTAGGTGTGTTGGACGATAGTTTTCCTTTCCTGGTTTTTTCTTTCCCATTGTCCCAGTCCGCAAGCACACTGTCGCGGATTTTCTGCCAGCGCTCAGGAATTTCCGTATTTGGTCGGATGACCACAATCGGTTTGCTGGCCCTTTTCGCGCCCTGGGCGCTCTTCTTCAATTTTCCGTCATCATCGACCGCATCTCCAAGCGTCAGAAGCTTCACCTTACCCTCCTTGATAAGTTCTGCTGTTTTATCGCCGCCCCTTGCCCCCAAAACCACCCCCCCGATGAGCACCCCTATTTGCGTTGTCCCAACTGCCACGACTGAAAGCTGCCCTATTGATTGACCCCACGCGGCTCCTGCAAGCACACCGGCCGGACCCATTACCACTGCTCCCGCGACACCACCAAGCACAGCTCCTCCGATTGTAGCCCTCGTTAAATTCCCCGGAAGGGATGAAAGTGTTTTGGCCGTCTGGAGTGTGGCAGAGGTTGTTTGCCTTAACGTTTTTGCAATTGTCGGCGCGTTTTTCGGAGGTGGAAGCGGTGTCGCTATTGTTGGAACTAGGGGAGGGGCGATGGGGGGGGCAAGGTCTTTCGTTATCGTCGGTTTTGTTGTATGTGATGTTGATGGTGATGTTGGCGTTGGCGTTGGTGTTGGCGTTGGCGTTGGCGTTGGCGTTGGCGTTGGCGTTGGCGTTGGCGTTGGCGTTGGCGCTAGCGTTCCCGGTGCCATCGGCACTGCTTTTTTCGAGTCGCCATCATGATTGCTGTTAATTGTCTGTAACTCTTGTGGGGGGGGGGGAGACTTCCGGAACAGCCCTGTGACCGCTTCATCTAGAACAGAAGCAATGTTTCTAAAACTGCTAGCCTTCGGTTTTGCCTTGGTTGATGTCATCTTCTTTTGTGGATTCTCTGCTGGTTTTTCTGCCTGAGGCGGCACTTTCGTCGGAATATCCGGCGGTACATTCGGCAGTACATTCGGCAGTACATTCGGCAGTACATTCGTCGGCACTTTTGTGGGCGATGCTTTCGTGGAAGGCGCTTTGGACAATTCTAAAAGCTTTTTCTGCTCCTCGACTGTACCCCAGTGGGCTGCTGGTGGCCCATCACTGCTCCACTCAAAAGACTTGCGCTTCGACTTCTTCTCCTGCTCCCTAAGAAGACCTACCACCACGTGACACTTGTATTTGTTGGTCTCGTTGCTTCCAGAAGCATCTATTCTAGCCTGCTCCTCCAAAACCCGCTTCCCAAGAAGTCCTTCAGTGGTACAGCGCCTGTGGTAAAAATCATTACAGCTCAGACATTTTACACTTTTGTTATCGCTAGAAGCCAGTAAATTGATACTAGAATCGCAGAGTTTGCACACGCGAGGAAGCAAAGATATCGAAGGTATGAAGCTGTGATAGTGGGGCGGTACACAGATAATGTTTAACGAGGAGAGGATGTCCAGGGAGGAGGCTTCTGACTTTGAGGTCATGAGATACGAAGTCAATCTATAAAATATTGTTATGCGAGTTGGTAGAGATGGCTGTTTTACTGTAATTCCCCACAGGGAGGATTAAATGTTGGCTTGAGAATTTCGCCTCAATTTTTTTCTCTCGGCGTCTCTCCTGAGATACACTTTGTTCTGTTGATTTCAAAACTCTCCGTTTGTTTGCCTTTAAAACGGTCTGGCCTCTCCTCCGATCGATTATTATTTTTAATCCTTACTTGCCTTCCACAGGTTCGGCGAACCAAATAGGAAAAGGACAAGACTTCCACCTCCCCCCCACCACCTATCCACTCGAACGCACCAGTCTTAAAATCAACGTCAGTTTATTGTAGAGCTGCCTATTTAGGAGCAATCTAGGCCAGTCATGAGCGGCTTCGGAGTGCTGTCTCTCTTACCACCTGTACCTTTGACCCCGTCTAAACTCCCAGAACTGTTGCCTTCAGAAATTAGTGTCTCGACGCAAGCCTCCGTAGAATTGCGCTTGTATACAAATCCTGGTGCTTCCGCTTCTGGGTCGGCGAAACTGACCGAACTCTGTCAACGGAGCGAGCCAAACCTTACCCTAAATCTGACTACGCACAGGCTGATCTTTACTGATGAGACGACGAATCCAATAACGGTAGTTTACGTTCCTCACTCCGCAATTTACCTGAAGCGTTCCCTCACTAGCGATGACGTTAAAAACGGGAGCTCCATAGGGACTGGAAATCTCGACCCTAAGCTTACGGTGGAGAAAAGGAATGCCCATTTTGGCCGTAGTCCCAAGATTGCCTTTCAAATGAAACCTGAGTTTCTAGCCGTTGAGGTCGTGGTAAAAATCGATACAGCAAGCGGAAATGCGGACAGGGATGAAATTTTTGATAAAGTGTGCCGCGCCCTTGGTCGAGGGGGATGGGAGAAGGTGAGTGTTTCTCTGTTTGAGTGAAGAGATGAGCAATTGGTCAACTTTTCTCAATTGTCTTGTTGTTGACACCAGCCTATGATGAGATTGAGAATTGTAGATGCTATTATTGTGCGGCCGTCTGATCTTTACAATCTGCTAAACGAGGAATGAACTTTCACAGGACGATGGTTATAACTTTGGGGGCGGAGCCGATTCGTTTGAATGCCTCGCCCTTCACCGAAAACAAATTGAAAAGAGCAAAAGTGAACCGTTTGGGGGCGGAAATGGAGTGAACAGTGGAAACAGTACAGGAGACAAGAAGGTAAGGCATGCTCGCCCGCGTCTCGCCTGCCCGTGTCTTGCCTGCCGGGCGTCTTGCTTCTTTTTTTTTATAGTACATACCGATTTTTGTTCGCTGTACTGTTTTTGTTACTTGTCCAGTTTGTGCTTAGCTCACTCTTGGTTTAGTCATTCGCAGCGAGCTCTGCAGGGCTGGCAGGCATTATGAGGAAGCAGAAGATAAAACAACTCGAGGAGAATAGCGTGACATCGTCAGCCTTCACCGGAGACTTAGAGACATTGATGGACAAGGCAAACAACGTTATCAAAATTATCGACCGGTATGCCAAGGATGTCTCGGCTGGGGAAGGTAATGGGGACGACGAGGTTCAGAATTTGCTTGAGAGCATTGGAGTTACTAACATGGGGGCTGATCTGGATCGGTCATCGTCCACTTACCACACGACCCTCGCTCGCCTCGTCGCTGACTTCCTGCGTCCTCGTCTCGCGACCACTGGGGGGAGGTGAGTGAGCAAGCAAGCAGTTGCCGTTTTAGTAGGGAATATTGGCTTGGCTTGGCTTGGCTTGGCTTGGCTTGGCTTGGCTTGGCTTGGCTTGGCTTGGCTTGGCTTGGATTGGATTGGATTGGATTGGATTGGATTGGATTGGATTGGATTGGATTGGATTGGATTGGATTGGATTGGATTGGATTGGATTGGATTGGATTGGATTGGATTGGATTGGATTGGAT
>Ga0115555_1000732_pt1 | contig 22528 bp, 21 predicted proteins | sample COGITO_mtgs_1104_2_FD_87285 | JGI IMG/M metagenome (GOLD analysis project Ga0115555, IMG submission 87285) | Pelagic marine microbial communities from North Sea - COGITO_mtgs_110407 | ecosystem: Environmental > Aquatic > Marine > Epipelagic | place: Germany:Helgoland, sampling site Kabeltonne... | reverse complement strand
CTGAAGGGCGCAGGGCATATTTTATTGATGGGTAGATCGGAACGCTCCGATACGGGACGTCGCCAAGCGACTGCCAAAGCGTAGAGTCATTCAAAGGGGGGGTCATACCGATCAGGTTTGAAAAAGCAAGTTAGATGGTGAGGGGGAGGGGGGGGAGGATACGCCGGCGAAGACAATTCCCAGTAACAGACTACAGCACGTTTTGTTTTCCCCAATCCTTCAAGCCTTTGAGTAGGGTAGGGGGGGATAGGTGGGGTTGGTGGGTTTGATCTGTGATTTAAGTTAGCCGAAATTCATGTGCAGGAAAAAAATGAAAAATGATGATAAATGATAAAGTTACTCTCTGTTCTGCCCATTTCCTATTATTTTTTTTTACACTCGGCAGTTAGTTATCTGGGTCAATAACCTCGCAGACAGTGGTGGTTAGCTTGTCCCTGATGGTCTTGTTCATGTACATACAAGGGCTGATGAATGCAGCCTTATGGCTGTCAACGAGCCATTTTCTGAACTTTTCTTTTTCGCCCAAAATCACCTCGCGCTCGAACCCCTCCACCTCCGATTCTGCGCCTCCAGATAGCTGATCGTCCAACAAGCCCGCCTGCATGAGACCGGCCTGCGCGGTCGTGTGAAGTGGAAATTACAAATACCAGGTATCAATTAGGTATATGAGATAATGCCCAAAGTTCAATTGCGCTACAGACTTTCGCTCGCTCGCTCGCTCGCTCGCTCGCTCGCTGGCTGATCCCACTCACCTCGTTGAAGGCGGCCAAAAACTCCCTTTTCACTGCAAACATGAAGTCGAACGTCAAAATGATCGATATGATACAGCAAAACGCCGCCGTGAAGAAATTTTTGAATGCTAGAACAATTCCGATCACAAGTTGACTCACTAAGAGCCCGCTGAAGACCATGTTACTGAGAAGCGGCCACCTCCTTCCCCCAGTGTCGAATCTTGGCCTATGGACTAAAATAAGCTGCCGCCTCCATAATGGAACGCTAACCAAAAAGGTGAGGAAGCTCAGCACTGTTACCAGTGGGCTAATAACACTGAATGAGATCCCCAGCAGAAGTGCGAAGGCGCTGTCAACGTAGTTTCTGAATACAAAGGGAGCGCCTGTCCCGCCTCCCTGTGCGATGCGGGAACAGCAATTGTTTTTCATACAGCAGAGAAAGTACCATGCGGCGCTTACCGACTGCAGCAAGTATACTCCTGGAAGCGTCACGAATACTCGGATAGTCATGTAGTTGAGCCAGACAATTGCCACGTTGTCAGGGATTTGATAGCTCATTTGTTGAAACATGTCGCGTAAACTTCCGTTCCAATACTGCTGTGAAATGCTAATGTTGATGAAGGAGAACTTCGACAGCATTTGGATGAGGAACCCCGCCAGGAAACTTCCCGTGAAGCAGATCGTGAGCATGAAGTACCAATAAAAATGGAGTGTCCAATGCTCTGCGTTGGCCAAACTCGTGGCCCCACTTCCAAAGTTGGCTATTGCCTTGAATAAATAAGGCGCGGCGGTCAAAAATAAACTTGTCATCCAGCCACTGAGCTGTTCCGTGGTAATGAAACTCAAAAATGGAATGTCCTGAACGCCCTTGTCGACCAAGTTGGTTGTGAAGAGGATTGGGATTGTGTAACCAAGGTACACGAAGATGAGCGCCGTGATTGTCACCCATTTCCTGAACTTCTTCTGTGATTTGCTAATGCTGAGAGTCACTGGTCTGCAGCAGTTTCGGCATGTTTTGATATCGTAAGCGGCAGCATCGGCTAAGGGTGTCACCGGATGATTCTTAAAAATTTTCCACCTGTCTGTGCCGCGGCCATCGATGACGCACTGGCGGGCAGTGGCGGCTGCTTGCCGGCTGGTGAAAGTTACTACTGCAAAGGTGTTCTTGTTCTTAGACTTTGCGTACTTGTCCTGGATAAGATCCACGTTCGTTTGCATGCAGTTGAAGATTTTGAAGAAGATGTATCGCAGTGGCTTGTAGATTGTTCTCACAGGATATAGAGCCCAGTTTTTCACGCTCAAGTTTCTGAACCTGGTGTTGCACTGTTTCTTCTTCTGCACACGGGAGTTTAGTTTGTGTGAGGTCAAACGTAACGTAAAATTAGAGCAAACTCTTTGCAATCGCTCACCTCATCTTCTTCGTCAGCATTTAGACCGAAATCCGCGGAGTTAGATGACTCTTTCGTGAGCGCCCTTGCCCGCACAGGTGACTTCAAGTTTACGCCCCATTGCTTCATATCTTCTGAAGTGATTCGCTTTCGCGCCGCCGATGGTATCCGCGGCGGTGTGGCGAAAGATTCGGCCCTCGTCCTCGTCATGAGCGACGGGGCTCTTGACTCGTTAAAAGGCGACAGCGTCAACTTTCCGTCTCTCGTGAAGACGATGTCAGTGTCAGCAATGTTGACAGACAATGATCTCCGCCGTACAGGTTCAGTTTTCTCTTTCAATCCCTTCGCACCCTCCTCATCTGCCCCACTGTCCGTGATCTCCGAAGGACGCTTCGGAGTCCTATTGATGACAGGGGTGAGCCCTCCGCGAGACGAGTCGTAGGTCAAGCCTTTGGCCGTTATTCCGAGCTCCAGGTCTTTGTCCATCGAGCTCGTGTTGGGGCGGTGTCGTGCTTTCATAGGCGTATTCCCTTCGGCGACACTCAAGTTCAACGAATTTCCACTGTTGACCCTCGGCAAATGGGTTTTCTTGGAGCTTCCAGGTGGTGCGAGTATCGACGTTAGTTGCTGAGGCTGGGTGGATTTTCCAAATCTTCCGTCGCTTTTTTTTTTTTCCTGCTGTTTCGTCATCCTCGCTGCTGTCTTTTCGGCATTCTTATTTGACTTCTCGATCGCGCTATTCTGGGCGTTGCGCAGTGCCCGGCTAGATTCTAGTGCCTCCTCAAGCAGGTCCTTCTCCAAAGTGACGAGCTCATCGGTGCTGAGCTTGCTGTATTTTTCTGTGCAGCAAGCGGGCGTAAGCGGGCAACAGATTGAGCTCGCCTGGGCGAGTTCTCGACTGTTACGTGGGACATTTAATTTTTAGGATGAGCATGGAGATGCTGAGAGATTAAATAAAGAGGGGCACGCTTCCTCACCTGTAAAGATTGTGCTGCGCTGGCCCCATAAAGGGAACCCGAGTTTTGTCGGCCATAGGGAAGTTGACGGTCAGATTCTCTTCTTCGTCATCGTCATCTCCACCGCCATCCTCGTGTTCATCGTCTGTGCTGAATTTTACGTTCCTCTCCTCGAGTAGACTTCTGATGTAGCGCAGACGTCTGGTTCGCTTGACGTGAATATTCCAAGCCTGCCAAGTGCGGCCCAACGCCTCGGGATCAGGCATAATGGTCACCGCCGCGACTGAGGAAGTAAAGTACTTCTCCGAGGAGACCGCCGTGTCGAACATGGCAGAGGTCACCGCGAGCTGCCACTCGACAGTCGGTATGGATTCAATCATCTCAAGTGCCTTTTTTCGCGCAGACAAATCCACAAAGCCGTCATTTTCGTCCTCAACAACCTCCGTAGGCTTGGTAGGAAGATTGCCAATGAGCACAGAGTACAACTCCACGGAAGGTACTGTGTCGGGCTTATCGGGATCGGACAGCCAGGGCTTGCCATAAGTCTGATCTCGCCAACTTTCATTCGGGGGAAGCGATTCCACAACACCCTCGTGGACACAATAGTTGCCAAAGTGATCCTCCTCGGTGTAATATTCGCGCCGGAGCTTCAGTATCACCTCCCATTCCTTCCACAGAATCCTGCATGTTATGTAAGTTATCGCCCACACACAGAGAACAAGGGCCCACGCCCGCGCCCAGAGTTCAGAATATTGGGAATGCATGAAGCTATCAGTCGATCTTGGCTTGTTGGGAATATTTGCAATAGTCGTTCGGAGGTATTCGGTCATGTTCGTCGGACATAAATCTTCGTCTGTATAGTTTGCGTCGATAAAGCTGAAGTTGTCATTGTAGCAATTTGCTGTAAAATTGGTAGGGAGGGCCACAGTCATTGAAATTAAGCACACCCAAAAGGTGATCTTCAGCCCCATCTCATGGAACCGGTCGATAACAATTCCGTCGAGGTTTACCTTCAGGAGAGTTCCCTCCCGAGGTGAGAGATCTTCGTCTGCTCCCACATCAGCAGATTCTTTTGTCACGTCCCTAGAACCAGTCCCCTCGACTCCCGTTATCATCTCATCGTAGGAGAGGCGCAACACGTGCGGAATCCATCCCACGCAACAGTTCACTAATTTCTTCAAACGCCAGAATGAAAATATCTTCTGCCGGGAAGCTGCTTCTTGCTCTCTCTCCTCACTCGACTTGTATAGATTGCCAAAGACCATCGCCTCGGAGGGCCTATTCCTAGTTCGCGGTGCAATCCCGGATACGCGAAAATACACCGTGAAGCCAAACACAATGAGGCACCCAGCTGTAAAGGCCATTATGCACAAAGCGTAAATAACGCTATTCACGAGGTTGGAACTTTGGGCCATTTCGTATATATTAGTAGAATGAGGATGGAGGGAGGGGGGAGAGGTCTACTTTACGGTAATCAGGTCAGCAGGGACGTCAAAAAAAGGAATTGAGAAATTTCGAAATTTCGGCTCAGTCAGGTCATCGGTAGATTTATTTTCTCGATGGGTCTTCAACCGCGTTCTTTTGTAATTTATAAATCGTTGTTGAGCTCCGTACAGACTATTTGGTGGTTTAACAGAACATTTGGTGGTTTAAGGAGGATATGATCTTCAAACTTTCTTTGCTTCTGCTTGCTACTAGTGTCACCCACGCTTTCTTTCCAGCGGCCCCGTCATTCCTATCAGTACAAAAGACAGCAATTATTGGCGGCGCCCACGCTTTCTTTCCAGCGGTCCCGCCATTCCTATCAGTACAAAAGACAGCAATTATTGGCGGCACGACTGCGCTTCGAGCTCTCGTAAAGGATGTAAGTGCCGATGAATTGGAGGTGATCCTTGAAACGGTTGATGGACCAACCATCATAGATGCATATGCTCTGTGGTGCGGACCTTGTCAGATCTTAAAGCCTGAGTTGGAATCTGCAATGTCAGTGCTGACTGAAAAGGGTGTGAAAGCGTATTCCTTCGACACGGATAAATATGAGGAATTTGCTTCCCGTCTGAGAGTAATGGGGTTACCCACGCTCTACTTCTTTACTGAAGATGGTGTTTTGCTCCGTCGTATTGAGGGAGCGTATAACAAGGCGGAGCTTATAAAATTAGCTGATGAGATATTTTTTGCACAGGGGCGAGATACCTGCAGGAAGGGGGGTGATGAGGAGGAGAAAGTGATAGCCTCTGAACCCTTTTGAGCTGTTATGCTCTGGATTTTCCCAGAAAGATGATCACACAACTAAAATATATTTTGCGACGTACGTGAGTAAAAGATACTTTAAGTGGTGTGGTATACGCTTTCTATTATTATTTTTTAATAGCGACAACGTGGCGCTGTCCCTCAAAACTTTTATTACTATCTTCAGTCCCTGCTGAAAGATAATGCTTCTCCCTTGACCTTGTCATCGCTCAAAGGAGGGGGTGTTGTTATACGGTCGAAAAACACTTTATCCACCTCGTCGTTGTTTTCTTGCACGTCCATATTATCGTCAAATGGGTTGATGCTAGCTTGGCTGGGCGGCCTGCAGTCGCTATCATTATCATGGTTATCTTTTTTCCCATCAGACAGAAGCATGAGTTTCGGAGCATTGTCTTCGATGAACGCATTTAGTTTTTCGGAGGCGAAAGGAAGGCCTACACGGCTTTTGACGTGGCTAGGGACATGATGGTCACTTCGGTTGTACTTTGTAAAAACTTGTTTCCCGATATTGATAGCAGCGGGCTCACTATTCTTCGCCGCAGCATTGCCGCCTTTTACAATGGAGGAGAACATACCTCCCGGTGTCTTAGCCTCCCCGCCGCGCCTCTTTTCTCGCCCCAAAACACGGTTTTTGTCCTTTTCTTTGACAATTACCTCTATCGCATGCTCGATGTGTTCGACCAAACGTAGGCTGTTCATAACGCTGGAGGGCCGACTGCGACTGCTGAAACCCGACATAGACATAGGCGATATAGGTACATCACTATTGTGGCGATTGCCAGATTTAATGAAATCGTCAGCACCCTCGCTCCCTCCCTCGATACCACTCCCAGTTTTCAACAAACATTTCTCGAGTGCAACACACAAGATACGCTCTCTATTGTTATACTTTTCTCTCCAAGTCTTTTTGCATTCCTCCACCAGGTTATTTGCCTCCAAGAACTTGCTCTCCATTTTCTTCTTCCGAAACGTGTCCGTCTGCTTATAGGCGCTTACAAGTTCCGCCGTCCTCTTTCGCTTCTTCTCGGAAACCTCTAATTCTTTCTCCATGTTTTTTAGCTTCTCATTACAACTTTTTAGCTGATTGGTTGTCAATGCCTTTGTTCTGATGGCGTTTTGCAAGCTTTTCTTGATATGTTGCGTCTCCCTTTCCTTCTCCTCGACAAGTTTCTTGGCCCTGTCTACCTCCCTCGCCGACATGCTCTTGTTGTCTATCTGCCGATTCAAATAGTCCATCTCGTCCTTCTTCGCCTTGTTTAGGGAAGATGTCAACTGAGAAACGTGAGCAATCTGATTCTGCAATTTGGTCTTGGTCTGTTTTAGGGTCTGAGTCAAATCTTCGATATCTCTCTTGCTCTCGGTCCCTCTCTCCGCCGCTTCTTTCTTCATAAGATCGATCTGACGTGTTAGATCGATCTTTTCAGACTCCATAAGCTTTATCTTGGAGTTTGCGATCTCGTGGGCAGAGGTCGCCACTGCTATCTCTTTCCTCTTTTCGAGGACTTCATTCGCAACATTTTCGCGCGCATTCTGCTCATCGATGATGGAGCTTTTGAGAGCGAGAATCTCCTTGGCTTGCGTCTCAAGGTTTGTAGTCAAAGTCGTTACCCGGCTTTGTAGAGTACAGTTTGTCTTCTTCAGTTTGTTCATTTCCTCGATTTGAGACTGGTTCGGTCTCGAGCTAAAGACGGCAAGGGTTGCTTTCAGCTTTTTGTTCTCCGCAATCAAGGACTCGACTTGGCGGTGCGATATTGATAGCTCCGACTGAAGCTGCGTGGATGTTTGTAGTGCCAATTTAAGGTCGTTTGTGTGCGTATTTGAAGGGGAGGAGGGGGGGCTGGTGGTGGTGGTGGTGGTGGTGGTGGTGGCGGCGGCGGAGATTACCTTCGGAGATTTGGGAGGGGATTTGCTCCGTGACTTTTTGGGACTTCGATGGCTACCATCCCTCCTCTCCTTGCCATCATCCGTGAAGCGGACTACCGTCGGGGTCGCGGGTTTCTTCTCTTTTGGTTTCGTTTTAGCTTTCGTTGGGGTCAAGTCGCAGTCGTCGCTATCATCTTCTGCAAACAGCATGTTCGTGGGGAGAGTGTTTTTGCCTGTGTTTTTTGACAGAAGAGATCCTCTTTTAGTCTTCTTGACATTTGAAAAGGGAGTCGGTGCAGCAGTTACCGCGCTGATGGATATGCTCGCGTCATTGTTATTCGGGGAGGAGGGAAGGATGGGCTCAATATTTTCGCCACCTGTTTTTTTACGTTTGGTTTGGTTTTTGGGTTACAAAAAGAGGTTGTTGGGTGAGTTTCTTTTTTTCTGTGTTCCTGCATTTGACAATTCCATTCCACTCACCTATTTTATGGAAAATGTCACTAGTATTCTTCGTGTCGTTGTCGTGAGTTATCTCAGCGATAAAGCCATCATCGTCAGACGAATCGCCATTGTCAGATGAGTCTAAATCGTCAATGTTAGTTTCATTTGCATGAGTCGTCAATGAAGAGTTATTGTCGATTTGAGAATTGGGCCTTGCGTTGAGAATGTTTCGATGAGTGTTGGTGCCAGCAGTAGCAGTTGCGAGGTTGGAGTCCTGAGAGTTGTTCAGTGAAGCATTTAGTGTGTCATTCAATGTGTCATTCAATGTGTCGTCGAGCGTGTCGTCCATCGAATAAGGACTTCGATAGGAGGTTGCAGTCGGCGATACTGGAGAGGACATATCTCAGAGGTCAGCTTGCGATGTTGTGCTTTTTCTTTGGAATGAAATGTATTCCAGGGGGGTTAGCGGGAAGGGTATTTTTAAGCTCGGAGTACTTCGATTGTATTTCAGATGTTACCCCAGAGTTTCTGTGCGGGGACAGGGGCTATTAAAACTCTAGAAAGAGTTTTGGATCACCTTGTGCTGGGAACAGGAGATGAGTGAAACAAAAAAACAGGAACAAGAAGAAAATAGGATGAAAGAGCAGCTCTTCAGATTAGACCGGTCGGGTGTGACCATATCGCACAAACTTCTCGTGCCCGGGATAACCATTATCTTTCTTCCTCCTGTGCTGAACTCTGTAAAGAAGCTCTTAACAAAAACTTGGGGAAGGTTTCCTGCAACCAGTGATGAGGACTTCACAACTTGGGGGAGTTATTTGGTGAAGTGGATTGCGACTTACCGGTCTACATGTCGCAAAATTCCAGTAATTTCTAGAGTGGCTCCGAATTATCTGCGTGATGCACTGCCGGAGGCTGCTCCTGAAGTTGCTGAGCCTTGGGAAGATGTTGTGGGGGATCTCGATAAGCTGATTGTGCCTGGCTTGACAAATTGGGAGGCAAGCAACAAGTTTTTTGCGTATTTCAAGCCCCACGCTAGCTATCCGGCTGTTCTTGGCGAGTTGGTCTGTGCTGGGCTGAATGTCATGTGAGTTTTGTTTAATGTGATTTGGAAACATGATGCTAAAATAAATTTTCCGATACAATAAACTAACGCATGGTCGTTCGTTTTTCATCTCTCTCCATTCTGCCATCCAACGCACCCCCCCTCGCGCCGCAGGGGTTTTGACTGGATTGCGAGCCCTGCCTGCACAGAGTTGGAGGTCGTGACCATGGATTGGCTTGGAAAATTTCTGAACCTGCCCTCACAATTCCTCCACTCCTCAGAGGGTCCAGGGGGTGGAGTGATACAAGGTAGCGCGGGTGAGTCTGCGACGGTAGTGATCTTAGCAGCGATTATCAAGGCAATAAAGAAGTCTCCTCTCCTCCGCAGGCACGAGATGTGTGTAGTTTGCTCAGATCAGACACATGCAATTGTCCAAAAGGCTACGATGATTTTAGGTTGCCAGTTTCGGAGCGTCAAGACTACAATTGCAGAGGAGTATGCGCTGAACGTTGGTGATCTTGAACGAGAGTTGGATCATGCCAGTGAGGATGGATTGACGACGGTGGCTGTTGTTGCAACCACTGGGACAACGAGCTCTTGTGCGTTTGATCCGATAGATGAGATTGGAAGACTTTGCAAGCTTCGAGAAATAGGTTGGCTACACATTGACGCGGCTTACGGTGGAGCGTATGCCTGCTTGGAGGAGTACCGCGAAAAATTCAAAGGTCTTGAGCTCGCGGACAGTTTTTGCGTGAATTGCCACAAGAAATTACTTTGCCCGTTCGATTTGGCAGCTCTCTACGTCGCTGACAGGAACCCGATTCTCGACGCCCTGAGCCTACAACCTGAGTATCTTCGGAACAGCGCAAGCGACAGCGGCGCAGTTGTCGATTTCGAACACTGGCAAATGCCGCTGGGAAGGCGCTTTCGCAGCTTGAAGTTGTGGTTCGTCATGCGTCGCTTCGGAACTCAGGGACTGAAGTTCCACGTGCAGAATGGCGTCAAACTCGCAGAACATTTCGCCGAACTTGTCAGGAGAGACGATGATCTTGAGTTGGTTGTCGAGCCAAGCTTATCCTTAGTCTGCTTCCGGTGGGCAAACAGAGGGGAGGAAGATCAACAGAGTCTGCTGGATGCCATCAAAGCAACTGGAGACTGCTTCTTGATACACACCAAGCTCGAGGGGCGGATCGCAATTAGATTGGCGGCTGGGGGAATTGAACAGCAGGAGAGCGATATTGAAGGAGCTTATCGAGTTATTAAGAAATGTATTGCATCATTGAGTTGACTTTCGACCTCGCTCGGGAAAATATCAATGATGAGAGTTTCGGCGCGGCTGAGCTCTCCCGCATGTGGAAACAGTTGAAACAAACGCAAATTGCAATCTGTTAGGGTTAGGCTTTCGTTTCCATACAACACCATCCCCCAACACCCCCACCAGCATAATATAATAACGATTGCTTTTAATGAAGCGCATTTGGCTATTTGAAATGTTTGGGAAGATGGCCGTTCCTTCTTTCGACACCAATTTTCGTCATGGCTTCTCAAAGGCGCTCCCCTCCTCGTAAATGACTGACTCTCTGTCGCCCAAACCGTGTGCTCCGCATCCGCATTCTAGATAGCGACACCACAATATAAAAAAAGCCCTCAAAGAAAAAACTACCGGGTAAATCTTTTGCTTTTTCAGAACCAGAACGCCACCCTTACAGTTAAATTCACAGCAACTGTAAGAGCTGGCGCTCAATAATTATTATTCACAACAAAGTAGAAGCTCACTCATCAACGATTGCTTTTGAAAGGGCTTCACTATGATGGAGTCGAGCCCAGCCTGGGTAAAGTTCAGCTTACTTCTCTCACTGGCACTTCCCGTTACGCCAACAAGTCGGCGTTTATAGCCCAGTGCGCGTATTTTCGCAGCTGCTTGTTTCCCATTCATTGTTGGCATTTCGTGATCCATGAAACATACTGAGAGTGAAGAGAGTGTTAGCGAGAGTTGGTGGTGAAAAGAAGGGTCGCGAAGTGTTCACACCCCAGAATCATCGCTCGCTTCGCCCGGCTCGCACTTACAATCTATATTTGGGTTCTTTGAAATCACCTCCACAGCTTGAGCTCCGTCATATGCACATGTTATTGATCGGGGAAGAACGCCCAGCTGCTCCAATGCTCTCTTCATCATCTTGACATTTATCTGTTGATCATCTACAACCAAAACTTGGAGGGTGGAAATAGCAGGGGGAGACTTCGCTGCTTCTGCCATCATTTTCTCCTTGATTCTCTTGCTAAATTTCCTTACTTCAACCGGCATCAGAGTTCTTGGTTCAGCCGCAACCTGTCCACCCTCCTGCATGTGACGCTCCTGTAAATGGCGCTCCTGCATATGGACCTCCACTTTCTCGACAGCTACGCAAACCCAAAATGTGGCACCGTGGCCTTTGACGCTTTCCACACCGACGTCTCCCCCGTGTAAGTTCGCGATCTTCTTACATATCGCAAGCCCCAGGCCACTACCTCCGCCAGCTTGCATATTTCCGGCCCTCAGCTGTGAGAAAGTCTTAAACAGATGGTTTTGGTCCTCCTTGGTAATTCCGGGACCGTTGTCAATGACTTTGACGACAAGCAAATTAGGTTTCCTAATTACAGCATTTTTTTCTAGTTGCCACGTAATCTGAACCGTCCCTCCACTAGGGGTGAATTTCACGGCGTTTGACATAAAGTTGTCCAATATCTGTTTCAGGCGGTGCATGTCTCCAACACATTTGCTCTCGCCATTATTTCCTGCGAATGGCCCCCCTCTTCTCCTTAAGCCACTCTCCTCGCTCCCGGCGCTCGAGTTGAATAGTATTTTCAGCCCTTTCTTTTTGGCAGTTAATTCGGATGATTTCATGACTGACTCGATCATTTCGTTCACATCAAAAGCTCCAAATTCGAGGGGCAATTTGTTTTGCTCAGCTCTGTCTAACGTCAAAACATCAGAAACGAGCCTTGCTGCTGTGGACGCTGCACTGTGTATCTCTTGCATGGTCACAGGGGTTACAGATAAGCAATTTTGGGAAGAGTAGAACTCGGTGCTTGCCAAAATTACATTCAGCGAGTTTCGAATTTCATGTGAAAGGTACTCCATGAATGCAGTCTGGGAGACACTTTCACTCTCTGCCTTTTCCTTCAATTGTTTTTCATCTGTTATTGTCTCCTCCGCATGATAGTTGTAGGCCGATTGATTAAATCCCATCCACATAAACGAGCAGGGAATGACCACCTCCGCAATTGACCGACTCAGCCCGAGGGTGGCTCTGCTAAACGTGAATTTGTCTGAAGAAGCATTCAGCAGAGTAAAAAATGCCTCCTCCCCATAATAGTTCTTCACCGTGTGATAGAAGACGAGGAAGAAACTTGCCAAAGCTTTCCTGAACCTTCTCAAATTGTCGTCTTGGTCTTTTGGAGGAAACATCGCAGCCGCCACAACAGTGCGAAGAATCAAGAGGGAGCTTAAGTGAAGTTGCCCCCAAGTTACATAATCTAGGAAATAAATGCACAACATCATCGGCGGAGCTATCAAGTCGATAGATCTACTCAGTGGTAGTGTTCCCAGAATACAGTTTAGACCGCCGATTAAAAAGAGCAAAGAGGGAGGAAGAGCCGCATAACACACACTTTTTGGGGCTCCGTCATAATTAAGTATTAGGGCGACCCCTAACCAAAAAGAAAAGTAAAACAGAGAGGCCCCAATAACTGTTGATTGTTCTTGTCCGAACTTCATGTACAAGTAATTATGTTGGAGTGTTTGAGATCAATTTATAGTTGTAGGAAAAACCGACGTGGCAAGTGTCACGTGTCACGTGTCACTCCGGAGTCACACCCAGATGTCGGATATTCCACCTCCCTTTTTCACCTGCAATTTTTCAAAACCTTTTGCTCTTTCCAAAACAAAAAAAGTATCTTCGACGAACCCCTGTCCTCATCCTTGCCGTATTGTGGTCTCACAAAAACTTGCAGTAAAATACACTCCATTGCTAACTTGAAAAAAGATGGTAAAGAGTGATCCGGGAAAGCTGCTGACAGCTCTTTCGCTCATGGTCGGCATGCAATCTATACGAAAAAAGAAGAAAAAATAGTTTCTTGGGGGAATTGTGGAAGCTAGAGTGACGAAGGTCGGTCGGTCGTCGGACTTTTGACATTCAAATTAAATAAAAAAACTTAAGTTTTAGCTTTACTTTTTTCTTCTAGATCGTAAATAACCATTCTAGTGTCTCCAGTTGCAATTCTAGTGCCACAGAAACTCCAAGCAAGTCCTCTGACACGCTCATAGTGATCTGCCAGGTCACAAACAAATTTATTTTCTGAATTTGAGTCAATGAGCCTCGTGTTGCCGGAGTGATGGCCGAGACAGATTAGATTGGTGCTGTGTGAAATTGCCACGGCAGAATGTCCATCCTTCTGAAAGTTAGGAAGTGGTTGCTTCGCGGATGTTATCGCTCCAGCACTGTTGATTGTGACTATCTGGAGATTTCCAGCAACTGTTATTCCAACGAGTGACGAGTCCATTCTTCGGTAAAAAAATTTGGTAAATTCGCAAATATCTGCTCCCCCGTCGCCCCCGCCTCCCCCGCCCCCACTGCTGAAAAGTCCTCCACTCAGCCTCTTTTTCACTGCTTCCTTCCTCCCTACTCCTAAGGAGGACTTTAATTTACGCCCGTTTGTGAAGAACGTCCTTCCTCTGTTCAGCGCCTCGCAGTCAAAGTCAAATTTCAAGATTGTCCCATCTCTCAGCGAAAAATATATCACCCTTCCGCAGTCTCCAAACGCGAAGGTACGAGACGTGCCTACGCTGTTTGCTATGCTTCTAGAATTCTTAGCACTGTTAATGCCAGTCTTGCTTTTTCCCGTCCTGCTAAGACTGAGACGTTTTTTCCCGGGACTTCCGCATCGCTCAACTATTTCACCCTTTAGGCAGTCGACGCATTCAATTACGCTAGCTCCTCCTCCTAATTTTCCTCGGCCACCGCCACCGCCACCACCACCGCCACCGCCACTGCCACTGGCATCCTTACTCAATAAAACAAAGTAAATTTCGTCGTGACAACCTTCTAGAATATCAGAAGTGGAAGGCGGGAACCTCGCTTCCAGAGGAAATCTAGAAGCAGGAGATTCAATGGTATTAAGGAGCAAGACGGCGTCGACAATAATCTTGTTTGACACAGTGTGCTTGTCCACTCTGTAAACATTTATTTTCTGGTCCATGGTTGAAACGCAGACAAGGAAGTTGTTGCGAGAGGAGAAGCTCAGACTCGCGACACCGTTTGCTTCCGAGGATTTTGGTGCTTGCACAATACTATCCTCGCCATGGTCATGGATGCTTACAATACAAGCTCCCCCATTGGGTCCCCCATCCTCAAACCCAACTGCGAAAAAATCTCGGCTTCGACTGCCAAACTCAATACAAGTAACAGTAGCTGTTGGTGCGTTTATACGTCCCCTTAATTTCATATTCACTCCTCGGTGTGTTCCTTTCTCTTGCGGAGCAGATTCGCTGTCATCAAACCGTCGCATTTCCTCGTCCTCGGCCCTCTGAGCTCTCACCAGACTTGCCTTTGCCTGTTGCTTCAAGAGAACTTCCCCAACATTTGCGACAATGGTATTCCACTTTGCCCCTAGCAGTGCTTTCCTTCGTTCGATATACGCGTCGTTGCCCCTCCTATCCGAGTAACCCCCTAAATGGCGCCGCCTTAACATGTAAGCATCAATCTTGTCCGGAGGAAGCAAGCCGCCAGTGCACTCGTAGTCATTTATGAGAGGAGCAAGACGCTGGAGAGATGCGTGGAAAGATTCGTCTACTGTTTCAAGAGTTGTATTTGGGTTTGTTCCGCCCAAGCTCATCTTGACCAAAGACAGAAATAAGTGGCGCAGGAGGAGGCTTCAAAGATGCAGGTACGAGGGTCAGGGGTTAAAAGTGGAGTTTCATTCTGACAAAAAATGGGGAGTGCCGAGAAAATGCTTCTGCTTTGTTTTGACTCTGATAAAAATCCTCTACGCAGAATCCTTCATTATTCGGCCCATTCAAAGTGAAGTTTAAAATCGAATGGACAAAATTGACCTTCTCCGCTGCAACTGGGAAAACAAAGAATAATTCAAAGTAAATTCATTTATTGAACCGAAGAGCAAAGTACATTCCTCGAAACCCGTATCAGCATACTCTTCACAGTTTTTTTGTCACCCACCTTGAGCAGATAAATACGAACCCCCCTCTACTTCTGTCATTGCTATGGCAAAGATCTGGAAATCTCGTGTTGATCGTGAACTCAATGCCCTTGGTGTATCGACCTCCGCCCCAATAGGAGCGTTAGGGTCCAAGATTTCGACGGCCGAGGGAGTCTTGCCCCCGTTCCTGACAGTTTATTCTACTGACTTTGACTTTGGCAAGGGCATTGCCAAGATTGTCTTTGAGGTTGAGCTGTCCTCCTCAGAGTCGACGAAAGTAATTCTAGACGATGGTGATGATGCTAAGAAGCCTGCAGAAAATGTGGGTGGTGATAGAGTTCTTTTGAATGTTGACATTTCAATGACCAACTCTGATGACAGCGGGTCTAGAGACTCAACTGAACCTTACACATTCTTCCCCTTTCAACCTCCTGTGATGACTCTACAGCCATTTGCCCCGTCTTCCTTCCCACCCTCCTCTAACATCGCTCCTAATGTGACAATCCCTTTATTGCTCGACTGGACACCGAGTCTGCATGTCAGCGATGCGGCTCTTGATGTGGGTGTCCGGTTACGGGAGTGTCGACGTAGTGGGGAGAGAATTGAGGGCATTGAGGGCGTGCTTGACGTCGAAAATGAGAACTACAGAATAAACGAGTCTTCAGGAAGGAGCAGCACCCTCGGGCTACTGAGTGGCCTCTCCAAGAATGAGAACAAGGGGAAACAAGGCAAATTAGAGCGGTACACTTTGGAGACTGTTTTTACTGTTGGCAGCGAGGTAGACCTTGTCATCTTTGATGAGGTTTACAAATGTCGAACCAGCTGTCAGTGCGTTCGGACCCCTGATTTCATCCAACTCCGCCATTCCTCTGTGAATGGCAAAAACCGCAGCACTCCGGCTGGAATCGACGAGGAAGAGTCGGACCCCTCTGTTGGCTTGGAGTCCTGCGGCGGTGCTCCCGCGCTGACATCCGGTTCGGTGAAGTCTGTCGCCAAGACGGGCGCAAGCGGCGTGGGTTCCTTCTTCTCCAACCTGTCCACAAGAATTACCTCGGCTGCGCAAAAGACTCAAATCCTACATGAGAATTTTCTCGCTATCACTGGCAAGCAGATTGTCGAGATTCGGTGCGGGAAGTTCAGGATGGAGCGTGGCGAGGTGGTCAAAGCAGAGAGTATTGATGGTATCGGGAAGCTGAAATTTCGCCGAGGGGAGAGTGTTTCCTTCTACTTCAAAGCCAACGCTGACGATCCTTTGATATACCTTTCGCAGGATTCATCCCTGATTGTACAGACAGTGCAAAATGAGATGAATCGCAAGGGATTGAAGGGAAAGCACACGACGCCTCATCAAACTCGGCTGATCGCTGATGCCGTTGATTTGGTAACACTAATTCAGATTAAGGAGCGTCACCTCGAGACGGATGGGGCGAAGCTTGGGCGAGGTGCGTGCGTTGACATTGTGAGGGAGGTCATGGACCTTTACAGGCAAGCCGCGGAGAAGTTCTCGCTCGCTGGTGACTCTCGCTACCAAGACGTGATGGAGCATATGAGCAAGTTTCTCCGCCAGGATCGGGTCGCCAAGATTCTGGAGGAGGGGGATGAGGTGCGGAAAATGGCCGTTGCCGGTAACAAGGGCGATTTCTTTGAAGACGGGGAGGAAGATGACGATGAATGTGACGGCGACGGTGACAATGATGAAGACACAGTTGAAACTCCGTTGTCGCCGTCGCCACAGGCCATGCCTTCGCCACAATTATCTCCCTCCACACCAGTGACACCCATCACACCAACAATACTAGCAACACCAACAACGACGACAAAGACGAAAGAAACAGCTCCTACGCCCCTTGGAAAAATAATTCCCGCCCTCGACCGCTCCTTTGAAATTGAAGACCCCATCTCAACTGCCGACGAGAGGCGGAGATCTAGCATCACAAGCATGCTCCAGATCGTTGAGGACATAAAAGAGGAGATCAAGACGGACCAGAACAACCTGAGCATTATCGAGAACGAAGGCAGCGAAATCTTCGTCGGTGATATTGATGGAAGTGTTGATGGGGGCGATGGCCGAAATGACATGGGAGGGGGGAGGGGAGGGGGAGTCGATGTTATGGACGAACTTGACGCAATGCTCGCTCAGGCAACCAACGAGCTCTCTGAGATAACCGACGAATAAATAATTAGCAAAAAGTGATTAGTAGCAATTTTCGACCGAATTTACCATACTCCTTCGTTATGCTTAGTGCTTAGTTAATCTTTTTTTCCGTTTTCAATCACTAACATACTGCCGGATGGCTAGCAGATTCTTTTTGAGATCACTCGCTATTTTCCTTTCGATAAGAGCTACGGGTAAGTAAGGTCTTGGTGACAGCTCGACAGCATAAGTCAATCTCATCGCGTCCATTCCTGGTGGAGCACAGTCAGGCAAAGGCTGAAGTCTCCAAACGCCTACGAATTGACCAGGATGGAGTGGAGTACGTGTTAGGGGTAAATTTTGCGCACTTGTTCTAAACGATGCGCTGGTCCTGCTTACCTTGATAGATCCGAAACTCTCCCCCGTCATCCTTTATGGACTGCATTGTAATGTCCCTTGACGGCAGACCTCCGATACAAAAGGGTCTTGGGAAGACGTGCCTGGTGAGCGGGAGCTCCTCGGGACTCACTTTGATGGTATACTCCGGCTCGTGCATGAAATCGGGGAGGCCTTGTGGCCACTCCCGAACGTCCAGCGTCGTGCGGGCTGAAAAATCAATCCCAAACACCTTAGCACCGCCAATCTGACTCAACCTCGCGCCCTTCTTCGTCAGCTGAATTTCAGGAGAATGCTGTTTCAAATGTTGGATATCATCTTCGGCACCATCGTTAATCGAAGAAATCCCATCATACCTAGCAACGACCTCATTCTTGACGAGGTTGGGAATAACATCCTGCAATTTGTCATAGTCAGTGAGAAGTTTCCATACCGTATCAACCGATGAATAGATGTCGATGCCAGCAAATATCCGGCGCGAGTTTGACGGTGCCGTTTCAACTCTGACCACTGCCTCGCCGGGAACGAGGCATTGTTGACTATCAAGGGAGGGAGGGGTGGGAGGCTCGAGGTCTTCTGTGAAGGATGGGAAAGTCATTCCATTGAAATCGGGGAAGAGGGTTGTCGAATATGGCTTGGTTGGGGTGGATGGATTGAGGGAGGCAGTCGGAAGAGTAGCCACACCGCTCTCCTCCTCGTTCGAAAACGGGTAGCTACGAGGAATTTTCACCTTGTGGTAACGGTCATTTCCGAATGGCCATTTTGGCCGCTTAATGACCTTTTTCATCCCACTTTTTATTTTATTTTTGATCCGGGACCTCCGGGAAGGTTTAGCGGAATTTTTCGTTGAATTGGGTACATTAGCGATGATCGTCGTGGGAATGGCATTCGCGATTGAATCACCGTCGATGTTGGATTTGTTGTTTTCAATTGTGGAAAGTTGGGTTGCCCTTGTTCCACTCCTTGGAATGGCTTGTGGCCCAGTGAAGCAGATTATACCCACGGGCAGCAGCACCGACAGTAAGAGGAAGAAAGGCGCCTGCATTATACTGTATCGGTATTAGAGGAGAGGCTGGGTTCAATTGGGCGGCGAAGAGAAAGATGGTGAAATGCAACCGCGCAAAACCAAATCTCCTTTCCTTCGTGATCAACGTGGATTTCTCTCAGGGATTCTTATGGTATATTTGAATGGTGTGCCGCAGCGGCAAGGAATTTAATTCGTTCTTGGTCCTTCTCTGGAGGAGAATTGAAAAAGCAGAATCACCATTTCTTTGAAAATCCATTTTCCCACTCTCCCTCTTTCTTTTCTTTTTTACACCTACTGTATTCGCTCTTGTGACTTTGGGAAACATGGCGAGTCTTGTCAATGTTCCCAAAAACGAAGTTTCGTCGGCTTGGTCCTCAGTGAAATGGCCTCTTGTCCTTGCAGGAAAGGCGTCCGCTTCGAGGATGTATATGCGATCAGGACTTATCCGAAAGGATCTGTTGCCGAAGTACGACCGGTGTGGGGGTATTCCGGAGACGACAGTTTGCCACGACTACGCACAACTTGTTGAGTTCTGCAATGAGAAAAAAAGAGAATTGGGAGGGGACTGTGAGAAAGAATCTAGTGGTCGTTACGTTGTAAAGTATAGCGATAGCAGCAACGCCTACGGGTTGATACTTTTGACACTCAGCCCTGATTCTGCATATGAATCGTGTCTGTCAAGAATTAAAAGGAACTTTGAGCTGGACGGCTCCTCCCGGGTTGTCCAGCGATACATTCCCCCTTATCTGGTTACGCCGAAGCGATCAAAATTTCACCTGCGACTTTTGGTGATGTGCGTGGGAAAGATGGACTGCTTTGCTTTTGACGAAGTTCGGGTGCTCATTAGCCCTGAAAAGTACCGCGAGGAGGTCAGCGTAGGCGGCGTTTGCTGTGCCGTGGAGGAGACTCGAGGTGCGCATGATGACAGTATTAGTGACAATAATGGTGACGATGTCAATGACGATCTCATCAATGACGATCTCGTCATGAACACTCTTCATGCACATATTACGAACCAATCATTCAATGTCTCCCACCCCGATTATAATGAGAGCGTCCACAATATACCCCTCCACTTGTGCGAAGAATTAAATAACGGCGATAATTGGGAAGATGGGGGGAAAGGAATCTGGAGTCAGATGATGAACATCTGTCGGAGCACTTTTCGAGAGCTCGGGAAGGACGGAAAGAAGTTTCTTGCCCTTCCGAACACTTATGAGGTCTTTGGATTGGACTTCCTCTTAGACAGCGAGAGGAATGTCTACCTGCTCGAGGCGAATCCGGAGCCGAGCTTGGGCATGTTCCACAAGACCCGAGAGGAAATTATAGGCGCCGGGGATCCCCTCGGTTTGACTGAACCAGATTGGGACGGTCAAGGGTGGGTTAAATTTTACAGCATGGGGGCGGAGAAGGCGATGGAAAGAATGAAAAAGATGGTTGCGACCTTAAGGCAAGAAAAGGAGGTGAGGACCGAGTTGAGGCCACCGTGGCCAACTTGCTCGCTCTTTGATTTTCCTTCCGTTTGCTAACCAACGATGTCATGTCATGCAGGCGGCGAAATTGATGAAAACGGCTGCGGGGGGGGAAGAAGTAGATTAGATTTAACTTTTAACCGATACAGTGAACAGAAAAAACAAAAAACCGCCCTGTAGTATTCTGTATAATAAGTTATTAGTAACACCGCCGCTTCAGTTCACTGTCATGGTGAATGGGGCGACAGGAAGTTGTCCCTCGTCACTATCAACGTAGTCAACATTCGCCAATTTCGTGTACACGGTAGGGACGGGCCAGTCACCCCACAAGTAGCGCACTTCTACTGTCTTCGCCAAATCGACTTTCGTATCGTCGCCAAGGGTCAGCTTCAGAATATTGTTGTCATTGTCCTCCAAGCTAATGCCCACAATCATCTCCCACTCACTGTAGTCTTCGCTTTTGCCGTCGTCGTCGTTACTATTGCGAACTTCGAACCCTGTCAGATACGCCCCGCACTGCTCTATAGGGACGGGCTGCGGGGGTAAGTTTGGTCCGGGGTCAAAACTCTGGGTCTGTCCTTCCGGGCAAATTTGGCGCACATCGCCATCTAAGCGCAGCATTAACCCACTGTCATCGCGATCATCAAATTTAATGATAATTTCGCTTCCTGTGGAGGAGGCGATGGTGCCAGAAAGTGGGACGGGACCGGAGCTTACCACGGAGTGACCATAGACATTCTCTAGGGCTGTCATGGCAATGCGGAGGCCGACCGGACGCTTATCGAGTGGGTGGATGCTTTAATTGTGAATAATGTAATGTGATAATGATGTTTTAGTGAGAGTTAGTTTAAGCTTGCGCGGTTGGCGCAACATTGTCATAGAGTTAGCTTCTTTCGCCTTAACACAAACCCGACTCCTAACTTACCTTCCGTATTTCGATGTCATATCGCCGTGATCAATAATGGAAACTTTGTGAGTATTTTCTCCCGCATGTGCGCCCACCTGCGCTACTTGCGCTTGTGCCTGCCTAAGCAATGGCAAAGCCTCGTCCGTCTGGTTGTTAACATTTACGCTGTAAAGATTCTCAACGTAAGGAGGCAGCTCCACGAAAAGGAATGGCAGCGACGGGTTTTGAAACTTCACCCTCCAGTCAGAAATCATCGCCGAGAATTGACAAGAGTAGTAGGACGCGCAGTCGGCTGGAGACATGCAGCAGTTGTTACCCTGCTTGTAAGCCCAAAAATCCTGTGTTGTGGTTGCACCATACATAAACAGAAAGTGGTGGGGTTTGGGTTGGGTTAGATGTCAAAATCGAGAAAAAGGCGACAAATCCGGCTCAATTTGTACTCACATTGCAAGCAACGTTGCTTTCTCCCTGATACCATATCACCCCTTTGATGCTCATCTTGGTCCAAGGGGACACCATGCCGTTCCACAATGTAGAATTCACATTAGTAACATCATCGTTGACTTCTTCCTCCCTCCAATCGCCCTCAAACAACATATTTGAAAATCCTTCGAATAATTCGCTGTCCTCTTCGGCTGGTGGGTATGCCTTCGACCCACAAGTACTTATGAACCTCGTATTCCTAGTCTGGTCACACTTCTCAAGCGCCTCTTTCGATGACCACAACTCCACAGCCGTCCCCCCGACCTGGATTTCCACCAGCCCAATAGGAACACCAAGTTTTTCGTGCAGCCTCAAGCCGAAGGTGTAGCAAACCGCTGAGAATCCCCCGATGTTGCCGCTGGTGGCGTTGCCGATGTACCAGCCATCAGCTATCACATCGTAAACCTCTACATCGCTGGGATTTGTTGCTTGCATTATGAAACGTAGATCCGGGAAGTCTGAACTCGCCTCAATGTAAGATGTACTCGATGATATGGTTTTGTCCCAAGAAGTCAGGTTTTCCTGGAGCTGCCCAACAGATATTCCCATGTTCGATTGACCGCTACAAACCCAAACCTCGCCGACAACGACGTCAACAAGCGTGACTTTGTACTCTTCTGAGGATTCAGCATCCATGGAAGAGAAGGTGATGGTTCCATCTTCACCAAGTGGTCCATAGTCCGGAGTATTGATGATAAGGTTCCATCTACCATCTCCGTCAACAGTAACATTTTCTACCGAGTCAGCGTAGGTAACGGTGATGACTGAGGAGGGGGTACCACGGCCCCAGAGGACAGGTGAGGGTGCTTGGAGTACAAGAGAGGATGTTAGAGAGGGAGAAAGGGTAAAGGGTGGAGAGGCAGATGAAACGGATGGGGCTGAAAGCAAAGCGAGCAAGGTTAATGCACTGCAAAAGAGGGGGGGGGCCTCCCCCAAGAAGTTCATAGAGAGAAAAAAAACTAAGTAGTTTCGTCCAAAGTGATGTTAGAGAATTGGGTTCGTCGGTTGTTGTGGGGGTTTTTTGCTACGTGTGGTGATGTGGTGAGTGCTGAGGATATTCGATCGATTTCTTTAGGGCATTCTTTTTAGGTTTAAGTAAGAGACAAGAGTTTCAGATGGGGAGAGATCCAAAGCCGGGAAGCCGGGGCCAGAACGAGGGAGAGGGATTTAACAATATTGATTGTTAGCCGCCCAGTTTTTACCTCTACAAGTCTAAAAAATGGCATCCTTGTTCACTCTG
>Ga0115555_1000725_pt1 | contig 22571 bp, 21 predicted proteins | sample COGITO_mtgs_1104_2_FD_87285 | JGI IMG/M metagenome (GOLD analysis project Ga0115555, IMG submission 87285) | Pelagic marine microbial communities from North Sea - COGITO_mtgs_110407 | ecosystem: Environmental > Aquatic > Marine > Epipelagic | place: Germany:Helgoland, sampling site Kabeltonne... | reverse complement strand
CTAAGTTCCGTAATGTTAGAGAAACGACGACAATGGTGGCGCACAGAACAGGCAAAATCACACGAAAAGGGATTGAAAGACTCACCTCCCTCCTGATTTCCCTTAAGTGCATGGGCCCAACTCGCCGACTCACCCCCCTTTTGTATAGCCTTCTCAATCAGACCATTTTTCTTGCCGTTGGAGAAGTTTTGCCAGCGGGGATGTATCATTTCCACTTTCTCGAGTGCGCTCCATTGACCTGTTGTAAACGTGTGAGAAAGATGGAGCAAACGTTCGTAAAACGACGTGCGACGTTAGCGTGGTGCGTGTAGTGAATGATTGCGTGGCAGGGGGGAGGCTATGACCCCGTACAAAATCACACGAAAAGGGATTAAAAGACTTACCTCCAATCTTGCCTGTTGTCGAAGAACAAAAAGGGGAGCAAACGTTCGTAAAACGACGTGCGACGTTAGCGTGGTGCGTGTAGTGAATGATTGCGTGGCAGGGGGGAGGCTGTGACCCCGTGGTCAGCGAGCTCGTTGTTCCCCCTGCCCCGCCGATGCGCCGCCGCAAGGAGAGGATGCTGACTCACCTCCAGGAATGTTGCCTTTGATAGACCGGCACACGCTGTACAAAAGGCGCTCATCCTGTACTGGCCGCTTCTTTGAGGTCCCTCTGGGAATTTGTATTCCTGACACTGAAAATTTGCTGGTCGGTGGTCGATGTGTATCTGGTGATATGGTGTCGCATGCTGCCATGCGCAATATGATGGCTTGTACAGTGACAGGACAGGGGTGCGGAGTCGCTGCTGCCGTCAGTGTTCTGAACAATGAACATTCGAGCCTTGTGAACATCAATGACGTTCAGAAAGAGTTGAAACGGCAAGGTGTGAACATTAATGGTTAAAGATAATAGTGAATTCTTTTGCGGATGTGGCTGATGAATGAAAAAAGAGTTTCATTTCAACAAAATTGTTTCATTTCAACAAAATTGTTTCATTTGCTTGTGATGATTAATTACCTTTAACCTTTTTTTGTTTTCTCCTCGCGATGAGCTCGTCGTTTGGATCGTGAAGGTCTCGAGTGGTTCGACATCGTTTGGCTCTCATGAATCGTCAGTAGAATTTCTTCCTCCCTTCTAACAACCCCTTCCTCTCCCCTTCCTTGGTAGTTGCCCCACCCACCTCAATGATACCCATTAAAATTCCCGCCCTCCACCCCCACGACAAGAGACACCGCCAAGCCCTTCAAGCCAGGTGTTTAATCCCACCATCTGGTGCAACAGGATTGGAACTCATGCGGTCACCAAGATCAGTCACATAAGTCGAGTCGTACTCCTCCTCTGGCTGTGAGAATGGGATAGAACAAAACAATTGTTGGAATATGTTGTTAGATTCAATTCAATTCAATTACAGTCTCTACAGGTAGGTCCCAAGTTGAGAGTAAAGACTTACCTCGTAACCTTCCACCGCGTTCGGGTCGATCTTCGGCCTCATAAAGATTGCAGCGCTGCAACCAACAAAAGTGAAGAAATAAACAATCCAGGCTCCCCAAACAGATTTCTTCATCTGCGAGTAGTTATCGGCATTGATTCCGCCTACATAGAATGGCTCAGTCCCGAATAGTAACGCGACAAAGCTCTGCGTCGCGAGACCGTGATGGTGCATGTGAAAATGTTAGAGTTTTTGGAAAGCAGCATCGCTGTCAGCTCTCTGGCAATAGCAGCACGTTGAGCGCGGGACGCAATCGCATAATTGTATTCGACATCGATTACAAAGAAAAATGCTTCCCACTGCCCCCCTATATTCCCAAGATAACCACAAAAGGCTCGCATCGGCAATGGCAAAGCTGCAATGCCCTTCCCCGTTCCCCCCTTCTCGTACCAGGAATATCAAGGCAGTGATAGAGAACTTCTGGCATAGGTCAACTTTCGCCATTTTATCAGGCCAGGAATGGATTCTTAACCGATTCGTCCCAAAATGCTTAACTGGTAATTCTTGCTCCTCGTCCCCTCCCCTTTTTAAAATTGTGTCAATACGACCAATAATTAATGTTTTCCTCGACTAAAAAGCCACTTTTCCTCATTATTCAGTGATTTGATAAACCCCGATGTCCAAGAAATCGAAAACCCCCCTTCCGCCAATGAGAAATCTATCCTTCTCAGATTTCCTCTCATTTTCGACTTTCGAGTGCAGTTCCATGTTAAAGGACCAAGTTTGCGATTCAAACTGCCTATCTCGGCCGTATTTTAGGACGACTGACGACATCGACGGGACAAAATCCAGAACGCGCAGGATGCATGGATTTCACTCTGCCTCGACCTACTGCTCATCTCTCCGCACTCTATATGACCCTACAAACACTACAAACACTACTCAGCAAGCGGGTCAACTTCGGGCTCGCAGTAGCTCTGATGGTGCAGCTGTGATTTCATCAATAGTAAGACACAAATTATCGAAAGCGAAGAGTGAGGGTGTCAAGGGCACAGAGGACAGAAAATTGGGATCTCTGGAAGAGGTTGTTGCTGCTCCTGATGGATCGATTGAGATTGGGAGAAAAAAAAAAGTGAGCAAGAAAAAAAACCTCTTCGCTTCACACAATAAGAATAGCAAGAACAACAAGAACAAGTCTCCCTCCTTTCCTCCCCCACCACCCCCACCACCCACACCGCCGCCCCATATCGCATCTTCCGACGTCTCCCTGGCCTCCATCTCCCTGGCCTCCATCTCCCTGGCCTCCGCACAAACTCCCCTCACCGCTTCACCAAGCAACGCTTTATTAAGCATAGTCCAGCCAGACCCGAGCACTCTCGCTGAATATTGCGGCATCTTCTCATCGTTCCGTCCTTCCCCTCAAATCAATCAAGAGATGATGGGGGGCGTCCAAACCACTTTAAGGTTCCTTGGCATCAACTCTTTCTCTACATCCGCAATTAGCAAGAACGCTGTGAGTGAGCCCACTGGAACCGACGTGAATGTCAGGGGTCAGGGATACACAAGCCGAAACGGGAAGGCGGCCAAGGTGGGGAGCGAGGAAAATGTTCTTGCCTTTATGGGCGCCGACGCCGTCTTTTTTCCCAAAGGATTGCCCAAGAAGGAGTCAGGCAAAAGAAAAGGATCGAAGCTGCCACCGGCGCCGAAACCCAAGGATGATTATCTCTGTGTTAGCAAGCGAAGGGGTTCTTTCGTGAGGAGGTTCCGATCCCGTTATCCTACGAACAACTCCCAAATCGTTGTTTTGAACATGGTTCTACCTTGGGGTAACCTTGTCGGATACTATCACCGCCCTCCTGCCCCAAAATTGTCAAGTTCTCGTTCGCGTAACCAATCCAACCAGGCCGATCAATCAACTGCGCTACTTTGGGATACGTTTTTATCTGCTCCGGATTCTTGGCGCAACGAGCGCCTAAAACTTATTCCACGCATCGTAACCGGTCCCTGGGTCATCCGTAAGCTGGTTGGCAACACGCCGGCTCTCATTGGCACCAAGCTCCCCGTTTCATATACTCTCGACGAGTCCACTTTGAATTTCTTTGAGATCACTGTTGATGTAGGAGGCGGAACGAAGCTGGCCAACAAGATTGCAACGGGCGTCATGGGAAAGGCAGGGTCTGTCTGTGTTGACATGACATTTGTAATTGAAGGGAAAGAGGAGAAAGAGCTGCCGGAGAGGTGCGTCATGGGGCTCAGGTTGCACCATCTCGAGACCAAGAGGTGGGGAAATTGGGATGATTATGAGGAGATGTTTGGGGAGGAGGTCTGACCAATCAGGACACATCGCATCGAGGACTCAACCAGGACTGATAGCTATCCATGTTAACGTTCACATATACGGTCAAATTTTAGGATTCCTACGCAAAATTTCTCTCGACAATTTTTCAAGAGCTTAATGTTTATTTTTTGACCCAACCGACTCGAACTTCTTTTTCACAAATCATCAAAGTTAACCTGTTTCCTACTCGCACATCCGCTGAGGCACCCCCTAGGCCATTCCCCCGTTTTTGCCATCTCCTCGGTACTCTGGGGCGTCTCGCCCCACGACCACTGGCACTCCCCTGTCACAAAATTTGGCGAGACAGTTAGAGGAAGGCCTAGGTCAGAGGAAAAGTAATCCTGCGCCGGAGTCTTGCATTGGTTCAGGCACATTGACTTGCACTTGGAAAGCTGGAGATACTAAAAGAAAAGAAGAAAAATTAGGTCGAATATCGAAAGGGTTTGTGAGTTAGTTTTGGTGGAGTTGGAGTTGGCGATTGACAGCTAGTTTTTTAGTTTCTCTCTCGTTGGGAACGCACGCCCCTTACCTTGCATTTCTCCACCAGCACCCCCCCCAACCTCCCATCTTTCCTAAAATTCGCCTTGGAGGGTCCCACAAGGAAGCCAAAGAACAAGGGGACGATCCACGACGTCAACGTTGGGGCGTAAAACCAAGGTTGCCCCGAGGCCACGGGATTCAGACTACGGCCGGCCCACTCCTCCCGGTCCAAGTACTTATTCTCTGGAAAATCGGGAACCTCAGCAGACATGAAGATCTTGTAAAAGGGGGGCATTATCGGAGTGAGAAGTCGTTGGAGGGTGCGGCGCACCATAGCAACCTGGTTTTCTTTCCCTTTCACGGGGTCGTTCCCCCTTTCTTTGTCGAGCATGAATGCTCTTCCCTCCTCCAAAAGACCGCTGATGTCCCCCTTGGAGGACTTTATGTCTCCGCCCATCTCAGAACGGACTACATTCCGGAATATCATTAACAGAAATTTTTCGAGTGGAGACTCGGAGAACTCCACCTCCGGCAGGGGGGAATCCTTTACGACAATTTTCTGCGCCTTTTTCGGTGAGAACATTTTCTTAAACATTTTCTTCCCTTACTTCCCTCACTTCCATCATTTTTCACTCATTCCCCTTCTCTGCTTACCTCGTCCTCAACCATCTCCATGATCTCTGCCCCACCAGTGCTCCACTCCTCATAGTTTGGATAGGGAATGTCCTGAACGTTGGGGAGCTCCCACCTTTCTATTGTCGTGGACAAGAAGGTTGCCAGTCGAATGTAGGAAAGGTAAGACTTTCGCATCATGAGAGCAAGGAGGGATTTACGATACGTTTTGAGCAGTTTCAGGTGAAGGGAGGAGGCGACGGATGATCCGACATCTGAGGCGTCGACAGAAGGGAAGTTGTGAATTATGTCATTCACCTCTATGATCAGCTTGGTCAGCTGCGAGTGCTCGTCATCATCATTCGGGCAAGGGTCGAGGGGAGAGAGGAGAGAAATCACGGTGGAGAGAGGTGGGGGTGGTGTAGTTGGGCTCGACAGCAAACGAGTCACTGAGCGATTGTTGCAGTGTCTGTTCTTGCAGTCCCAAAGTGAATTCTGCAAAGAAATTCGCCTAGGTGGAGTTTGCCATTGGATTTGCTCACTCTTGCTTCGAGGAGGATGCCTGCCTGGGCGATCCAACAGAAACGAACTAACCTTGAGAACGTAAAACACACACACAAACAGAATCGGAATAACTCGATGTAAACTCGCCATCGAACCCTGAGGTGTTGTGGTTTCTTAACAGGCGTTGAATTTGGCCTGCCTGGAGACAGAACAACAGAACAAAAACTACCACCACTAGGGAAACTATTTAGTAAACATACTGGAGAGCCCCCGTTACAAAAATTTGCAATTTCTCTCTCTCGCACTTTCTCATCTCTGCTGTTTATCCCTGCAATCATCCATCGCGTTAATAAGGCCTTCTTCGCTTTCTATTCAGACACAGCAGTAAATTACACAAATGCCATGGAAGCATCACCTTAAGAGGCTATTCTTAAAGAGGTCTTCCAAGCGCTGCCGGAGCACTCTTTTTACTAGCGAAATGGATGAGTCCTTTGCCCCCCGACCGACGTCGGATCCTTCGAGGGAGGCTGGCGAAGTTGCGATACCTTCTCCTCGTGAGGCTGAAACGGCGGAGGAGAAAGAGGGGGGTGACAATGTGAGAGAGTCCCCCTTGCTAACGAGAAAGTCCTCCCTTGATAAGCTCCTCTCTCCTCCTAGCCGCCCGATTCCTATGAATCAAGTGCCAAATCTATCCTCGCAGAAGGAAAATACTTCATTATTGGACCAGATCCCGATATTCACGATCCAAGTGCACTCGCACGTTCACCACACGCTTGCCATCTTTGACGCTATTCATTCTCTGACATCAATTCTTCTGACCCCTTTCAGCGTTCCAATCATTTGGCCAGAGCTGCAGCAGTCTTCGTCGCTCCATTACGTGCTTATTTGGTGCCATATCTATTTTATTTGTCGGTTTCTGGCTGTGACAGATAAGATCTCTCCCTTCTCTTCCGAACACTTCAAGACGTTCCCCGTCGTGGCCTTGCTAGACATAGCAGCTCGCTTGATAGGCAGGGGGCCTGAAACCCAAACCTTGAAGTTGGCTAAGAATTTTCCTATCTCCCTGCTCGTGATACGACACAAGTTCAAGCGATTTTCTCACTCGTTTGGGGTCTTTGAGAATTGGTTCTTGTTTCACTTTACTGCTGTGAACAAAAACCATTTTCTACCCGTTATTCTTTGGATCATATTGAATCTGCTTGTGACTGGTTTTCTTCTTGGGCAGACTTGGTTGTTCATCTCAGCTCTGGATAACTGGCAATCCACGATGAGTCCGCCCGGGTTTGTTCTCGAGAATTTCTGGCTCAAGCTTAGCACTTCTCTGTTTTTTGGCCTACAGGCTGCGATCGCCGGCGATCTACCGAGCATCGGAGGCAAGGAGATTTATGCGGAGACTACGCTCCACTTCATTTTCGCGTCGTCGCTATCCCTAGTTAGCATCTTCCTCTACGCAGTCAGTGTTGGAAATCTCATCTCGATTATCAATAGCTCTCAAGAGGTCAAGCAGGAGTTTATTGATAGCATGAACAACATGGAGAACTTCTTGCAGAAAAGCAACGTTCCCGAAAACATTATTAAAAGGTGCAGAAAATACTACGAGTTCTTCAACGACCAAAATGAGCAGGTGCGATATGAGCAATCAGCCACACCTCACATGAACGCGCAGACGCAGACGCAGACGCAGACGCAGACGCAAAAAAAGAAGCTAACAGCTCTACACACTCTCGCTAAAATCAGTCCGCAGAGAACAAAGAGAACATTCTTGCCAGGCTCCCTCTTCATCTACAGCGCGAAATTAGGACGCACGTCTATATGGGTGCGATATTCAAGACTGTTAAAAGCTTTGAGAACGTATCGGACTCGTTTTTGACCGCACTTTGCGAATTCGCACAGCTCGAGATTGCGCTGTCCGGGGATATTCTGATGTATCAAGGAGATGTTGGGGATGCCATGTACATTATCAAGTCAGGAACCGTAGACGTTCTAGTTGATGATGTTCCGATAGCTAAGCTGGGGGACGGTGACGTCATAGGCGAGTACTGCGTGTTAAAGGAGGACGAGAAGAGGTCTGCATCGATCCGAGCGATAGACGACGTAACAGTGTATCGACTAATGCGCGAGGACTTTCAGAAGGTTTCGCAAGCCTTTCCTCGCGACATTGCCGAGATTGTCAATTTTAGTAAAAATCGACTAAAGGACAACAGCAAAAAATCGGTGGAGATCCGTAAAAGAACATCATGCGACAGTGAAACGCTTGAGAAGTCCTGCAGCGCTCTTCAAGAGAGCGAGCAGGAGAAGATGTCGCCGGAACATGACATTGATTTTTTTGAAGACAAAGACAGCTTTGACGATAGTATTATCGTAAAAAAAGCCGACAAGCGAACGCTGCTGGTGAATCGCGCTACGTCCTCACGCCTACTTCAGTTTGGCCTCGACGACAAAAGGGCATGCCTGTAACATCCCACTCGAGTACTTGGAATGAAGTCTTATCCACTTTGGAGCTTTCGGTAATAACTCTTCTCAAAACAAAAAAATAACAGAAGAAGAGTCACGTTTTCATCAAAATACATGTTACAATAATCATTGTTTTTTCGTCTTATCCTTTTTCTTAAGGCCTAAGATCTCAGCGCATTCCTTCAACAAGTCCATGGAGAAGCCGTAACTCCCGTGAATCATCGCAAAAGCGATGGTGCTCCAGAGGGCCCCGAGCCACATAGGGACGTAGTCATTCTCGGCCAACAAAAACCAGTAGTAATAATACACGACCACAAACGGGCCAAGTACCATGCGGACGACGAAAAATAAAAGGGATAGAATAATTGTACATATCTTGTGCACAAAACTGCACAATTTCTTGTTGGTGTGCTCTTGATCCCCTGAAAGCCCCTTCAGCGCTATGGAGCGAGAGTTCTGAAAAGGGTTCGTGACCTCGCCAAGAAAGACTAAGATGAAGAACGAAATGTGTCCAGCCTTGACCCAAGCAACCGAACGCAAATAGATGAAACATCCAATGTGGTGGAGGATGAAAGACGTCAACATGGGTTCCTTGTCAGCTCCAAAATCGTAAGCATCAGCCAACAAAAAGAGGAGATCTTGGACCATGTACCCAGAGCTGAAGTCGATCAACAAATTGGTAAGTGCGGCGTTTTCGGCGATCATTTCCGTCATAGGAGCTGAGATGTTCAGAGGCAAGCTCATCTGGGTCAACAAGTAATACCCGACAATGGAGGAAGTAAACCCATGCATGAGCCCTATGGCCGAGGCCACAGTATTCGCTCCGTTATATGTCCCCATGTCAAACCCGAGAACAAACTTATTAACTGGATAGACTATAAGAAACCTCATCGAGACAATAAAAATCAGCATACTAAACCAATGGGGCATACCCAGAAGAGCATTCAACGTTTCAATATTCCGTGTAACAGCCAGAAGGATATCTGCCTGCATATCAGGCAAACTCATTTTTCTGGTGCGTTTTGGTGGGTGCTGAGTAGTATGTGCGTTGATAGGTTTGTTTTTGTTTATCTCCAGGACGTGTATGAGCAGGTAAGGGCATTTGTCTAAGAAGAGCTAAGGATCTTCCTCCCCTGTTCCAGGTAATTGTACTAATCCCTGTTGCATTTCCATAATAGCTTTTAAAATACCGAAATTTATGTTAACGAGGCCCTCATATCCTAAAGGATACTAGAAATGTACTATGTAAGACCGTTCTTTATCAGGTCAGTAAAAAACAACAAAGTCAAGGTTGGGATGCCCTGAAATTTGCCAATCCCTTTTTTAAGTTTGAAAAATGAATTGATAATTCTAGACAACGATTGCGGGAGTGAAACCTGGCTTTGTAAAACACATTTTGCAATTTGTAAAAAATTAATTATTTTCCCCAGCATTTGCGAAAGCCTCCATGAATTCAGCCTCCTCTCGCTCCAGCTTGCTCCTCTCCGCATCCATGCCTCCCTCGTTCCAATTAAATGCGATTCTTTTGCAGCATGGTGGCACGATATACCCGTTAAAATCCATAAAATCTTTCAGGTACACTCTCAACTTCCCTTCAACCTTCATGACCTCCTCCTTGGTAACTCTTACAGTGATTTGCAAACTGTCAAGGTGTTTATTCGCCTCCGTCTTCTGACTATTTAAGACGTACATCTGCTTACCATCCAGCATATTACTAATGAAGGTTGCCGTGTCTTCGTCAACAGCTTCCATTGACCTGTACGACAGCTGAATGAACAGAGCAATAAACCCCGCATTCAAATCAGTCATTTCTCCTGTGTCTCTCCGGCCAGTTGCGATTGCGTTAGAAGCCCAGTCGAGAGGAATATAACCATCGTCGAGTTGCCGGACAGCAAAACGGATCGCACTGCCGTCAGTGAGGGCTACCTTCAAGAGTGTAATATCGTCAAATTTTTCCACAACCCCTTCAGTCACGCTGCGGAACATGTTGAAGTCGTTCACAAAGACGTCCACGAATCCTCCACCACCCTCAAATCCGTGCGCAGGTTGGCCGGTTATTGAAGCTTTAAGGCAACCCCCGAACGAGCTCGCATCATTGTTTCCGAAATTATTCACAAACTTGAAGACAGAAATGAGATCTTGGAAATGGCTGTCGTTGATTTTTTCACGGGAGGACTCAAGAGATTTCAACTCGTCGCTAGAATCTGCTAATGACGCTAAGATTAGTGAAGTATCCTCTCCAGCGGCACTGACCAGAACTTTGTTCGACCCCTTGCTAACAAAATGTCGACCAAGAGCTGTCATTTTCGCGTGCTGGTAAGTTGTCGGAGTGAAGAAGTTTGTTTTCGTCTGAATTACAGAATCCATGGGAGTGTAGACCGGGTTCGTGTCTTTCAACACTATTACCGCGATCTCGTCTATGAAAATCCCCTCGTTCTCCCCGTTGATGTTACTTGCAGCCCTTACACTGTTAGCTCCTTCACCAAAAATGACGTTTTTGTCAGGAAGGACGGTGGTGTATTTTATTATATTCAACGAATCGTCGTTTACCACATAGTTTTCGACTTCATTTTTCACCATTTCTCCCTCGTTTGAGGGGGCGACCACTATGTGGAGCTCGTATGTACGTAAGCCGGAGCAGTCCATACAATTCTGAATTACATGCTCAAGCACCAAATTTGCGCGATGGTCTACGCCCATCAACACATTTCCCAAGGTCGTAAAATCCGTAAGCTTACTGATAGAGGTGGCTGCTTGGTCGTTTTCTTTACCACGATACACCTCTTTTACTTTGTTTATCCAATCGTTCACATTGGTGTGGGAAAATCCGAGTGATTCTAGGCGGGGCAGCAGGCCGATTGTGTTACTGAGATAGTCCGCGGTGACTAGGTCGTAAACGCTATTCAACGAGGAAGAGGTGAATGCACATATCTTATGAGCATTGAATTTGTGAGAGATAGTTGTCGTCTCGGTGTCGCCTGGTTGTCTAATTTTTACTGTCTCATCAATGGCAGCCTGGTTCATCACTTCCTTCATCAATTGCCTGTTGTTGGTCATCGAGTTGTCTAAAAATGTACGGCAATGAAGTGACTTGCCGTTATCGATCAAAAATAGCTTGTTGTCGGTGTTTGAGACGATGAAATTACCCGGATTGCAGATAGGGTCGGTACCTGAGGCGATAGGGAGCAAATTCGAGAACCCTACTCGAAATGAAACTATATTGGAGGCATAGCGGTCGCACATGTCGACGAGAAAGTCTAGGAGGAAACCCTCTATTACTTGGGAAAGTAGAGTCCCTGGAATGGAGCTTACACGCTGTTTGTTCAAATCTCCCCACCGAGAAAATAGGGTCGATTTGGTAGATGGGGAACCCCCAGTCTCGATTATGTAAGTTCCGATGTCATTGAGCGTCTTTGGGTTTATGTCAGAAACATCTTCAATTACTGCTTGGGCCGAAAAGAAGGATAGGGCGGCCTCATTCTCTACGTATGCCATTTTAATCAGCTTCGTTTGCTGATCTGTGCATTGGGCGGCTTTGGTTTCGGTTCCCGAGAGGGATTTGTCGAATTTTTCATTAGAAAGGACCGCTGGGATGGTGCGAGGAACAAGATGTAAATTGAGCAGTTCGCTGATGCTGTAGGAGACCAGCTCACCGACTGGCCAGTCACAGAGGAAAGGCATCCCATGCTTTGTCGTTAGCTGCCCTCCGCACTTATTGTTCAATGAAGCAGGGGAACGCTTGAGCACATAGATACCATCGTCCAAATCAGAGTCTGAAATCGGTGATGTAACAACTCTGCAGTGAAAGTTGATCTTGTAGTTTGCATTAAAATCTGCGTCAGTATTGAAAAAAGGACCAGAAGTGGAATCATGCACTGAGGCAATGCCGCGCCGACGCTCTGGCAAGGAGCTGTATAGTTTAGAGAGTTGCGAGTTGTACTCTGGAGAAGATGAAGATTTTAGCTTTGGAGTTGATGGAGATGATGGAATTGATGGAGTTGAAGGAGTCGATGGAGTCGATGGAGTCGATGGAGTCGATGGAGTTGATGGAGTCGATGGAGTTGAAGGAGTCGATGGAGTTGAAGGAGTCGATGGAGTTGATGGAGCCGATGGAGCTGATGGAGTTGATGGAGTTGATGGAGTTGATGGAGTTGATGGAGTTGATGGAGTTGGTGAAATTGGTGTGGTTTGTGTTGATGGAATGGATGGCGTAGCTTGTGCTGATGGTGCTGATGGCACGGTTGGTATTGATGGTGATGATGGTGGTATTGACGATGTATCTCCCTTCCACTCGGTCTTCACTTCACCGATCTTGCCACCTATTGACGTAGATGAGTCCACCTCTACACTGCCAAGAATCATCAAATCTTCCCCAAATACGAAAACGAAAAATAGCCCCAGAGTCATATAGAACCATTTCGCCCGTGCGTGCTTGGAGCCAGGTGCTGGTGCTAAACTAGAAGGGGAAAGGAGGGAGGAATTTTCATTTTCATTGTCGGCGCTCTTGGGGGATTGTGCATAAACACTGCTCTTGGGGGATTGTGCATGAACACTGGGAAGGCTCATGACTAGGAGAGCAACTGTCGGCTGCTGGGGTATAAATTGGGTGGGTTTTCAAGGCTTGATCATGGTTAGTAATTAAAAAAAAATTGGTAGACCACTGAATGAATACACTTCGGACTTCGGACTTCGGATGAAAAGGATTTACATCACTTTGCAAAAACAAATTGAAGAGTTTTGTCTCATCTTTCAAAAAAAAAATGTTAAATTGTGCATCGTCGACAATGGCGATGATGATATAGATCTAAACATCATAATTTTACTACTTATATAATCCAGAAAGGTTACATTCTTCGTGCAGTCTAAAAATCACTAATTATAAAAATGAGATTTGATACAAGGGATTGCTCGCACCAGCCATAATTCCAAAACGTTCCTAGCATGCTATGCATTTAATCTTACATTATTCCTCCCTCTTCATTCATCAGTTGCTGGGTGATATTTTGACACCGTTTTCCTTGGCCCATTTCCTGATGATTCTCACCATATACTCGACCTGTGGGTTGCTGCTAGGTTTTACCATTTGCAAGATGTCCCTCAAGTCGTCATGGTTAGCTTTTCCAGCGACAACGGCCTGAAAGACTCCTACGCAAGCTCCCCTCTTGCCCTCCCAGTATTCCGGATCAGGATCAAGCCTCTCCAGAACGTCGAATGCCTTAGCAGCGTAGAGAAAGTGCCCCATTCTGTAGGCGTCGTTAGCAATCAAGTTCAGCAGGTTGAGGCTCTCGTTGCTCGTATCCATCTTCAAATAGAGCTCCCAAGCGTTTCTGGGGTTGCCATTCATAATGTAGCATCGGGCTAGGTGACTGATGTAGTAATATTCTTGCTTATACTTTTCGTTTTGTACCAGCAAGAGGGCCTAGGTTTTTTGTGGGGAGAAGGGGTAAATGTTAGTGTGAAATTAAGTGTCGCCAAAATCTTCTGGCAATGCACTGCACTCACCTCCTCAGCAAGCTTAAAGTTTCCGGTGGCAGCCAGACTAATGCCATGATTCCAGTTGAAGTCGTCGTCATTATACATGTAAGCTTTTATGCTATTCAGGTAGATGTTCACATCCTCAAACTAGATTTGAGCGATGAAGTTTGTTTTTGTGTGTGTGGTTGTTAGCGTTGTGAGTGTGTTGTGAGTGTGTTGTGAGTGTGTGGTGAATGTGGTGAGCAGGAGGAGGACAAATTGTTGTTGTCCCAAAAAAATCACTGCAAACAATAAAAAACCTGTAGTAAACGTACCTGTTTCAAGAGGAAAAAACAACTAGCCATGCATTGCCTTCCGGGAATTGTGTCGCACTCGCTAGCACTTGCTCCAACGAGCTGGAAAAACGTCTGAGCGTTTCTCAAATTCTCCCTTGTGCCCATGCTCTGGCCCATGCAGCTGTTGACAACTCCCTTTAAAATGTATTCTTGGGGCGTGGAGGGCTCCAAGTCCTTGAGCAGGGCGTCAGCTTCCTGGATCATATCGTGTCGGAGGTAATATATGACTAAGTTCAGCCTAGCTTCGGGAACAAAGTCCACTAGGGAGGGAAGGACTTGGAGTGCTTGGTCTCCATTGCTGAAAACAACCATATTGTGCCTGATGAGGTCATTTGCCTGGAGGATGTGGCCGTGGTCGGCAAGAACTTTGAGCTCTGTCTCTGCTGCCTTGCCATTATAAAGTCGGAAGTGGTTGCACGCCTTGAGATTTATCGCGACAGCGCTGTCAGGATGGCTCTGGAGATAAACGGCCAGAATTTCAAGGGAGACGTCATAGTAGTCAAGTTTATAGTAGCACATGGCCACATAAACGTTTAAGGCAAGGTCGTCGCGGTTCTGTGCACATGATTTAATGATATTAGAGATTTATAGGTTAGCTCAGCAAAACAACACGAACCAATGGACTCATCCACACTCGTCACCACATGACGCATTTAAACCTGACTCACCTCCAACAACAACCTCTTGTAAATATCTGTTGCTTCTTGAAAGTGCGATCTTAAGTAATGGATAGCTGCTAAGCTGAGTTGGTCTTCGTTGGTGTCCGTGAGCTTTTGGTGGTGCTGCATGAGTTTTGCCTCGTCGTTCAGCTTGTGGCAAACATGGAACAAAATCCTGTTGTACAAGGCGTTGTCCATACTGTATTGGTTTGCGGTCTCCTCCGCCTCCTTGTACATCTGCATGTAGTAGTATACGCATGCCAAGTAGAGACCAACCTCAGGGGGTGGCTTTCCCAAATTACCGGTCAGAAGCTCCTGGTAAACTTCCTGGGCCCTTTCATATTTCCCCAGATGAAAGGCGCAATAGCCAATCCACATGAGGTTCTCGACCTCATCTTCCAAATCCCCACTTTTTCTCTCGAATTCAAGCAAGGCTAGCGCACCGGTGAAGTCTCGCTTGCTGATAAAGTCCTGCAGGGACGGCATCTTCTGATGCGTTCGGCGGCTTTTACGAGCGCCCGCATTAGAATGCGTTTTTGCCCGGGACATCATCATAATCGCGAACCAAAGGCGAAAGCTGGCGGGGGGTTAGATAGAGAATAGAGAGTGGGGTACTTCGATTTGCTTACCGATATCTGAGGGTTCCAAAATTTAAGCCGAAATTTTGAATGCGGATGAATAAAAATGAAAACCAAAAACCCTGGGGAGAAGCGGAGAGGGTGTCAAAAGTGCCTTGTCTAAAATTTTATTTCACCATTGCATACACTATGTGTAGATAGCGTCTCCAGAACCAACAACTACCTTAAATTTACTGCTTCACTTAGCCTCCGGGTGAGAGACAGTCAACTTACTTCTCATCTCCAACTCGACCTCAAAGTCAGAGTCAGCCTCCACAATGTCATCTGCCATCGCCCGACTCTCGACCAATGAAACAAACGAGGCTGCAAATTCCCTTAAGGCTGAGAAGGAATCAAAGGATGGTGGCTTTGATCCAACCTCTGGCGCCCGGGGTGTCCCTGGCAGAGGGATGACCCCAGATGTCCGAGGAGGCGATGATGCAAATAGGACGGCTGCCTCTCAGCGAACCGTTATCGGAGATGGTGACAGCGATGTGAGTGATGAGGACATCGGTGATTTGGGGCTCGATGACGGTAATGCTGAAGCGAATGAAGATGCTGCCGACTTTAAGAATAACCTAGCAAAGATGGACCCTTTGGATGTTTTCAACGAGTTCGATACGGACGGGTCTGGGAATATTTCTTTTGAGGAATTCAGGGCGATGCTTCCGAGGCTCGGAATCAAAATGAGTGTGCCGAAGATGCTAAAGTATTTTCGAATGTGTGATGCTGATGGCAGTGGCGAGATTGACTTCACTGAATTCAAGATTGCGCTATTTGCGTGTGATCCCGATTCGGGAAATCCTGTTGGCTTCTCGCCGAACGCGTTGCTGACGCCCTTGGATGCGTTTGAAATGTTCGACGAGGACGGAACTGGTAAGATCGATGAGGATGAATTTTTCTTTGTATTGGAGTACTTGGGCCTTCAAGTGTCGGATGAAAAGCAGGAGGAGCTTTTTCAGAAATATGATAAGGATCAGAGTGGCTATATTGATTACGCAGAATTCAAGCAGGTCTGGGTAAGATGTGCCAATACCAAGAAAGAGTTGCTTGATAGAGGTATCGCCCTTCCAAAATTCGCGACCAAGGCCCAGCTCATGAGGATGCTGGAACATGTGCTCGACGAAGAAGAGGAAAAGGAGAGATTGGCTCTCGCAGAGGCAGACCGTTGGCGAAAGTGGCAGGCGATAATCACGTCCAAAAACAAATTTATAGCCAAAGCAAAGAGACGCGCCGCAGTGGAGCTCCGATCCGCACTGGATGCTGCTGGACAAGTCTACGTTTTTGGTGGGGGGACCTTCAATCAGTTTTGCGGATTTCACAAGAAGGATATGTCCACGGCGAGCTACAAACAAGATGGTTTTGAGCAGATGCAGACGTTGTGGTTCAGGAGGGTAAGACCTGGACAGGGAGACGGTTTTATCGACCAAATCAAGGGGGAGATGCAGGAGGTTGAGATGCCCTCTGAGGAAGAGTTGAAGGGGCTTGGAATCGAGGACCCCAGGGTGGAAGCCGCGACAAGCGCGTTTCACGGTATTAATGCGCAGGTGAACACGTGCGCGCTGTGGGGGAAGCGAACTAAAGAGGTTGCAATTAGTGACAATGTCATTTTTGCGCTAACTGATCTAGGCGAGATCTTCTCCTGGGGAGGTAATGATCACTGGTGGCACGAGGTCGAGCCCGACTCTTACTGGCAGAACAATTGGAGAGGCGACTCAACGGAAAGGAGTAAAATGCTCCTAATGACCCACAACAAAAAAGAGCCAGAGGAGGAGGAGGCTCGCAACGATGATTCTCCCGAGGACATTGAAGCAAATAAGCTCAAATTGGTTGTCCAGTACTTTGGGCACTGGCGGCCGCCCCCGGGTGCCCAGGATCGCTTGACTTACATCAAGGGGGATCTTCTACCTCTCGTGAAGTACGAGGAGGTCCAGCTCTCTCTTAGTATCCGTGGGAAGCCGGCCGATGGCATGACGAAAAACGAGATGATTGACATCTTGCACAAGGATTTTGTGCTCGAAAAGAAGGTCCTGGGGGAGCGCGCACATCGCAAGATCCGAGAGCTGGAACTTGAAATCATGGATTTGACAAAAAGAAAGAAGAAGACAATGGCAAACAAAATCAAGCTTGAGGTCAATGATATGTGGAGGCCACTGAAAGAAATTCAGGCCGAAGAGATTGCCCAAGAAAACGCCAAAAATAATGTCGAACGACAGGCTAAGTACAGCAAATTTGAGGAGGGCTACGAAAAATGGTTCCAGCACATCAACAAGAGCAGAGAAAACGCCCATCCGGAGTTCACGCCCCGAGGAAACTCATACAAGTTCGAGGTTAGCGGAATCACCGAAAGGGGCAACGAGGTTAAGACCCCCAGGGGCTATGCGAGTTGCGTGAGTATTATTGCTGGGAGCAACCACGCTGGAGTAATTCATCAGAATGGGCAACTGTACATGTGGGGGATGGGAGTCAGTGGGAGATTGGGTTTGGATGACACTGAGGGTGGCGACCCTCGAGCCGACACAAAACGACCGACCCTTGTTCAGGCGCTTCAGGGAAAGCCGGTAGTCCGGGCATCCTGCGGCTACTCTCATTCCGCCGCAATCGTGTCCGGCGGCGAGCTGTACATTTGGGGGGGTGCCAGTTCGGGGAAATTAGGGTTGGGCAAGCTGACATCAAACCAAGAGTGTTATTGCTCTGTCCCCACCAGACTACACATTCCTCGCGTTAAAAAGGTCCGTAGAGTCAGCTGTGGTGCCAATCATTCCGCGTGTGTCGGAAACGGGGGTGAGCTGTACGTCTGGGGTTGTGGAGATGGCGGCCGGCTCGGGCTGGGCAAGGATAATATGATCACCCAATTCAGCCCAGTGCTGGTATCAAGTTTGGAAGGCGAAAAGTTCGGCAATGTCAGCTGCGGATATTTTCAGACGATTGCCTTGACGGCGGTCAAGGACGCGATTAGCGGCCAAGGCGGTGCCAAGTTGAAGTCTCTCAGCGGAGGGAAAATCTACGTCGCCGGTCCTGCCAATGTGCTTGGGAAGTTCTGTCCCATATTCCAAGACTATGAAGTGCTGAGAGCTTCTCCGGGGCAAGCGGCCGTGGTTTGTCGGCACGTTTCCGCTGGCTTTGGGCATCAAGTTGCCGTCTCGAGTGAAGGAGAGCTTCTCTGCTGGGGCAATAACGCGAACGGATGCTGCGGCCAGAACGTGGAGAGTTTATTTGTACCAGAACCGATGGCCGTAAAGTGTCTGTATGAGGCGCCCAAGAACCTTGCGGCCGGTAAAGCTGCGAGGCAGTCGAGTATTTACGGGGACCTGGATGCATTCATCGCGGTCGATGGAAAGACGGAGGGAGTTATGACGGATGCCAATTGCATTCATACTCAGCAGGATGCCCAGCCCTGGTGGGAGGTTGACATGAATGACTATGCAGTCATCAACACGATAAAGCTGTGGAACAGAACGGACGAGCCTGCCGATATGAGTATGCCCCGCGACAAGTTCACGAGCAGACTGTTCCCAGTCTGGATCATGATCAGCACTGACCCTTTCCCGGACGGCGTTGGGGGAGATAACTTGAGAAAATGTCTTGACATGTGCGTCGCCAGGATAAGAATCGCAGAGGACAAGAGGATGACTGTCTGGCAGGTTCCGGATAATATAACTGGGAGGTACGTCAGGGTGCAATTAGAGGGCTTTAACTTTCTCCACTTTGCGCAGCTCGAGGTATTTGGAGTCTTTGGGATCAATAAGTCGGTGGGCCGTGTAAACTATGCTGTTGCAGGGAAGAATGTAACTGCAGCGGTGATTCGACCAAGCGCCGACCCGAGGGACATTGAGACCGCCTATAAAAGAGCTATAGCGAGCGACAGCTATAACGTAGACATATTGAGACAATTTGAAACATATGCATTGGAGTACGGAAAGAATGGCAGAGGAGACACTAAAAATAAAATGGCCACGTGCCTGCTTTGTAAAGGGGGCCAAATGTGCGAGACGTGCACCATGAAGTGGGAGCACAGGGAAGAACTTGCTAGGCTTCCTCTCGGACCAGGGGGGAGGCTGAGACGTCTCGAGAGCATCTCAGCATTCCTTCTTGATGCAGAAAAACCGCCTCTCGACTATACCCCAAAGCCTATCGTGGAGCCACCTACCATTATGCAAGGGCTAGGGAACGGAGTTAAAAAGTTGTTTGGATTCGGCAAGAAAAATAACAATAATAAGGGAGAAGAAGAAGGAGAGGGAGAGGAGGGAGACGACGATAGCCCGAAAAAGGGGGACAAAAAGGGTGGCAAGTTCTCCTTCGGGCGGAAGAAGAAAAAGAAGAAGAAGAAGAAGAAGGGAGAGGAGGACGAGGAAGAAGACGGAGACGGGGAGGATGACGACGAAGATGGAGACGGAGATGGTGGTGGTAATGATGATGATGACGATGATGATGAGGAGGAGGAGGAGGATGATAGCGAAGAAGAAGAAGATGATGATGATAATGACTCCGATGGTGAGGAAAAAAAAGCCTGAGCCTTGATGATATCCATGAGATAATATTGTTAAAAAGATGTAACGCAATTTATCGCTAATAAAAGACCCCGAGGGGATATATTCATCACCTAAACCATCGTTGGCATTGTTATTTTATCCTGTCGATGTTGAGTTGCCTCTGTCTGTTAGCCACGCGAACTCGAAATACGGATTGCAACGTGCCAGAGAAAAGCCGAAAGAAAAGGGAGTGTAGCCAAGTACATCACCGCAAGGAGGGAGCGAGCATCACGCTGATAACAAAAAGAACAATCGTTTACTGCAAAAATACAATAAAATAGTCGTTTTTTTGTAATGCGTTAGGAAATTCCCGAGCAAAAATTTTTTTTTTTAATTCGTTACTTAAAATACATTTATTGGTTTACAATTTTCTTTAATTATATTATTTATTTATATATAATTTTTTCAATTAATTAAATAATTTTCAGTAAATTATTAAACTATTATTTATTTTTTAGATAATCCAATATAAAAATTTAAATGTTATAAAATTATAATATAATTTGTTAATTTTTTGAATATCAATTGATTCAAAAAATTATTAATTATACTTATTTAATATTATGAAAATAAATTGTATTACAAAAATGTAATTTAAGTAAACGAAATTAAAAATTTTTCACACGATCGAGAACGACGAACAGCAAACACAAACAAGAACCCCACCGGAAACCCAGATTGGCTGAGCTGGCTGCATCAAAAGAACTTGTGAATACCCCAACAGCGACAAGAAGCTATACACCCACCAACAGAAATCATAACATCATAGCAAACAACCTCGTTTAGACCTCTTAATTGGCAGAGTTTGGTAAAGCAATCAGTTGAAGAGGTTTTTCTTGAGGGCAGGTGAAACAGGATCAGCACCGAGATAGACATCCCTCAAGGCAGCACAAAGGACACTGCTCTTTATGGAGCCGAGACCTCCTAGGGATGAGCGGAAATGCATGGTGTCTCCTTTAATTGTCATAACATTTTCGGCTCCCTCAGGCATGTCCCCAGGTGGCTGTAGCTTTTTAAAATCCTCCAGTTTGTGCATGTCCTCTCCCTTCATCCTTGGTTCGAGTGCCTCCGCGATAGCAGCAGTATATTTTTCGACGGACAATCCTCGGTTCATGACGATGCGGATCGTAATGTCTGTGTTTTGGTCAAGCAGCTCTTCGATACTCTTACCATTAGAGTAAATGCCAACGGCATATACCTTCACAAATCCGTACTTAACCCTGACACCAGCCCCGCAGAAAGGCTGGCCATCGCACAAGCCGGGGAATGCGATTCCTGTTGCAGATTCCTTTGCTGCGGAGCAATATTTGCAGGCAGGCAGGTAGGCAGGCGAGGCAGGCAGGCGAGGCAGGCAGGCCAGGCAGGCAGGCCAGGCAGGCAGGCCAGGCAGGCAGGCGAGACAGGCAGGCCAGGCAGGCAGGCGAGGTAGTGGGTCTAGTGAGTTATGGCGAAGAAGAAATAACGTGATAACCCCCAGTCACGATGGTATCGACAAAACACAGACACCCTCTGACATTTATTCCTCACCTTCGTTGAGACTCAGTGCAAGGACAGACCTGCCATCAGATTCAGACTCGCATGCAACAACCGCCTTTGAATCCGAGAGCATGTAACCCCCGACAGAGACCGCCCCAAATGTCAGAGCCAAACTGACGTTCGTAAAGTTACCAAAAATCTTGGGGGCTGTGGGTTCAAAAGCCTTGCTCTGAGATGTAAGCGCTCGGCGAAGAGCCGGAGCTCGAGAAACACGTCGAATGCTCGTGGAAATCATACTTATCACTGTAAAGGGTGTAGTGTGTGAGAGACAGAAAATGTTGAGAATATAGGACCCTGTTTTCTCCGCTAGAGGCTGTGAAATCATCAAATTGGGTTAAAAGCCTTCAACACAAGCACACACATACATAGAGCGTTCCGATTCCAAAAGAACTTACGAATTAAAAGAGGATTGACGCACCAAAATAACTATTTAGGTCACACGGGAGATTATTACAGTTACGAATGCATTTTGCACTTAAAGATCGCTTTGAAACCTGGTACGCGCCCACCCTCCTAACACTACACAACCTCTCGAACATGCTTTCCCATCGTCGACGGAAATCGAGTGATGAGAGACTTCCCTCGACGAGATCATTAGGACAATCCACGAGGAAGCCAAACCTCTTTTATATCCCGATTGTTGTTTTTTTGTTCATTATGTTTTGCTTCACCCAAATGGATAGTGAAGAGGCCATAACTGCTGAACTTGCGCCAATAATACACGTCGAAAATCCTGTAAACCCCAGTGAAAAAATGAACATAGTGGAACGTCCCTCTTTTGATTGTAAAATTGAAGACCGTCCTCACTCTCCCGAGGCTGAAGCCGCTCTTCAGGCCATGCTTAGCGTAAAGAAATATCCAACCATCGAAGGTGCCGTGCATTCGATGTCGCATCTCGCAGAGGTGAAGTGCGGCTTTCCAACGATGCTGTATCTCGGAAATAGCAACGTTAATCTCCAGAACAATAAAAATCCTTGGTTCAAGGCATTTACTGAGGATTTCATGAATGCGAAAATGGCATATTTTCAGCCCGTTACCTATCTATATGACAAACTGACCGAATCTAGCGCCAAGGCCAAGGTAAATCACAGGATTACTCCCATTCGCTACACAATTTGTGGAGCAGGGGACAGCAAAATGACATCCCTCAAAGAGTCATACTCTTCCAACAGCATGAACTTGATCTACGATTTGTCCACAATCGACAAGGAATATTTGACAACAGAAAAAGTCAGGTGCCTATCTGGTGCTGACTTTTTTGTCGAGCAGAAGATAAATCCGAAAAATATCATGATTGTCGTTGTTGATGTGGGGGGGGAGATGATAAACGATGCCTCATCAAGACTAGCCTCACTCCTAGAGGTTGAAGGCTTCGACCCGTTGTTCATCACCCTTTACCGGTCGTTTGCATCACGATCACGTCGCTCAAAGGGGATGATCGATGTAGTAGAAATGTTGAATGGGATGGGGTACACAACATGGGACTCCGACAATGACAACGAATTTGGGGATAAACTTTTGGCGGTAAAATTAAATTAAATAGAATTGATAAGAGTAGTAATAGTTTGTGGCACTTGCTTTTTGCTCGGAGGGGGGGGGGGGGGGGGGGAAAACATTT
>Ga0115555_1000723_pt1 | contig 22641 bp, 23 predicted proteins | sample COGITO_mtgs_1104_2_FD_87285 | JGI IMG/M metagenome (GOLD analysis project Ga0115555, IMG submission 87285) | Pelagic marine microbial communities from North Sea - COGITO_mtgs_110407 | ecosystem: Environmental > Aquatic > Marine > Epipelagic | place: Germany:Helgoland, sampling site Kabeltonne... | reverse complement strand
TAGTTAGCTCCCGCGATAAGTATGACTGATTTGACTGTCTCGACTGTCTTGACTACACCCAACTCAACTCAACTGACCACGCACACACACACACACACACACACACACACACACACACACACACACACACCACAACTATACCCCTTACCTGACGACAGTGTCGACCCAAAAAAGCAAGTCGGAGTGTGTATCAACCCAGCCACCCTTTCGATCGTAGGTGCTCAGATTGGCAAGGATAAGCTAGATAAACGAAACTAACAAGGCGGATGGTTTCTGCAAACAGCACTATTCTTTCACCCCTTCCCTTACGCGCAGGCATAATCAATGCGTTTGATGTCATGTCGATGTCGATTTCGATGTCGATTTCGATTTCGATATTGTCACGATTGCCTTTGTTCTAAACGACTCCAACACTGCTTTGTTGCCGTCTGATCAATTACCGCCTTCCACCCCTCTTACCACCACCTTCAAAACGAGTCTGTTCTTCGTCAATCAAAAATCGTCTCTTTCTGTCAATTTGCTGCTTGAGCAACTCTTCAAATTCGAGATCCTTGGGGAACCGACCGCCCACAATATCTATTACCCGAGGTCCAGCCTTCACCTCGAATTCCCCAGAATTGTTCCCCTCATGATTCATATTAGGATCGGCAAAAGCAGACCCGAGACTAGTAATGTCGCGGCATCTCCAGTACGCCCCCTTCTTCTCCTCTCCCTTCTTAATGGACTTGTGAAAAGCCAGGGTGGCATTGAAGTTGGTGATGAACTTTTCGTAGCTCTGGAGGTGGGGACAAACCTGTTTGATGTACTCTTTGAAATTTTTCGGCCGACGTCGATTATCCTCACTCCCAAGATCCTTCTCGTGCGTTACCGGTTCAATGACCAAATCTGGATCACACATCTCCACTCTCACATCACGCACTTCAATCTCATTCTTGCTTCGTGCTTTACCTTTGTCCTGCTTCCCCCCAGCGGCGTTTCCAATCCCCACGAACTTCCCCATATCGCAACCGCTCCGACACTCGTCATACAAAACGTCGTCCATCTGACAGAGAGTATTGTGTCCAACAGTTGAACCGATCCCTGCCGAAAGAATCCCACCCCTCAACGTCAGCCAGTATTCATTGAAGGTTTCGGTGGAGAGAACTTTGCCGGTAAAATTCTCAACCTGCTTCGCCCCCCCCTCCCTGAGACGGCGGCGAATTGCCACCTTCTGGTTTCCTGCTCCTCCGAATTCAATAGCGTAAGATTTCCCCAGAACAAACCCAGGGATTGGGCTGAAAGCCACAAGGAGAGCCTCACAACCCTTAGCAGACAACGACACCTGCATTCCAAAACTTTGGTTTCCAGGGCGGTAGTAAAGCTCTTCATGGAAATCCATGTCAGACCAGTACCCGCTATCATTAAGCCACTTGCGGCTTGTAGGATGCGGAGGCACTACCAGGAGGCAATTAGCGGGTTGGTGAGGAATGGGAGGGCCACTAGGGATCTGCGAAGCTTCAATTTCGATAGGCAGCCGGTCTACCGTTTCATAGATGGCGGACGTCATTCTGTGGAGGGGAGGTGGGTGGGGAAAAGGGGGCACCAATCAAACAAGCCCAAGTCGGGTTGAGAAAGTACACTTATTTTTGTGCCGGCACTGTATAAACTATCTGTGTTTAGTGTAATAGATATAAAAGAGCTTAAGTTTGTGAACAGAGGAACAATTTAATAATCACTTTTTTGTGGATTGGCGAGACTTAGAGCTAGTGTTATAAACGAATTATTTTTGCGTTACCCCTGCTGCTTCCCTCTCGCTCAACAACAACTGGAAGGTCTCGGATAACACCAGGCGACCAATACATCCCCAACTACACCTGAAATCCCTCAATACTACGTCTCTCAGCGGGGACTTATACTCTTGCCATCCTCCGGTTCGCGTTGTTTTCGTCCTGCTTAAGCGTCCCTCCGCGGTTGTGCCTGCTATACTATAGGCCAGGGTCTGCGGCAATTTAATTTTGGGTCCATTCTGAAGCTGAAAAAGCTCTCGCCACCGAATGTCAAGTTGTATCACAGTCTGCGTAGGACAGGCAGGCACGCAGCTCGGTACTTCACTTCTCAATTCTCTCCCTCCTTCATGCGACAATTCCAATTTCTACGAGGTGAAGAGTGGTGTTAAGGTGCCGCACGCTGTCCTCGTTGACACAGAGCCCAAGGTAATTGACAGGGTTCTACGACAGAAAAACCGTGGTGGAAAAGTAGTCTACTCTCCCGCAAATTGCATCACCGCACCCCCGAACCCTCCCCAAAGCTGTATCGGCATTGCAACTTCAGGATCCGGCAACAACTTTGCCATCGGACGGCACTACCATCTACCTCTTCTAAGGGAAACCATAGTTGACAGGGTTCGAAAGGAATTTGAGCGATGTGACCTAGTGTCTACAATAAAGATTGTGCACAGTGCTGGAGGAGGCACAGGTAGCGGACTAGGCAGCGGCCTCACGGAGATTTTGAAGGACGAATTTTCGAATTCGACGCTAGCGAATATGCTAGTTTTGCCCTTCTCTAGCGGAGAAGTTATCGTACAGGACTATAATGTCTTGCTCTCTCTTAGCAGTGTCGTTGACAGCAGTGACTGTATTTTCCGTGTCGAAAATGAAATGCTCATGCAGGGATGTAAACGCGGTTGGAGGTAAGTTTTTTTTCTCACGGAGAAAAGGTAACGCGCCGCAATGAAACTCAGAGAGAATGGTTAAGCAGCGAATTTGAATGGAATCAATATCCCATCCCCATTTATCATTGACCTTCTCCTTTTGCTAACCCGCCTGCCCCAACACATTACAGCATTGAAAACCCCGTGGTAGGCGACCTGAATGAGTACGCTGCATCTATGTTTGCTCCTCTACTCTCGCCACACTATAAATTCTCGACTGATTCTTGGGATAATTTCTTCAGACCACAGCAATCTCTACAGGATATAATCCACTCAGTGGTGCCCAATTCCTATTACAAATTTCCAACAGTCCGGGTATGGCCTAGTGTCGCTCCGAAAAGCAGAGAATTTGAACCCGTGCAGAGTTGGTCAGCCATTTTTCGCGGTTTGAATAGGCAAATAGCGAATTCGCATGCAGATGCAAGCTGCGGCAATGTATTGATTTTGTCGGGCTTGGTCCAAGGTGAAATTCTGGAAAATTTGCCTGTAGCCAAGCGAAAAACAATGGGAGTGCAAGATGTCGAAAGATTGAATAATCGGGTCATTAAAGAATATGTAGAAGGCCCCGTCAATATGTGCGACTGGAGCTCAAGAAGATTAGACATCTGCTCTGCACCTCCCGAGTCTACTGACCTCGAGGGATCGAAATCAACAACACTCATTACCAACAATACAGAAATAATAGGACCATTAGAAAATGCCCTTACGAAGGCGATAGAAAAGTTTGATTCCGGCGCGTACCTTCACCGTTATGAAGAGCACGGTGTAGAAAAGGGAGAATTTGAAGAAGCATTCAGAAGACTTGAAAAAATTCTTCATGAGTATAGAACAATGATCATATGATATGATACGATACGATAATTAAGAATAAAGAATAAAAAATAAACCCAACGGAGCAGAATTTACTACAAGGAGTGAGTTAGGGTGATAATGGGAGTGGTGATAGTGGGAGTGGTGATAGTGGGAGTGGTGATAGTAGGAGTAGGGAGTAGGGAGTTAGGGCTAACCCTAACGACATTTTATTTTTTGGTTTTTGTCCCCCCACCCTTCTCACTTCTTCCCACCGGTACTGTACGTGCTGGACTGTCCCGAGGAGCTCGTGTACGTAGCCGAACCGCTTCCGCTGTTGTAGTAGCTTGACCCGTTGTCGTTAGAATAGTAGTAGCTCCCGTTTGTGTTGGAGTAGTGGTAGCTTGAGCCGGTGCTGGAATTAGAGCCGCCGGGAGTGTTGTAGCTGTTTCCTTGACTGTTGGTTCCGTGAGGCATTTTGTGTATTGGGGGATTTAATTTAATTTGTCTTCTCAGGTAAGGGAGGGAAGGAAGGAAAGAGAAGGAGCGGGAAAGCAAGTGGGTGCGGTTCACAAAGTTAGAGTTATTTTTTGACGATAAATATGCCCTCATGCACGTAAAAATATATGGGGGGTGAATTGACGGTGCTTTACTCACGTTTAATTCAAATTTAGGGGAGTAAACAACATGGTTAGGGTTTTGCTTCTGTCACACCCCGGTGATATCAGTCACTCGTCTATTGAGGTTAAATTAAGCCACAATTTGCACAGTGTTGTTGCCTCATCGCCTTTCCTATCCTCAGCCTAAACTATCTTCCCAAAACATGTTCCAGCAGCAGCAGAAGCAGTCGATCCCTTCTGTCGCAATCCTGGCCGCAGTGACAGCCGCATCATCCGCATGCCTAATAATATACCAGCACTTGAGCTACACATCCTCACTGGAGCGGGAGAGGGAGCTACGCAAATCTGAACGAGCCGGACGTATAAAAACAGAGCAAAACCTACGAAAAATTCACAATGAAATGGTCCAACTAAAACACCAATTGCCCAACAACAACAACAACAACAACAACAACAACAACAACAACCCGAGTAATACCATTACCGATAGATTGGACGAAAATAACTTTCTCCACATGAAACGAATAGGTACAATTGTATCTCCATTTGTCAAGAGAATGGGAACCCCTCGTCAGGGACTTTTGGTCCCCTCCGTTAGAGGATACATACAAATCGACACAAAGAACTGCACGCTTCAATCGTTCGACGGAATTGAAAATTTCTCTCACCTCTGGGTAATTTTTACTTTCCACAATAACACAAATTACAGCAGCCGGCCAAAGTCGAAAATCAAGCCGCCAAGGGCTGGTGGGAAAAAGCTTGGGACTCTGAGCACTCGGAGCCCCCACAGGCCAAATAATGTCGGTCTAAGCCTCGTAAAAATCGACAGACTCGACAAGAATAATAAACGGCTTTACATAACCTCATTCGATCTTTGTAATGGAACCCCAGTGTATGATGTCAAGCCTGTCGTTCCATTCGACTCCCCTCGAGAGGGAGAGCTGAAGGTTCCACGGTGGGTTATTGAAGACGACGACGAGATGCAGGGAGGAGTTACTTTCTCCGAGAATGCAAAGGTAGAATTAAAACAAGCCGTCGAGGGAGGACTCTTAAGCCCACACTATAATCCAAAGGGCGGAGAAGCGGAGGTTCTTGCAGCGATGGACACAATAAAAGAGGTCCTTCAACAAGACCCTCGTCAAAGTCACAAGCGAGGTGGAGACAGTACCACGTATAATATATGTTTCTGCAAGATTTTCATCGAATTTACCGTAGAAGATGAGTCTGGCTGTGTTGTGAGAATGGTCGGTAAAAGTGGAGAAGAATCTAAAACCAGTAGTAGTAGTACGGACGATTTAACCTGAGTTTCTTCGAAGATGTAGAAGCGCCCGTTGGGACTTATATATAATTAAATTTGTAGCAAGAATAGTGCTGTTTGCAGAAACCATTCCCCTTCTTTTCGTTTCAGTTTGTTATCTCCTTTCCCTATCAACTACTATCACAGGCAATAGCTTTTTGTTGTTATCCTTTTCCATGCCGGCATCAAATGCAAACTGTTGATAGAATTGAAAGTATAAAAAAAGCGCAATAGCGGTTAAGATATGCCAGAGAGCGTGGCCATTGTATATATGATTGCTCGGATCGCACCAGATCCTCGTGGCGTCAAGCATGGAGCACATTGTCCCTGCAGCTAGAAAGAACAGTCCTAAATATAAAAAATGATCAGAGGATGCAGAGGATGCAGTGCATAAATAGCATGTTATGGGGCTGTCTGTAAGCTACGGTAAAAATCAGCAAGATGAGACCGACATTTTACCCAGCGCTTTGGCATCGTACCACACACCTGAGATGTAAAACTTGTAATTTGCGACGCAATGGGCGCCCCTTTGCCTTGCTCCATGATCGTAAATACACTTCTTGAAGCAAAGTTACCAATACCTGGCCAAAAACCAAGAGCTGATAGGGAAAATTGAAATACCCAAGGACAGGAACAGTACATGTGCAAAACATCACAAGCGACCAATACACAAAAGTCTGCCGGGTCAGCCGTGATTGTGTTTGAGCGACGCATGTTCACAACCAAGGCAAGATTTACAAAACAGAACATACCAAAGTAGTCGAAGATCTGAAATACATAGGTGTATGAAGCATGAAATGCAAACGAAGAGACCCCCGTCCAAATTGATGCCGGACCGAACATCGCCAAGGTCCGACTTCTTACTTTTCTCGCCTGTCTGATCATCACAACTCCTAGTATAATATATAGAAGGTTGCTGTAGGTGTTTGCCGGTGCTGTGACCCACGCGCATAGGTTTTCTTCACATCATTTTACATTAGGCCGTGTCCACGAGTACCATGGACAACCCTCTTCAATTGGTGTGATTTCAAACTGAGATCCGACAGTGCTCCGCTCCCCCATTCTTTAAAAATAACTTAATTTATTTAATTTTTGGATTTTTATTTTTTTCCAACTAACTTCTCCTCCCGCTTGTCTCGTCAATAACATCGTCGATACATGATATGGCAGGGTTTACACGCCATATCAAGAGACCCGGAGATGGAAAAACGAAACCAAAGAAAGGAGATAAGCTAACCATGCACTACGTTGGCAAGCTGGCGGCAACAGGACAAAAGTTTGACAGCAGCCGTGACAAACGAAAACCATTCACGTTCACTATTGGACTCGGACAAGTAATTAAAGGGTGGGATAAAGGTGTCATGGAAATGTCCCTTGGTGAGTTGGCTGTGCTGGAAATTGAGCCAAGCTATGGTTACGGGAGCAGAGGAGCAGGAGGGCGAATCCCCCCGAATGCGAAATTGATTTTCGAAGTGGAGCTGCTCAAGATCAATGATGTTTCGGCAGGTGGCTTGTGCATAATATTGTAAATATGAGCAGCAACTAGATGGGCAATTTGAAAGTACTTTCTCCGAGTAAGTTAAGTTAAAGTAAAGCCTTGTAAACACAGCATTAATTTTACAATCATAATACACCCTGAACCATTAGACGGGCACAATTTTCGCCGGTGATCCCAGAGAGTTCTTGGTAACCATCGCAAGTTGTTCCCCTCCGTCTCCCTCTTCTTCTGCTCTCGCTACAGGCAGACCTATCCGCTTCTTAGTGCTCTTTTTCCGCTTGACCTTTTTCTTTACGGTGCTAAAGGTGTATGCTGACTCCTTCTCCTTGGCCTCCCTACTCAACTCCCGAAGGTGGAACAAATAGATAGACCGCTGCAAGACTTCGTAGTGCTTATCTTGGGCGATCCTACGGTGGTGATAGACATCGCTAATATGGCTATTGAACAAGCCCTCGCAACCCCCTTGTGCCTGAACGATTTTGATATTTTCCGGGTCAAAATTATTCTTAATGTTGCTGTGTTCGAAAGTAGCTCCTCCGACGATTGCGAAGGGGTTGACATCCTTGGGCAGTACCACCTTTCTCAGGTCCAGCTTCTGCGTTGCTAGTTGTTTTAGATCGACTTTTTTTCGTGCTTTCTTTGCCTCCACGGACGTGGGGACGAAGTCGTCGTTCCACTGTCCCGTGAACCCTTCCATGAGTTGGAATCTTCCCGTTTGAATGTCGAAAAAGGCTCCGGCCCGCAAGAGATGACTGCTGGCCTTTCTCTGGCTTTCTCCCATTTTCAAACTGCTGATGTTCTCAAAGAAGAAAGAAAGCGATTCAACAAATCTCCCGAGCAATAAGACGTGGTCCGCAATTGACTGGGAGCTGTTTTCCAGTGATGCGAGAGCTTTCATGCGAAGCTTCGCCAAATTTTCACCTCCGTTCTCTGCTACTTGTGCAGCCGTTTGTCTCGCCCCCTCAGCGACAGCGTCCTCCATCCATATTTTCACCACTGCCCCCTCTTCCCTCACATTGAAGTCGATCAAATCTCGACCGAAGAAAATGCTTTTATTGTCGAATCGATTCTCAACTGTCTTGTCGAATTGAGTTAAAGCGACGCCAACCCGGCAGCAAGCCTCCTTCCAAAATTTTACCGGTGTGGCATTCTTGCACTTGATCAGCACACGCATGATACACTCCACGTTAGACCTATTCTTCGGTGACTGCACGAAAATTAGATACAATTTCAGCGTCTCTTCCAAATCAAGAGGATATTTTTCTCGGTCTTCCGCACTTATGACTCCTTCGTCTTTACTGATGAAAATGTTTTCAGCCTTACTAGGTGTCCTCTTCTTCACCTTCTTGCTGCTCTCCTTTGCCATCCTGACTTCAAGAGCTATGAGCTCCTCTACCAGTCCCTTTTCCAGCACTCTCCACCGTGTATTTTTTAACGATTCGCCTACTAACTCGTCGTCATCTACATTAGGAACCGCAATGTTCTCGTCGACCTTGTTGTCAAGTTTCTCGTCGCTGTCATATCCCAATATACGGCATGGTTCAGTGCTGACAATAGGATCAGTGAGCTGGTGCAAGTAATCAAATAAAAGTTGAGAGGGAATCCGCGGATCGAATGTAACCTCGTGTGAATCGCTGGTGTCCATCATCTCCTTCCAGTCTGTGAAGTCCCCCACGTTGGCATCCTTCTTCATCTTCACAAGCCTCTCCTCGTCGCCAGCCGACCACTTTGGGGGGCAGAAAATGGGATCCAGCAACTTTTCACATTCGTTCGCCTCAGCGATCCTCTGCATGATTTCGTGCTCCTCTTCGTCTTGTGCAGTACCCTCCAGTTCAGAAATATTTTTCAAATCTTTCCCGTCGATCGCTATGTTTCCCTGGTGAAGCACATCCCCCATCATTAGTCCACTATTTTTCCTCCTCAAATTCTTTTTTGGCGACGAACCCTCGTCGGCATCATCAATATCTCCTTCACCTTCAATTACGAACACCTTGGAGCAAGCGTTGTCCCAATCCTTGCTAAACTTCGCCCCCGGCCAGCAACTCTTACCCACCCCTACTAGGCTAGCCGCAACGGCAATTGGGTTGAACCGCGAATACTGCATCAGCGTAGTTGTTAGCAGCCGGATCGCCCTGGGTACATTCGTGAGATCCAGCTTTTCATTTTCCTCGTAATGTACCAGAATATATTGCCGGGCAATTGCTTCCCTCAGATCCGTCCTCAAACCGCGAGAATTGTTGTCGTACAATTTTTTTGGGTATATATCGCCCACAATGTGCCGACCCCCCAACTTCTCCTTGAGACCCGCTTCTTTCGATATTTTGTGCCAGGGCAGCTTATATAGAATTTGATGCCGAGCTCTGAGGGGGATGGGAGGGGCTGATTTAGCCTCGAGATAGATTTTCTGGATCTCTGCTGTGAGATCGAACGGCGGTTTTATCACATCACCCCATCTGTCTCTCTCCTCTTCCACCTCCCCCTCCCTATCGTAAATGTCGGTATTCTCATCATTTTCGTCAATTTCAGGGGCGGCCACCACAACAAGCTCCCCCCCTGCAACCCCATCTTTACTCTTTGGGCTCCCGTAGACAACTCGCACGTCCCTGATAAGCTCATAAAACTCGTGGAGAAAGCGCTCCTGAACCCAAGTCTGGAAATGAAGCAAGCAGAAATGAAAAGTGGTGAGAGAAAAAAATTAACAGGGAGTAGGTGAATTTTATTTCCTTCGGAAAGTCTATCCTTCGGAAGTCTATCCTTCGGAAGTCTATCCTTCGGAAGGTTTTCTTCGGAAGGTTTTCTTCGGAAGGTTACAACGTCCGTATTAGTAGTGCTTACTCACCTGAATGCATTTCTTTCGCTTCCCCCGTACGTAGTTGATGGTTTGCTGTGGAGTCATCCGCGGGTCCATCAGCATTATCGTGGCGGCAATGCATATACCAGTGCGACCGAAACCGGCGTGACAGTGTATTGCCACCTTTTCGTCCTTCTTTACGTGCCCTGCGATGATCTTGGCAACAGAAAGCATCTGCGAGAAGGAGGGTGCAGTCATGTCATCCCAACAATGGTTATAATATGCTATGTGATGCTTGTATAGCAATTCGGGAGAGTAAGACATACCGTCCTCTACGCCTATTCCGTCCCCGCAATGTGGGTGCTCGCCGGGGATCTGCAAATTCATGACTGCTCGAATGTTTTGCTTCTTAAAAGCGTCCAAGATGTTGTATTCCTCAATTAGCCTGTTAGATGGCCGGTTGATCGCAAGAAGGTGCTTTGTAACGTAGGTGCTGTTGAGCCCCCTAACAGGAGGGTGGATACCCTTCTTCCTGAGGTTTAAATAAGCCGTCTCAGAACATCGTTTGCAAGTTGGTCCCCTGATGAAAGAGAGAGTTTTGCCAAGAATGGACTTTGCATTATAAGGTGCTCTTGTAGTGATTTTTACTTCCCTTTCTGCGGCTATTCGGTGAGATATTGATGTTCCAGGACTACCTTTCTTGGGGCTCTTCTTTGAGGGGGGGGTTTTTGTTGCGGCAGAATTATTGTTGTTGTCTTTGTTGTCGTCGTTGTTATTGTTGCCTGGCTCAATAGGCGAAGATGATGACAGTTGTGCATTCGACGAGTCTCCGTCACTTGCCATCTTGGGCCTGATGCTGGCAGGTTTCCTGCGTCTGTGTCCCAAACTGATCTATCCTCTTTTTTCCAACTTCCGAAACGAACAACAACAAAAAGGGAAGAGAAAACCGTCGTCTTCTTTTGAACAAAATTTAAACCTCGGCCCTCTGCACCTCCGCCGAAAATATTCACTTGAACAGCTAACAAAAAACAAATTTAAAGCTCTCCAAAGTTTTTGAAAAGTTTGGTGTTCCTTAATAATGCCTGTGTTCAAGACCGCCATTCTCTGCGCTCTCTTCCTTGCGTCGGGAACTGTCGTGGCCAATGAAGATATTTGTTTCGGGACGATTGCCTATGGGCCAGAGGTAAAATTAGATGGAAGTGATTTCACAATGCAATACTGCATAAATGAGTCAAAAACCAAAATCAAATACAAACTCTCATTGAAAACGACAGCCGATCGATGGTTCGGTGTCGGTTGGTCGCATGACGGCATCATGGAAGGGACCGACTCAGTTATCGCTATTCCTGGCTCAGGGATAGAAAAATACCACCTTGCAGGGTATGCAGCAAACAAGCTATCAGAAGATCGGCAGGACCTGGAGGATGTTTCTATTACAGACCAACGAATTGAAAGTGGGAAATTATGTGCTTATTTTACCCGCCTATTGACCCCAAGGGTAATTGAAGACAATGTCGAGGTCGAAATCCCTGAAGGAGAAGAGATTTACTTCTTGTGGGCATATGGGAATGGTCAATCACTCAGGTGAGCCAACAAAAATGAGCTTAGTGCTGTTTGCTGACTCTCTGGGTAAACATTGCTAACTATCTATCGGCATTCTATATGCTCGTTGTCTTTTCCGCTTCTATTGTCGCTCCTCTCTTCGCTTTCCCATTGCTCGATTATCGTATTTCTTGCTCTCTTTAGCTACCACTCTAGGCGTGGTTCTTTACTTGTAGATTTTTCCAAGGGCGAGGCTTCCGATGTTACCATCAGCACAGGCAAAGGTCCGATTTTGGTACATGGTATTTTAATGGGGATCGTGTGGTTGGTCATGTTACCAGCCTCAATTTATGCTGCGATAACGAAAGATACTTTCATGGGAGGAAAAGGTGCATGGATCAAATTTCACAAGGCATGCGCTTTTTTTGGTGTCTTGCTCCAATCGATCGCTTACTATCTTGTGCGAAGCTCGTCAATCAGCTACGGAGATATTAGCGACCTCCACATAACCAATGGCACAATTGTGACTGCAATTGGCACCTTCGTTATGCCATTCCTTGGATTAATCCGACCACCGGCCACAAAGAAGGGGGAGGTGAGTTAACAGAAAGAAACTGCGTCAGGTCATCGTTCTGGCTTTTTGTTGCCTTGCAGGGCGCCAGTGCCATGAAGAAGAAGAAGGAGGAGGAGAAGGAGAAGAAGAAATGACAGCTGGACGGAAATTCCTCATCTGAAACTAATTGACTCACACCTCCCTTCACAATGTGCTGCCACGAAAGGAACGCACTTTTGCTCGCTTTGTTTGGGAAATGGTTCATAAAAATATCGGGCGGGTCGTTTTGGTAATGGCATTTCTTAATGTTCAAAGTGGTGCAAAAATTTTTGCAGAGGAAAATGGAGCTGCACGAATTTCAGTGCTTGTTCTCACAGTTGTCGCAATTATTCTGCTGGGATACGGAGCAAAGCTGAAATCGACATACGTTCAGAAAGATCGGAATGTAGTATTAGTGGAACCAAAGTGAAAAAAATGAGCTTTGTTTAATATTGTGGCGCCAGGCTTCTTACACAATTTTCGATGGTTAACAAGGCGAGAACAGGAAAAGGGGCTGTGACGAGAAGAACTTCAAATCTACAACTCATGGGGTTTTTTTTACTTGTTTATCACATTACCCACAACAGAGAAACAAGCCAAAGAGCCCATCCCGAGAACACGTGGAGCGCAAAGACGTGAAAGAACCAATCAGGCTTAGATAGCTTCTTTCCCATTTCAGGCCCGGCTCCCCTTATTCCATGCTTTCGGTATATCCTGACGTAGATGAGTACTGCAAAACTCCAATGGAGGAACAAACATATCAAAGAAAATACAGCCAGAGAATGAAGTCCCCCACTTAACGTCTTCTCGCCGCCTAAGAGGTCCAAAGACCCGGAAATAAAGCCAATTAAATTGGTTAATATTCCTAAATCCTTCTTCAAAGGGCCTACTATCACATTCTTTAATGACCACAACCACAAAAAAGCACAATAAGGGGATAACCACGCAATCCTCCCTGCTTTTCCAATTGAACTCCAATCCGATGCTATCACACCTAGGGAGAGCAGCCAGCTTATTACAATACAAAGGAGCATCAGCAAGGCAGAGATTTTGGCAGAGTTGTTGTCTTTTTGGGTATCTTCATCAATAATTTCGTCGGAATTTACTTTCGTAGCCATATTGAACAATATTGAACAAAGAGAAGATTATATATTTTCTATACCTGTAAAGAAAGACTTTAAATTGACTACTATTATTAGAGCGTCGTAGAGTTTTCCTTGTTTTCAATGAAATCCAAATAACTCATCCATTTCCTTGTCAGCACAATTAGAGGATGTTTCTAGAGGCATGTATTTCTTCGCCAAGCTCGGTTCCTTGGCTATTATCATCTCCCTCCGGACCCTGCACCCACCTTGAAATCTGTGCGCCGAGCTCTCTTCCCTTTGGTGGTTTAACTCCACCGCCAGGTGTGGTAAAGCAAGTGATAAAGGCAATTTCAGGTGTATCCGCGCATTTGACGGTGCTAATACGCCCTCGGGGTGGCAATTTTGTGTATTCGCCGCTTGAGAAAGAAGTTATTCTCTCTGATTTGAGATGGATCGTAGAACTCGAAAAAGTGTCAAGTGTTAGCGTCTGCTCTATCCTTCAGGGATCCCTTGACTCTGATTTTCTGCGAACTTTCTGCGATATAGCACACGCTCACAAAAAAACTATAACGATCAACCGTGGCATTGATGAGTTGGAAGAAGTGAACAAAGATGTTCTCCATGAAATTGGGGTTGATCGAATTCTGACATCAAGCCCGAGAAATTTCGATGGCTTCGAAGGAATCGTCACTGTGGCTGGTGGGGTTAATGCCGATTATCTTCGGTCGAATTTATCGGTTTATGGTGGGCTCTTTCATGGAGTACATACGAGCTCTTGGATAAAGAAGACGGCGACAGAAACTGAAAAATCGTCTTCATCTATATTTGGGGCGGGTGGAGAAAGTGAAATCATTGACTCCGCAAAATTGGACGAAATGTTGCAGCTTATTGCAGAGTATAACAAAACAATCGACGTCTCAAACCGAGAGGCACTGACAATCAATGAAACGCTTATATCACCACCGCTGCCGACCTCCTCTTTAAAAATGAGCAAGAAAACCATTCGCCCAATCATCGATGAGGTTCTCCTTTGTGCATCAAACTCGCTGGCAGGAAAAGGCCTTCGGCTGCGACGCGCGTCATCTCCTGCCGATGTGGATTCAATAATCAAGCAGGTGAACGATCTCGCTGAGTATGAAAAGGCTCTCCATGAAGTCAAAATCGAAAAGTCGACCCTTATTGACGATGGTTGCATGTCAGATACTTTTCAAACCGACAATGGAGACCAGCCAATTTACTATGTGAGTACGTCTTGCCTTCAAGTGTGAGCTGGAGATGAATAACTAACACAGCTCGTGCAGTGTATTTTAGTAGAGTCGGAAACGACAGATCGCAATTTCGAAGCAGTCGGTTTTGGGTTCTTCTTCTTCAATTATTCGACCTGGACAGGGCGGGGGCTATATCTAGAGGATCTTCATATCAACCACGATAAACGGGGCTTGGGTGGTGGCAAAGCAGTAATGAAATCTCTGGCCAAAATCGCACTCAAAACGGGTTGTGAGCGTTTTACCTGGCAAGCCATTGACTGGAATAAAAACGCCTTTGAGTTCTATGAAAGTATTGGGGCAAGTGTATTGAAAGAGTGGATAACATTGCGGATGACTGCCGATGGAATGTTGAAATTCGCTCACTTTGACTAAGAAAATAAGTGAATTTGAAGCTCTAAAGTTATATTTCGTTCCTACTTATTAAGACAATGCCTTCACATTGCTGCCATTATATATTGTCGGGGTGAAGGGAGATGAAGCCCAATACACATCTCCGTAATCTACGAACAACTCTTCTCCCCCTTCGATTTCTCTCGTAGCGACCACCCGCGCTCTTAGGCTCTCTGGGTCACGGCAAAATTCGCAATTCAAACATTCGACATTTATGGGATCATTGATGTACCTTGCATTGACAATCATTCTCGCTCGAGGGTCCACAAAGATGTCTTTCTTGAATACGGTAGAGTTGTGACCAAGGAAAAGCAAATAACTACGATCTGCCAACTTCTGCTGGCTCTCCCAATCGTGCAGGTCGCCCCAGTAATTACAAATTGTTGTTCCCTTTCTTATGGTGGCATCCGGCTTCACAAATAACCCATCACCGGCACCAGGGATTAAACTTCGCTTGATTTCCAGTGTTTTCATCTCATTCTCTTCGGGACTGATGCTCAGTACCCTGTTCATCTCTATCCTCGCCTCCTTTATCACACTTGGCAGCTTGCTTATAACCTCCATTGGACTTTTCTTAAGCAAGGCACCCAAACCGAAAGTGTCAGCAATTGCTTCTGGTGGGTCAATACCGAGCTCATACCAGCGTTGGAGAGCTATGAGCTGCTCGGAGAGCGAGACAAACGACATGGTTTTTCGTGTGTTTGGTATTCTGCAGTCTCCGGGTAAAGCTTAAATAAATAACTATTCTAATTTAAAGGTTAAAAAGATTACAAGATTACTCTTCCAGGATACAGCATCAAAGCAGCACTATACCATTCTTACCATAATCTTAATTACGAAATAAGTTCTGGCTACAACTGGCAACAATCTTAGGGACAAGCAGGGCACACGAGGAGGGGTAGAGAGATAATGTAGAAGGAAGGGTTTAAAAAAAGTACTACTACTTACTTAAAATGCAGTTGTTATCTTCGATGTGATGCCAAACATCAATGTTCTACTCAATCTCACACCTTCGTTGGTCAATCTAGACAGTGTACTCTCGACACCTACTCTTAACTTCCTCGGTAAACCTCCCTATGATCCTTACACCCTCCTCTTGATATTCTCTGCTCTCCACCTGTCCACTCTCGAAAACAAAATTGGCAAGATCTCCCCTGCTGTAAGGGATCAGGACGTCAATTTCGACTAGAATCTCGCTAAGCGCCCTCTCGAGAACCTTGGCGAATTCTGACATGCCCTCGCCTGTGGCGCAGCTAACCAACACAGAGTTGGGCGTGCTCTTGGCAAGACCTACGACCTTTTCCATGTCTTCTTCCTTAACAATGTCCATCTTATTGAAGACTGTCACGACCGGTATACTGCCCGCCCCGATCTCATTAAGCGTTCCGATCACCGAGTCAGCTTGCTTCCTGCAGTTAGGGCTGCTCGCATCAACGATGTGGATGAGCACGTCTGCGCTCTTGGCGCTCTCCAAGGTGGAGCGAAAGGCAGCCACCAGGCTCGTTGGAAGTTTTTGGACAAATCCTACGGTGTCAGTCACCATTATCTCCCCAAAATTATTTGAATTTTTCTTGCTGTCGCTGTCGCTGTCGCTGTCACCATCTATTTCACTGTTACTGCTGTTTTCGCTGTCATATTCAAGCTCCAATTTGAAGACAGATGGATCGAGGCGTCTAGTTGTGGGGTCTAAAGTCTTGAATAAAACATCTTCCGCCTCCGCACCCTCAGCATCGTTGCAAACGAAGTTAAGGAATGTACTCTTCCCTGCGTTCGTGTAGCCCACCAGCCCTAGCCTCCTCCCTCTCGCGCTTGTGGAGAGATTCTTTCTCTGTTCTGACACCTTGTCAATTTCCTTCTGGAGACGTTGTATTTTGTCCCTCATGAGCCTCTTGTCGGTCTCAAGCTGTCTTTCCCCGGGCCCTCTCAATCCCACTCCCCCGGAACCTGATTGCCTCGAAAGGTGTGTCCAGAGACCTGTGAGACGGGGCGATCGGTACGTCTCCATTGCCAGCTCCACCTGCAGCACAGCCTCCCGCGTCTTGGCACGGCTGGCGAAAATGTCCAGGATCAGAAGAGTCCTGTCGATCACCTTCACGATTCCCTGCTCGCTTGAGACCTTCACTGCATCAGAACCGTCGTCAATGTTGCTGTTGCTCCTCACCGTCTCCTTGTTAAACTCAAGGGTGAGGTATTTGAGCTGACGAGGGGATAGGTTCACATCAAATAGTACAGTGCACACAGGGGGTGAGTAGGATGAAATGAGCTCTTTGATCTCGGCGATCTTGCCGCGTCCAATGTACGTTCGCGGGCGGATAGTAGACAAGAGTTGGGTGACGGGAGTGCCGACCGGCTCCAGACCAGCAGTCAAAGCCAGAGAACGCAGTTCTTCGAGTGACTCCCCCAGAGTAAAGTCAGAATCAGCAACACTGCCAGATTCGCGAGGAGGGTACAGCTCGTCTTCCTCTGAATCTCCTTCGTCGATTTCGTCAAGTTCGTCGTAGACGTCATCCAAGTCATCATATGCTTCGTATTCGTCGTTGTCGTTGAAGTCAAGGGCAGGCACAGCAAAGTGGGTATCTTTGACGGGGTGATTTTCTCCACCACCACCACCACCACCACCTCCAAAAATGCCCACCTTCTTCATCCTCTTTCGTTTCTTTGCCTGCAGGGAGTTATCTTGGCAGCCAACGAGTACGCAACGCTCGGTTTCTGCCTCTGTCGGCACCCCTTTTACCCCTGCTCTTGGAAGTTCTTCATCGAGAAAGTCAGACTGTGAATTCGATAAGAAGTCAGCGGGCAAGTCTGACTGCAAATTGGAAATATAGCGAGGGTTCGTTCTCCTCCTATGTATACCGTGGGGAGGATAGTGTGTGCAAAATGAAGCGCTGCCAGCCAGCACAGAAAGAAGGGCAAGACATTGTGCCACAAAAACCATAGAGTTGTCTGAGGTGGGTTTTTTTTGCAGTTTCGAGGTCCTAAAATATCAAGGAATGGAATGTCAGGAGTCTCTGAGTGTTTGGGACGTGTGGTGTGGAGATGAGAAGAGCGGAGACCAAATTTGCAAAATTTACATTTTATTGCCCTCCAAAGAACATTTAACCTACAGTTTCGAAAAAGTTGAAAGTTCGTCGTCTATTAAATCACCCCTGTACAGTTTGAATAAGAATATCGCGCATCACAGCTCAATTAAGTAATGCAATCTCTTGCATTTCTGGTTTTGTCGTTGCTGAGTACTTCGGTGCTTCCCTTCAATCCTTCCCTGTCACGTCGCCCATGGCTACATTTTGCACAAATCCCCAGGGTAGCTGCTGTATCCCGTTCAACTGCGCTTACAACTCCTCTTTCGCGTCCGTTTTCAAAAGCACCATCTTTGCTGTTTTCTTCACCCGCTGACTCCAATTTGCCAACGACGACAGACCCGGAAGTGCAGCAGCTTCTAGCCGCGGCAGCTGCCCTCCGCGCGCAGGCGGCGGAGCTCGAGGTCTCTAAGAGGGAGGAGGAGCTCCAGCAGATATCCAAGGCCTTCGATAGCTTTGACCTTGATGGCGATGGCAGTGTTTCCCTGGAGGAGCTCAGGATTGGCATGAATAAGCTGCTCAAGACGGAGATTAGCGAGGAAAAAATCCGTCAGGTTTTGGATGCATTCGATGAGGATGATAGTGGAACGCTCGAGAGGAGCGAATTCAAGAATCCTCAGCAGCTAAAAATGAAGCTTGATGAAATTGTGAGGGAGGACAAAGAGAAGGCAGTTGAGGCCAGGAAAAAAGCTAAGGAAGAGGAGGTGAGTGGGAATAACGCTTGCACGATGCGATTCGGAATATATCAGAAGTTTTGTTTGTTTGCTTCTCACTGACGAACGATGCTGGTTATATGCGTCGACTTTTCGATTTTTTTCTCGTCAACTAACATAACATTATTCCCAATTCTCAGGAAAAGGCCAAGTTGGAGGAGGCTCGACTCACGTTCCTAAACGACAAACCGGCGACTATCAATGACAGAATACTATCCGTACTTCCTTATCTGTTTCCTCTCATGGACGGGTTGCAGTACGGTCGCTTCCTGCTCCAGACTGATCAGGTTGAGAACAACCCCGTGATCCTGGCAGTCTCGGTGATTTACATCCTGTACCGATCCGTCCCGCTCTCTGGATTCCTTGCTTTCTTCACGCTCTCTTTCCTTTCGGGCAATCCCAAGATTAATAGACTTATCCGCTTTAACCTACAACAATCTATCTTCCTCGACATCGCGCTAATCTTTCCAGGGCTCCTCCTGGGAATCAGCAGAGCCGTTGCCCCTGACGCCATGCCTGCCGGGATCGGGGAGATTCTGACAGATGGTGTTTTTGTTGCGCTTCTGGTTACGCTTGGGTACTGTGTTGGTGCGTATTTACTGTGTAATATATATTGGTTATGGGGACACAAACGGACTTGGACTTATCTCCCCTAACACTCTAACCCAAACACTAACATAACACTCTCGCACTCGCTCGATTATTACAGGGAGTTCGCTGCTGGGGAAAGAGCCCGGATCTCTTCCCATCATCGGAGATGCTGTTAGAGATAGGATGCCGACGATCGATATGTTCGATGACCAGGGGAGATTTATTCCCAGGGAGATGAGAAAGAAGGATGATGGGGGCGGCGAAGGGAAAGACAAAAAATGACGAAGATGAGAAAACAATGATGAGAAGAATAAATAACTAACTGTGAAAGAACTTCTTGATACTAGGTTTTACTGAAAGAAGAGAGAAAGGACAAAAAATGTGTTCAGTATCAAATGCTTTGCCATTTCTACTTTAAATTTTCCGAGGTAATGTCATCTTCGGGAGCGTTCTGGTTCTCCTCGTAGAATAGTACTCTACTTTCTTCGTCCAGACTCAAGAATTCCTTGAACGTGCTGTCCTTCCGAAGCACATCGTCGGCTACTACCTTCTTCAAAAATTGGTCCAACCGGACTTTCCTCTCCTCTGCGAGCCTTTTGCTCCACTTAATCAACTTCTGCGGTGGGAAGAGAGACTCGTCTTCAGTGAAAATTGTGTGATAGGGATGCTTCTCACGCAGCATATCGAAGAGGCGCTTGAAGCCACTGTAGCGATGCCAAATCTGCCTCCGGTCCCTCCCCCTTTCTACACCATTGAATTCAACACTGATGGCATACTCCCAGTTTCTCAGTCCAGTGATGGTCCCAATCCCCCTCTTCTCGCATCCGACAACTTCCACCTTGCCAATTTCCCAGCACTCTACCTCCATGCAAAGACCGATCTTCACCCCGTGACGACAGAACTTGTCCCTTGATGCCCCAGTTTTACGCTCCTCTTCTAGCTGCTGCCTAGTGGCTGTAGATGAAAATGAAGACGGGATGTAAAGAGACCGAAACAGTGATGACTCCGAGCGAGACCTAACTCGTGACCTCTCAGTAGAAAAATCGCTGTCAATTACGGTGGTAGAGGTGGAGGTGGTTGAAGGTGTCGAAGTTGTCGTCAGACTGGTAGTTTTGGTCTTATCCCTTGTTTTTTCTCCACCTTTTGCGTCCCTTTCCGTGGGTTTTTCCCCCCAACCTTCCAAACCAAGCCTCCGACTTCGGCCTATTGGAGACAGGCTGTTCATGCCCTTAACTTCTCCCTTTCGTCGACGCACCCCGCTCTTCGTTCCGCCCCTGGAAGAGAATCCTTCAATCCTCTGCTGCGGAGAAGGAACCGGCGGTTTCTTGTCAAAGGCAGACATGCAAGGAGAAGGAGTTGGGAGAACTAATTACTACAATGTTCGAGAGGAGAAGATTCAAAGTTAATCTGACTTATCTAAAAAGGCAGCTCAACCGGATTCTGCGATTGTTTTCGGCTGAGAAGACAAAAACGTAATTTTTAGAACTGTACAGGGACTTCTTGGCTTTTCTTCTGGGGAGGGTTTCTTCCCGGATTTCTGTACCTTTTTTTCATTTCCTTGATGTGCCTTTGATTTGCATAATTTCGCGTAATACGTTGGTTCTCTATGATTCCATCCTATTGCGTTGTGCTTTCGGCGGTCCTCTCTTCCCTCCTATTTGACCCTTGCACCCCTTTTGTGATCTCCGGCCAATTTCCGCGCCGCCTTATGGAGCTTGGCTTGGGCCGATTGTCGGTTGTTCAGGCTGGGGGGACTCGCGGAGATGTGAAGTTGAGAGAGAAGGCGCTGCGCCCCTGCCCGGGTGATCTCGTTTCGTTTACAGACCCCTCCTTGCCAGAAACTTCCACCCCACAAATCGGTCGGATCGCCCAAATTTACCCATTTTACTCTCAGTCGTCTGAGGCGAGTCGGGAGTCCGATGCGGGTCTTTTTGCGGGATCTTCTGGGTCTTCGTCGCAATCCTCCCTGGAATCTCCCAAACCTTTCAGCTTTAATGTGGAAATAACGCCCCTTGAAGTGGCAAGTTTTGAGGACGGTCGCGAGGGATATTATAGGGAGGCGTCGTGGAAGAAGAGCAGGAAGACCGTGTTCATTCCTCTGAACGCGGAGGCGGTGCGGCCCGTGGCGACAACTTTTGTTCGGGAGACTTCGTCCTACAAGGTCCCAATTGACGCCAATGGAGAGATCATCGTGAGGGGAAGATACAATCTCGCTGATTACGAGGGTCCCGAGTCCCCACTTGTTGACGTCGACGTGGTGAAGGTCGATGGGGAGAACTACAGGGACTTGAAATGGGGAATTATCAAGGAGGGCTTCGCTTTGGGGTTTGGTGCAAGCGGATTGGTCTGGGTGCTCGGAGGCGGCGAAATGGGCAAGCTTGTGGCAGAGGGAGTTGTAGGAGGAGGGGTCTACATGTCTCTTCTCGGGAGAGAAGTTGACCTCGTTGGCAAAGAAGTGCCGAAAAACGAAGGAATTGACCGTATTTGGAACGATGTGCTGGGGAAGAACTTTAACAAGATACGTTTCATCATTCCATTGCTGTTGCTGCTTTCTGTTTCCTCGGGGAATTTTGTTGGAGGTGGACTTGGGAACGGGGCGGATGAGGCGAATTTTCTAAGCAGCGTTACCAAGGCTCAATTTGCAAGCGTTTTGGGAGGCTTTGCAATTTGGAGGCTTCCTGTTTTGAGGAGGGGCTTGGTGCTCGGGTTTGGACAAGATGAGACGGATACGGATACGGATACGGATGCGGATGCGGATACGGATACGACGGGAAAGGGTAAGAGTGGTTTTGACCAACTTGATTTCACCCGCACTGTCCTTGTCTTAAGCGGTCCAACAGGCTCAGGAAAAACTTCCGTCATGGACGGTTTCTTCTCTCACATCGAGTCTGAAAACACGGACAGTCAATTCCTTCGATGCTCCTCTTGGTCCCAAGTTAAAAAAGCGGTCGAGGCCGATGGAAACGAGATTGTGGTGGTGGAGGCAAACACGGAGGAGGTGGAACTCATGCGAAATTCCCTCGACAGGAAGACAAGGATCGTAGGCGTTTGGATAAGCCTCAACGACATTGATAAATTCCTTTCCAGATGGGTGCAACGGGATGAGAATGTACTGGCGCCCAGCGATGCTGATAAGGAGAAATTCGGAAAGTATATTGTAGAGCAGATCTCCTATGGTATCACCAGTGGGATATTTGAGTTCACAATTCTCAATGATGACATTGACGAGAGTGTGCAACAGCTTGTGAGAGCGAGCAAGTATTGTCTGAAGTAGAAAAAGAAAATGAGAGGAGAGGAGAGGAGAGGAGAAGAACCGGAAACGGCAGAAGAATATTTTGATAATGCAGGGCCTAAAACGCGTTTTTATTGTAGCTGAGTTTACCCCCTTTTTCATTGGTGTGCTTCTTTCCTACCAGGCTTGGCCCTCCAGTGTCGGAAAAGAGTCAGTTAGGCCAATATAATATAATTTGACAAATAAACAACGCCGATGCTCGTGATATCTCTCCACTAACACGATACAGCACGGTTTTATTTTGAATTAATTCATGTGCCTTCAAAATCCTCTCCTCTCGCTCAGAATTCTGCGCACCCGGAACCACTTCAATTTTAAGTGTATGGCAAAATGTTGTGAGATTTCCTTTTCACAGAGAGCGGAAAATGAAGTCTTTTGTCGATATATAGAAAGGAAATTCCTAGAAC
>Ga0115555_1000715_pt1 | contig 22749 bp, 17 predicted proteins | sample COGITO_mtgs_1104_2_FD_87285 | JGI IMG/M metagenome (GOLD analysis project Ga0115555, IMG submission 87285) | Pelagic marine microbial communities from North Sea - COGITO_mtgs_110407 | ecosystem: Environmental > Aquatic > Marine > Epipelagic | place: Germany:Helgoland, sampling site Kabeltonne... | reverse complement strand
TCCGTGACTCACTGAAATTCCGTGACTCACTTTGAATCCGTGACCCACTTTGAATCCGTGACCCACTTTGAATCCATGACTCACTTTGAATCCGTGACTCACTGAAATTCCGTGACTCACTTTGAATCCGTGACTCACTTTGAATCCGTGACTCACTTTGAATCCGTGACCCACTTTGAATCCGTGACCCACTTTGAATCCGTGACCCACTTTGAATCCGTGACTCACTTAGTAATTGTTTAATGCACATTTGTGTTTTTACTTACCAAACATTAATTTCAGACTGAACCAAGCACAGGTCATGACAATAATCAAGAGAACAAACTGCACCACCATCATGAGAAACATATCCCCTACGCTGCCACCGAGACCTTCCTCGAATGTCTTGCAAAAAACGGTGTAAACGATATAAACCAAGGCCAACTCCTGGCCCTTTTTAAACTTTTTCTTGTGCTCTTTCACAAATTCCACAACGGGAGGAACAAAGTACTGGAAAACCTGCCCGACAGCGATGGGTAGAACGACGCGGAGCAGCAGTTTAACTACCACGACACCGAAATCTACTCCGCCTTCTTCCCCAAGATACAGGAGAATAAGGGCTGGAGTTACAAAAACACCCAAAAGGGAGCCAAAGGCTGAATTTGTTTTGGTTTCAGTTTCAATTTCAGTTCCGGTTCAAAGGGAGAAAGGTTAAGGTTAGCCTTCAAGGGTAAGGTGCTTCAGTCTTGCAAGATAATAATGAATACTCACCAGCGTTAAAGACGGCGGCTGCCTCGTCTCCGCCGCTCGCCGTCGTCAGAACGATGACCATGTTGACTGTCATCGGCAGACAGGCGCAAATCACCATACCATCCGCCAAGTCCATTTCCAAAATTCCACCCTTCTCCAGAGCCCGACTCACCAAAAAAACGAAGAGAGAAACAACCCCAAGATTGAATGTCTGCACGTACAGATTGAACTTCAGGTTTAGTATGGCATTTTTCAGCTCCCGAGACTTGAGGGAAAGTCCAGATAAAACAAAGATGAAAATCACAGCAATCCAAGAAGCAGTGATCTGCGGTTGGAGGTAATCTGCACCGAGCGGCGGGTAGGCCAAAGCGAGTAATATCGCTCCGATCACGCCTATTAAGAAGCTGTGCTTGGTGTAAATTGCACAGGCCTGAGCAGAAAGGGTAGTGGTGTCATCATTCCCTGAGGACATGATTTTGTGGCTATCTTCGTCTATTATCTTCGTCTATTTTAGGTTGTAATTTAGGTCAGGTCAGCGAAAGAAAAGAAAAGACGACGGATTGGATGTCTTCGTTAAAGTGTTTAAGTCGCTGAATCGCTTGATTCATCAATTCAGATCGACGACGACCGACGACCGCCAAAAAAATAATTAAATCAATCAGTTTGAGCCAATGGAGCCGCCCACCTCGACAACAGTGACAACAACGACCACAACCCACACCTCCCACAATTTCACAGCCCCGATCTTCATCCTCATCCTTCTGTTCTATGTTTCTCTTTCCCATCGTCTTGAGCTGCGGAAGTTGCACTCCCAGACCCTCTGGCTGCATGAGTCGGCACCTGCGATCGTCCTAGGAGGAATTCTGGGGATATTGGTTTCGTATACAACCGGCGGGAATAAGTCGGTAGAGATAAGCGGCGATGTGTTCTTTTCGGGTGTTCTTCCTGTCATCATTTTTGCCCAAAGCTTTGGGATGCATAAGAAGAATTTCTTTCGGCACTCTGCGACGATTGCCTTATTCGGTATTATAGGGACGATGGTACAATTCGGTGTGATGACGTTCAGTATGTACTGGCTTGGAAACTTACTTGGCATCACACTGTCGCGGAGCGATTCTGTGGGACGGTATCTCTCCCTCCATGAGAGCATGGTTATTGCGTCATGTCTGACTGCCGCCGACGAGATAAGTGTGTTGAGCTTGATGAAAGAGGGCCGCCACGAGAAGCTCAGGGCTGTTCTTTTTGGGGAGGGTGTCGTCAACGATGTTATCAGCATCCTCCTCTTTCATAGCATTAATAGAGTGGGAGAGAGGGAGGAATCGCTATTTGAGCACTCTTCGCGGATGATGGAAGAATCCACCACCACCACTACCACCACCGACACAACCACAATTCACAATGCAAATGACGACGACAATTATAGTCAGCCTGACTCTCCCTCTTCTCCTGATTCCCCCTCCCCTTCCGACGACCCCTCCGTTCCCGATTCCTGGACATGGTCTCTCGAGGTTATTCTTGTTTCCTTCGACGCTCTGCGTAATCTCCTCTGGTCAACCACTATTGGCATATTTACCGCCCTTGTTGTCTCACGATATCTCAAGATGAATCCCCAGATGAAGCGCTCTCCAGTTCACCAGACGGCTGTGATTGCGCTCGGGGCGTACTTGTCATTCGCCATCAGCGAATCTGCCGGTTACAGCGGCGTCATGACGCTATTTTTCTGCGGCATCACGCTTTCGCATTACGCGCGGCACAATTTGTCGCCCCGAGCGCAGACGTCGACGAAGATAACTTTTGCGAGCCTCTCACAGATCGCTGAGGCTTACTGCTTTACGGCGGTCGGAGTGAGTCTTCACAAGTTCCAGGATCCAAGCAAAGTCAGCTGGAAATTGGTGGGTCTCGCCCTTGGCACCTTGGTTTTGGGCAGGATGGCCACTGTATTTCTCCTCTCGCTTGTTGGTGGGACGCGACTAAAATTTCGGGAGCAGGTTGTCTTGTTCTGTGGCGGGCTTGTCAGAGGAGCGATCTGTTGGGCTCAGGCAATTTCCATCGTGGAGCCCCACAAACACGAGATTTTGTCCGTCATTATGGCTATTATTCTGTTTACAACCGTTGTTATAGGAACGGCGATGCCTTGGGTTTTAGAGAAAGCGCTAGAAAAGCCGGAAGGATGGCATTCTGTCCAGATGTTGCGGGGGGAGAATGGCAGCACAAATAATTTGCCCGGGCTGCTTCAGGACGTTGAAGGGATCGAGCTCTTGCGCGGCGATGACACCACTGTCGGTTATGACAACGACAACGACAACGACAACGACAACGACAACGACAACGACAACAACAACAGTACCGATAGCGTCCACAGAATCTTTGATCTAGACAGTAGCACCGACGATTTATTCAGCAATGGAAACCGCAGCCGACGCAACAAGAGGGAGAAATCAACAGTGTTGAGGAAGGAGAGTAGCAATCTCAAGAAATTTGACGTTTTGTTCATGAAGCCATACTTTGGCGGCAGGGACTTTGTAATTGAAGATGATATCTACGATGGAAACGACGTGAATAGACAGAGAGAGAAGGAAAATCAAATCAAATCAAATCGAAATCAGAGTAAAGAAAGTAGCACGTCCAACAACGCGGGATCCTTGAGTGCCAGTGCCGATCTGAGCGCCGACTTTGACGACATCTTCCACGACTTGGATCAACGTATCGGTGACACAAGTGGCTTATCCAGGTATGGGGCAATATAAAATGTGGAGTAGTGAATGGAATTTTTGGTTTCTACAAAACATGCTCATTGCCTCATCATCTAAAATCTACCCAAAGTCAAAATTTCGTCCGAAGGCTCGCTCCAGATGCTCCATCCCCAACACGTGCAACACCTTACACGAATCCTGTAGTTGGTAGCTGCCTTTAGATTGGTCAGGAAGGCATAGCAATCGACCTCCTCACTGCTCTCCCCCTTAATCTCGTTCACTGCCCAAGTCTCCCAAACACCGCCCCCAACCTCGTCCGGCTCGAAATTCTGAATCTGAACTTCGTATTTCTCCGGTAAGCCGAGGTCATAAGCGGTCGGTTCCCACCTGCACATTATCCATGAGCTATCTGTCGCCCCAATTTTGTTCCTCCTGCCTTCGTTGTCCTTAACGACGTATGGTTTACCGGGAGGTAACGCCCCTTTTGTACTCCAGATATCGCTCCAGTTGCACCAGTCGCTCCAGCCCTTTTCGTTCCTGCTCCGTATCTTGAACTGATAGCCACTGCCAGGAACCAAGCCTCTCACCACCAAGCGATTCATGTTGCCCTTGCTGAAAATATTGTCTGGCAACACTCTCTGCACATCCTCTCGAACGCAAATTTCGCACTCCTTAATGCTGTTTCCATTCGGATTCCCCTGCATCCACAGTATCTCGAGCGAATCATGGGTCACGCCCATTTCTACCAATTCAATGCCTAGAACGCCATCAGGCTTGTCTGTGTGAGTGACAATGGGCGGTGTCGCGATTCCAAAAAACCAGGGCCTCCATTCGCCGTGGATAAGGTCCTCCTTGAACTCGGCGCTGGTGGCAACGCACGGTCGAATGCGGAAATTGTAGGCCATGGCAGGTTTCAGGTCTTTGATCACGTAGCTCTGGCATTTTAACGTGTTGCTTATAGTTTTGTAGTCCTTCTCGCTGGTTGAGCTGGCTCCCTTGCCCACAACCTCCCTGTACTGAAGCTCATAAGCCACCACGGGGAAAATCTCCACAAGTTTCTGCCATCGTATTGAGACAGATCTACTCGTCACTTCGTCCACCCACAACCCGTCTTCTAGCTTGTAGGGACCCCCAATCTCGCTCCACCCGCTCCATCCATAAGTATTTTTGCAACGAATACAAAATTCATAAAGCCCGAAAACCACCAGCTTGGGGAACTCCTTCGCGTTGTACTGGAGCGCATGGAAGAGCGTGATCGTCCACTTGCTTTTACTAGCAGACACTTTACCGCTAGACATTCGTTGTAGCTCCGATCGGACGACATTCGCCAGCTCCGCGTCCCCGGCAGCGAATTTCTCCCCGCTTTTAATTTTGTTGAGGTCGGATATGGCATCGCCTTCGTTGTTATTATGCGGGTCAACGGCCTCCGTCGTAATGACGGTTAGCTCATTACCCGCCGGTGTCTCCGAATCCTTCGTTTCTGTTCTCTCTGTCACCTCGTGAGCCGAATTCTCGCAAAAATCCACAAACTCCTTGAAATTAATCTCCCCGTCTCCGTCTTCGTCGAGCAAATCGCAAAGGCGATTTACCTGAGGTGGGGTCAGTTTAAATCCGAAATTTTTTAAGCTTTTCATGAACTCACTCCTCTCGACCGTGCCCCCGCCGTCTTTGTCAATCTCCTGGAAAATGAATCTCAAATGCGCACCCGGGTCGTCAGCCGGGTCCTCCCCCACCCTTCTGTAGGCAATTTCATATCCGCTAATGGTAGCCCCGTTTTTGTGTTTACTGGCAATCCACTCCACCATTATGGAAGTTCTCGTCGTCTTTACCAGCAAGGGGCGCCCAGGAACCGTCGGCTCGCAACCTGGGGTGTACTGATTTATTTCTTCGGACATTGGACCCCAACCACAGCAATTTTTGCACCGAATCCGAAATTGGTGTCCAGAGGCAGGCAAAAGATCGCTGAAAACATATTTCCTTCCCCCCCCGTGCTTCATCAATGTGCTATCATAGTCAATCAGATCGAGCTTCCTCCAAGTAAGCGTTAATTTGTCATTGTCGATGTGACTCTGTGTCGACATTTTCATCCTGTGCTCGAGCTCATAATACTCCAACGGAGCCTGCTCGTCCGGATTAATTTCGGGCTCGTCCCATTCCACTATAACTACTTTACTGCTGCACTCGGTCACCCTCAATCCTGGTACAAGTCCGGGTGGCTCTTTCAAAATTACCGCCACTTCCCACCTCTTATGAATCCGGGCGACATCCCTCGGTAACAAATTCTTGGCTTTAGCATGTCTGTTCGCTCCTGCATCCAATAAAAGCCTTACGACGTCTAATCTCCCATTGACAGCAGCGTAGTGAAGCGGTGTCTGGTCATATCTGCTATCTGTTTGCTCCATCATATTATTTTTGGTGAAACCCCTGTCGAGTAAAACTTTACAAACGTCAACGTGTCCAAAGTCAGCGCATGCGTGCAGGGCATTATAGCCCATCAGGCTGTGCACGGCGTCAATGTTCTGGTGTTCTTCTATTCTCCGAATCACCTCTTTTACCCTCCCAGCCGCCGCCGCGGCGACGAAGCTGTCTGTCCTGTGCTGCTTCGTTAGGTCATCCAAAATTAGCACCCGACTGCCATATTCTCCCTCGAAACCCCATTCCTTATAGCCCCACTCGCTCGGTCTCATGTTCGCAATGAATAGCACTTGCTTGCAACAATCGATTAGCCCCATGTGCGGGTCACTGTGGTCGATTGTCAACTTCGTCATCATCGGGATCAAATCAAATACTGAAAGCCGTTTCGGAGTCCCTTCGGCAGATAAGAAATCCTGGTAAACATCGCTGTATTCGGTAGGATCAAAGGTGTAGGATTGCATGAACTCCAGATTTTGAGCTAGCTGTAGTGTCTCTGTCGCCACTCGTCGCGCGTCACCCAATCCGTAGCACTGAATCAGCAACCGAACGATTTGGGCCGACAACGTTCTCCTTTCCAACCTCTCAAAATCGAAGCGCTTCGTCGCATTAAAGTTATCCGTCAGCAACACAAGTGGGACCATCATATCTTCGCTCTCCTCTTTTATCAAAACTTTGTCCTTTTTTTGTTTCTCCTCCCCTTGCAACCAACCCTCATTGTTTGAAACTTTATAGTATGTTATCCCAAATATTTTTTTCTTGTAATCAGCCGTTATCACATTGCCTTTGGTCACCCGATATAATATTCTGGCCTCCGGGTCATCGGGCCGGGAAACAACATCCACGCCATCGTTTATGTTCATTACGTGGAGATAGATCTTTCCATCATTGGTGTTGTTGTTATTGCTTTGATCTGCACTGGTATTTTTGCCGGTGCTATCGCTGACGTGGGAATTGGCAAGCTTGTCAACTGCAGCTATAGTATCTTCGCCAAACTGCAGACGCCTAGCAGCCATAACATTCTTTTGATCGCCGTCCTCAAACAACCTGTGTCGCTGTTTTACATCAGTACTCGAAAGCCTTGTTCCACTTTCAGGCAGCTGCTTTCTGCTTCTGATCTTGCTTGGAGTACCGTGGTGTCTCTTGTCGTGGAGTTTATCCGTTGAGCGTGACCGTTTGATTTCCTCAAGGAGCTTTAAGTCTGAGCGCCGCATGGCCGTGGACTTTGAAGCAACCTATTCAAGCGGAGTTGGAGAATTGGCTCGTTTGAAACTATTTTAAATGTCTTTGTCTCAATTCCGTCACTGTAAGGGTATTCTTCGTCAATGTTTGGCGGTCGTGATGGTCAATGACGCGCGATAAAAAACCGATCCATATATTTTTGCATAACATTTTTTCTCCAAAAATCTCAACACCAGAATCATTGAAAATGGATACTCCCCGAGCAGGCGGTGGTGATTTGCGTCATGCCAGTCGGCTTTCGTCTCCAGAATCCATTGAGAGGATTCTGGCTGAAGTGAGATCGACATTGGAGAGAACGAGCGTCGCATCAGTGGCAACAATGAATTCTCACAGATTGAGGGAACAACAAGTAGTTCCCCTGGAAGAGTTCTTCCCTCGAGTGGAAGGAGGGAGGAATGCGGCAGGTGTTCGGCGCGTTGATAGGTGGAGGGAGGAGTGGAACGGCGTGAAACACTCAGCTAGAAGAGAGAGCCATAATGTCACCCGTGAGAATGTCAATGACAGTGACAGTCGGAGAAGGAGAAGACAAATGCATGAGAACGCCTTCGGCGGAATAAATCTTGAAGAAACTCTGCAGAGCTCCCCTAACCGTGTTCGCGATGAACAATCTCCTTCAAGTATTCGTGCTCAGGATCGACCTCGTCAAGATCAGCCTCGTCAAGATCCGTCACTGTCGCAATCGCTATCTTACACGCCTCGCCGACAACACGTTTCCGTTCCGTTCCGCCAGAATATGGTTCCTAATGCCTCTCCCTCTGCACACAGTCCACCACAACTTGATACTTATGTGAGAGTGAACGACCGCTCTAGTTCAAGCACCAGATCGAGATTTCAAACCAGCTCCGACTCCCGTACGGGGATGTTCGCCCAGGTTCCTTCAGTCAGTGCTGCAGATGTGAGTGTTCCTATGCCCCGGAGATTCGATCGACGGGACTTTCTGACTGATGCGGAGCTTGCTCGGCTTGATTTTGGTACCCTTGTGAATGACAATCATGCACGTACGCATGCGCCCCCTGATCTTGATCCCTCCCTATGGGTTGGTAATAGGATGAAAAGTGTCCGATTCAGTGCATCGAAGGGGATTAATGACACTTGTCCAATCTGTTTGTGCGACTTTGCCTCTACTGATAGGAACTTGATGGCACTGAAATGCAAGCACACCTTCCATGACGGATGTATTCGGGAGTGGTTGAAGCGCGATGTGAGGTGTCCAACATGCAGGTACAACGTGGCAAATTTAGGTTATGAGTAGCGAAGAATAGCGAAGTGTAGTGAGAGAGTGATGGAGTGAGAGAAAAAAATAGCGCCGTAGTTCCGACCAAGTAGTAGGTGTTCGTAATAACAGCCTCGTAGTTTACAGTTTAGTTGTTACACTAGTAGTTGCCAAATTGTCACCTTGCGGTTATTCCCCAACCGCACAATATTGTAAATGAAGTTTATTCCGCTGCTTCTTCTCCTCCTGCCTCCTCTTCTCCCTCAGCCTCCGCTTCTGCCTCAATCTGGAGCTCAATCTGAGCCCTCTTGTCGACAGCGAGGTCAAAGCTGCTATGATCCTCACCCTCGAGATCGTAGATTCCAGCGTTCTCGAACTGGGACATGAGCATCCGCCTAAGCTCCTCTGGGTTAAAGACAAGGGTCTTGCTGGCTGTACGCCTATTGTAGTTCAGAGTAACGTCCAGAAGATACTGGTTCCTCTCGTCATACTCGATGACGACCACAGGCCGACTGCCTCCCCACTCTCTTGGGTCCCTCTCTTCGTAGGTGAGCTTAACAATGTCCTTCTCGTCGTCATAGCGACGCTCCTCGTAGCTCTTGTCTTTGGTCGTGAGCAAAGCACGGAGCTTTTCCACGAAGATCCTCTTGTTCATTCGGATTTTTATTGTGGTGATGCCCTGGCTGTTCCATTTGAGCCTGTGGAAGCATTTGACAACGACGACCGCCACCAACGCCCAGATAGCGATAGACAAGAAGAAGAACAACAATGGACTGTCCTTGAACAGAGTCTGCGCAAGGCTTTCCATCCACTCGGCATTCACGACAGTCCAGTCTCCTGTTACTCTATCCATAAGGTCGAAGGCGAGCACTCCCGCGAAGATAATCTGAAGGATCTGTAAACTGTGGGCGGTGTCGCTGTTGTTCTCTTGCAAGCTGCACAACTTCTTGCTGTTGCTCTCGAGGTTCTCGTTAAGACTGAACATTTTACCCTCGCTGACAACATGGGCACGCTCACGGAGGACGTCAAGGTAACGCTGGCTACCAGCAATATTCTTTTTCAGGTCGGTAGTACGGCGCACAAGCTGGCTGCGCATACCGCTGATTTCCAGACGCTCATACAGAGAACGTCCCGCTTGCTCAGGCGGCTCAGGGGGGATCTCGATGATCTCAAGGGCCTCGAGCAAGTAACCCAAAATCTCATCAAGCTGAATGATGTCGCGAGCGAGCTTGCAGATTCGGTACCTGATGCGACCAAGCGAAGTGGGGTCACTCTCACTCATGTCAATAATCTTGTTCGTCGTGGCCATATCGTCACTCAAAATCCACATTCGGGCAAAATAGTTTTGCACAAAAATGTCAATGGTGATGAACTGCAAATAGGCACAAAGCAGAGGCTCGTGGTGTCGGCTATTAGGTCCACACACCAGCAGACCATAGGCCCCGAAAATCAAGGTATCGTGCTCACTAATGTCGTAGGCTGCCTTGGTATCACCGATCACCTGCTTCAACTCGTTCTCGTACTCGCCCTTGTCCATGTATTCCTCAGCGGTCAAATGGGGGGTGATTTCGTTGGCAATGATGAGGTTAACCTTGTTACGGTTGCTGGCATCGCCCAAGAAAATCAGCTGCATTAAGTCACGCTGGTACTGACTAATGATGCTATCAACAATTGCACTAGAGTCTTGCTGGACATCCACTAACAGACGGGCCAAATGATCCAAACTGATGTTGTCCTTAATTCGATCCATCACAGCCTCAACTTGCATGCCGTAGAAGCAGGTACCCTCTGCATTAAGGCTGACTCCGAATGTTTCGACTTGAATGACACCATGGTCCTCCTGGAAGCGAATCTCGGCCTCAAAATTGATGTGGTTGGTCAAAGTGTAGTCAAGAATATCCACGCTAGTGAGCTCTGGGCTCATCTCCATGGAAGTACCTCCACTGTCGTCATCGATCGCAGGGGAAATGAAACCACCCTGCACACGCTCAGTAGAGCCGACGTTATTATTCAGCTGCACAATCTGGTTAGCACCAAAGGGAATGTATTCTGCCACAATGATAGACACGGAATTGAGAGTAATGACCTCATCAAGCTCGTCTCGGATGTTGTTGGTGTTGACGGCAGACTCGTGTGCTCGGTGGGCATTGGAAAGGGTTGGACGACCTCCGTATCGGAGGCACTGGGGGACATAGGCTGAGGAGACGTAGGATACATCCTCAGTGTCGGTAATGGTCGACTTTCGCCGATACCCAGAGGCAGACTCAAGCCAGTAGCTGTTACCATCCCAAACAGCACGAAGCAGCTCACGACTTCCTCTCATGTAGACGAACTCGTGAACAGCCTCCTTCTCCTTTCTGTTCACTCGCTTCACTAGCTCTTTACCCTTGGCGGTAATCTGATAGCAAGTGATGGGCTTGTACGAACGGGAGGAAATTTGTAGGCCTGCCAACAGCTCCTCCTCTCGAAGGAACTCAATGTCAGACTTGCCCTCCTGACTAATATTCAACCAGACACGCCGATTTTCGATCAAATCTGATTGCGGAGCATAATCGAAGTCCAGGACGTTCGCAACAATACCCTCGTAAATCAGAACAACCAGAGCTGGCTTACGAACCCACTGGTCACTGTCCTCTGGAGACTCAGCCTTTTTCGAATACAGGTCACACACATACAGCAATCGGTTCTGGTTCTCCGTTAAACCCTGGGATGTGGTAGGGTACAGACAGATGGAGCAGGGGCGGGATAGGATAGTGGGAAGGGTTAATGTGCGAGGTGATGATGTGAGTGTGAGCAAGTGTTGATAAAACAGATGTGGGAAGTAAGGGACATTACTCAGCCATACTTACTGTGTCCTCCTCCTCTTCCGAGTCCGACTCCGTCTCAGACCCCGAACTCTCCTCCTCACTGTCCTCTATCGGTTCTTCAACCTGGAATTATAGTCACAGTCATACAAGGAGGGGGAAGCAGGAAGGTAAATGCAGGCGGGTAAGAAGTGGTGAAGGGGTAGTAGATGCGGTGTTAGCGTGGTTCTTTCTCAAATCCTCTTATATTGGGTACGGTGAGCGCAAAAGCATCGCTCATTTGCTCGAAAGGGCAACGCCCATCCCGCTGTAAGGGGGGAAAGAGCAGCTCGCTTTCAAAGCTTAGCAGAGTTGAATCCAATTTGAGATATTGGAGACGAAAGCGACGGGGAAAAATGCATCAGGCTGCTCAAAGGTTATGAACAAGCCACATGAAAGCATTTTCTTACCTTATCGTCAGGCATGATTAGTTAGTAGGTTGGGCAGGGCGTTGAGCCAGCCATGAAAACTCCAGCAAAAATTGTTCGCGTTAGTTTCCCTAGTGGCAGAGCTGAGACAGCGTACATCTACAACTGACTATTGCAAATAGTACCTCGTTCCACGACTTTGTCGTGTATATTATTTTATTGGGCTTAAACTTGCAGAGAAACCCGAAGAACGGTCCTACTTTTCCAGAGTCTCGTATACCATGATTCATTCTGCTGCTGCTAGGTCAGCGCTTGTAGCGGCCCGATATTGGAAGATGTGTCCGAGTAGGGGATTTTCTTTTTCCAAAAATCTCTCTTTATCCATGTCGACAAACAGCACATCAATGGGCTCGAAGATGACACAAGGCAAGCAGAAGGCTAGAGACCTGTCCTCAGTTGCAGTAGCCACCGACTCGATTCCTGACTACTATGAAGAGTGGCAGGAGTTCCACGGGAACGTAAAGCGAAGTAACAAGACGAGTATCCAGTTCGGTGACAAGAGCTCTATAGCCAACGGGCTTTCTATGAGTACAGTTGCTGCCAGTGCTGTCGGGTTAGTCGAAGACGGTGCTTGTGCTGTTACTGGTAGTGATTTTGCTGAACTGAACCAACCATTTCCCAGTATTGTTATCAGCGAGGATGGCCTGCAGCCCATGGGAAGGTGAGTCTTAAATTGTGCCTTGCGTTTTTGTTCTGGGGTATTGGGGTATTGGTTGGATTTGGTAAGGACGTCCGCTGCACGGAATGGCTAACACCCCTCCACAGCTTTGCAGAAGCTCAGGCAACCTACATTAATCCGGATATGGATATCGTAAAGCGCTTGGATAATATCCTGACCGAATCCAAGATGGGAGTTGTTGCTCACTACTACATGGATGTTGAATTGCAGGGTGTCTTGCAAGCGCTCAATTTTGAGCACGTTTTCATTGCGGACTCGCTAGCAATGGGAGACGCTGCCGTTCGAATGTGCGAGAAGGGTTGCACTAGCATTAGCGTTCTTGGCGTTGATTTCATGGCCGAGAGTGTGCGTGCTATCATGCAAAAGAGTGGATGGGGGCACATTCCTGTCTATCGATCCGTGGAGAAGAGCATTGGATGCTCTCTTGCCGAGTCAGCGGAGCGTCTCGTCTACGGCGCTTGGCTTGAGAAGGCCTCTAAGGCTACCAATCCCCTCCATGTTGTTTACATTAACACGTCGCTTGAGACAAAGTCGAAGTCCTCGTCGATTGTACCTACCATTACGTGTACTTCGTCGAATGTCGTGCAGACGATGCTTCAGGCTGCCATCGACATTGGACCTGAGCTGACTGTCTGGTATGGACCCGACACTGAAATGGGACACAACCTGCAGACCATGTTTGACAGGATCCTGGAAAATTGGGATGATGCGCAGATTAAATCCCTGCATCCCAAGCACGACCACGCCAGTATTAGCACACTTCGGGAGAATCTCAATGTCTTTCCTAACGGCAAGTGCGTCGTTCACCAGGTCTTTAACGAGGGCGTGGTCGAGACCCTCAAGGAGAGTTATCCAAATGCGTACATGTCCGCTCACTTGGAAGTTCCAGGCGACATGTTCCAGGTAGCAATGGAGGCAAGCCTTACTGATGACGGTGTAGTAGGCAGCACAAGCGACATTCTCAATTTCATCACCAAGAAGGTTAAGCAAGTGGCAACCAACACGTGTAAAAATGCAGCGAAAACTGCTGGAATTTCGAAGGAAGGGAAGACGAGGCTGCAGTTCATCTTGGGTACGGAGGCTGGCATGGTCACCAGCATCGTGAAGAATGTGCAGTCTATTTTGAGAGAGACCGGCATGGGGGAAAAGGTTGAGGCGGAAATTGTGTTCCCTGTGGCTGCTGAGGCAGTGACTTCTGACGGTGATGGTGGGATCGTTCCCGGTGTGAGTGGAAGCGAGGGCTGCAGCACTGCTGGAGGCTGTGCGACATGCCCATTTATGAAGATGAATGACTTGGACGCATTGGTCGACTTGGCAGAGACTGTAGCTGAGGGGAAACATGAAATGTTAGTCGGGCACGCGCCCCCTGATAGATTGAAGGGGGACGAGATCGAGATGGGGATCAAACCCATCCTTCACATGCGTCACCTGATGAAAGAAAACCGGTTTGATCCCAAACTTGTGAGTGAGGTTTTGGAGTTTAGGAAATGATGAGCAGAAATGTATGAACGATTTATTGGCGTAAAACTTGGTTGCTGTTGTTGTTATTTTTGTTTTGTTGCTGCTGCTGAAGTAATTTCATTTCGCCTCGTCAAGCAAATCGAGCAAATCATCCTCGTCGTCTTCGTCGTCCCCACCCTTTTCGCCGCCATCGTCATCTCCATCGTCGTCATTCTTCGCCTCTGCCATCTCCAGACCCAATCCCAGTTGGGCCAACCGATCATCCATGCTCAGGCGTGTCTTCGTTCCATCAATTTTTTGAGTTGCGACGAGATTTTCCTCCCCATCCTCGTTTGATCCAACGCTGGTTCCTCCCCCGAAATTCCCAAAGTAACTGTCGAAATTCATCTTAATAGGTTTATATTCATCCTGCGTATGGGTGTCAACGTTAGAGCTAAAAAACTTCCGGCGACAAAAAATAAACGACAAATCGACAAATCATCAACAACAGAACAGTCAGTAAAACACACAACTCCTCTCACCTTACTCTCCCCCCCATTGTCCTCATTTTCATTCTCTGTTTTCTCGACGGCTGCACCCATTAAGCTGGCAAGCATATTGAGTTCGTTGACCGATCCCCTTCTCGGCCTTGAGACGGATCGCTTCCTTCTAACCTCATCGTCACAACCCAAACTGTCAACCGATTTTGACTGGGCAACGGACGATGAAGTGTCCTTCTTGGTTCGCGCTTTTGGCGATGCAGAAAAGTCGCCAGACTTCAATTGACCGTCCTTTGCGTCCATCATCATCTCCGATACGTCCCTTACATAATCGTCCTCTTCCCAGTACTTTTCCAGCTCCTCCTTCATCTCCTTTTTGTCATTGAGGTAAATGTTGAGGCCTAGGTAGAACTTTGGGTCAAAAAATGTGGAGCAAGCAGGCTCACAGCTACCGCTTCCGTGCAAGGCTTCGAACTCTACTTTCTTGCTAAATTCTCCGTTGCTATCGTAGTAGGTAATGTCGCCCGGTACCTCAGACCCATACGCAACAGGACCACTATGCAGTAACACAAGTGTTCCATTCATGTGCTGAAGGTTGGCCTGAAGGAAGAGGCTGACCTTGACCTTTCTGCCTTGAAAAAATTGGAATAGTTGCTGCTTTAAAAGCTCCCAATCACCATTTCTGAGACTGCAGTATGCAGACTTTACCAAATTGAAGACGTTGGTTATGAGCTCGTCAACGTCACTGTCAGTCGAGATTTGCTTCATGGCGTAGAGGTGGTTGAGCGTCACCTGCATTATCTGTGTAGGCGCGTTGCAGCAAAGAAGCTGGTACTTTACCCCCATTGTCATCAAATCGTACAATTTTTCCATGCTTGCCTCGTTGATCCTCATGATGCTACTATGAGCAAGCTTGTTGAAAATCTGCCGAGTGCTGCTGTTACTGTACATCTCTTGGGGTTTGAACAGTTCCCCCACAAATGTTTTCGAGTACATCGTACGTAACACGTCTTGAAGAACTTTCCTCGCCCGAGACTTGGCAACATTTTGAGCCTGGAGACGTTGCTGCAATATGTAGATCATTTCGCCTCCAAGGTTAATCACCAGGAGAGGCATTGCAAGGAGACTCCCAACCGTCATTGTGTAGCCCAGAGTGTATCGATGATTAAGGGTGACAGAGTTCTGGAGTAGCAAGGATGTGAGACCTGAAGGGGGGGAATGTGGGTCAGGTGAGGGGAGTTTGGGAGTTGTTTATCAGAAGAGAAGGAAAAGGTATTGTGGATTGTGCAGAATAATAAGTCACTTTAAAGAGCACTACTACTTCCCAGCGAGTGTCCGCTAATTGTCGAACGGTTCGCGCTCTTCAGTATGGATAATTCTAGGAAAATAGAAGATTTGATTTTCCCGGGTCACCTCTGTCTCTCGCCTTCCTTCATTTTCCAGGAAAAGCTTTGTCTGTCGTAAATGCAGTCTAACCGATAATATATATATATGGATAGTAGGTTTATAGCAAACAAACAACTCACTATTAAATCACCAGTATCCACAACAACAATCCTGTCTTCCCATTCAACAGCAAAGTGCATTTTTCGCCCCTTTCAGTGATCTTACCACACTCACTGAGAGATAAGATCGCTGATCTCGCTCCATTTTCCGGTGGATACTTCGCCAGTTACAACGTTTGTGTAACTCCCCTCAACTTTCTTATCGCCGCCATACAAACCCACGAATTTATGACCCGCTGGCCATGTTTCAGTTCCATTGCCACATCTCTTATCGCCAACCCACTTTCCAACATACGAGACCCTGGTTGTTCCATCAGTAAATTTTCCGAATCCATTTCTCCTACCACTCTTAAAACTGCCCTCGTATGTACTCCCGTCGGGATAAATGTAAATTCCATCGCCGAATTTTGTGTTTCTGCCGGAAAATTTCCCTGTGTACGTGTCTCCGTTGGCGAGCTTTTCTGTTCCTCTGACCAGGTCTCCGTTCGCGAATGTCCCCTCTACGCTACCGCCACCATCAGGATACGACAATGTCCCTTTTCCGTGAGCAAGGCCGTCCAGGAACTCTCCTTGGAATTCAAAACCATCGACAAACACTCCTTTGCCAGTTCCATTCGGCTTGTCACCAACGAAATCACCAGCGTACCTTACTATCGAGTTTCTATCGTCGGCATTTGGTGATCCGTATACGATACTTCCTGTGCCATTTATTTTTCCCTCGTTGAATTCCCCTTCATATGTAGTCTTGTCAACCAGCGTCAACTTTCCTCTTCCATCCCAGTTGTTTTGCTTCCACTTGCCCTCATAAAATCGTCCGTCGGTATATTCCATCGAACCTTCGCCTTCTCGGAAGCCATCGATTACTATTCCCTTGTAAAAGCCGTCGTCAAATTGTTTTTCCTCGTAGCCTGGCTCCCTAGGTGTTACTTCTACCACAGCCTCCTCAGGAGGCTTGGCAGTCCACAAATCAAGTTGTAAGCCGTCCGTAACATTGGCCCCTCCCATGACGAATGTCTGCTTATTGTCGCCACCGTTGAAAGCAGCGTGATTAAAGCGCCCTTCGGGGGGCTCGCCACTAGCTATGTCAAGCACCTGCCATGCTCCTGACCGGTCAAAAGCGTAAGTTTCAGATGAAGATAATCCGCCCTCTCCAATGCCACCGAAGACTACAATAGAGATTTCCGTTTCTTCCTCTTCGTTTTCACCAGATAGTGCAGTACGCCACAGACCGCTACCTTTCTTTTGAGTGGGTACTGGAACAGGGGCGGTACCGTCCCCTCCTCCGGCGCTTGCCTCACTCGCAGCAATGCTAGCAGTGGAGGCAGAGAGTTTCATCCCACCGCTGTTTGCTACCGCAAAAGGGGTCAATACAGCAATAGAAGAATGAAAGCATCGTGGGGACGGTGCCACGCCCGTGGCCTTCGGGCTAGACCACGACATTGTCTGAAAATCAATTATGCTGATGCTGGAACTGAAGGCGGCGTTGGTGGGGTTGAATCCCCCGAATAGAACTGCGTTGGGCGAAGGAGCAGGAGAAGCAGATGGAGCGGTGAGGCTGAAACGCGAGAGGGGAAACGGCGACTTCCCAGTCGTTCGTACTTCGCTGAACTTAAGCGTCTTTGGGTTGTACAAAATCTGGCTGTCCTTAGGAGTTGTGTTCTTATTTGTCGGGTTGAGCTTGGTCTCTCCCCCACAAATGTATACTGCTGGTTCTCCTGATTTTGTGAGGGCCGCGATCGATTTGTGGTAAACGCGACTCGCCGGCCAGATCAACTTTTTGCTTCCAACCGAAACAGGAGCAGCAGCCTCTCCTCCATCATTAGTGGGAGGGGCGGTGGTGCTGGCGCCAGCTGCTTCTTCTAAAGCGTCTTCCGCTGTTTTACGAGACCAAGTGATGGTCTGTCCAACGACATCGCCAACATAAAGGTCTCCCAATAATTTCCCATTAGTTTTGGCATTGTAGGTTATGGTCTCTCCCCCAAACAGGTAGATTTTGTCCTCTACAATTGCTGCAGAACAACCAATCCTGTTACACGGGATGTCATCTCGCATCTCTGGAATAGTGAAAGTTGGCGGCGAATCCTTTGTTGCTGGGGCTGAAACTTTTGCATAGAGGGAGGGAGAAGACGCAGCACCATTGTCGTTACAATGACCTCCAAGGAGGAAAATATTGTTAGAAGATGAAGTGACTACTTGAGCACCGCTATGCGGTGAATTGGTCTGCGTGGAGGGAGACCACGTCGTGATTAAAGACTCCATGGATAAACTGACACCTGAAGGGGGGTTGAGAAGTCAACCGGCGAAGCTAAAAAAAGCAAAAAGCAAATCAGTTCCACAGTTTAAGAAATTCCATATAAGCGTATAAAAACCTACTGTGCTGTCACCTTCAAGGTCGTGTACTGGTGCTTGATATATATTTGACGAAGTGAGTTGAATCTACCACTCCATTTCTGCTTGATACCAGGTAACAGGACACACAATCCTATCGCCAACTCCCAGTATTCTTCACTTTTCCCTCAACAAGCATGCTAGGATTAAAAGATCTGAAACGTCGCGGAGTCGAGACATTTCTCCAAGCTGTAGGCGCTTCAGACCGCACTGATGACGAAACTTACAATGAGGAATATGCTGCCTTCCAAGTTATGGTCTCCGACCTTAATGAGATTGGAGCTGGACTGAGCGAGTACCTGATCAGTTTGAAACAGAACTATGGCTTAGGTAGTGACCTGAGTGCGGTGCTAAACGACTTTTACAACGGGCAGTTCAATAGGGGGTGGACCGAATCAAACCCTAATCTCAGTCATTTGACACTGCACTCTGAGGTGGAGGCGATGAATAATGCTTGGGTTGAGAACGACGAGATAGTGCGAAAGTCGGTAGCTCATATCTGGCTTCAAAGGGGCCTAACTCCCATGAGGGCTTTCGTAAACGATGTGATGCCACAAATTGAGGAGGCATGCAGAACGAGGGAGAATTTGAGGAAAGATGCCGACAGCTATAGGAGGAGGTATGCCACGGCGCAGAAGAAGGCTGCCGGTGCGAATTTAACCCCAGAGAAGAGGGGAGAGTACGAAGCACACGCTCAGGTGCTCTACAACAAGCTCACAAACGCCAACAAAGTCTACGAAGACACCAATGAGACTGTTAAGAAGGATTTGGAGAAAGCCAAGATTGCCAGGGATGAAGCAGTAGAGCTCATGGCGGTGACAGTGGCCGCATGTCAGATGGAACTGTACGAACAGTCTTACTTAAGATTGCAGAGCGCTTGTGCGAACTTTCCCCAGCAGAAGATGAATCAGGTTAGGGGACAGATAAAGAATATCATTAGGAGTGGGGGGCCCAACAGGACTGATGCTGGTGGTAGCAGATTGTCCGACGTCAAGAAAATCGCCAACGTCGTTACTGGTAAGAAGGTCAGGGAGGACTACGAAAAAGAGCGCCAGGCTCAAGAACAAAAGGAGGCCAAGAACTTGCAGCAGGCGAGGGAAGTCGCTATTGATGACGAGATGAAGAGGAATGCTGGGGTAAATATGAAAGATGTCAATAACCCTCCTCCAGCTCTGCCCAAGGCGAGGTCGCACAGTCCTATTGTCCCTTCCATGCCAACGAAAAAAGGTCCACCACCACCGGTGCCAGCTAAGAGAGTAGGGGCGCCTGTCCCAACTAACAGAGCACCACCAGCGCAGATCCCAACCAACAGAGCACCACCGCCACCAGTACCAGCCAAAACTGGAGGCGCCTCCTCTGGAGGGCCCAGTGGAGGTGTCAGTGTCGGCGCCATGGGTAAGAGATTCAGTGCAAACACTCAGCCATTTACTCCTTTCACCTCCAACGGTGGCGGGGCTGGCGGCGGTGCTGGAAGTGCACCACCAATTCCTACAAGGAAGGCCCCTCCTCCAGCCCCACCCAAAAAAAGCGGAGTGAAAACCTGCACTGCAGTCTTCGACAATGTGGCTGACGATGCCGATGAATTGTCTTTTAATGTTGGGGACAAAATCGAAATTGTTCGGAAGGATGACAGTGGTTGGTGGGAGGGCAGGTTGGGCGGGAAGGTGGGACAATTTCCCTCAAATTTTGTGAAAGAGGATTAAAAAATTGCTGGCTTCATAAAATGCAGCAAAAGGGGGTGTAAACATAGCGGGAGTTTTCGGCACAAATATTCTCTACAAATACACCACAAAAAATTGTCAATTATATTCTACGCCCATCTTTTTTGTTATCACTTTCTCTCAACTTCCTATTGGCCTTGTTGGCTGTTATTGACCAAAACAGCGCCCACTCGCCTCTCCTCCCCGTTCAAAATGTTGAAGGTTGCCATAACATTCCCCACGCCCCCAAATTCGACACGTATACCCTCCTTCCGACCCCACTCTGTCACCTCATTCCTCACTTCCTTCCCAAGCGGGAAGTGCGAACCAAAGAAGAGGAGGTCGAGAGGAGGGGATAAGTGGGACAGGACCTTCAGCAATTCTGCGGGGATCTCGATCTCGTCCTTACTTGCATCCAAATTGATTCCGTAAATTACCTCGCCCAGCGCCACGACACTCCCCAAAATGTGCACATCATTTGCATCAAATCCAGTGGAGCTGTACCCCTCCAGGATGGTCTTTTTGCCGCCTTCGGGCAGTACCGCTGAGAGGATGTCGTCACCGTAGCCCAGCGACGTCGAGAAGTTAGGGCCGGTGGAGGGAGAGGGGAATGAGAAGAGGGACAAAGAGGGCATGCGGGAGTGATTATATCCTCGTCGACCCAAATTTACCGCACGACAAAGTAGATGTGACTGTGCTCTTTGAAGGAACATTTCGAATTTTTGCGCTTTAAGTTACAAGAGCTGCGTTGGCCGATAAATAAAGACAGCTAGTTTCGGAAGTAAATTTCACTTTTCTCATGAATTAACAATTTATAAGTTCTCGATACTGCACCGAGTTACTAAACCAAATATTTCGAGGCCCTCGTTTGTTTTTTGTACGCAGGATCGTAAAATTCTGTCTGATAGGAACGACGAGTCGGTCTAATGGGACCTTTCTTTGTGGTGCTATGTTTGTTTTCAAGCTGTGCGTGCGTGAGTGCGTACCTAGCCCCAAGGGGAATACAATATCCTGCAACCGCTGGTTCTGGAAGACCATCAGTTCCTAAGGGACCCATAGGAAATGGACAACGTCTGTCCTCCACCTCTCTAAACGCCTCCGGTCTTTACTCTGCGAGTAGACGCGCAACTTTCGGCTCGCTCTCCGGTGTTGTTGCCCTCCCTTTCCTGCCTTTAATATCAGCAAATGCTGCTTCAACTTCTGTAGCAGTTGAATCTCTTCGAACCTACTCAAAGTACCTTAGTGAGATCGCTGGGATGGACGAGGGCAGTTTTATCGACGATGTCAGTAGTGGGGATGAAGGGAAGGTAAAGTTACCGCAGCAGATATCGCTGGTAACGTTTCAGAAGCTTGCGCCACTCTCGAAGACAATCCAGCTTCCTTCGGGGGAACCTTTTGAGGCCGAAGATTTCCTTTTCGTCGTTGCAGATTACGCTGAAGCTGCTGGTGCGGCTAGAGACCTTTTCAGGTTGAGTAAGCTTGGAAGGATTGGGGAGAATGGGGGTGAAGACGTGGCAAGGGACTATGCAAAACGATGCAGGTCTGAGGTGGTGAAAGCAAGTGTTCTTGCCGATGCGTTGGTTTCTAGTTTGAGTTAGTAATAATCGTGTTTTAAGAGAGAAATGCACTGATGTAGTTTGCGATTGGCTTACATCAATTGAATCGAAGCGTTTGTCTGTTGATCTTTACCTTCTGAGGCGTCTCACAGGCGAAAAATGAATTCTCCACCATTTTGTGTTGTCAAGAAACTTGTCTACATTTTTGTCGCAGTTTTAACAGTTGAGGGCCAAATTATACCTTCTTAAAGAACCCGGCTCACAGCATGAAATAAAGATTTACTTTTTGGTCCAAGTTTTCTTTCCTCCTTCTTCCTTTTTTTGCCCGGCCCCGGCCGAAGAATCGCCGAGATGCCGAGATTCAAACAAATCTGCTTAATTAGTTACCTCACCCCTGCCAAACAGTCGCGAAGATTAACCATGGAAGTTTCGGATCTAAAAGCGTCCCTCGAATCTACCCCTGCTTACGCTCAGCTGTTAAAGTTGCTTCAAAATGACTCCTCTGCTCTCGGCACATTATTCACTTCCTCTTCACCCTCGTCCTCTGCAACCAATACTCTGGGCATCCGGAAGATGCGGAAAGAGTCTTTGTATCTCCGTGTGAAGCTCGGTAAGGGCTCTGCTTTTGTGGGTCAGCTGGCCAAGGCTCGTTCTTCCAGTGTGCTTGAGGAGTTTGTGCTTCACGTTGCCTTCAAAAACACCAGGCTATGCTCGAGGCCTGTAGAGTGCAGTGTGGAGCCATGTTTTAAAGATACATTTCTGTTTGAACTCAGCGAGAAGGCACCGCTGGATCCTCCTTCTTGGTTGAAGCTGGTGTCAACAGACGCTTCCAGGCTCAACATTTGCGTTGTTCGGCAGCCGGTGACCTCCAAGGCGACCCATCACTCCTTCGCACAGACCGCCAAGGAGCTCGTGGCCTCTTGTTCAGTCGATTGGCGTTCTTCACTGCTAAATACTGGCGCCACAACTGTGGAGCTGAGTGCAAGCGGGCCGGAGAGTATTTTGCATGGCATCAGTGGAGCCATCCAACTTACTATGGACCTTGTCCAGGCTCAGCCGGACATGACTTTACCCTGCACGACGGATGATATTCGCCGATTTATCAGCACTGTTAATGAAAAACAAAGCGAAAATTCGAGGGACTTTTACTTGTACGCGAGGGACTGGTGGAAATCTTACCAAGAAATCTCATCCCTCCACGCTACAAGGAGTGGAATTAAGATCTTTGCAGAGGACGAGACCGGCACGCACAGGAGCGTATGTACTTTTGTCGAAGCCGTTAGGACGGGTAGATTGATCGACAGGTAAGTTTATTGATCGGGGGGGGGGGGGGGGGGGGAGAAGGAATAAAAAACATTTTTTTGCTAAACTTGAGAAGCGCGGCCAATTTTTTTTTACCTGGTACGAGCCCCCGAACTCGG
>Ga0115555_1000712_pt1 | contig 22762 bp, 14 predicted proteins | sample COGITO_mtgs_1104_2_FD_87285 | JGI IMG/M metagenome (GOLD analysis project Ga0115555, IMG submission 87285) | Pelagic marine microbial communities from North Sea - COGITO_mtgs_110407 | ecosystem: Environmental > Aquatic > Marine > Epipelagic | place: Germany:Helgoland, sampling site Kabeltonne... | reverse complement strand
CCCCCCCCCCCCCCCCCCTCCACTGAAAACTGTTGGTACCTGGATCCAACTGAATTCAAAAAAATTGTCCGAGTCTAACCCTGACTGTTGGTACTCCATTCTGGATCCAACTGAATCTGAGAGGACAAGTACAAGTACAAGTGAAGCAATACGTTCGGAGTAGAAGGATTAAAGTTGGGTTATGTAGTAAGACTGAGTGCCCTATTAAGTAATCGAGAGAGAGAGATCCAGAAAACCAGAACAACAACAACAGAAATCAAACCGCAAAAAAAGAATTCCTGTCCCCAGTTTCCACCAGAGTGACAAACTTTGACACGAAAGCCATCTGAAACATAATGAAAGTCCTATATTCCCTTTTTTTCCTCTCACATCGATGGGCAGCAGCAGACAACGCAGCTTGCAATGCTGCGTACAATGCACAAGTTACCTGTGTAACCAACGCCGCTGGGTTGGGACGCGCTGACGAGAGCATCTACCACGCGAAGACATTCTCTTGCTGTGACGAAATAGCGGCTTTTGGAGCGGCCTGTTCTGAGGATGATGATTTCTATGCCTTGAGTCTGCTCCAGACGGATTATTGCTCTGACTGTGGCAAAGAATACTTTGGAATGACCGATTGCTGGATTGAGGCCGACAAAGCACTCGTTGGTTCCTCGGATAAAAATTGCTGCGCAGATCATCGGGACAAGATGATATCTGCTTGCGAGTCTACGACAACTTTGGTGGGAACATCCATCACGGACACAAAGCAAACATACAATGAGGTCTGCAACAGCTGGTACGCCAAGGCTCCTGCGAGTGTCACAGTCCTCTCGCTGTCTGCGGGCGCCCTGGCAGTTGCTGGCATTGTCACCAACATTATTGATATGTAAGTAATTCCGGCTATGAAAATGCTTCATCTTATTCAGTCCAGAAAGTGATGTCTTGGAATCTGAACAAAGAAGAATTTTCTTATGCGAAGCTCGATATTGATATTGATAATGAGTGTAAATTACGAGCAGAGTGTGCATAAAATGTTTGTCGTGAACATCCGGTCAGCAACAACAAGTTTCCTAATATATTATTCCCCATTGAAACACACGATCTTAACCCCAAGATCTTAACTAACCGTTTAACCCAACGCAAAAAGGTTATATGGACCAAAACTGTCTCTGTGGCTAACCCCCCCCCCCCCCTGTTAGATATTACTAACGCATTACTACCGCATTTTACCAAACAACAAAAAAAATGAAATTTCGTTCACTTAAATACATTTTTGATATACAATTTTCTTTATTTATATTATTTATATATATATTATAATTTATACGAATGAATGAAATATTTTTACAAAACTGATTATTTTAAAATTATTATTTTGATAATAAAAGTTTTTTTATTTAATATAAATTTTTTAATTAAGTTAATGAAATTATTTAAAATTTATTGATTCAAAATAATAATATAAATATTTTTATAATATTATGAAAGAAATTTGTATCAAAAAAATGTATTTAAGTAAACGAAATCAATTTTTTCAAGGATGCCAACAAGAAGAAAGTCACACAAACAACCAAAAATGACGAACAAATAACATCACACCGACTATTTTCTGGCAAATTCTCTCGAAGGAAATTCAATTTCTCTATCTATCCTTCTCACTTAAAAACCCTAACCATTTCATAAAACTACTCATTGTAAATGTATTGAGGGGAAGTGACGCGAAGCTTCTCTTGAGGTGAGGTGGAGACTCTCTCACGCTGCTCTTGCAGAAGCTCGCGTTGCCTTTCGCTTTCTTTTGCGGCCAATGCTCTCCTGGCGTTAAAGCTGGGTTCTAGGTTTCTTCTCTCTTCTGCCTTGTCTTGATTTCTTTTCCTCTCGAATGCCTTGTTGATCTCTCTTTGCAAATGCCTCCCCTCTCTGTTCAGAGCTCCTATCTTTAGTCCAAATGCGGCTTCGTCCATTCTTTTCTTCTTTTTTGTGACGGCATTTTCCTTCCTCTTTCTTCCATCGGCTGCGGAAACTTCCACTCGGATAACTTTAATCTCTTCCACCTTTTCTGCCGTTGCTTTTGCAGCAGCATTCTCCACGGTCGTGGCAAGTGCCTCCATAGCTCTGTTTTCTATGTTGCTGGCCTTCTGTAGCTTTCTTTCCTCGTTTCTTTTCTTATTTTCCTCTCTTCTTTCGCCTACGACTCTTTTAATTTCTTCCTCGCGCTTATTCTCCACTTTCTCGTAGAACTTTCTTCTTTGCTCGGCTTCAATTTTGAATTTGGCCAACATGGCCTCGCCAAGGCGGCTCAGCTTGGCGTGTTTTTTCTTTCCCCTTTTTTCTAGAATACTTCTCTCTTCCTCCCGCCTCGTTCCCACTTGTCCCTTTTTGATCTCTTTGCCGTCTTGCATTTCCTTCTTCAGCCGTTTTTTTCCTAAAAGATTTTCGAGCCTCACCATCTGGGCAAAGTATTCTGCGTCAGGCACAAAGGTTGTCTGCTTTTCCTCCTCCAGCATCCTGTGCCGTCGCTCTCTTTCCTCTTCATCTCCATCCCCCTCTCCTGCACGTTCGTCTTCTACGGCTCCACTCTTCTCTCCTTTCGTTTTTTGCTTCCTTTTGTGCATGGGGCTCGTGGACCCACCGACAAACTGGCTTCCGTGCTTGGCATGTTCCGCTTCCTGTTGCAGGTAATAGCGAGCGTTGCTTCCAAAATGAGTTTCCTCCCTTTCCTTTTGGTCTCGCAGAGTCTTCTCTCGCTTTGTCACGAGTGCAGCTGACTTCGGCCTCTGCTTATTTAAGCTGGCGACTTTATTGTTTCGTTTGTCTGCCGATTTGGGTCTCTGTACCGAAGTCTTCTTTCCTTTCTTTTTCCCTCCTCCTCTTCCTTTTCCTCCCCTACCCCCATGCTCTTCAGTCGTCCAAGGTACTTTATCACCACCACTACCAGCACCGCCACCGCCACCGCCACCGCCACCGCCACCGCCACCGCCACCACCGAAAGCGACGCTCTGATCGACACCTGCACCAAGTTTGGCCAAAAAACTGATCGGCTGAATGTCCGTCGTGTGCATCTGGCACATGATCTCGAGCTGCAATCTTGCCGCTGGGGTTAAATTACGGATGGCGGGCATCCATTTGCTCGGCAAAGGCAAGCTCAGCAGCTGCTCGTGGCGCTTTGTTTGCTCTCTCCACGAGCGATTCTCCCTTCTGTGATAGCTGGTCATGTTGCGCCAAACGTCCGCCAGCATTTCCCAGGTCATGATCGGTGCGTACAGTTCTTTCTCGTCGTCAAACGTCTTAAGCAGCAAGATTGCTGCCCTCCGTCTCGCCTCCATGGGGCTCTTAAACCTCATGCTCATGAGCATGAGGTCTCTCCCCCCAAAATCCATCTGAAAGTCCTCGTTCTCGCCCTTAACCTTGTTATTCTTTGTCTTTTGGGCCAGATCCGGATCGACAATATTTCCGGCGGGGACCAAGTGGAGCTCAACGCCACTGATTAGCAAAGCTCCCACATTGTTATGCAGCTTTACACCTCCATGAACGACTGTGTGCGGCTTCCAGTTGTCCATCCAATCCGGTACCACCTCAGGAGAAGGGTTCTTGGCGTACAGCGCCTGGTCACCGTATTTGTAGTTGCGCCAACTCTTCGCCCGGCGCCTGAAAACAGTCATTTTGCTCTGTAATTTTGTTTCCAACTGTGGCGGCGACGCATTCTTAGCCAATTTCTTCTTGAGGGCTGTTGGCCCCTCCTCCTCCTTCTTCTCCTCAGTGCCCTCTTGCCAAAATAAGACGTTGTCACGACCGTCAAACCCAAATAGCAACTCATTTGCGTCGCAAGGTGGCAGCGCTTCCTCCATCGTCCTGACATAGGCGGTATTAGTCAGTAAATAGAACAGTTCTGCCTCGATAAAAAGTGTCGCTGTGTCGATCCGCTCAGTCAGCCGTTTCACGATGGCCAACCTCCTTAGCCTCTTCTTGATTCCCGTCTCGTGTCTCCACCAGAATTGGATCAATATGACAGCCCTCTGCTTCAACACGCGTTCTCTCAGTGACGGCTCTAGCCCCTGCCTGACCCTGTAGCTCCTCCAAACGCTCTGCAGGACTGTTGCACTCGCTGCCCTCACAACTTGCTGTTCGAATATGATTCTCACTTCGGGGTGCTTTCTGTGCAAAAATCTTATTACATCCGACATCACCTTGGTCCTTCTTTCCGTGAACCGCTGCACCAACATCTGACTGGGAAAGGCGTGCTCACCGCAACTGGCGGCAACAAATATTGAAATCTCCTTCTTGTTTGCTGAGCACAAGCGACGATTTATTTTACGCTGGTAGACTTGGTCTTCTCCTGTCTCTAGCCCCAACAAACCGAGTGTTATCCCCCTCCCCTGGTTGGTCTCCTCTTCCCCCCCCTCTCTCCCTCTCCAACTCCTCAGCCTTGTGATTTCCCCCTTCAGCAGGTTGTTCTCTCTCCCTTCGCTCCTATCGAATCGGAACACTCCATCCGTCTTGCAATCAACCCCGATTACCTCCGCCATGGTCCAGTTGCGGATAGCCAAGAAATTTGTTTTCGAGATTTGCGCTCCGGCATCGTGAAGTAACTTTCCAAATGACGAATGTTTCTTCCCTTCTTTGTTCCGACTCCCACCTTCGTACCCTCTGTGAACTTCTTTAACGGCGTTAAGTACCTTTTCCTCATCTTCTTTGCCAAACACCACCGACTCATGGTCACCAATTTGACGCAGGAGTTCCCTAAATTTCTCCTGTCTGATTCGGAACCACCTACAGAGTTTCTTTATAGCCTCTTGTTCTCTTTTCTTCCTTAAAACTTCTCTCCATTTGAGCTGAAGAATCGAGGTAGCCTGCACTCTCCTTCCTTCCCTCCTCGACAATAGCAAGCTTTCGTACCCTTCTTCGACCAGAAGATTATCAAGCATTTGTTGAAGCTTTCCTTCCCAAATTCTCCGAAATCCTAATTTTTGGATGACCCTTGATGCCGCGTCTCGAACGCGTCTCTCCTCTTTTACCTCCCGGTAGCGACGATAGCAGGACTGGGCCAGACGGGTGGGGGAATTGATGAAGTGGATGTTGTGCAGTATTGTGACTGCACTTTTTAGATAGAGCCATTCGTAGTCATCTTGGGAGCTGTTCTCATTGTTTTCGTTGCCGTCGTTGCCATCATCGCTACTAACTTGCTGCAGTTGTCGTTTTTTTCCGCCCCCCAACTCCCTCTCTACAATTGCTGCTGGCAGCTCCATTTCCTTACAGCAGGACTTGAAACGGGGGGGAAAATCTCCACCCTCAATGAGCTCCTCGTCAGTCGTCACGTGAAAGTCGAGAGCCTTAATTGTGGGCAGCAAATTAACCACAAAGGGACGGTAACTCGCCACGAAGCTAAAGGGGTTACCGTGAAGGGTGAGGTAGAGAATGGAGGGGGAAGATGATAGAGGCAAAATTCGCTTCCAGCTGGTAATCTGGTTGTTGTTCAGCCGCAGAATCTTCAAATGGGGGAGCTTAGCGAAGAAATCGATGTTTGCGGTAAGTGAAGCCAAGGCTTTGCTCGTTGGAGGTGCCATCGCGGCAGAAGTTGCCGCTCTTGACATCTGTGTCTTTCCGATTGATTTTCTTCCCCTTCTTAGACTTGTTTTCCTCGGGCTGGAGTTAGTTATCCCCTCGTCGTCGCTTACGCCAGACCCTGGAACACCATTTATACAGTTGTAACTCAAATCAATCTCTACGACATTCACACAGCAGATCAAGGAATCGAATTCCGTCAACCCATTATGAGAAAGAAGAATTATTAGAAGGTGGAGGGGATTTGGGAGCGAAGGAATGGTTGTAAGCAAATTGTAGCTGTAGTTTGTTGAGATCAGTGATGACGAGGAACCGTCTCCGCCGTCGTTTTCGTGGACCAATCCTTCAACTAAATTGCCATTATCTTCATTGTTGTTGTGCCTGTCGTTATCAACTAGGTTTGTGGTGTCAACATTGAGTCCTTTCAAAGTACTTCTACGACGACGAATCGAGGACGTATCGCTAGGAAGAACGAGACTGGAGCTCCGGCGGCGATTCCCGCCATTAAGGTCTCCACTGCTGCCTTTCAGCAACTTCGTGTAGTCCTCACTCTCCTGGTCCATAATCTCCCTGGGCGGTTCATCGGCGAAGCTAATTCGCCGTTTAGTCACATCTCTTGTCGCCATAGTTCTTCAGCTATAAGTTTAATAAAATCAATTACCCCATTCACTTCCTTCTTTTGCTGTTTTCTCGTTGCTTTTCTCTTTCTCTCCAAACTCTCTCCCGTTGAAACTGAAACCATCTTTTCAATTTAAATGTAGAATAAAAATTAATTGGACACTAAAAACTCCAACATTCAACCCATAATTCCCCATCTATTGAATCCCCCAATAAATTGTTCGTCCTTTCTCGACTGTAACAATTCAAAATTTGCACAGACAAACGTACTTTTGTAAAAATGGATGCTGCTCTGTCGACTCCATTCTTCTTCCGCCAGCGATACGGACAGGTCAACTGGACGAAGTTATCGCTTATTGATGTAGACAGTATAATAGGGAATTGTGATTTGGACTCCCTTCAAAGTCTCTTGGATGAGTTGACTTTCAGTAAGTTGAATTCTAAAGACCAAATCCCTCAGATTAATGGGGAGTCCCTGGCCATTAAGGGGTGGCAGATTCAGCAGCTCATAGTAGAATACCTCTTGAACGTGCAGGAGTCAATCAACAGTAACGAGAACGCCCTAAAGGGGGAGCTTCGAAGCGCTGCTCACCATGTGGCTGACCTAGATGTCCAACTTCGCCGGCTCAAGGACCATAACAAGAGTCTTAAGCGGGAACTGAAGATGTACCAAGCCGTTGTCAAGACCTGCGAGAATATGTTGACCTACTATGGTCTGGACAGCAGCGAAATTTTCCTTGCAGCGAGGGCTGCTAGTGCTCATTATGGCAAGTCACCGCCTGCCCCCTTTCAAGCGGACGAAAAGCCCGCCGGGTTGCTCGGTGCTGTGGAGTGTCTGAACAAGGAGGCAATGACCGCTTTATCTGAGGCAAACGAAAACGATGCCGCAGCTATTATCAAGAACGAGTTGAGGGAGATTGCCGAAAGAGTTGCCCTGCTGAAGAACTCCCTGGCGACGGGGAAGCCGCTGCCGGCAAAAGAGGAAGTGAAGGTGGTTGTGAAAGAGGTTATCAAAGAAGTCGAGGCGCCACAGAAATCTATACCTCTCTCCGAGCCGCAACCCGAGCCAATAGTCGAGCCCGAGGTCGAAATTGAGGATGAATCGCCTTACCCAGTTGACAGAGGCTATACTCAGCCCAGGCCTCACCAGCCTCTTCAGCGAGGCAGACTGACTGTCAGCTGCGTGAGCGCGGACAACATCATGAACAAGGACAGCAAATTGCAGCCCTACATCAAGCTTAAGCTCGGAAACGATGCCATAAGCAACCCGAAGGCTAAAGCCAAGAAAACCAAGACTGCAAAGAAAGCGGATGCCGGCGGAAAGTGTGACTTTCGCAATGAAAAAGTTCATTTTAACATTCAGGACCCGTCAACTCTTACCGACAAGGACGGTTGTGCTATGCTCAAGTTGGAACTCTATGATGACAACTTTTTCAGCGACAAGTGCGTCTGTGTGGCCGAGGTCGACGTCACGGATAGTTTGAGCAGGCCTTTTCACTACAATGACGGCCCTCTCGTAAAAACGATTGACCTCCACAAGCCAGGAACTTCTGAGGACTGCGGCCAGCTCACTATTAAGCTTGAATTCTGGGCAGCTCGAACAGGCGTCTTTCGTTTGCAGCTAAAGTCTGCGAAAAACCTGTACGACGTAGGCAACTTTGCGGACACGCAAGACCCGGTAAGTTGCGTTTGGAGGAAGCAATTATCAATGATTAATCACTCTCTCACTTACTGACTAACTAAAACATTCATCCAACCACAGTATGTCTATGTGTCTGTCGGAAAGCAAAAGGTGCGAAGCAAGACTGTCAATAACGGGGCCACCAACCCTACATTTAGCAATGAGGAGCTACTCCTTTACGTGTCTGAACATGATTGGCACAAGGACTGTCTGCTTGAGTTGTGGGATGATGACGTGGGAGCGGACGATCTTATCTGTTCCCAAAAAATTAATCTGCTCCATATGATGAGTGTTGGCGGGTACAAGCACACTGGTGATAGCATCGCGCTCTTCAGAGACGGCAAGCCTGCAGGGCACTTGTTCGCCGAGTGTGAATGGCTGCCTGTCGGGAAGCTCACGTGCATTGTGCACTCTGCCAAAGCGCTCCGGAATCCTGATAGCTGGGGTAAGCCAGATCCTTACGTGACTGTGGAGTTGAACCAACTTGAACCAATGGAGCTCAAGAACCTTGACGACGCTACCAAACGTTTAGGGAAGAAGAGCCAGGAGGTGAGTAAGTTGTCTATTTTACACTGTGTTCGTTTCGCGTTACTAACACTGAATGTCTTATTTGCGTCGAATGCTAACGCAACAATAGGTCAAGAAGATATTAAAGTCCGTTGCTCAATCGTCTGCCGATGCGCAAAAAATGTGTAGCCAAACGAAAATGACACAGGTGATTAATGGGACCTTGGACCCAGTTTGGAAGGCGGAATTATCCTTCGACGTCATCGACGGCGACACCATCACGCTCACTTGTTATGATGAGGACATTGGGTACGACGATCTGATCGGAAAGGCCACTGTATCGCTGTCCGATGTTCTGCAGACGGGAATCAGCGAAAGTTGGATTCCCCTCACCTTCTCGAGCAAGAAAGGCGAATGCCCTGCTGGTGACTTGAAACTCCAGCTGGCTTTCTGGGGTCCCCCAGGAGTGAGCTATCCCCAGAGACCTGCAGTCGCTCAAACTTGCTACGACGAGAGCGAGAGAATTTGCAAGACCATGATCCCTCCCTCAACATCGCCCTTCATGGACACCGAGGAGACAGACAAGTTGCTTACTGCTCCAGGAATTTTGGACAGCAGCGGCATGCTAAGCGTCTCTGTTATCGAAGGGAACAATCTTAAGGGTAATGACAGTAAGCTATTTGCCTACGTAAGGTGCAAAGTTGGTCCTGTTAAAAAGGCCATGGGCTACAAAAGCAAGAACGTCCGTGTTGGTGGAACAGGTACCGCCGATTGGAGCAACGAGCGTATCGATATCCCGATAAACGAACCTTTCAAGCTCGAGGAAGGCGGGGATATAAACTTAACTGTGGATTTGATGGATGACAACACATTCAGCGACTCGGTTCTGGGAACAGCAGTTATCAAGTTGAAGGACAGTTACTTGAGCCAACCTGGAGAGGCTGTAGAAGCCACATATGAGATGACAAACGGAAAGGGAAGCGGAACGTTGAAGCTCAGCGTATGCTTTAAAAAATCCTGCAAGGGCGCGCTATTACTTACATTATGTGACGCCAAAAATCTGGGAAACCGAGCCGGTATGTTCTCCTCCGCTTCAAAAATGGACCCCTACGTCTATTGCGAAGTTGGTAAGCTGAAGGCACGCAGCAACACGGTCAACAACGGAGGAAAGACGCCAAACTTTAACAATGAGGAGTTACTTGTCTACTGCGACAGTGAGAGCTGGAAGGAGGATGCGCAGATCAGCGTCTACGACGATAATGTGGGCAGTGACGCTAAGATCGGAACCACAACTCTGTCCCTCCTTCCCCTCATGAATCCAACGGCCACACCAGACAATGTAGACGTCGAGACGGCTCCCGTATCCCATGGATTGACCCACAAGGGCAAGATGGCAGGAGAGCTGAGGTTCGGAACTCGGTTTTTGCCAGCGGGGAAATTGACCGTCAAGTGTGTTGCGGGTCGTAATCTGCGGAATCCCGACCGCACTGGAAAGAGTGATCCCTTTTTGCAGCTTAATATGGACAGCCAGATCAAACCTCATGGTGTCCAAGAGGCCAAGACGAATACCCACAGCGACGGTGGCTCAGACCCCATATGGAACTTCGATTGCGAGTTTGACATAATTGATCAGTACGAAATTTCCGTTGCAGCGCTGGACAAGGACTTCCTGGGCAGCGATAATATCGGAAACGCCACATTGTCGCTCTTGGAGCTGTTCAAGGACGCTGCAAGCAGCGAAAATAGCGCCGCGACGCAGGACCTCTGGCTCCCCCTCACCTATGACGCGGGCAAGAAGGGAAAGTTGCCAGCCGGAGATTGCCATTTGATTTTGTACTTCGTGGGTGCTCGTGGAGCGACTTATCCGTTGTATCGCCCGACGATTACAGGCGACTCTGCTTCTTTGACAGGCATAGACAGTAATGCGACGGTAGAAAGCGCCGGCGACGTCTTGAACGTCACCCCTGTGACTTCAATGGAAGAGCTCAAGGCGATCAAACCCACACTGACTGAGCGTGTATCGCGCGGGCAGATCAGCGTGACTGTCCACGAGGGAATAAACATTAATAATAGCGACAGCAAGTTGAATGCATATGTCGTCGGGAAGCTGTGCGGTGCCAAGAAAGGGGCACTTAAAAAAACAACCAAAACCACCCAGAAAGCCACCAACGGGAACGACCCCGATTTCTCGGACGAAAAGCTGCGCTTCGACATCATTGATATCGAGAAATTGAAAGCTGCTGCAGTAAAGGAGAACGGAAATGACACATCGACTGCTGTAATGCTTACCTTCGAGCTGTGGGACGATAACTATCTCAGTGACAAGAGTTTGGGTGTTTGTCAAGTGGACATTAGTGAGCTGTTGAAGCGACCTACGGTTCCCTTGAAGATGAAGTTTTCGTTAGACAAGGGCGGGGAGCTAAATCTCACTATTTGTTTCATGGCAAGTTTCTCTGGAATCGTGAAAGTCACGCTCATCGAGGCCAGAAACCTTCCCGACAAAGGGGGGATGATGGATACTCAGGACCCCTACGTGAAAGTGAGCTTGCCCCACGGCAGAAAAGATCAGGAGAAATGCAGCAAGGTAATCAATGACGGCGGGGTGAATCCTAGTTTTGGGAGGGAACAGCTATTGCTGTGGTGCGCCGACGAGCCGGGCGAGAAGGGGTTGAAATCGTGGGTTAAGCCCATGGAGATAGAGATGTTTGACAGTGACACAATGATGGATGACTTGATCGGCAAATGTGAGATTGACTTGTTGGAGTACGCAGCAATCGCGATGGGCGCCGAGAGTAGTGCCGGTGGTGTTGAGGGCGTCGAGGAAGCTGGTGGGAACGATAGCGACAGTAGCGACAGCGCCGATAGGAACGCCAAAAACAAGGTGGTGATGCGCAGCTACCCCCTTGCCATGAACGGCAAACCTGGGGGGAAGCTCATTGCCATAGTAGAGTTCATCCCAGCAGCGAATTTAGAGATTATCTGCAAGGCAGGTAAAAACCTCAAAAACCCTAACCTTTTTGGAACTGCCGACCCGTACCTTCAACTGGAGTGCAAGAGTCTAACGACTCCCTTCGGTGACTTCGATAGGCGGAGCGAGACCCACAACGGGGGAGGAAATAACCCGCAGTGGAAAAACGAGGTTATTAAGATTCAGGTTTGTGACCACAGCGAATTAGTCATCACCTGTTGGGACGACGACGTTGGGGCTGATGATATGATTGGCAAGGGAAAGGTTAGCCTCTTGGATGTCTATGAGGCCGGTTTTGTGGACAGATGGATCGGGCTGAGCACGAAGAAGGGCAAGGCTGCAGGGGAGATTCACTTGTCTTTCCGAGTGACTCCTCCGCAGGGGCTGAATGCTATTGGAGTAGTGGAGGAAGGCAAAAGTGAGCGGCCTGATCTCAAGTATCCAATGTGCCAACCCACGTTAAAATCCTACGTCATCCCCGTTCCCAAGGCGGCCACCAGTGGTGAGGGCGGAGGGGACGGGAGTGATACTGAGCCCGCGGAGAAACAGGCGTCAGAACGCGGCCCCAGGGGACCAAGCGGCATCGGATCGCTCATGCCCACGAGAAGTTGGAAGCAAAGGAAGGGCACTATCTCTGTGAGGGTGCATGAAATTGACGATGTTCAAAATAGTAAGAAAAAGCTCATCGCGAGCGTCAGCTTGAGGGTAGGAGGAGATAGCGAAATTGTCCCACAGAAGACCAAAAGCAAGACCGCAACCGAGGGGGGCTACATTTTTGACCCAGCGGAACTTTTCGAGTTCGATTGTAGCAACATCGAGAGTCTTGTGAGCGAGGACGACTTGGAACTCTGTGTGGAGATCCTGGACAAGACAACCTTGGTTGGTGTAAGCATGAAAAAGACGGTGGTAGCTGAAAAGCGCATCTCGATCAAGCAGTGCTTAGAGACCCCTGGAGTTATTCTGGAGGGCGACGACATTGTTGAAGGGGGAGGCAGCTGGTTTAATCTGAACAAGGCGGGCGACGATGATGCGAACGGCAAAGTTCGGCTGTCTATCGCGTTTTACGAGGCTAGGGTTGGGCTTCTGGCTATCGACATGATCAAGGTAACCGATCTGCCAGACAGGGGTGGCTTCTTCGACAAAAACATGGATCCCTATACCGTTTTAAAGCTCGGAGGTAGTAAGAGCAGGACCAAGGTGTACAAGGATAAAGGCAGCGCCTTCAAGTACGATTTGACGGACGAGACAAGGAAACTCACGCTATGGTGCAACGACGACAATTACTTCGAAGACTGTGTGCTGCAGGTGTGGGATAGCAACACTGGTATGGACACTCTACTTGGCGAGAAAAAAATTGATTTGATGGATATCATGTCCAACAGGGGCCAGCAGGTAAGTTTTCAGTTGATTTTATCGCAGTGATAACAGAGAAAAGAGTAACGAGCAAAAGCTAACCTATTCGCAGGACTCGGAGGTCATCACTTACGACCTCTCCACGGGCGAAGGACAGAAGAACAAAAAGAAGGGCAGCATTTCGTGCACAAGTGCTTTTCACGCGGTGGGGAGCCTTGTTGTAGAAGTCATCGAAGGGAAAGACCTGCGCAAGACTGACCTAGTTGGTGAGAATGATGCATATTGTAAAGTGCAGATGGTGGGAGGAAAAGGAGGGAAGAAGAGCGATAGCAAACAGAGGACACAGACGGTAAATGGGAGCAACCACCCCGTCTGGGACGCTGAGCTGACATTTGAACCGTGCGATCACACTGAATTGCTTTTCAAGGTATTCGACGATGACACCTTTACTAGGGACGATGTCATTGGTGAGTGCAAATTTAGCCTCACTGAAGTATACAAAACTGGAGTGAGTGAGACTTGGCTGGATCTGACCTACGGTAAGAAGAATAAGCCGGCCGGTTCTATCCATGTCATCTTCACCTTCTTCGGGAGCGAGACGCTCCACGGTCGCATTAAAAGCGGAAAGGAAACATTATATCCATGTTTGTCGACGGGGGACAGGTTCGGCGACAAAGATAGGATCAACGTAATCGAGAAGCTGGACGGCAGCATCGTGGCAAGCCCAAAACCGAAAAAGGTTGATAGGAAACAAGTTGAAATGGGCGGAGGAAGTCTCACGGGCGATAAATTGACCTCGAAGAGTGGCAATAGCATGGAAATGCCGACTCGTCAAGCATTCGGGAGCTCAGCCCCCGGCAGCGGTGGAGCCCGCAGTGGCTCAGGGATGACTGCATCTGAAACAATCGTATTAAACAAAATGAGAAGGGTGGACGACAAAGTTAAGGAGATGGGTGACGAAATTCTGACCCATAAGAAGATGAGCGACGATCTCGTTTTCGACAGCCGTGCAGAGCACCTGCACGACAAAGAAACCTTAAAAATCGCCCACGAAATTGGGGAGAAAGAAGTCAAAGCAAAAATGGCCAGGTTTGGTGTTGGGGAGGGGTTAGGGGACGAGAAGCTGTCGAAGAAAATGGAGATGCTTGAGCGCAACAGGATTGACGATCTAGACGAGGAGGCCAGAAAACGGAGCAAAAAACTCGAGGCAGTTGTAGAAAAGAGCGTCGAGGCTGGTTTGGCGGAGGAAGCGGGGGGAAAGAACATCGGAAATGTGTCTCCCAGGACCGGTGACAAGGTTAAGAGCAAGGTTTACGAGAACATAGAGCGCGGGTTGGGGGGAGGGGAGGCAAAGTTGAGTAGGACGGATAGCATCCACTTGGAGGGAGCACGAGAAGGGATCAAGTACGCCGTTACCGAACTACCCAAACAGAGTGATTACGACCACGACGACTATAATAAGGGCGACGACTTTGGAGAAGAGGGAGAAGAAGGCAAGGAGAAAGTGAAATCTCCAATTGAAAACTCGGTTTCTAATCTACCTGACTTCGACGTCGAGGAAGATTTTGACGACGAAGACGAAGACGACAGTATTGAGGAGCTTCCTTAAACGTCCATTCTCCTCTGAGGGAAGAGTAAAAAAGAGCGTGTAAAATTGTGTTTTAATTTGGCAAATGGGGTAACAACACCTATCCTAACTTCTTGTTATCGCTTCACAATATGAAAGCAACGATCAACGAACACATTTATTAATGTCAATCTCTCGTTTTAAGATATTGTGCAGGCGCTAGACTTGGTGTCCTTGGAGGCTGTCAAGGGACGGCCCTGTTCATTCTCAAAACGAAGAAAAGCAACAACTTCATTCTCGAAAGCCTCCACAGAGTCATAAGGGAAATCCACGTACTGCTTGTTGTCGCTGCTATCGAGGTCAACCTTGCGGACCTCCGACTCGTTCTTAAATTTTCCAATAGTGTCTTGGTCTGCTGCATTAACGCTTTCATCAGGCTTGAAGGGCGGATCGAAGGTCTCTTCCACAACACCCTCCCAATCGAAGTCGGCAAAGTATGGGTGTGACTTGATAAAGGCAGAAACACCAAGGTCGTCAGGACCTGGTCGTAAAGCAGAATAGGGTAAGCTGGAGGAATTTCTCGAAATAGCTGTGATCAGATGCAAAAGCATACTCACCTCCCCTCTTCTTTGGGTCCCGGTCAAGCAGAGTTTTACATAGTTCAAGCGCTTCGGCTGGCACGACACCTTCTACCTTGTTCTTGAAAGGGAACTCCATTTCCAGTGTAGCGGCATTACACGCCCTTAGTTGGTCATTGATCCCTTTTTTAATACCGAATTTGAGCGCATGTTTCGAGCGAAAAGGACAAGTCCCAGTAAAAAACTCGAAAATGCATGCTCCCAGGGCCCAAGAGTCCACACGATAGTCATAATCCTTGCCGCTGATAACCTCAGGAGCCCAATAACCTGGGGTTCCGGCGATTCCCGTGAGTCCCTTCTCGTATTTGCACGCCAGCCCAAGATCGCTTATAGAGCATCTGCCGTCAAAATCTAGTAAAAGATTCTCAGGCTTCAGGTCCCGGTACACCCAGCCGCAGTCATGAATCGCCTGCAGCCCTTCTGCTATACGAATCGTGTAAAACTTGATTTCATCCTCGGAGAAGCGCTTCCTATGACTAATGTGGTAATTCAAATCCCCGCCCGCCTTGACATCCATAATCAGGAATAGTTCGAAATCGTTTGTGAAGCTTGAGTGGCGGGGAATGGAGGAGATCGTGTTAGTCGGAATGACCGGTGTCACTTCTTGTATCATCATACTGCGTCGTCTACCGCTCACCTGTACTTAAGGTCCAGCACAAACTTGCTCTTGCACACACTCATCAGCTCCTTCTCAAGAATACACATTTTGGCACCTTTGTTTAGCTTTACCCGTCGCTTATCCATCGTCTTCATTGCATACATCTTTCCCGTACGGGTGAAGCGGCACCCATTCACCAGCCCGAACCCGCCTCGACCCAGCACTCTGAAAATCTCAAAGTCGTTCTCATCCACAGTGTGCAGCTTGAACCAGGCTTGGAATTTTAAGTATTTTTTGTAGTGCTGGGAAGTTTTGAAATCGTTAAAATGCTATTGCGTTGCGTTCATTACATTGTGGTATATCAAGTTTGTTGTGTTGTTGATTTGTTATTGTGTCGGGGAAGGTAGGATTGGGTGAGAGATTCTTTCTGAAGGTTGGCGAAAAACAGGGCACAGAGCATCAATCTCACCTCGTTCTGCAAGTGTGCCATGACAATCTCCTCAATGGGCTCAAAGAGGTTGTCGGGAATACTCTTACTACCTAGGGCACTATCAGACTTCGCCTTGACTCCAGAGAAACTGCCGTGGTTGAGGTCGTATGCCATAGGGTTGCCATTCTGAGAAGAAATCACACCTTTGCTGGAATTATCTGCACTCACTCGGGAAGTCCACTTAATCTCCAAAGCGTCATTATCCGAAGAGATTTTATTCGCAGCGCTTCCGCCCGCGCTAAAGAGTTGGTCTAGCACTCTCTGAACCAACACCATCTTCTTCTCATTTGACCCGCTGACACGCAGAGTAGCACATTCATCAAGGAACAAACAAAGAACACGGACATACTCCTTCTTCGGTACTCCGAGTTCACTTGCCCAGCGACCGAATAAATAACAGCCAATCTGGCTTGCCACAACCTGCTCAAATTTCTTGACACCAGGGTTGGAGTTGGTGAAGCTGTCAATTTGTCCTTTGTCAGGAAATACCCACTGACAGGTTGGTTTCAGCGCTTTTAAGCTGCCAACATAATTTTCGTCATCCGCTCTATCCATTATGTCGTCCATATTGGCCGAGGATAATCCAGGTGAGTCACAGGGGTGCTAGGGTTTTTTGATGCAGGTGGTTAAGGCAAAAAAAGAGGAAGGGAGCTGACAATAAAAACAGGCAAGGAAGGCTTAAATTTGGGCGAAGGTGGGCTCCAGCGATCTTGAATTGAGTATGCCGAGCTTCTTAGACAAAAATATCTGATTTGAAGATGGTCTCACATAAGAGTTCATTGCTCCCTAAAACCATCTGCTGCTGGAGTTTGGAACAAAACTCCAAGGCCCAGCAACACTGCCAATTAACAAAATAGTCTTCATTTTAAAGTTCACATTACCTCGACATGCCAAAGAAGAAGGGAGCGAAAAAAAAGGGGGGGAAGAAAAAGGAGGAGGTAGGAATATGAGGAGATTACAACCGACAGCGTTGGGGAGAACTTCTCTTGAGAGTGGGCCCGTTCTCAGGATCGAGGAGGGATAGAAATTGACAGATGTTCCAGCAAAAAATCGTTTACTAGCGCATTAATCCTTTGACTAACTCTCTCTCTTAAAAACGCTCTGCATGCAGGCTGATACTGCCCCTCTTCCTCCCGTCGTGGTTGTTGATCGTGACCCGGAGAAATGGGTCACGCTGGACATGAATTTAATGAATTGGGCTTTTCTGAACTTTAAAGTCAAGGTCAGAGTGAAAACACACTTGTTTAGCATCCGTCAGTTGCTAACAGAGAAGCATGGGAGAATGAAGGACCTGAAGATCTGTCTCCACAGCTTCACAGAGAAAAATGAGATGGAAGATGAAATGCTTACACTTGAGGATTATTTTGAAGATGCGGACCCGAAGATAGAAGGGAAAGCTAGTGGCGAAGAGGAAGTTGTTGTCAGAATATTTTATGACTTTCGACCACACGACAGTGAAGACCCCAATCCAATTTTGCTCAATTGGCATTGCTGAATATTGTTTGGTTGTCACTTTCGTGTTGTCCTGCTCAGCTGTGTTCGGCTTGATATTCTAGTGCATAGAACATGTTGCGAAAAAAAAGAAAAAAGATAAGAATAGATGTGTGATGCAAGTAGCTTAAAGGAAGGAGCATTATTTCGTGTTGTGTTGGGTGCGTGCAAAAGCAAATCAGACTTTTTTTTAGGTTGCCAGGGAGGACAAACCGTGCGACCGGGCTGATTAACCGACAAACATCGTTCTGCGTCAAGCCTTATATAATAACTTCGATTTTTGGCTAAAATCTTTGCCTAATCTACCAGCTACACTTTTCTGCTGAGAGCTGATTCAAATCCAGATGGCTGCAGCCTGCAAATTTGCATGTGAGCCTGCCGCCTGCCGCCTGCCGATGTCGGTGCCCATTCTGTTCCAAACTCTAGCTGACCTGGCATTATTCTTACAATTTGAATCGAACGGCCAACCGACTAGAATATACCAACCCTTTATACCATAATTGATACTGCCATTCGGTTAACTTCTTCCTCTTTGGTGAAGTATTTATTTTTTCAGAGTGTCAGGATCAGGAATCAACTTGCACCCCCCAGTCAAACCAAGACTCAAAAAACCAAGACACCGCCCCTCTCACCTTTACGCATCTTTCAAATCTTCTGCGAATATCATTGACTACAATATTCTCACTCTTCAACCACACCCTTTTCTCCTGAGTCCAGTCAGCGTGAAACCCCCTCGCTTCTTTAGCTTTTGCCGAGATGACACCCCAAACCACCAGCCCTCCTCCCCCAAGCACCACGAGTAACACGAATGTGACTAGAAACAACACTCCGCTCACCTCTCCTATCCCCCGGCTTGGTTCTGATGGCCGGCGGGGTTCCTTCTTCGAGAAAATGGGCTCTGTGGCAAACGTCATGCAGACAAACCTCAAGCTCTCAAATACCCTTAGCCTAGGGAATAATGCAAGCAAGCGATCGATACTCAAGCGCACAGGAACTGACAAAGATAAACTCAAGGTGAAATCTGGCCACAGTGTGACCTTCAACCTAGACATAAATGTTATCAACTTTGACGAGACTGGAGCCCCCAAGGCAACCAGTCAAGGGCTGCTCTCAAGCAACGATCAAGGCAACACTATCCTGTACCGTGCCCTGAGTATATTTGGTTTTAAGGGTCCCTTGGAGTACAACAGCATGGTATCTATAATTAAGCGCCAGATCGTCGTCCTGTGTCACCTCTATACTTTCTGGGCGCTCCCTTTTGACGTGGTCTTCTCCGACTCCTCGTCTTCCTCCACTGGGATGGCGATTGACTTAGTCTACCTTTTCGCGATGATCACCTCCTTCATTACGGTGCGTAAGGACCCGACTACGGGGAAGGACATTAAAGACGGGCGAGGAATCTTGGCGCAATACATGAGGAGGAAGCACATGTTTGAGAGGTCTAAGGGGGACTCATTTTTTCTCGACGCATTAGCGCTGTTCCCCTACTACGTTGTCGTCTTTATACTATACCTTGTCTCCAATGAATCTCTCAAAGACGCTGCGAGCCTCCTTTATGGCCTCTCCAGACTACCCCAGCTCTATCGAATTGTGCTTCTCACGTCTTTCTTCAGAGAGATGGAGGTATCTGTAGAGATCGACGTTAGACAGACAGCGCTTGTGAAGTATATCACCATGATTCTTGGTGCGGCTCACTGGTTAGGCTGCATCTGGTGGGAGCTTGCGGGGGAACGTGAGTTTAACGAGAATACGTGGGTTTATCACTACAGCTATGAATTCCTCAGTCCTGATAAGAGTTTGCTCGTCAACACGACGTTGGAAGAGTATTTAGCTGCTCCGAGTGTCAACTATACAATTGAACACGCTGCTGGCACCAACAACGCTTACTCTGACACTGAGTTGGTCGGCACAGGTGGATTATCCCAAGCAGACAAACTCTTCCAACTCTATGGCCTATCCACCACCCGCTCCCAATACTTTCTCTGCATCTATTGGGGTTTCCAGTCGCTCACAAACCTTGGCTACTCTGACTTAATACCCGACAACAGTCCCGAGATGCTTTTCGGTTTCTTCTTGTGCGTGTTTCAGGTGGCCTTCTACGCGTATATTCTTGGAACACTTTTCAGCTACGTCGTCAAGAAAGACCAGCACGTGGAGAATTACAGAAAGAGGTATGTATGCCCGTCGGAGATGGTGGCGTGACGGCGGACTAGATTGTCGGAATAATATTTTCAAGTATATAGAGAACTCACACCTTCTTCGCTCGATTGACCAACATTCCAGTGTTTCTGCCTTAGAAGCGTATTGTTCTAACCGTGAGTTGCCCACAGAGCTCAAGTCACGTCTGATGTCTTACTTCCAGTTTCAGCTGTCGAAGACCTCCCAGGATAACACATCCGTTACTGGGGCTCTCCCTCCTGCTTTGGTAACCAAGGTCGCCTCATTTAAATACCGTCACATTGTAACTAGGAGCGAATGCTTTGAGAATGCCACCCAGGAGTTCCTCGCGAGCATCTTTGAGAAGTTGCAAACCCGTTTTCTGATGCCCAATGAGGTGCTATTTAACAAAGGTGACATGGGCCGGGAGGTCTGTTTCGTCGAGAATGGGGAATTGGAGGTCTATGCTGACAACGAGAAGAAAACCTTCCTCCGCAAGATCACAAACGACGGGACCAGCTCTGCAATGGTCGGAGAGCTCTCTTTCTTTCTCACTATTCCCCAGCCCGAGATGGTGACAAGCAAGACAAGCGGAGATGTCACACTGCTGACTTTGAGTAAAGAAGACTACAACAATTGTGTAGATAAGTACCCTGAGTGCCACCCGATCGTTGTGAAGAAACTGTGTGCGGAGATGGGGCTTAGCGGGAAAGGGGACGAGTTGACGAGCGCAGACGCGGCTGACTTAGATGGCGTTGCCAAAAATGACAACAAAGGTGGCGAGAAGAGTGAGAGCAACACAAAGGGCTTAAGCATAAGTGGTGGCGTGAGCAAACAACAGGGAAAGGGTGTTGCAGGCGATGAAGATAACTCAGATGAAACGAAAAATGTGCTCAGGGGAGTCCTGAAGAAACGCAGCGCCGACGCACTCTATGATATGATCGTTGCCGCAGCTGAGGGCGACGTCAACGAAGTTAAGAATTTGCTTCTCAAAGGACTCGACATTAACACTTGCGACTTCGACGAGCGCACAACGCTTCACCTCGCTTCGAGCCAGGGAAATGCCAAGGTTGTTGAGCTTCTTCTTAAGGAAGGGGCGGACGTTCACGCTGTTGACAGATACGGGAACAATGCCCTTCACGAGGCTGTCACGAACAACCACGTGGCAGTAGCAGAGATGCTCTCCCGAGCTGGTGCCGAGCTCGCGTACAAAAACCCGGCTGAACATCTCACGAAGGCAGCAGGACAGGGAGATCTAGACAGATTGAACACCTTGATACAGTATGGTGTTGACATCAACGCAGGGGACGACGATGGAAGGACCAGCTTGCATTTAAGTGCCAGCGAAGGAAATTTGAACGTCGTAGAGTTTCTTCTTGCACACGAGGCGGAGGCTAACGCAAGGGATAGATGGGACCACACTCCACTCGATGGTGCTGTCGAGAAGGGTCACGATCTCGTCGCCGCTGCGCTCTTCGCGCGGGGCGGAGAAATGAACATGAAAACAGCCAAGTCTCTTTTCATGTCCTCCGCCCGGAAAGGCGATCTGGGCACCTTAAAGTTGCTTGTGGAGAACGGCATGGACATTGACGCGCTTGACTACGATATGTGCAGCGGCTTGCACGTTGCCGCAATGGCAGACCAGCCCGTTGCAGTCGATTTCCTCCTCAGTAATAAGACCACTGTGAACCTCCTCTCTAGGTGGAACACCTCACCGCTAGACGAGGCCATCAAGTCCAAGAGCATACTATGTGCGAAGCTCTTGGTCGCTTGTGGGGGACAGACCTTTGTTCACCATGACCCCGAGCTCCTCGCAATTGTCAATGAGTCCACCATGACTCTCGCTGATGTGCGCAGGTCCATCGCCAAGGAAGTGAACACTCAGAGTGAGAGGCGTCGCGAGATGCACAAGCTAAAGCAGCTCCATATGAAGCTTGTTGACGACACTGGGGAGGCTGCACGCGTGGTTGCTCTCCAGTATAAGGCGCAAGAAGAGGTCATCAACAAGATATACCGCAGTCGCCTGGCAATGGAACTCCCCGTGTTTAAGGAGAGTGACTTGAATTTCGCGAATTTCTACTCCAGTATGGAGAAAGACACACGGTGCGCCATGCTACGGGCGGTTGAAGCCCATGGTAGCTCGAACAAAACAACCAGTGGTAACAACATGGGAGCAAACTCGTTGGGTGGCGGTGGGACGGCTGCTGGCCTAGCCATGGAGCGGTTCATCCAGGACAAGGCAAACACCAATGCGATGAGTAGCTTATCGTTCTCGTCTTTTGACCAGGTCATGCTTTCGCTTAGTAAGGTCGAGGATGGGATGAACCAGCTTATGAAGATCTTCAACAGCCAAGCCAACCCCGACATTTTTGTTCCTAGCGTTGATAGCCAAGGGCTTGCCTGTATTTTCAAGCTCATCGGCGTTAATAACGTGAGCTACAAGGATATCGAAAACACCATCGCGCGAGCAGCGGAGATTGATCAAGAAAAAAACTTCTCTGATGGTGAAACTAGGACGGCATCGAAGCGAAGTAGAGAACATAGTGGCAAACTCATCACATTCCAACGCTTTATTAGTGACCCGCTTTGCGTGGACTCGATCGCCCCAGAGCATGATATGGCTCCTTCTAACGAAAAAATCAAGCGTGCGTTTCAGATCATTCGCGCGACATTTTTTTTGTTGGATACTGATGGCGATGGTGAGATCACTCTCGATGAGTTGCAGCAGAGCAAGGGCTTGATGGGGGAATTAAGTATCGGGAAGGAGGTAAGTGACGCCCGCGGCGATGTTGGTAAAGATTTTACGAAAAATCTTTTTCATTTCTTGTATGGTGTCTGACACCTTTGACCCCACATTGAAAAAACACCGAAACGACGTAGCTGAAGAACGCATTTAACAGGAAAGAGACTATGAATATGGGTGACTTGGTTGCGCTTTTCGCGAACTGGACCCTTTGCCTAGATAGTGACGGTGGAATTCACAATGACCACGTTCACGTCGAGAGCGGAGGTTCCGGAAGCGTCTCAGATCTCAACAGCGGTGGGGGTTCTCTCCCGAGGAGCGGAAGCGATAAAGACTTGTTAGACGACCTTGACGGGTTCGAAGAACTCGAGAAAGATAAAAAAAAGGGGGACGACGACGACGCATTAAAT
>Ga0115555_1000702_pt1 | contig 22906 bp, 32 predicted proteins | sample COGITO_mtgs_1104_2_FD_87285 | JGI IMG/M metagenome (GOLD analysis project Ga0115555, IMG submission 87285) | Pelagic marine microbial communities from North Sea - COGITO_mtgs_110407 | ecosystem: Environmental > Aquatic > Marine > Epipelagic | place: Germany:Helgoland, sampling site Kabeltonne... | reverse complement strand
TGCTGTTGCTGTTGCTGTTGCTGTTGCTGTTGATGTTGCTGTTGCTGTTGCTGTTGCTGTTGCTGTTGCTGTTGCTGTTGCTGTTGCTGTTGCTGTTGCTGTTGCTGTTGCTGTGCTCGCTGTTGGTTAGCTGCGGCGGTCGCCGCGCTAGGAGCCTGCGTGATCGCAGGACTCGCCTTGAGTCCCCACGCCGGCTTCCTTGGAGCCGGGGCATCCGTCCTATTAGCGGCCGCCGAGACATTTTCGCGCTCAGCGGTGTTACTGGTAGCCGCGCCGCCAGATGAAGGTGCGCTTGCAACTGCGTTGTTTTGCGGGGCCGGGGGTGCGCGCTGAGTAGCTGCATTTTTTTCGTTTTTTCGTTTCGGTATTGTGAGGTTGTGATCGTGAGTGTGATCGTGAGTGTGATAGTGGGAGTGGGCGTGGCCGTGGGCGTGGCCGTGGGCGTGAGTGTGAGCGTGGCCGTGAGCGTAGGCGTGGGTTTTTCTCAAAAAAATCTCAAAAAAAGTTTGTGAGTCTCCAATCCAAATGCAAGCCTTACTCTTACTCACCTGCTGGCACCCTGCCAGTGTTGGGTCCTCCTCTTGTCGCAGCCCCACCAGCATTACCGCCCCTTGAACCGGCCCCATCTCTTCCCCTCATTTCACCCCGCTGTCCTCCCCTGGCGCCCCCCTGCGCGCCTGCGGCTCTAGGCCCTCCCCTCATTGGGGCAGCCTTCTGGGGAACGGGCTTCTTCTTCTTCGTGTTTGTGGTCCACTCCTCCTCTTTTTTTTTTCCTTCCGAGTTCGAGCGGCCCTTTACGCCAGCTCCGGAACCCGCGCGAGAAGAACGAGCATTTTCGTCATCCCACCATTTGGTGATCGTCTCATTGATCACGTCAGGGTTGGAAGCCTGGCGTTCAACAAGCCGCTGTAAGTCCCCGAGACGGGCCTCTGGGCAAATAGGCTGATATTTCTCCAATAGCAGACGCGTCTGCTTTGGGTTATTATTTCTGCACGAATGTGGGTGTAGGGAGGATAGATGATAGGTGGCCGGGAGGTGGGTCGAGCGAGGATAAGAGGCAAAAGGGGTGAGTATCTCCTTGAAACACCAAATTTTTCACTGGAGCTGGAAGGGGAGAGGCAGCTTATACTCGTCCAAATTCAATAAAACTCCGCCGTTGCCTCAACATATGCTGTATGGCGAGTTGCGACGGCTTTTCGCCCCCATTCCATCCTCATATCTCCCTGCCTTACCTGCTTCGTGATTCCCCACCGCTGCCCTTTTTAAAGCCCCCACCACCACCGTTGGGCCTATGTTCTGTCGTCGCCATTCCTATTCACTTAACAACTCGTGCGTATGATTTTCAATGATTAGTTGCTTTCTTAGCCTGTGATCGCTTAAAGTTGATTTTGGGGCCCGCGAAGGGCCAAGATTTTATCACCTGGTTTACCGTCCAAAAGATGACGACAATTTTTTTAATTGGGTCAGATTTTCCTGATAAGTGAGCAGAAGTCCTTCTGTCGATAATTATGGGTTTTAATTGTCCCCTCCCTGAACACACTTCGCTTTCAAACTCTAAAATCCAGATTCAATCGACTCCTCCTCCTCCTATCACTATCGCCGCCGTGTACAGTTGAGAGCAGGGGTCTGGTAAATTAGCGCTCTCTTCCCACTTCTACAATCTTTTTAGTGATGGCGGCTCGTTCTTGTAGGAACTGCTTTAGTGACGAGTCCCTCCCCAACGCTCGTAACTCAACGCAAAGGCCATAACGTCCCTCATAAGTTTTAATAATAATCTTTTTTAGCAATGTTTATCCATTCGTTCGTTGTTTCTTTCTAATATTCTAATCAAATAATCATTCTCCAAACAAATTGGCGAGCGTGTAAACTAGAAGAAAACCGCCAAATACAGCAACCGCGATAGGCATGCCTTTGGTCCTTGTCAAAAACCCACCGTAAATCGTCCTCTCTTCCACGCCCCTCCTCTTGCACTCCTTCTCGCTGTTGATGTGAAGCAAGCCAGGGAACACGAAGCAAATTATATATCCCGTCAGACCAGTGTATTCCGTGATGGTGTCGAGTTGCCTCACAGCAGTAGCCCCGATGATAGGCGGCACCGCGGCGAGAATTCGAAAAACTGTTACTTTCCTCCTGTCACCCTCGTGTTTCCGAATATCCTCTCCGTAGTACTTTCCCATTAAGCAGTTCCCCAACGTGATTCCGTTGAGCGGGAATGCGCTAGCAACGTCAAGCGCTGGGAAAAGAACTACGAACCAAACGATTACATTCACCCACCAACTCCTGCCGTCCCATACCTTGTCGTTGTCGTTGTCGTCGTCGCAGTTTTCCGTGCAGGTTCCGGTGCCAGCGCGATAGTCGTGCCAGTTGAGGTTGCTACTTCCCTGTATGTTTTCCCCGAAATACGCAGCCACGGTCATGCCGATGAGACCATACCCCACTGCCATTACTATGAAGACGGCGCGGAAGATGAGAGACAATTTTGTCTTATCACCTACCGGCATTGACAACCCCGGTATTGAATGGTGAAAAATATTAGCATAGGTTGCAATGGGTAAGATTTTGTAGATGCCAGAGGGGGAGAAGAGATTAATGGGGGTGTAGTGGGATGTCTGGTTGTCGAATTGGGGGGAGGTGGAGTGCATTGAAAAGGAGACAGTCGTTACCATCACAATTACCATCAGGAGACGACAGAGAGAAAGAAGGATTTGGACGGTTACTTGTTCACGAAGTTCCATGCTAAAAGGGGGGGAGGAAGGGGGGGGAGGTGAGGTGAGGTGAGGTGAGGTGAGGTGAGGATGTGATGTGGTGAAGTTAGCCAACTGCAACTTGGTTGTTGTTGGTGTTGGACGGACAAAGAATAAGCCTGATTTTTTTTGCCAACAAATGCGCTGCTAATGCTTTCGGCATATGCACATAGTCCCCATAAAAAAGACGAACAAGTAATCACTCACCAGGTCATGGGAACAGTTATACTGGCAAATATTGCCACGTAGACAAGGTACGACCCGTCTTCTCCCATCCCTTGTATTGGCACTGTGCTGGCCATGGCATTAGCGAACACAGCTGTATACGCCCACAGACAACCGTACATGTAGAAGCCAAATGTAGTGACGTAAACTGTCGCGCCTCGCGGACCAAGGAATAGGCGGGACATCTCTATTATTTCAAACTTTCGCTCTGCTACACAGGGGAGAACATTTTTGTCTGCTGTCTGCCAGCTTGACGAGACCTTGCTCAGAAGAGTGTCCTTCACATCCCCCTCCTCATCAGAAGAAGCAGCTGCGGATAAGAATGGTTTCCCCTTCTCCTCCTCAACAGTGATCGTCTCCGCTCTCGCCATACTTTCCAAAACAAAATCCTTACTGACATCACTTACCCATCCTAGGCAAAGGAGTATTACCAAGGCAAGGAGGAGACCAGCAGAGTTGAAGGCTTCGGGGAGGGTAAGAAAACCTGTACCCATTACGTAGTTCACAGTAAAGCAAAGGGAAACAAGGGGAGAGAAGCCAGAGGGATGTGGTTCTGAGGCCATGGTAGATAAAATATGAGTGGGTGGGGATATGGAGGATGCGTGTGTATATGAGCTATGACATATATAGAGCCCCTCGCAGTTTTAATAGTCCTTATCTTCGTGAACTTAAATTTGTTTGATTTGCCGAGAAATTACGCATAAGCGGTGAACACCGTCGATAAATAAAAAATTAAAAGCACTGCGAATTGTGCGAAGAAGTTTCGTAATCGCCGCCCGCAAATTTTAAACCTTGAAAAAACACCCCTGACTCGTAATAGTGGTACGCTGCCACCAAGGTCGACAACCAAAGTACCAACCATGCACATTGGAGTTATCGGCTGCGGAACAATCGCGACGTCTATAATCACCGGATTGTTGACGAGTCCTGATAGCAAGGTAACGAAATGCCATGTAACGGCTCGATCAAAGAGAAATTCAGCTGCCCTTTTGTCCAACTTTGGTGCAGACCGTGTCTGCGTTTATGATGAAGCACAAGACATCTTGGACGTGAAAGATGTCGGAACGGTATTTGTTTGCTTGCTTCCTGAGAAATGTGAAGAGGTACTTGCTCCGCTAAAGTTCGATGCGACGAGAATGAATGTTGTGAGTTTGGTTTCAACTGGTAGTTGTTCCACTGTGAGGGGCTGGACATTTGGTGAAGGGGTGGCGGCAAGGGGGCGTAAAGTTGGGCTATTGGGACGATGGGTGATGGGCGATGGGCGATGGGTGATGGGGGATGGGGGATGGGCGCACCGGCACCCCCTTAGCATTTGTATTTCGTCTCGCAGACAAGTAGTCATCATGATGGTCACGATGAATTGATGGTCACTACTAACAACTAACAACTCTCCATCTTTTTTAGGTTTGGCCTGGTGAGCAAAATGATTTGTTTGCCTTCAGTCGCATCGTGCTCTTGTCCATCGTTAATTACACCCCCGACCCCCTATCTCAAAGCGCTTGTCAAACCTTTAGGCGGAGTAGTAGAATGCTCCTCCGAGGACGAAATGACGAAAATGATGATTCCAACTTGCCTCATGGGACCTTACTACAAACAAATGAAGGAGGTAAAAAATTGGCTTGTCTCTGCCACTGGCGCAGAGGATGACACACAGAAACAGGACGGAATCGAGTTCTTCATAAAAGAAATCTACCGAGGTATGGCGCGAGACCTGGAAAGCAAGTCAATCGATGCACTCATTAGTGAACAAACCCCAGGCGGCATCAATGAAATGAGTATTCGTAATTGGGAGGCACTGGGGGGGACCGATGTGGTCACTTCCTGCTGTGACGGTGTCCTAGAGCGGCTCACGGGGAAAGGCAGCGGCAAAAGATCCAAACAACCTGACAATGCGTAATAGATTTTTAAGAGGAAGAGTATGCTCTTGGAAACTGGTATTTACTTCTATAAAAGAAGGTTGGTGTGGTGTGGAGGCCACAACTTTGGCTTTCACCGCCGAGACTTTCACAAATAATCATTAAGACCATTTCAGTCATTTTCTGTCCAAGAGGGCTCGAAGAAGCCACGGCAACAGAGCGGAGTTAAAGAAAGATACCTAGTAGGTACTGTAGTGAAATTCAAGCCCAAGGCAGTGTAAAATAAATGTGTTTAATTGTATCTAGTGTGTTCTTCGTAAAGGTAGCGTTGGCTCGTGACCTAGTCGTTTTTGTGTTAGTTAAATTTTCATTTTTGATTGTTTAGTTTCTTATGTTGGGTGGTCGACGATCAGACCTCTGGGTATCTTTCTTTCGATTTTGGGTCATTTTGGTTCTTTGGTGCTCTTATTTTTGCCATTTGTTCACTCCGAAAGTAGAAATGTCAGGCAAGGACTCGGGGAATTTGCTTTTTTTTTTGATGTCAATATCTCAGTTCTCTGGGGGTTTAATTTCACTAAAGTATATTCAAAAGAATAATTTTTTTATTTTTTGAAATTTATGAATAAAAATATATATAATTTAGTAAATAAAATTATAAAATATATTTCATATTAAAACAATTTTATAAAATTTAAATTTTTTATAAAAATAAATTTAATTATATATTATAAATTATTATTTTAAAATTAATTTTATAAAATCATAAAAATTTATACAAATTTAATATTATGAAAGTAAATTGTATAACAAAAATGTATTTAAATTCACTAGCGAGTCAAAACCCAAAAAGCATAGGAAATTTTTCTCTGCCCAACACTTCGTACGAATAAGAATGCTACAAAGACTTCAGCAAAAAACCTACAAACTAAAGTCTGACATTAGCGAGTTCATCTGCGATCGCCCAGGGTTGAATAAATAAATAACAGAGGAGAGTCTAGATGCCAAAAAACTGCTGCGTTGGTTCATCATTTTCGTTGTCTACTTTGCCTAACTTCTCTTGCAATGGCGAGATTCTTGTTGAAGCTTTCTGAGTTAGTCCGTTTGGGGGCGCGTTCGTCGTTACTATTTTCTGTTTTCTCTGTGCCACAACTCTCTCTCGGACGTACAATCCGTCGTCGTTTTACGATCTTTCTCCGCTTCTTGGGCACCAGCCGTACCCGACCAGAGCCACCTTCACCTTCACCTTCACCTTCACCTTCACCTTCACCTTCACCTTCACCTTCACCTTCACCTTCACCTTCACCTTCACCTTCCCCATTTCCATTTCCATCGCCATCATCCCTCGAGTCCCGGTAATCAAAACCGTATTTTTTGGCGATGTGAATGACGCCATTGCTGTTGCCAGCTTCTTCTACTGGCGGTGCATCCCCTGGATAGGCTCCCATCAATCGCGACCTGTTCCCAAGAGTTGAAGTTGCTAACGAAGAAAGGAATGACGGAGAAGTGTTGCGTATATCTTTGAGCAAGGGCTGTGCTTCGGGCTTTAGGGGTATTTTTCGTCCCGGCTTCGGCTTCGGCTTTGGTTTCAGTTTCAGACTAATTGAGATGTTAGATTTCACACTGTTTGAGTGAGGTTTTATTTTGTCTGGTTCAGCCAAAATGCTGTCGACCCAGTCTTCCCCATTTTCATTTCTGTCGACAGTGGCATTGGATTTTCTGTGTGAAGTGCGAGTGTTAGGTGTGTCTGCCTGTCAATTGCACTGTCACGAATGCGCGGGCGTGGATCAAAAACAAATAATCAGGTTTTTGTTTGTTTGCAATTCACAAGGTCGTCGATAATCAGGTTTTTGTTTGTTTGCAATTCACACGGTCGTCGACAAAATATTAAAGAGGCCTTAGAGCAATCAATCTCATGCATGCTATGACAAAAAGAAAAAGATGAAAAATAACGCGGTCTGTCGGCGGCTCACCTGCACAGAGAGTACTTCCAACCTTTTCTGTTAATTCGTTTCAGTTCCTTACAAGCTGCCAAGTCCGCAGCTTTCTGTACCAGGCGCTTTGTAGTATAAGCACCTGCTCCCCACCCACTGGTCTTCTCTTTCGCAACTGGCTTGTGAGACTGGCGCCTCTCACTCGCAAGGAAAAAATTATTCACCCTATCTACCAGCAAGGCGTCCACCAAGTCGTAGATGGGAGGAAAAGCCAACCTGACAAACTCTATTAGAAGAAGTAGTAAGGAGAGAAGTGTCTGACCAAGGACACCCATCTTAAGCAAAGGGCGGAAGAGGGGGGGATCAGCGCGCATCTCCTTGATGGTGGTGATCGTTTTCGTGGTCTTTGACGTCTTTTTGGAAGGAGATGGAGGGGGAGCATTCTCAGATACAATTTTCTGAGGGGGAGCATTCTCAGATACAATTTTCTGAGGGGGAGCATTCTCAGATAAAATTTTCTGAGTGGGAGCATTCTCAGATACAATTTTCTGAGGGGGAGCATTCTCAGATACAATTTTCTTCAGTGCCTTCTTTTCAGTGTCGGTTTCTTCACAATTTTCGTCGTCGGTGTTGTCTCTCTCATCATTGTCCGTGATTGTGCGCTCACCATTCGACATTTGTTCGCTGCTAGATGGAACAGAGTGGGGAGCGGGATCAAGCAGGGAGGGAGGAGTCTCTTGATCGTCACAAGTCTCCCCCTCGCTTTTCAATGCCTCCTTCTCGGTAGTATCTTTTCGTCTCCTTCGTTTCGTTTTCTTCTTCTTTGGTTTTGGAGGGGATCCCTCTGGTACCGGAGGATCGCGAGTGGACGGAGAGACACTCCCGGGCATCGACCCATCGCGCACTGCAGTTATAGGAGTAAGGAGGAGAAAGAGAAGAAGGGCATTCATCCCAGATTACTCCCGTTTATTACGCTTCTAGAATTTGCAAGCAATAAATACAGTGGGGGGTCCGTCGGAGGTACCACGACAAGGTTGCCTTACAAATATACAGCTCTCATTGTCAAGTGAAATAAAAATCGAATCGAATTTATTTCCCAGTAATTCTTTTCACTCCAGGCATTTATTTAGATGCCAAAACCTACCTCCCATCAACGGCCTGCTTTTATCTCTCTTCTAGGAAATATAAATGATTCGTGCTCCTCGACCCACCCAACAAACACAACCTCGCTTCCTCGTCGACAGTCGAGCCCCGCGAAGCTGTGCATTACAAATCCCTTGGGCGGGGCGGCGATGAACAGCACAACACAACAGAACACAACCCATAAATTCGACCCACCATCCTCATCTGTCTTGCCCATAATACATCTCCCACCCACACTGCAAGACGAAGGCAAAAGGTGAACGTTTTGATGAATAAATTTAGCAGCCAAAGTCAACAGCCACATTTTACATGCAATTATTACAATTCGATCCAATTGTTTGGTCTCAAAACGATGTGCCTCCCAGCATCCCAGATGACCTGCCGCTTTGGCTCCTCAGCCTTGTCAATTGGTCTGCCATCATTCACACTGATGAAAACATAGTCATCCCCCAAATCTCCAATCTTATCGATCTCGATCCTCGCGGCGGAAAGCGTCGTCGTGGAGTCGACACTTAACTTCCCGACGATGTTATTTCTTCTGCCAAAGCTAACAGGAACGAAAATAGTCACCCCCGCTTCCAGCATTTCTGAAGCCTTCTGCTCCTTCTTTTTCTTCTCCCCCCCCCCTCCTTCGGTCCCGTCTTCCTCATCCATGGTCATATTCCTCGCAACTTCCCGCTCTTTCATTTCCTTCCGCCTCTTTACCCTTTTCGCTTCCATGTTATCGAGTATTTCTGCGGCTGGTTTTCTCTCCCTGCTAAGAGCAAAATCGACGGCAGCTATTGTCGACGCAGTCAAGGGGTTGCAGTGATAGATGAGCTTGTCAAGAACCTGGTTCTGTTCGATGGCAAGCAACTGTGGGTGTGTGTGTTGGGTCGCGCAACGTTTGAGGTGTGTGTGAGTTGTTGTTTGGGTTAGACATGACTGACTGTGTTTGGTTGTGTTGAGAATGAGCGTTGAGAACGAACCGTCTTTGCGGTATTTCATCTATATTTTTCTGTCCCCATTACGAAATATCACGCCCAAATACAACCTCCTATGACCTGCACAATAACCTCCATCCACCGACCGAATAAACTCATATCACTCTCACACCGCCAGATAAAGCAAGCATGACACTGACACTGACACTGATACTGCACACTGACACTGCACACTGCGCTGCACTGGCACTCTCGCAGAAAACACTCACAAAATTACTCATGCCGTTGTCTGAAATCTCGCTTCTACTGACGTTGAGCTCTAGCAAGGCTTCATTCTTGTGAAGTCCATCGGCCAACAAGCCCGCGTTTTTCCCACTCAGATCCGTGTTGGACAAATCCAAAACTAAAAGACTGACGTTCTTCTCAAGAGCGCTTCCCATGGCTGTAGCTGCCGCCGTTCTGAGCTCGTTGCTCCCCAAATACAGCTCCCTAATAGCAGTGTTCTCTTCCAGGCTCCTTCCTATGGCAACGCCTCCGTCATCGCCGAAGGAGTTGCACCTCAAATCCAAGGTTGCCAAGACCTCATTACTCCTCAAGCCTCCCATCAACTCCACGATGCCCCCGTCCCCTACCCCACACCCCGCTAAACCTAAAACTCTCAGGCCACACCGTACGGTATCACCCTCTTCGACCCCTTCCAAAACTTCGGCAAATGCCGAAACACCCGAGTCCCCCACACCCACATTCCCTGAAATAATGAATTCTTTGCACTCTCTGTTGGCCTTGAGGGAAAAAGCCAGTGCCCTAGCCCCGACGGAGTCAATTGTATTGTTGGCTAGATTTATACTCTCGATAATGCACCTGGTATTCCCGAGAGCCTTGGCGATTGATTCCCCCGCTTTCCGACCAAGTCGATTCCCGCAGAGCGAAACATTCTTCAACGCAGTGTTTCCCACCAAACTCAGGCCCAACCTTCCCCCCCCATTGTCATCAATGTCGCAATGTCGCAAATCAAGAGTGCTAATGGCCGAGAAACCGGCGTTCGTTGGCGCTAGACTGGCACAGATATTCGCTGCGCCCTCCCCAGTTAGCGTGTTGTGGGAAAGTAGGAGGGTGTGCACATAGACATTTGTGCCCAATGCTTTGCCTATCGCCTCGCTCGACTCTGCTGTGATTTTGTTGTTCCTCAGGTCAACAATAGAACATTGGGACTTGTCGTCAGAAATCGCATTGCTTATTTCTACGGCACCTTCGTCTCCAATGTTGTTGTGAGAGAGCTTCAAGGCGCAGTACTCATCCCTCATCAAGCCTGGGATGATGTGCGTCTCGACATAAGCGTCATCAATATTCTCATTAGTGTGCTCGCAGATAGAGCGGGTTTTCTCTGTCTCAATGCTAATACTATAGAATAAGTCCCTAAACTCCTTATAGTTGATCTCTCCGTCGTTATCCGGGTCGAATAGCTTGATGACGTCCTGCATCTCATTCTCAGTTATATCTCCTTGCAGAATGTCATTGATCACCACTTTCAGCTCGTCGTGGCTAACAGATCCATCGCCGTCAACGTCGAAACGCTGGAAAGCAGAACGCAAACTGAAACCTTTCTTGCTTGCGGCCATCCTCCGGATCTTAACCATGGATTGCTTGGCCTTGGCCTCGTGATCGTAGTCTTCCGACGTGTAGAAGGTGTGTGCAAACTCAACATACGATATATCCCCGTCATTATTCGGATCGAACAGATTAATCACCGACAATATCTCATCATACGCCAGGTCGGGGATGAGGCTCAGCAGAATGGTCGATAACTCCTCATGGGAAATGCTGCCGTCTCCATCGACATCAAATTGTGCAAAAGCATGCTTCAGGTTGAAGGTGCCATCCTTTTCTGCCACCGCTCGGACATGCGCGAGCGTAGCTACAGCACTCATTACGACAGATCCGACGGCCGCGTCGCTCCTATAGAGGGTAGGGGTTGACTTGACCTAGTGGAGTTGGCAAATAACTTGAGAATGAGGGTGGAAGTGGGAAGGAGGAGAGGGTCGGTTGTTACCTTTGATTAACGCCGCATGTGATATGCATTCAAAAGTTAAATTGCGTAGGGAGCTTTTCACAAAACGAATTATTTAAAAATCCTACTTTCCCTTTCCTCTAACTTTCTGTCCCCTCGAAAGTGTGTAGCAGTTGTTGGCTTCTGACCCCCAAAAGTATATCTTTCGGAAAACAACTCCCCGACATCACCCTGTCCTACCTCACTGTCCAGCTCTATCAAAGATGCCAACGGCAGAGGAATCCCCTCGCCCCTCCGATGACTCCCCAAGAGCAGTTTCATTTGATACAATGTCCCTGGAACCTAAGAACTCTCCTCGATCTCCCCGACCACCGCTCCAACAGTCACTCACTCAAGCCGAAAAGGCATCGCGCAAGGTGAGTTTGTTCGGAATATGCTCATGAAATATGCTCCCATTTTGTGTTGTTAGGAACAGTTGCAGCGCAGCAAGTAAGAAGAGCAGCAAGAAGAAATCACTGAGGACCTGGGGTTGTTGTTGTTGTTGTTGCTGCTGTTGCTGTTGCTGTTGCTGCTGCTGTTGCCGCCGTTGTTGTTATTATTGACGACGATATAACTTGATTTGCTTGGATGAAGCTAATCGCGTCGCATCACAAAGACTATCTATTTGATCCGTCATGGCAACGGACTGCACAATTCTAAGGCTGCGAAACTGCGCGAACCCTCCTACTTGGACTGCATGTTGGATCCTATTGGGGAGCACCAGGCTGTGCAACTTGGAATTCGATACCGCAGGGAAGTGAGGAATGGATCGCGTCCCGTCGAACTTGTTGTGAGCTCTCCTTTGACGAGGTGCATGCAGACAGCACACTATGCATTTGGGATTGGCGCTTCTTCTGAGCACCAATTTCCGACGGCTGCTCCGCCAATGTTAGTCCACGATGATCTGAGGGAGGCCACAGGAGAATACTACAGCGACAAGCGGCGGACGAAGACCGAGCTGAAGGAGAGTTTCCCTTCATTCGATTTTGATGACGATATGGTGGAGGAAGATGGGCTATGGAGGTTAGTCATGCATGACAAGGAGTGGTGGGGAGTGGAAGAGTGGGAGTGGGTGGTGGATTCAACTCCTCTGATCGCTTCTCTCTTTCACGCACCCTTTTCCGTTGTTTGTTATCTATATATAGTTCAATACCTTAGCTCACGATGTCTAACCATTTACCTTTTCTCCCCCTTCTCAACTTACTTACTCAGGTCGGATAAACGCGAATCGATGACAGAGATTTCAAGGAGGATCTCCAAGTTTTTCGCGTGGCTAGGGGACAGGCCTGAGACAAAAATCGCCGTGGTCACACATGGCTTGATCATTGAAACGGCGATAAGAAAGTACTGCCCCAAGTACTTGCCAGGTAGGACAAGAGTTCTTACGTGCGATGTTTACAGGTGCTCATGTATCGGGGTAGCCCACGACGACGAGAGGATGGATGTAAGTGGCTGCATTATCCAGAAGGCAGTGCTACAAAGTAACTTGTCCAGAGCACAAGACGACGAGAGGGATTATGACACAAACATCAACGGTTAGCTTCGTGTTGAAGGTCGTAGAAATGTTTCTGTAATGTTCTCCTTAAAAAAAAGCTCGGGAGTTTCTGCTAGCTACAAAATCTAAGGTTCCTATTTCCTTTTGGGTGGGTCAATATTCGGTTCTCATTTTTGTTCAAATCATGTCGGGCAAAAATGCATCCCATCTTCCGTCTCCCCTTAGCCCCGGAAAACAATCGACCGTCTCCTCCCCACCCCTTTTTCCCACCTCCTTCTTTCCTCTTTTCAGCTTTACTCGAAGAACCGCCGAATTGATCACTCTCTTTATTTTTGCCCTTTTGCTCACGTTGTTTCGATGGGGAAAGATCGTGGAGTTGAATATGTTGAAGCCGGGAAAGAAACGAGGATTAGTAATCGTTTCACTATATTCATCCTCTTTCACAATTTTTTCCCCGAAGAGCATACTGCCAGCCACAACACCGTTCCATTTGGAGTCAATCGAAATTCCCTGAAGTGGAGCAAGGAGATCATAGCATGTCGCAAATCCATCCCGGAAAGCAGAGTTAACTTTCTCTCCGTCCTGCTCCAGCGGCGACAGCTCCTCGCCATCGACAGCGATCGGGTATACGAACGCTGAATTGTATGTCTGAGAGCTGCCAGCAACCTGCTTGTCAATAAAGAAGTCGTTCGTGTAATCGCCAGTTGGAATTTGAATGGGCTTATCTGCGTTGTGGACGCGAGTCGTTAGCGATAATGCGTGCGGCCTACCGTACTTAATCGGCTGGCTAGTGTCACTTTCTCAACTAATTGTTCCCCCTGCTGCTGAGGAAATTCTCCCCTCTCAGGACAGCGCGATTGTAAATGATGCCGAGGCTGATTCCAAAATCATCGCCCACTCACCTGGAAACTCGAATGCCTCATTCATCAGCAAAATATCCTCCGCATAGGTAAATAGTTGTCCACCGTTCCGATGATATCGCGCCATCATGGAGTTGTTAAAACGCTCGAAGTAAGTAGGCGCCAAGAGATCATCGTAGAGACCACTAACTAGAGAGGCGTTCGCGCACCTGGGACGCGTTTGCAAGACTAGCATGTGCGTACATTCTTTGCTAGCGCTGCGGTAGGGGATTGGCTCACAGCAAAAAGCGTCACAAAACAAACCCTTCGTGGCAGTCGCATTGGAGTTTATAGAAGGCGCCCCCGCTACGCCGGGTACCGTCATACTTGCTTGGAGAGCGCGGAACAGGGCTGTGGGCATATCGTTCACGACAATATCGCTGTCGTCGTCAAAGTTGTCCAGCACTGAAGAACCCACAGAGGAATCGTCGGCCCTTGTGACTACGACCCTGAGCGGTTGAACCAGATTGTTCACATTAAATGTATCCAAATCAAGCTCCCGTAGACCATTCGGTGACATAATATTGGCCAGAACGAAGGTAGTGTTCATTCCAATAGCTCCAACACGTCTCTCATTTTCAAATCCACCCCTTACTGTCTCGTACTTTACCCAACGCCTTTGAACCTCTGATACAACCGCGTCGAGGGCAGCGGTCGCCACGAGCTTGTATATTGCCAGTTTGTTCACAAACAGTTCCTTCGCCGCGACTAAAACCTTCGTCAAGACGTCCACGGCCATTTGACGGCTAACAAAATAAGCGCCACATATAGCTCCTGCACTCGAGCCGTACACAACGTCGAAGGTATCGCAGAGGTCAAGCACTGAAATCGCAGCCAGCATTCCTGCGGCGGTACTCGCTCTCATCCCACCTCCTTCTATTACCAGACCAATCTTGTTGTTGTCGCCAACGCCACGCCTTGTCGGTTTGGTCTTGGGGACATTCTTCCGTGCAACTTTGCTCTTCTTCTCCACGCGGTTTTTGATCGCTTCCAGCACTGCGCTGCTCGTAGTCATATGCTCAACGGGGGATCTGACCAACGTGCACGGCTCAATCTTTACCGATTTCATCGGAACTCGCTCATCGATGATCAAATGCCTCAGCTCAGAAGCTCGTTTCACTGAAGGGTTACTGGGAAGTTTTGACCGTGGTTTCAGAGATAACAACGGGGTGGTGGAAGGGAGACTGGATAGAATGAGTACAAGACAGAATAGTATAAATTTCATGGTGGTGGGGTGGGGTGGGGGTTGGTTTGGTGGGGTGAGGGGTTGGTTTGGTGGGGTGGATGTGGGAGTGCTCGGAATTTGCAGTCGAGCGAGGTTCTGAAGGAAATGTGTACTTTGTATTTCGGAAATAGGGGAAGGGGGCTGTATTATTGCATTTTAAAGGTGCTCGGGTGCGTGCGATAGAAAAACGCAACGATGGTTCCAAGATTTTTCCAAAATTTTTTTTTCATTTTTTTTTCAGAAAATTTAGAATTAGGGGCTCAACTTTCATTCAAGGGGATTCAATTCTTCAGTACGAGACCGTTGGTATAGAATTCGGAACGGGCATATATATATAACTCAATTTCTATTGTTATGAAGTGTATTTTGGTGAAACGTATTTTAGAAGTTCTCACCCCGCATTCCCCCTGGCAGAACAGCATTAAGAATACCAAGTACATTTCATCTCCGCAGCCAAAAATTGTAGCAATACATTATCGTTCAAATTATTCCAACAAACAATTATTTTGAAGACAGCTTGTGCCTATCGAAATACTCCCTCGACGTCATTTCGACAAGTCTGCTACTCGCCCGCTGAAAAGCAAATTTGAGCTCACGAACGGAGCTCAACTCGCTGATCACCATCCCATTGGACTGCTTTACATCGAACCACTTTTGGTAGGTCGTGTTTGTGTTATGTGCCATCATGCTGCAAGCAGGCAGGCAAAAAGGTGTGATGAGCAGTGAGATCAGTTGAGATGGATCGGATCGGAGAGAAATGACAAGAGAAACGACAATGATTAGCGAAAAAGTAAAAATTACGGCCTAGTAACAAAAAGCAGAGTGTGCTCGAATCAAATAATCATGCCTGATCAGATGAGGCACGATAATTCGTAATTTGAGCACCACTGCCAGCCTTCCTCCTTCCAGTTCCCAAGGCAACTCTCTCTCTCACCTGTTGTTGAAACGATCAACCTCTGGATCTTTCATCGTTCCGCTCCTCACATAAGTCCCGCTTGCCTCCGCCTCGTCAATAATACCCCTATCATCATCTAAGATTCCACCATCGCCTTCGACAGAGAAAACATCGAGCGGCCCCTCCTCTGCAGAGCACACGACGCAACACTGCGCCTCGTACAGCTCGTCGATCAAGGTGATGAACCTCCGCGATGAATTGTGAGACGAAAGGGTCATCAAAGGAATGTTCTTCAAAATGACCACCCGAAACGCTTGCGCAACGGCCCTAAAATCGGCTGCTCCCAGCTCCTTCTTGCAGAGCTCGTCAAAGTCGAAAACACAAACACTCTCGCCGTCAGCGCTGCATTTGGGGACTTTCAAGGTCCGCCCGAACATCACGTCGATGACCGTGGAGAACGACGCCGTGGTACAATTTTCAGCCAAGAGGGAGTCAAATATTTCTTCGCAGCGCTGCTCCCCACCGGTTGCAGTGCGGAAAAATACAGAGTCATGAGTGGACGAGTTCATCCTGTAGTCGGTATCGCTATTCATATCGACAACTTTGTTCACAGCCTCAATCATCTCTATGCACGGAAGGAAAAACTACGCCGTCGTGCGTCAGGGACGAGGTGAAACAACAACAGGAAGTTGAGTGAGCAAAGTGAGTTAAGGGAGTGAGCAAAGTGAGCAAAACTGGACTGGGCAGCCGAAGCAACTTCAGCAATGGCACATTTTCATAACAAGCAAGCCCCCCCCAAAAAATGGCTGCACAAGAAGGCCCAAGACACTCACCTCCCGGTTAATCCCTCCAAGGTAGAGCTCTTGGGGAGACCGGTTGCTCGTGGATACCATGACGACGCCATTGCGCACCATTGTCGAGAGCAATTGCGAGAGGATGCTGGCATCTGCTATGTCCGTCACTTGGAACTCGTCGAAGCACAGCACATTCGCCTCGCGCGCGAATTCTAAGCCAACTTGGTAGACCGCATTGCGGCCATCTTCCTTCTTGGCCGCGTCGACGTCAATATGAAAGCTCCTTCCATGCTTGTCAATATCTGCCTTCTTGAATTTGTGGATCCTCTGGTGAACCTCATTCATAAAAGAGTGAAAGTGGACCCTCTTTTTGTTCTCAATCGTAGAGGGCAGAGTAGAGAAGAATTCATCCATCAGCATGCTCTTTCCTGTGCCAACACTCCCATAAATGAATGCGCCCTTCACCAATTTTGTAGGACCACCTTGGTCATCATTTCCAGAAGAAGGGCTGCTGGCAACAACCCCGCCACCCCCACCCTTAATCAGCACGTTTTGCACATTAGACAGCGCGTTCATTGCGGCCACTTGCCTATCGTCATTCAGTAAATCCCCTCTTTCGATCTTCGCCAAGATGGAATTCGAGAGTGGGGAGTTTATGATTTTCTTAGGGGAGGACGAAAAAGAAGGGGCAAGGGCTGAGCGTAGGACAGCACAACGCAGAAACATCTCAACTCACACTTCGCGTCCCTTCCAGGCACACTGCCTCACTTTTTATCTCCCTTTTCTCCGCGAAATGAGTTTACAGCAGAGGCAAAGAGCCAAAAACTCAAGCTGATTCCGAGCAGCTGAAGGACTCTTGACTCTTCAAGCGTCTTCGGGATCGACAAGCGGAGGTTGATGTCGTGGCTGTGACTTATCTTTACGTTTGTAGTTTCTTGTGCGAGCGCGTCGTATGCGCCCATCGAGTAAATGAGGTAATGGGTAGGGTAGGAGGTAGTGTAGTGTAGTGTAGTCGGAGTGAAAGAGCAAGGCAAAAATGAAATGGAGGAAATGCTGGGTGATTACGTGCAATATATAAAAGAAAAGTACGTTCAGATGTCTTCTGACGGGCACGTACAATGCAAATAACGTTCGGTTTTATTGAAACCAAATATATGTCTCTACTCGGGATTTTTTGGAGCCAAAAAAAGAATTGAAGAATTTTCAGAACCGTACATCTTTGTGCAGTCGAATACGACAAAGTCCGCGACATTGGGCTGTCTGGTAGAAGTGCGCGTTGCCAGAATAATAAAAACATCTCGATCACTCCTCACCTTGCTGCTGCTGACTCACTTTTCCGATTAGTTCTGTCTGGTGTGTCTGTGTTCTGTTTGTATTGTGTGTGATGAAGTATTCGAGCAGCATACTTCTCCTTCTACCAACTCTACCCACTACTGCGTTTTATCACGGCGCCAATTCAAGTGCAGCAACGAACCGTTATTTTTCCTCCATGCGTAGGAAGACGTCTGAGACAGCTGTCGAGGCTGGTGCCAATGGCAGTCCTGAGGTGAGTTTGGTCATTGCTGCTGTATATAATAATAAGGAATTGGCGCCCCATTGCTGTTATGTATAATAGTAAGGAATTGGCGCCCTGATAAAACGCAGTAGTGGGTATAGTGGTAGAAGGAGAAAACGCGAATACCTCATCATTCAATTTTTTTCTCATGTACCACACAACACCAACACAATACCCACCACCCCTTCTTAGTACCAGCGTAATGTGCTCGGCACCACCCTCGAAAGTTGCTGCAGTGACGTGGGTGGATCTGGAATTGCGACAGGCTTTTATCGAGATGGGTATTGCTCCACAGGCTCCAATGATGTTGGTGTCCACACAGTTTGCGCAGTCGTCACGAAAGAATTTCTCCAATTTTCTAAACGGAGCGGAAACGATTTGATCACACCTCGCATGCCTGGCTTCCCCGGGCTTAAGGAGGGCGACAGGTGGTGTCTTTGCGCTGGGCGGTGGAAAGAAGCGTACGTCAATGGGAAGGCACCCAAGGTCGATTTGAGGGCAAGCCACGAGAAGTCACTTCAAGTGGTGGATCTAGAAATCCTGAAGCAGTTCAGTGTTGAGGACATCGATGAAATCGATCGGGAGATGGAGTCGGTTGTCAGGGATCGTCAGGCTCTTGAGAAACTTGCTGGTGAAGAGAGCGATGATTTCTGAGTAGGAAACGATTTGTGCTGAGTGTTTTATGCTGTTCTTTCGCTTTATCAAAGGCGAAAAACGAGATGAAAAGGTAGAAGACAAGACCCCTCTAAAACGCTCTAAAAGAAGCTCTACTTTTTATGGGACACTTTACACTTTCAGGGGACACTCTCATCTACATTAATCCTATCGGAAATTCCCACTGTGGGTACCGCCTTCGCATTTGCCACTCCCCGACTAAACAGAAACCTGCCGAATCCCAAGAACCATTGCCGAAGTGAGCCGAAAAAACTGTCGTCATAGGGCTCAGCACCATTAAGGTATTTCACGTAAAGAAAGCAGTTGTATGTCTTCTGTCCAATGACGTAATAATCCACAATCTCGCGAACTCGTACGTAACCATTTTTTTCATAAAACGATATCGCAGCAGTGTTGTACGTGATTACATGAAGAAAAATAGCCCCCGTACCCTACATGCGTGTCAAAAGAGTGAGTTTGAGTTAGTGAAGGCCCCCCTGCCATCTAAAGCCATCTACTGCCTGCCAGCAGTGAGCATCCAAAATCTTACCTCCTCGCTCTCAGCATTTTCCTCGCACATTTTGAGCAACCTTTTTGCCACCCCCCTTCTCCGCCAATCACTCCGTGTCCCAAGAGTCATAATGTACACGGCCCGGGGCCAAGTGGAGGGGCAAGACACAGTTGGGGAGTCCTTCATGGCATGGAAGGGCAAGCGCTGGGATATTATAACGCCGGTCATCTGAGAGGTCGGATCGGGGAGCTCCGTAACCACGCGCGCGAACAGAGTGCCATTTCTATCGCTCTTAGATTCTGAGCTGACATTCTTAATTGCTTGCCCACTGACTGCAGAACGATAAAACTCATCGTTATACTTCACAGGAAAGAGACCATCGTGAAGAGATTTTAACTCCTCAACCTCGGACGAATAGTGGGGAGAAAGCCGTCGAATGAACAGCGGCGACGACGATGGTGACGAGAATGGTGGCGGTATTTGTGAATCTGCTACGAGTGTTGCTTTGGTCGACATGGGGATAGTAGTGACGAGTCTTCAGTTGCGACGAAAGCAAGAAAATCGATAAATTCGCACGTGTGCTACTTCTGCAAGAGAATAAATAACGACAAGATTTGGCGCTTGTTACTGTTGTTGTTGGTGCTGGGTGATGGTTGGGGACAGAGAGACGAGGAAGGGAAATTTTTGGGTGGGTTTGTTTGGAGAAACAGGGTGAATTCGGAAAGCCTAAAGAGCGAGAAGACTAGAGGCCACACACAGCCGCCGCCGCCGCGCAAGAAAAAAGTAGCAGGGATCAGCTCCGTCTTTGATTTTTTTCTTGTTCTTTTTTTCCTCGGTTTTTTGGAGTGGAGTTATAATGGTCGTGCAAATGAACGTTTTCCTCCTGGCTGCTTGCTGGGTTCTTCTCCTGGCCCCTCCAAGAACCTTAGCAGGGCGCGCGGCCAGCAAGGCACCCAAGTTGCCAGAGGGATTTTGCCCGAAGACTACAGGTGTTATCACTCGGACGACGGGAGAATGCATGTGCAACTACCAACATAAAGACGGATGCCGCGGCAGCGGTTGCAAATATGAATACGGATTATCGTGGTACCACTATTCATGCAAGGACTGCGAGTGCATTCCCGAGCCCGAGGAAGCATAAGTGATGAGAGAGCCGTGAGTTGAAAAACTGTGAAGTAGGAAACTAAACTGTGAGCGTGTTTTTTGAACAGGGCAGTAAACTGGGTCCAGTGAACATCACTATCGGGGAAAAAATTACAGGAAAGAAAAGGAAACGAATAATATTGGCGAGAGAAAAAAAAAGGAAATTGTCTCAAAGACAAAGACAACGTCATCACAAAATGTTCGCTGATCATCGATCGTTTTGGTGTTGATTTTTAACGCCCCGCCGTTGTCAAACCGCCCTCAAAATAATCATCTCTTCCGCCCGAAAATTCACGCTGCCTGCTTGGAACTCTCCCTGAGCTTGGCTGCGGCCGCCTTCTTCTCATAAATCTCCCTAATCTTGAAAGCAGCCAGAGTCTGGAAGAATCCAGTCCCGTTGTCGCTTCCGGGCGCGTCAGCAAGCTTGAGCATCTGCTGGGTAAGCTCACCGTAAAACTTGGTCGCAGTATTGGAGAGATGAGACTCGACATAGACGAGCTCCTGGAGGTTATCGAACGTTCCATCCATCTCAATAACGCTGACCTCGTTATCGAAGAATACGTCAGGACCGTACTTGAACTTGATTCCGGGGAAGCTGCAGGAAAGCTTGCGTCCACAGGGTGTCCACTCGACTGTGGAGCCCTCGTCAAAGAGGTAGCTCGGGTTGAAGTCTGCGACGCCTTCTTTCTGGATCATTCGGACGCGAAGCGTCTTGCTGTCATCCTTCACTAGCTCGGTGGGGAGGACCTGAATGGTCAAGTCAGAGAAAGCTTTCTGTGGGGCAACAAACTGGTCAAAATCAGGTTTTCGTGCCTAGCATGTGTGCAATTACGTACGTTCATTGGATGGATAGACAGATACATAGCATAGACAAGTAGACAGACAGGTCAGTAAGTGCGTTAAGTGAGGGAAAACAGTCACAGTCTTGGTTAGTAACTGAATGCGCGACTTGCTCTTGAGCAAGTTGGCAAAGCTCAAGGCAGCAGGCACAAACAAACAAACAAACAAACATTCAACCGGTGAAACTTCTATCACTGCGCGAAAAAAATACACCCCGCAACACACGAGACACAACTCGCGCGGCACGGAAACGGAAAATGACTTTACCTCAATAGACGCCTTGATGGACTCCAAAGAGTGACCGCGTTCCTCCATGTCTCGCTGAATCTTCCAGGCGAACTTAACGTCGTCAGAAATATCGAGATAAAGGGAAAAGTCCAAGAGCTCGCGAACACGCTCATCGTACATCGGATGAAGACCCTCGACGATGACAATTGGTGTGGGCTCAATCGTCTCGGGGGTGTCAAGAGTGCCGTTCACATGGTTGTAGATGGGCTTCTGAATCGTCTTCCCAGCCTTGAGCGCCGACAGCTGCTCGTACATGAGGTCGAAGTTGTTCTCCCGGGCATCAAGGGCCGTGAGCATGGTCACTTTGCGCCCAGCCCGGTCGTTCAGGTGGAAATCATCCAGGCAAATCACCGTTGTGCGGTCTGAGACAAGAGTGTTGGTCTCCCAACTCTCAGGAAATCCGCCGCCAAGAGGGCCGACCGATTCACCTCCAAAGATATTGGTAAGGCGGCGCATAAATGTGGATTTACCACAACCGGAATCCGCAGCGACTCCGATCAAAACCACCTGTATTGAGAAGAAGCAAAAATGCAAAATCAGATGAATGAGAAAACATGGCGAGCAAAACGGTGACGAATGGGAGCCCTCTGTCCCATCATGGTATTAATACCCATATACTAACACGTATCTACCTCCAACGTCGCGTTACTAACCTCTTCACCATCCTTTAGGGCTAACAAAGAGGAGGATGACGTGGTGACGATGCTGTGGCGTCGACCAAATGTGGGGCCACCTGGTAAAAATCCAGTCGCTGAACCCAAGAGAACTGCACACAAAAGCTTCATGGTGCGTAAAATTAGTGCTGGGCTTTGTGAGCTGGAAGTGCTGTGGGGGAGAGAAAATGTTGGGGGTCAGATTTTTTAGGAAATATAAGATTTTCAGCTCAGTTTTTAATTTTGTCGACAATCAGAACCCCTTTCCACGCGCTGACTTGTGCACACATCGACGGCCACCCCTTTCGTTGTCAAATTCATTGGTCGCTCTCTGTTTGCTCTGTCATTTCTTTCCTCCTGCCTAAGCCCTCACTGGACAACTCAAGTGAGAAAACGCGCTAACCGCCTGCCTCCTGTGCCCCCCCCCCTCTCTTGTCGGAAATGATGGTCGCTCAACTCATTTTATCGGCGACGGCTCTCTCTTTCACCTCTGCTTTCATCCCTCCTCTAAGAAGAGGACTACGAACTCCTTACTTTTCCTCCCTCCGCTTTGCTTCCTCTGAGACTGATGCCAAAATTGATCCATCCAATCGGAATAATATTGATGACCAGTTGCTTTCATGTCTATCGAGGTGAGTAGTTTGCTTTTGCTTTGTTTGGCTTTCTTTGACTTGGTAGCCCCCGACTCAGTAACGTGGAGATTGCGATTGGAAAGCGCGTCCTGATCATGAAAGGGCTTGCTGCCGCGAGAAAAAACACCGCTTCTGCCCGCCCGCCCGCCCGCCCGTCCGTCCGTCCTTCAAATCGCGCGTCATTGCGATTTTGATGAGGTATGGGGTGGGGGCATACCATGCTTGCAAACCAACTTTCTGCGGATGTGCTCCTGCAGGACTTTGGACTAACCCGCCTCGCTCCTTCGCCCCCTCTTGCCTCGGCATACATTGAATTTGGCGAATTACTGCTTTAATCATTTCGTCCTTGCTGCTCTTGCGCGGTTCAGCAACGGGCAAATAAAAGTCACTACAATCACCTCACGCAATCTACTCAATGATCTGATGCTGATTCATCTCACCACAAAACAGACG
>Ga0115555_1000701_pt1 | contig 22907 bp, 17 predicted proteins | sample COGITO_mtgs_1104_2_FD_87285 | JGI IMG/M metagenome (GOLD analysis project Ga0115555, IMG submission 87285) | Pelagic marine microbial communities from North Sea - COGITO_mtgs_110407 | ecosystem: Environmental > Aquatic > Marine > Epipelagic | place: Germany:Helgoland, sampling site Kabeltonne... | reverse complement strand
CAATTATAGCGGGGTGAGGATCGACTCACTAGGAAAAAGATTTATGATAAAGAAAGCTGTAGTTTTCAATCTCATCAATACGGAGGGCGAAATCAGAGGACAGGCTTGTGTCTTTCGGCGCGCCGAAGTGGAGGACATCATGGACTAGTCAAAAACAACAAAGTCTTGAAAAAGTCAAATTTTTTTCGCCCTAAATATATTGCGACAATGTATAATTCATTAGCTACAAAGAAGTAATTGTCAACAATCAAAGTACAATCGGTTCTTGCTCCTCGTGCAGCACCCACTGGCATTTGCCCGTTTTGCTCACGTTCGGGAGACTCTTCTGCTTTTTCTTGAACTCAGCAATCTGTCCCAGGTGAAACATTTGCCACTCTTCGGTTTCCCTCATGTTCTTATCCTTTTCATCATTACCATTCCACCGCATCGAATCACCCCCCGTTATCCTCTTGAGCTCAGTCAGCCGCTTCCCCTTCAGGTTCTTCGCCCCCAGGGTCTTTGCTCCCCCCCCCAAGCTCATCATAATCTCCTCCGTCTGAAAATCAAAGCTATCTACGCTCCTTCCCCTGTTCTCACTAGCCACTTTATTTATATTCTTAACAATCTTGGGCGTTACAGCCGACAGAGACTGGGCAATTGTCAGTTGCGTACCCGTCTTGGAGAGGTCTTGAACCTTCCCAAAATCGAGAAACGAATGCAGTTTCATGTCAAGGACGCTTGCCGCCTGGAAGAAGTCAGTATTCGGCCCGTTACACTCAGGAACAGCGGTTGGGGCGCCTGTAGACTGTCTACCAGGAGAATAAAGTTTCTTTTGCATTATTTTTTGTTTCTTCTGTTGTTCGTTGTGTGACAATGGAACAGATGATGGCGAGCCACTCCTCGAATCAACTCTCTGAATGTCTTCCTTGGTGAAATCTTTCTCCTTCTCTGCCAGTATCAGGCTCTTAATTGCCATGGCTTTTACTCCCTCCTCCTTCTCGTCTTTTCCTAGATGAGTCATCGCAACCTTCTTCAGATTCTTCCAACCCTTTTTGCTCGCAAGAGCGATGGTGCGCCGAGTCTGAGTATTTTTAAGGTGAGCGAGTTATAACGGTGAGGAACTTTTTTGTTTTTTACTTTCAATTGATCGATTACTAAAACCTCGATTCTACCCACTCACCTTCTTCAACTCCAGATTGTCGTTATCCTCCCCACTCCCCCCCATTCTCGCCATTTCTTCCAGTCCTTCATTCCCTTTCCCTTCCTCTTCACCCTCTTTTTGTTCCGCCATTCCTTCCTTTCCCATATCGCCATCCTTTGCCATAACCTCTCCCGCCGTCTTCCTATATTTAAGGGTGACACCTGTCGAAGACTCTATATGCCCGCTCTTTCCTGTAGCTGCCACCGCCGACGCCACATTCTCCTCCTCCCGTATCAAGCATTCTGTCTTCCTCATCCGAGCCATAGCCCGACTCATTATCTCCGTATTCGAGTGAAAATATCCGAAATTAAACTCCTTGTTGTTCCCACCACCTTCAGTGCTACTGCTAATGCTGCCACCATCGCTTACATTTTCACCACCGCTTTTCAAAAACTCCCGACAACTTTCCATCAGCCCCTCCACACGTTTCATGGAATTCCTCCTTTCAATTGAAATGCCAGAAAAGCGAGCTGCGTTAATATTTGTTGACGTCGAGAGGGGGTTCAAAAGGGAGGTCCTATTCCTTGTGTTGTTGTTCTTATGTTCCCCTTTGTGGCTGTCGTCGAGGTTGTTATTGTTGCTGTCTTCTTGATGATCCTCTCCATCGTCCTTCCTCTCTCTGGCGCCGAAGAGGAAGGCCCCCACCACTTCCTTCGCCTTACCGTCGCTATATCCATCGCTGTCACCGTCTCCACCTCCTTTTCGCCCCTTTGCGTTCGTATGCGCGTCAGTGACACACCCCCAAATTTCATCTCCCACCAAGGTCTGGAGCTGCATTTCGACCCTCTTGTCCTCTATTCCCTCGAGAAAAAGTCTCCTCTCCTCTTCCCTCCTCTCCCCTTCCCGGGCAAGCATTGTCTTAGAATCCTCTATGTTACTCGTCCTTGCTGGACTTCTTGTAATTTCTAACTTTCCCGTCTTTCCGGGCATTCTAGATTGCCTATTTTGTTCCACAGCAGTGCTTTCTTCCCTGATCTTCCCCTTGAAATCCTCCATCCTCGCCAAAGCCCTCTTCTTGCACAACAACCTCTTCTCGTTCTCAGCAAGCAAGACGGCTCTCCGCAAACATTCCCCGAGCGGCTTAATTGTCTCTTTGCCGAGGCGAGCGTGCGGCATAGACGTCGACAAGTTTTGTGAGTGATGGATGTTGTTGGTGTTGGTGTTGGTGTTGGTACCACTGTGGGTGTTCCCACTACTCCTATCTGCTTCTTCTTTCTCTTTCTCCCTGTCATAAACCCAAATAGGAACCCCTCCTCTCGCTTCTCTATTCCTTCCGATTATACCCCTGACAGTCTCCAACCCACATGTGTGGAGAGTTCTAAGTCCTTCCATCATCCGGGGGCACCTGTCCCCCCTAAGTCGGTCCTTGCTTAAGACCGCAACTGCCCTCTCCACCTTCCTCCCTACCTCGAAGAATCTCCAAATTCCACGTGGAACCTTGTAAACCACAGCCTTATCGGACATCACAACTGCACTCACGTCAAAAGTCTTTTTGCCCTTTCCTACCATGCAGTCCTCCCCTATGACGCTCCCCCCCCTCATCATTACAACCTCACCTACCCCCCCCCTCACCAAGACCTCACCCTCCCTCAGTCCCCTTGATTCCCCCGGAGGAAAGTACTGCACCAAAACTTCTCCCCCTACCACGAAATAAAAGTGGTGACATTCGTCACCCCTCCTGCACAGAATCTCGTGCTTAGCGAAGCTGTCAAGAACCATCTTTGAGGCGATGTTTGTGAGCTCCGAGTGGGGGAGGTTGGGGAAGAGGCGGGTCGATTTGAGGAAAGTAGTGCGCGCAGCAAGAGAAAGCGCCAGCGATTGAGGTTGTGAAATTAGATGTAGGGTGGAAAGAGGGACAGTCAAACAATAGGTGGGGCAAGTTGTTACTGCCATGACGGGGGAGAGGTGTTCATTGTGTGTGTGGTTATGGTGGCCATGTCCGTTGTGGTGGCTGAATACATTGCTGGCGCTGTTGTGGTTGTCGTTACTAATATTTCCACCTCCATTATTATTGCTGGCGTTGTCTTCCCCTCCTTCCTGCCCTTTCGGTTCCACCATCTCAACCTCTTCTCCTCCAAATTCCCCCCCCTGGTCGACAACTATGCAAGTCTTGCTCTCTTCCCTCATGCGCGACAGCAAATTGGAATTTTCAAGCACGGGCTGTTTATCGAACTTAAGGTACTCACTGAAGACACTCCACGAATCACTATCTATGAATCTTTCTTCGAGGCGCCGCAGCTCCACCTGTCCACTGAGAACGTGGTAAGCTGCGGCGTTCTTTCTGTTCGGTTGAGGGTGATTCTGGAAAAGGATGCACTGAAAGGGGGAGAAAGCCTGCAAGTGCAATGAATTTAAGGCCACTAATATATCTACCCGTGAGGTCAGGAGGGATATTTTGGTCAGTACAGACTTGTAGCGTTGCTGTCTGGAGTCTTCTGCCCCACCACCGTAATCTTCACTGGTACCGCCATCAGAGCCCTCCCCATCATCTACAAAGCGATTTTCCCAGCACCAATCTCGAAGGACTTCAAGATCCTCTTCGCTGTAACCTCCCCAGACTTCCCCCGGTATATCCTGCCTTTTCATCAAAATTCTCGTAATGACACCCGAGTCTATTTTCACGCCAGTCCCAGTATTCCTCGACCAAACTTTGAAAGCCATCTTCAACTCGGCCGCTCTCTTCCGCAGAGCCGTCAAGACCCACGATTGCAGTCCTAACGGCAGCTTCCGGAGCATGCGTTCCTCTTTCTTGTGCGGCGCCTCGAGGTCCTCTAGTGACCTGTCAGAGGGGCGGTAGACCGAGTTGTCATCATTTGCAACCGCATCCTGAGCACAGCTTACTGTATCCAAGGTGGCGGATGCGGTAGCAACAGAGAGGCTGTCGTCATGCTTGTTGCTTTCAGTCGAAAGGTCGGCGATGGAGTCATCGTTGGTATTGAAGTTGCCACCATGTTTGTTGTTGTCCTCATTTGCCAACATTCCTCCCTCATCTTCGCCAACTTTCCACTTCCCATACTTGATATTAGCGTTCACAGACCGGAGAGTTTTGCCCATATCCGTTACCCGGCCTTTCTTACGGGCCGCGCGGCGGCTATCGGAGTCGACGGACTCAGAGTCTAAATTTTGAGGGGGGTGAACCCGGATTTTAGTGGAAAGGGAGCGGACAAAGTAGGTTGAGGCCTTCAGCTCGATGTTCAATGGAGGAGACATGAATTGTTTGAGCGTAGAGGAGGGGACGGAAGAGAATGCAAATGAATGCAGAGAGTCCAATTATGAGCAGTTGCTTCCTTGTTCTTAGAGAGAGAGAAGAGATAGAGCAGTTGTATCTGGGGAGAGCTTCAAATGTAGTAGGAATTTGAATATCAGAAGTTTTCCAAATCAAATACGAGGGCAGGGACTTACAAAAAGAATATTGGAAAATAAAGCCTTCTGTTGGGGGTAGTTAGGAATAATCACGCCATCATTTATTTTTCAGAAAAATTTCAGAAACTTTCCTCCCCCTCCTGATTCAGAAGCCCGCAGCTTGCAAACCAGCTCCAGAGAGATGCTCTGCCCACTTGGTCCAGCAGCGTTCGTCATGAGCGTTTTGGGGATAGCTGGCATCCAGCGAAAGCGAAGGAAAAAATCTTGCTCCGGTTCTTGGTCCGGCTCTGGTCCAGTTCTGATTCGTAGGGTCCGGGACATTCGCTCCCTCCTTTTCGAGATAACCCGACGCGGTGAATCAGTTGGATTCGTGCCGACAATGGGTGCACTTCATGCTGGGCATATATCTCTCTGCAAGCTTAGTGTTGAGGAGAACAATTACACAGTCGCGAGTATCTTTGTTAACCCGAGACAGTTTGCGGCGGGTGAAGATTTGGATTCATATCCCTCTACTTTCGATAGTGACGTAATGTTGCTGGCAGAGGCTGGAGTGGATGCAGTTTTTTGCCCTGACAGGAAAGAAGTGTATGGGGAGGGTGAGGGATGTACAGTTGAAGCTGTGAACTTCAACGACGGCTTAAGGGAGGGAATATCACGGCCTCACTTTTTTGGCGGAGTCGCTACGGTCGTGGCGAAGTTGTTTAACATCGTGGCTCCAACTCGTGCCTACTTTGGACAGAAAGATGCGGCCCAATGCGTTTTAGTTAAGCGTCTGGTGGCTGATCTTAATTTCAATATAGAAATAAAGATCGGTGACATAGTTAGGGAGGACAACGGGCTTGCCATGAGTAGTCGAAACCAATACCTTTCGGATGCAGATAGGGTACTGTGCGGGATTATCTACGAGGGGTTGAGAAGTGGTGTGGATGTGTATCGTTCTTTCCAAGGTGGGGGTGACGCCGTGCACTCCAAAGAAATAATTAAGGCAGTCGAGGCGGTGTATAGAAGAGAGGGGAGCGTGATAAGTGAGATTCTTTACATTTCAGTCGATAACGGCGACACGATGAAGGCGATGGAGAAGGTAGAGAGAAATCAGCCCTTCATAATAAGCAGTGCAGTGAAAGTTGGCGCTGTCAGGTTGATCGACAATGTAACGGTTAATTTTTAGGGAGCAGATAGTTTTTGCAGCGGTCAGAGCTTTTGTCGCCGTTGAGAGTTTTGCCGCAGGCTTTGTGAAAGCTTTTCCTCACTTAAAGGTTTCTCCGTTTATCTACGTCACATTTTCGTATCACAATTGTTCTAGGTGATAAGTCCTCTCGAGTTGTCAGACTTAACATATTGTTGTCGCACTCAACCTCGTCGTCACTATCGCTGCTATTCGTCTTACTGCTGCTGCTGTCGCCAACATCCGGAGACAGCTGAAAATCGCTCTTCAAGCGTTTCCAATTAGGCCAAACCCTTGCCTGAACACGACCCTCGATCAGTCCGCCAGGGACTTCCCCATAGTGCCGAGAATCCCGCGAATGGTTTTCGCTATCACCCTCTAGCCAGCAACAGCCGTCGCTGATCTCAATAAGCTTCCTTCGCGGACTTCGGGAGTCGTCGGAGTTCAGTCGATAGATCGGGGAGGAGCTACCAAAGGGAGAGTTGGATGAGTGGAAATTGACAGCCCCCCAGAACCGCTGAGGGAGAAAAGGGAGGATTTTTTTTTCAACGGCAAGGTAAGAAAATATTTGGTGTCACTAACCAGTAAGCAGCAGAAAAAAGTGAACGTCGGGACAAGTAGGTTTGCAGCGGTATGAAATCGCTCGCTTCTTACCTCATGAACAAGAACATAGTCTCCGGGAAGGGCAATTATTCGTTTGCAAATCAGTTTGTCAGGTTGGTATTTACATTTTGCAAGAACAAGATCGCCGTAATCGAGCTCCCTGGAAAATTCTTGTCGAAATAATGCGGTAGCTGAGGAGATAGCAGACACAGCTGAACGGATATCTATCCAGAGTGACTTGTCCTCATCTTTAGGAGAGGAAGAATTGATGGTAGGCGCGCAATCTTTTTTTGGGGGGGGAGAGTTGTCCGATGAGGTGCTGTCGTCCGAGGAGACTTTTCCATCAGAATATTCTCGATCATTATTTCGCAAACGAGCCTCCCAGCCGTCCTTTAAGGCATGACGTTTCCACCTTACTGCAAACTTGTTCACCATTAGCCAGTCGCCGAATGCATTGAGGGTCGGGAGCATACTGTCACCCTCACAGGGTACAAACTCAACCACGCCATCTGCGACATACCCGAAAAGAACATAGAACTGGAGACACAGAAATCCCCACAACCTCAAATCAGTCAACGTCTGGTCGGAGGGTCGGAGGGAAAGAAGTTTGCTAGTTCTGGGATTTGTGGCACTTGCAAATTTAGTTCGCCATGCCTTGGTTGACGGATTATTCTTCCGTTTCGGATTGGAAGAGAAATTCAATCTCGTTGGGCGAAGAAGGCGGTGTGCGCAAAGGCACTGTCCACGGATACGGGATGCACACACAAGTTGCGCATTGAGGTGGCGTGTGGGAACCAAGCGAGCCATGTTCGTGACGTTCATGTCACTGGGTAAACAATAAACTAGTAGGATTTAGCTAATCTTTTTGCTGTCGAGATCGGAAGAAAGTACTTTTGGAATGTTGTCCTTTTTAAGCCATTAGGATTTATCTCGGCTCACTTTTCTGGACTCCAACGCTCAGCCTTTTTTTTTTTCCTCTTTCCTCGCAATTGGGTGACACACACGCTGCTGCTGCTCAACATCGCCCAGAAAGCGTTCTTGTTTCATGCTCTTAATTTTGTCGACGATCATCACGGTCCTTTTTTCTCTTTTCCCGATCACGGTGTCCCTATCCCTCTTACCCCTCCAGTCGATTTCCATAAAGCGGTACATTGGAGCTCAGGGGTTTGCCGAAGTCACGGACTGGGACTATTTTGATGAGACCGGGAAGAAGGTGGAGCCACCACCGTTTGATCCCTCTCAGCCCAAGAGAACTGTCAACAAAGGGGGCGGGAGCGTTCGTTTATTTCTTGGCGAGGTTGCGGGGGTGGAGGGAGCGAAAATTCGCAGCAAGGGGGGAGACTCTAGAATTTTGATCAAGGAATATAATGGTTTGTCAGAAGCAGCAAGGCGGGAGGAAGTGTCATTATCACGGCTTCTCGATAACGAAGAAGATAGCAGTATGCGTGGAATCAACGGGGAGAGCTGTGTGGTCAACTTGATGGGAAAATGGAATGCGACTGCCTCCGACTTTGACAAGAATGAGTGGTATAGTTACCTGAAAATATCCCCTCCAAGTGAAGGAGTTTTGTTTTTGTGCTTTGAATGGGCAGGCTTGTCAACCTTAAAAACTCTGTGCACTCCATCTAGTACCCGTCTCTCAAAACTCTCCCCAAAGCGTGGACTACTGGGTCAAATTGTACAGCCGCCTGCCATTCCTGATTGGAGCTTGAGGACTCGATATGCTTTGGGGATCGTAAAAAAAGTGCTTGAGGGGATGGCTCGAATACACGAGGGGGGAGTGGTCCACAACAGCGTAGGAAGCAACAGCATAGTAATCAGCTCGCTTGGGCAAGACAAATCAGAGGCCGCTTCTCTATATGCCACCACTCTCAGTCGATGTGTAGTGAAATTCAGCGATTTCGGATTCTCCTCTATGTTAAGCGATTCAACTACTGATTCCCAACTCATACGACGAGCAAAAGGCTACAAAATAGACGTCAACAACCCCTTTGCACTTTCGCAGTTTGCCATAGCCGAGGATTTATCAAACCTTGGTTTTGCCTTGCTCGAGTTTGTTCTGGGATTCCTCTCTGATAGTGATGATGTCATCCTGGATAATGAGTCGTTGCAGCGGCAATTTGACCTCATGGACAGCTCTATTTACAGTCTTAAAGAATATTTGTCTGCCGAAACACAATTCGAGCGCGTGGTCAATTTATTGAGTGAAAACGAAAATGCAGGCTGGGATTTTTTTGAGGGGCTGCTCAACTCTCGGGAGAGAGTCTCCAAGAACTTACAGGCAGGAGAAATTAAATTCCTCACAGCAAGAAGTTTGCTCCTGGGAACTTCATTTTTAAGACGTTAGCGAGAGTAGGTTACGGAAAAGGGACGCGGGCTTCAGGAATGTAGTAAAGATAAATTTGACGGTTTTGTAGCAAGTAAATCATGTTGATGATGTCGGTTAACTCAACTGTTTGCCAGCGGGCGGGTGAGGTACTACGACAATGACACGGTGGCCGCACTACTGTCGCAAAAATCAGTTAACGTTTTCTTTTTTTACTACTCTTTGCTTCCTTGGGAATCGATGAGGGGGAGGCATTGTCGTCATCGTCACCAACGTGAATGCCCTTCTTCTCCTTCCCCTCCAATGATGTTTCACAAGCAACCTTTTCCAGCAATTTTTTCCCTTCATTAACCTGTCCCTCAACGTCAGACAGCTTTGCTTTCGCCTCGGAAACTTTTCTTTCAAGAATATTGATGATCCGTTGTTCTGCCTGCATGCTCCTCAAATCATCACAAAGCTTGTACAGACTGATGAATTCTTGCCTCATTTTGGCTACTGTAGCTGTGCTGCTCGAATGCGCTAAATTGGCCATCTTATCCTTCTCCGTTGAATCCTCGACAAGTTCAGAAATCAACGTAGAATAAAGCGACAGAATATTGTCAGTATGCTGCGAGATGAGGCCTGATATTGACAAAGGCTCAATATAAGGCAGCTCAGCACCCTCCTGCAATAAGGAAGGATTGTTAACTTCATCACTAAATACAGATATCTTAGCACTTGTAGGAATGGGCGGAGGTTGAAGGGGGCTCGACTTTGTACCAGGCAAAGTCACAGACACAGGGAAGAACGACCGATAATAGCCCGGGGGGTGAGGGAGAATGTCGCCATTGGCCTGGTCGTTTATCATCTCATATAGACTCGTGCGAGAGAAAGCTAGCTGGCCAGACAGTTTATTTCCTTGTGCTGCGCATGAATCAGCTTTCCTTTTCCTTTCTCTTCCCGCTGTCTTCTTTCACGTGTTCTTCCCACAATTTCACAACAATTTCACAACAATTACTAATTTCTCCCCAAAAATACTTCTCACTCCTATATTAATTGCCCTCTCCCCTTATTAATCATCGTCGTCACCTTCCGGAAGATCGAGAGAGAGATCGAGAAATCGAGAGAACATGCCAAATGTTCGAATAGAGACAGCATCTCCGGAGAGAATAGCGGATCTTCATGCGATCACCTCTGACTTCCTGAATTCGAAGCGGCTTTGCTGCCTTTTTCCTTTAGGAAAGTGCGATGGTCAGACCGAGTTGCTGAAGAATTACAATAAAACCCCTGACAAGTTCAATGTTGGGGCCATAGCATATGATGACGGAAGTGGGGAGGCTCTGGGAATGATTCAGTGCGCATTACACGGTCACTATTGTGATTTGCATAAGCCAAAGGAGAATGAATGCTACGTAGATTGGCTAGCAGTGCTCCCGAACGCTAGGGGAATGGGAGTTGGAACGAAGCTTCTGAAATGGGCTGAGGAGAAGGCGTTGGCAAGAGGGTGTACCAAGATGACTCTGGGTGTGATCAACGGCAACCCGGCGATTAATCTTTACCTCCGTACAGGTTACGAGGTTGATAAGAGCGACCCTTTGTCAGATTTCGTTGTAATCTGCTTCACTCTAGTATGTTTTGGAAGGCCTTACGGTTGCTGCCACCCGAATTTTGGGTCTAGCATGATGACTAAGTCCCTGGGCGGGATGAATGATGGCAACAACAATAATGATGGCGAAGATAATGGCGGATCTCTGAAAGTAAAAATGAATAGAAATTGAAAGGGGGAGGTTCCTCATAGAACATAAAACTCATCAAACTCATCAATTCCCCCTTAAAAAACCTTGCTTGGTATCACAATATTCTGTAAAAAGTTTAGTTTCCAGGCCCATGAATGTCCTGGTAGCGCATCTCCTTGGGGTCAAATCCAGGCATCGGGAAGGATGTGCAGAATTTGTTCACATCCTTGCGAAGGGCCTCGCAGTCGGCATCATCGGCGATTGCTTCCACGAAGTCCTTAAGTTTAGGTCCACTCTTTTCCTGGATCTTAACAGCCAGGTTGAGACAGCGCACCAAAAACTCAGCGATTTTACTCCAGTCAGACTCAACGGTCATGCGGGTGGTGAAGGCGGAGGCACCAATGCGGACGCCTCCAGGCGTGATTGCGCTGCGATCCCCCTGAACAGTGTTCTTGTTCAGTGTAATGTTACAGCGGTCACAGATCTTCTCGAACTTGGACCCAGTTACCCCTTGGGGCTTTAGGTCCCAGAGGAGAAGGTGGTTAACAGTCCCTCCGCTGGCAATGGTCATGCCGTGCTCAACGAGCTTGTCGGAGAGGTGCGAAGCATTCTTCTTGACCTGGACAATATATTCCTTGAACTCAGGGGTCATGGCCTCCTTGAGCTGAGTGGCGACACCAGCAATCTGGTGCTCATGGGGTCCTCCCTGAAGAGCAGGGAAGACAGCCTGGTTGATGCGGGTCTCAAAATTTCGCTCGTCCTTTCGGAAGAAGATAAGACCGGCGCGGGGGCCACGGAGGGTCTTGTGGGTCGTGGTGGTGACAATGTCGCACCAGTCGAAGGGGTTGGCCGCCTCCTGGGTGACAACAAGACCACTGATGTGAGCCATGTCCATCATGAGAAGACTGCCGTTCTCATCGGCAATCTCACGGAACGCCTTGTAGTCCCACTCACGGGGGTAAGCAGACCCACCCATGACCAGGCACTTGGGCTTGAAGAGCCCGGCGTCACGGCGGAGCTGCTTCAAGTCAACAAATCCATTCTCGTCACACTTGTAGGGTAGCGACTCAAAGTAGACAGAGGTGGCAGAAACAGCCTTGCGCGTCCCCTCCTTCTTGTTAAAAGTGTAAAACCCGTGGGTAAGGTGACCACCGGAAGGAAGATCAAGCCCCATGATGCGGTCGTGGGGCTTGAGAAGGCCAGTGTAAACCTCAAAGTTAGCAGGGGATCCCGAATAAGGCTGGACATTGATGCCCCACTCATCGGGGTTGAGGCGGTAAGCCTCAAGCGCGCGGGACTGACAAAGCCTCTCAACCTTGTCAACCTCCTCATTCCCACCGTAGTAGCGGGCACCGGGGAGGCCCTCAGCATACTTGTTGGTGAGGGTGGAGCCAAGGCAATCGATCACAGCCTTGGAGGTAAAGTTCTCGGAGGCAATTAGCTCGAGAGAACGCCACTGGCGATTCTTTTCACGCTCAATAATGTCATACAAGTCGGGGTCGTGCTCCGAAAGGGGAGTCAAACCGGTGAATGGCAAATCCTATTCGTGATTGGGTTTGTAAGGTTGAGGTGTTGGGTCAATGTCGAGATTTGGCGGGGTAGTGTTAGAATATTGTTAGTGCATTGCTGAAAGGAAGATAGCAGCTCGTAGCGCCAAGATTCTATCCGCCAACACAACAAAATTTAATGTTCCTTCCACAGGTCTGTAGTGGCTACTACAGCTGATGCTGAGCAAGCTCTCCAAAAGGTTCCTGACAATGCAGCTTCGCGATGCAGCTTCGCCGATCAATCAAGACAGGTGAAAAAACAACACAAATTATCCCCCGAGAACCACACTTAGTTAATACAAAGGCAAAGTATCTGGAGGAAAAATTGCGGCACTTTTCACCACGTGCTCCTGGAGGTGTGAAGGGGTCAACAAACCACAATTAACCTCCATATCGCCATCAAAGCAGCGATACTTACAGCAAACTTAGACATAGTAAAGAAAAATGATTAATTGGAAATCTGTGAGGTCTGTCAGAATTGGAGGGCGAGGAGGGAGATAGAGAGGGGGAAGAAAACTCTTAAACCGAATTTGGGTAAAAAACATCGTCTCCCTACGCCAATAGTTTTCTGATCGGATGAGTGCAATGACAAACTCCAAAACTCCTCCATCTGTTCATTCTCAAAGGGGAGCCCTTCCTGAGTTCACAAAGTTGAGTGACTTATTGCTATGCAGCATATCTCTTACGGAGACTACATTTGCTGCCCGGCAGCTGATTTTGCAGCTTGTTGTACACATCGGAAGCCTCAGCAAAATAGCCTTTTCCTCGGTGCCATCCCTCGTGCCTCCACCAGAAGATTTTCGAGAGACAATAGTAAATGTACTGTCTACTTGCGTTGCGATTGGCAAAATTATCTCGCCAGCGTCCAACCTTACGGCATTTTGCCTTCGCAAAATTGAACTTAACTCAAAAAAGTATCCAGCCCAGCTTTGCAAGGGAAGATCCGAAAGCTATAGAGCGTACTCTGATGTTACAGGCATGGGAGCTACCGGCCGCTTGGATAATAGCAGCGGCTTGCACGACAGCACCGGAAGCCAAGATGATGCCAAATTAAATTCCCCAGAGAGAGAGGAAATTGAAATTGTTGAGTTGCAGGATACCATCACAAAATTTGTTGAAGAGCGAAACTGGGGTGTCTTTCATACATGGAGGAATGTTACGCTTGCTCTGGTTGGGGAAGTTGGCGAACTCTGTGAGATCTTCCAATGGAAAGGCGACGTTGATGTGGCAGAATCGCCATCGCCGAATGCGAGGGCCAGCAGTACTCTGACAGATGATGAAATTACTCACGTGGAGCAAGAGTTGGCGGACGTGACAATTTACACTTTGCGCTTGGCATCTTTGACAAAATGCCCAATAAATTAGCAATTAGTAGAAAGCAGACGAAATTAAGTAGTAGCAAATGTAACAAATTTCATTTCACATGTATTAATTCATCCTGTTGCTTGTCTGAGGGCAACCTTCTCCCTGCGCCCTTGCTCTTCCTCCTCCCCTTCCTTTTTTTTCTTTTTCTTGCTGGGTGGTATCCACGCCTTGTCGATTTTTTCAATGGTGCCGTCAGCCTGTATCAATGGCTGTCGCAGTTCCATGCTAACTTCGTTGGCCTCCCTGAGTTCCTCGACAAGTGTATGGGGCCTGCTAGATCGTATTGTTGGTCCTAGCACGAGTGGCACCTTATTCTTACTGACGTAGACGGGATCCGGAACGATCTCAGCGACTCCATGGCCCGGCGTGGCGCTGCAGTGGTGCCTATTATCTGTCATGGCCTCTTGTATCTCGTCTTCATCGAGCTCTGCCTCCTGACCTATGGCCTCCAAATCCATAGCATCGTGGTCAATTTCAATAATTTCGCCCTTTCCGATTTTTGGGACGCCCACTCGGCGCTTCACGTTGTACACAACCATCGCGTCATTCCCCTTCACAACTAATTTGCTATAACAGCCTTGCCCAAGGGAGAGAATTCTCCTGACCTGCGCAACCTGATCAACTGTCTGGGGGCAGCTGAAAGCTCGGTTACTCATCTTGACACTGACCTTACTGTCATGGTACATTTGGACACGGAAGAGTGCCTCCTCCGCTTTACATCCGTATATTCTACCGAGTAGACACGCTCCGACCAACCCGACTCTGCCGTGACCGAGTCTGCTGAAGATGTACATTTTTTCACCCTTTCGAAGTCTCTCCTCAATGTTTGTGCAAAGATTTAGCAAGGTGCTGTCGTCCTCGAGAGATTTTCCTTCCGGGATTGGGAAGCGAATATACTGGAACTCCTTCGCAAAGTGATTCAGGTCAGCTTTGGCCTGTTCTAAATTTTTTATGCACAGACCCTGCTTGGCCACCGCCTCGTGGAGCTTAAGCATTGCATCTTTATATCGAGTATCGTTTGTGGGGTACCGCGGGACATTGCTTACTTCGATATTTGCGTTTTGAACCGCAAGTTGCCCCTTTTTTACGCTGCTCTGAAGTTGAGACTTCAAAAAGCCGTAGCGCCGTCGCAAAAGTTCATATCCATTCTTGGCTAGATTGTCACCCTTCCGTATGCTGAAGGCATCTTCCTCTTCTTCCTCCATGAGATTAAAGAAGGTGCCGATGTTACTCATAAGGATTCGAGCGGCTACGTCACCGTGTGCGGGCTGACGCCCCTTCAAGCGTGCCTTCCCTTCCGGGTAGCATCCGAAGAGTAGCTGCCCAGGGATGAGCCATGCGGAGGTGTCTGTTGGGCCGCTCTGACGAGCCTGAAAAGAGTTATACTTGGGAAAATCCGACACATTAAGACTCCCATTGGTGTTGTAGCTGCAGTGCATGTTAGGTAAGGGTGTCAGAACACCCTTCATATTGACAATGCCCAAGGCTGGGTGCCAGTTGTCGACCCCTTCAGTCACTTCGCTGTTCTCTTTCTCGAGGAGGTCGGCCTGTCTCAGCCTTTCCTCCTCTTTCTGGAGGTTCTTTAATCTGGCGATCTCGCTCGTTTTGAATGAGTTCACCTCAGCAGTCCATTTTTTAAAGACCTTTTTGTATCGCAATTTGATTGATCTGTCCATCCACGTCATCATCCGGTTGGTCTCAAACATCCACAAGCGGGTCCAGCGGTTCATCATATAAAGAGTAGGGAGGAAGCAAGATGTTCCGCTCACGTTGTAGCACTTTTTCTGCTTCTCTGGGTCCAATTCGTAGGGAAAACGTCGGTGTATCTTCCACCATTTCAGCCACTCAAGCTTATCGTCTCGGTCCGCTGTCATCTCCACTAAAAGGAAGCGAACCAGCCAGCGTCTTATTTGAGACTGGATTTTTACGGTAAAATTGTAATCCTTTGCTCGCCCGACCTTAACGACGCTGTGCCACCACCAAATCATTATCTTTTTGTAGTCATCGTTGCACATTCTACGGTCACTTTTCTTGAGAATCGTTAGCAGACAAGACTTCCTCTTCGACGATAACTTTTTTTGTCCCAAGGAGGGGAATTGGAGATTCCTCTCTCCGAGCAAAACCACACTGTTCCGGAGTTGCGGGTCTTGTATGGTTTCCCTCTCAAGTTCCTTTGGCAAAAGCTTGAGCCACTGCGCAAAATTTGTTTCGTCATCATCTCCACTGTTACCTTCTTCCCCAAACTTTTTCTGAGCGTCCTTTTTCTCCTTCTCGAGGAGCTCTATCTGCTTATCCAGCTTGAAGGCCCGCTGCTTTTCTTCCGTGAGAGTCGCTTTTTTGACCGCCCCATCCTCGTCTACATTATCCACCGATGAGTCGATGACTTTAACACCCCCACCGGCGGGTATTCCCCCCCCGATGCCCCGAAGTTCGAGAGAGTCAGGGAATTTCTCGTATTCGGCAGTGACATAACGGATAACTTTGACGCGGTACATTATCTCATTTCCACTGATTCGACGATGGGCTGTCCCAAAAGCACCGTGACGGACGTTAGGAACAGCAAGCACAACTCCAAGAAGCTGCTTCGGACGCCATGCTGCGTGGCCCGCCACTTTAATGCGCTCAACCTCGCTGATGAGATCTTCTGCAGAAAAGAAAACGACATTACCCCTCTCAAACTTGCCAGTTGTATGGTTTATCTCTTTCGCGGCAGACTCATTCACGAGATTGATCTCCGGGGCCTCGATTGACGACGGCTTGTCTAACGAGTACCCACGAATCTGGGCCATTTCATCTTCGTCAACTTCGTATTCGGGGATCTCCGCACCGGTCTTGTTATTTACAATGGCAGAATGGAGACGGTTGGTGTCATTTCCACGTAATTTACGGACACGACCTTCTCGGACATCTACGTGGGGCAACCCCGAGGAGGTGGGGATGTAGAGAAGGTCGGCACAGCGCTGGCAGAGCAGCTCAGAATCGACTTCGGAGTAGAGCGTCGCGATACTCTTCTCGCACTCCTCACACAGCAGATTCGTCGGAGGGGGTCCCTCAAGAGTCCGACCATCAGTCTCATCGCCAGCCTTAATTAAGGTATTGGCAATTAGAACGCCGTCAACCTCAGTAAAACCGCCTCCGCCAGCGTGAAAGTAGGAACCGTCGTTAACGCCGTCTTCTGCGTCGAAGCTATTCCCCAAAAGCGCGTCATTTTGGTCAAACGAGTCATTTTTCTTCTCGTCACCTCTTTCATCGTCATCATCGGCATCGAAAATAAGGTACTTGTCCATCTCCGCGGTCTGAGCTTTTTCTTCCTCCGTCATTATCTTCTTCTTTTTCACACGAGACTTTAGTCCTAAGTCCCGTTTGAGTTGGCGATTGGCGAGCTCGATCTGATTGTCGGTGTGGAACTTGTTCAGCGAGTTGACAAGCTCATCGTAATTTCCGGCATACTCCTCGTTCATGATATCTTTCCGAATTGCTTCAACCTTTGCCCTTTCTCTGCCCCAAGAACGACCCAAGCGTTTTTTCTCTTTTGCCGCAGCAAGTCGTTCCTGCTCGAGCTTTTCGGCTTCTTCTGCCTTCTTCTTCATTATCATCTCGGGGGAGCGAGGATCACCAGGGCGGAAAGTCCGTTTCACGTTCATGTTACTGTGGGCGCGAGACTTGTTCTTCTTTACTGACTTTAACTGTTCTGGAGTCAGACCAGGCAAAGCCGCACCGGGAATTGGGGATGATAACAGATCCCCAAGATCCTCAGGATCAGCATTGTTGATCGTATTCAGCTGTTTGCTTGTGGCCTCCGCCGAAGCGGCTCCACGGGAGGAGAGAGAGAACGGATTTGACTTGTTATCAACATTCTTGTGGGAAGCCACAGCACTGGTACTCCCAATGAGGTCAGAGCGGATGTGAGTTGTGATATCCCCGACCGTCACAGTTGTAGGGGCACCATCTGGGTTAGAGCCAAACATTGGACGCTCCTTATAGCCACCTCCTTCATGTTGACTAAACATTGCGGTAGCACAGATAGGACAGGGAGAGTGGTGTCGTTGGGGTGGTGAGTTGAGCAGAGGAAGAAAGGTGGAGAATTGAAGTTAACCACCCCCAGGATGAGCGCTCATCTTAAAACAAGCTGGATTTAAATAATGTTTGGGGGCACACTGACTTCAATAATGCGTCAAGGGAAAAGTTAAGTTTCCAATTGGACTTTATCAAGTGTGAAGGAGGAGTAACAGTGGAAACGTGGAAACGTGGAAACCCGATAAACCAAAAAACACCAGAAAAAGCAATGAAAAGAAGATAGCGACACCTTATCCCAACCAAAAGCTTGATACGATCCGAATATGCTACGAAATTGATGTTTGTCATTTCCGAACAAAGATAAAGAGCAGCCTTGCAGGGACGACGAACCAAGGAAGAACTCATCATAATACCATTTACAGCAAGAAGTTGTTCCAAAAAAAACCAAACCGTTAGGGTTAGAATCAACGTTCAGGGTTGGGAACTTCAAAAATCATTTCTCTCTTCTTATCCTTTCGCCTTCCTCATTTTATTTGGGAGCAGGGAATTCTTTAAATCTCATGTAGTGATTGCAGTAACCACCTGTACAATGTATTGTGTTGTTGTGCGGTTGCAGTGTTAGGATGCCGACATGGAGACTTTTTGAGTGCTTTTACTCGAATGGATTACACACAAAGCTGGAACCCCTCCCCAGTCGTACAACAAAACTCACCAGGATTTTTCGCGAGATAATCTTGGTGTTCGGCTTCAGCTGGGTAAAATTCATTGGCCTTTCCAATCTTAGTTTTGACCTCTCCCTGTTCATAGGTGCTGATGGCATCTTTTGCTATAAGGCTATTTACTTCTTTCTTAACCTTCTCAGCGATTTCGGCCTGCTTATCATCGTACGTGAAAATGTAAGAAGCATATTGAGTTCCCATATCATTGCCTTGACGGTTAGCAGTAGTCGGGTCGTGGAACATGAAGAAGAAGCGCAACAATTCCTCGTAGTGCTTATTTGGGTCATTCAGCTCCACTTCCAGAACTTCTACATGCCCGGTACTGCCGCTGCAGACAGCCCTGTAAGAGGGGTTCTTCTGAGCATTTGGGTTGGGTGACATGAAACCAACTGTGGCTTTCTTCACAGAACCTGGGAATTTCTGCTGGAAATCCTTCCGCACGTATTTCTCGGTGCCCCAGTAGCACCCCGCACCAAGTGTAACCATGTTGCTCATGGCGCCTGTTGCCGGAACACAAGCAGGAGCTGCGTTCGTGACTGCCTGAGTCGAGCGAGTCATAGTCTGCCCCATGATAAGAAACGATAAGAAGTAAAGGAGAATCGTCCTGACGGTACCTATGGTGCCAATTTCCGTGCAGCAGCTGAAGAAATTCTTGAGAGGTGAAATCACTCGGTCTGTACCGCTCAGACAAAGTCGTCGATGAAAAACCTGACCAAGTATCACTTGTTACACTCTCTGGATGTTATCTCTTGAAACCAATCTTCGACTAGACAAGAATAGAAAGGAGAGACGAGGGTGTGTCACTTTTTATAGCGTTGAAATATATATATATATCACGCAATTGCTTGTGCCCCCATTAAATTTTGCGAGCTCCAAACTTGTTCTCGATCCACAAAATCAGCCAAAAACACCGAGAACGCGAAATTCCCGCTATCGTGTGCCTTTGTTATATACTTCAATACCCTTTGTACCAAAAATTCGTTTCTCCCAAGCCACAAACGCTCTCCTCCTCCTCACCACCACAAAAGCGTTCTTTCCTTCTTGTTCTTGGAGGATGGTCACTCCCCGGGCTTGTGTGACGAGGACACACTCGCCGCGTACCCACCCAACCCCTACATTGAGCTACTGCCCGCCCCTGGACTCATCACTTGAGGCGACAGGCAGTACAGGGAAAAGCGCTGATCACGGTTCTGCTGCTTTAATTCCCTCCACACCAAGTCGGGATTTCCAGTCTCTGCTCCTCCCCCCAACAATAGAGGGTATAACTGCATCAGCAAAAATAATTCAGGGCGGCGGTATTTTGGCTTTTCCAACTGAGACTGTCTATGGATTGGGTGCAGATGCGCGAAATCCAACCGCAATTAAGAAGGTTTTCCAGGCCAAGGGGCGGCCCCTGACTGACCCTCTCATTGTGCACGTGGCAAAAAGCGAGGACGGTCGCAAATTGTTGAATTTCGATGGCGGCGATGATAGCGAGGGGTCCCAGGTCTTTGAATTACTGTCGAGGCAATTCTGGCCAGGTGCCTTGACAATTATCGGTCGTGGTGCAGAAGATTTGCCCCCGATGCTGATGGCAAATACCGGCTTTGTCGGGGTTCGATGTCCAAGCCACCCTCTGGCTCAGGCGCTTTTGAATGCCGCCGGCTGTCCTGTGGCAGCCCCCAGCGCAAACCGCTTTGGCCACGTGAGCCCTACTATGGCAAAACACGTTTTGGCGGATCTTGGTGACCGAGGGGTCAAGGTTCTGAATGGGGAGGACAAAAGGGAGGCGTTCATGGTGAAGCCGTGCGAATTTGGTATCGAGAGTACTGTGGTAAAAATTGAGGAGGAAACCAAAAAAGTAATTGTTTTGAGGAGGGGAGCAATTTCCGTGCAGCAGCTGAAGAAATGCTTGAGAGGTGAAATCACTCGGTCTGTACCCTCATCTCCATTGAAATTCGGCACATCGGCGGACGAAAACAACAGAATCAAGATTGATGAGGCTGCGCTGAAAAAATGGGAGCTAAATCTCGTGACAAACAACCATCATGAAATGCCCAAGCTTAGCGAGGAGGACGAGAATGGCGCCGAAGACTATGACAATGTGAATGAGCAGCCACGCAAAAAAAGGCGGAAGCTGTCGAACGGGACCTCGGGATTGTCGACAAATGATTCTTCGGCCCCAAGCACTCCTCCCCTCGCGCAAAACGGTAACGGGAATGGTAGCAGAGACAGTAGCTCTGTCAGCGACCCCTCTCCTCTCAAAGTTGTGTGTGGTGTTGGGCACGTCGCCCCCGGGCAACTCATAACCCATTACGCCCCCGACGGGCTCGTCTGTTGTATAGTGAGCTGCGAAAAGAGCGGAGAGGCAGGAAAGGAGGGCTTGCTGGAGAAGAAAACCGTGGTGCTAGACTTCAACGGGCATCTGGCTCAGCGTGGGCTTACCATTGATAACGAGAACGTGGTCGCCTACAAGGATTTGAGTGTGAAAGGAAGCGTTGCGGAGGCATCAAAGAATCTTTTTGCTTACCTTCGTTGGTCAGAGACTTTCAATGAAAGTGCTGAACGACTCTTTCTGGCGGATGTTGGCGTTTTGATGGCACAGGACGATGATGTGGGTGGCATCGAAGACCGAATGTTCCGAGCAGCCAGTGGGAAACGAGTGCAGTTATGATTTTATCCTTCCGTTAGTTGGTTTTATGTAAAAATTATGTATAAACCGAAAGGTGTTTGTCGCTAAACAGACAAGTATTCTACTTCCATAATTTTCATCTCACAATCTTTTCAACGATTCACCACGTTCTTAACTTCCTCCCACAGACGAGGCAAAGTTTCTTCCGCCTTGCCAATAACATTCTCAACGTTGAGTTGGTTGTTCGGCTGTATGCGTCCTTCCTCGAGATTAAAGTTGAAGACGTCAACCTTACGCCGTCGGGCCTCTTTCATTGCCATGTCAGTCAAAGTCACGGCAAGAGAAGTTCCCACAAAGATGAGACAGTCGGCGCCACTTAACAATTTCTGGATCCTGTCAAATTGGTAAAATGTATGCCCGTCGTAACCCTCATCAAACATAAGCGCTTGCGGAAGAATAGATGGCTCATTGCACCCCGGACAAATAGGCACACTTGGGAGCTCAGGGGGGAGGTGGATCTCTTCAACCAATGTTGACTGCAAAGTACAGAGGGTTGGTTAGTTACAATAATAAAGTAAGTTGATGGCCTTTGACTGTGATTATGATTGTGCTTCCGCGCGCGCGAAGAGAACAAATGAGACGAACTCACCTTCGCTTCTACCCTGTTTGATTTTAGAATTTTAGGGTTCGTCTTCTTTACTGTGATTTTTTCTAGTCCCTCATCATTATCGCACAACATCACTTGTCTGACTTTGGATGGCAACAATTCATTTGCGGTCAGGCTACATGCACGTACACGTTGACAAAAATAAATAAATGGCGAACGGCGGAAGGTTGGTTAGATTGACAACACTATGTTGATCTCTGCAAACAGACGCACCTCTTTTCGTATGCGTATGTACAAACATTTGTAGATAGATTTTCATTATCTGTTTTGTCGTTTTTATCGTCTTTCTTGTCACTGCAATCCTCAACGCCGGGAGTATTGTCGTCATTTCCCTCTTCATTTACGTTATGTGCACAGTCTTTATCGTCAGGGTCATCCCCCCCCTCAGCGGTGGAAGGCTTCTTGTTACTGAATGAAAAGGCCTGAAAATCTTTGTCGCCATCATTCACACACTTGTAAAGACCAATCATGCCATGGGCCTGGATCAGGCGGTCAGACCAGTCCACAGACGGATTTGACACCCGCTGCTGTAAACCATCAACATTCTGAGTTATGATGTAAGAGTTCTCCGAATGGGCGAGGATTTTAGCCAAACTCTGGTGACCCTCATTTGCTTCGTAACCATCGTAGTGCAAGGGAAAGTACTCAAGCCAGAAATCGTTCCACCAGCGCAGCGGGTCCTTTAAAAATGCACCCCTCGTCGCATTTGTCCAGAGAGTCGACGACCAGATGCTATCCGCACTCCCGCGGAATGTCGGGATGCCAGAGGCAACAGATAAACCAGCGCCAGTTACAATCAGGACAGAACGGGAAGGGTCAAGGAGAATTTTAGCCAGAGTCGCGATTGATTTACCACCCCGCACAGAACCTCGGACTCCAGGAGGCGGAGGGAGACTGAAATCCCTCTTCTTTCGCTTTTTCGTTGCGCCTGTTTTGGATTTCATTCGAACGACGTTGATGAGGTGATTTTGTTTATTCTGCCGTTTTTTTTCGCCAATTTTTGTGCTTTGGGTCACGCAATCACGCAATAATAGGTAGGTAGTAGGGATAAGAGAGAAAATCGTTCTTTGATGATCTCCAAGAACCATTTGTGTTTTTTTCTTCGAAAATGCACTTTGATGATAATCCACTCAGAAGGATAGAGGAGTTTTCCGTTTTATTCGAAAAGCTAGAATCGTTCAACTTGAATCTAATCTATCACCCGCACAAAATTTCAACAACAATCCTGCGCTTTCATTAAGTTAGTGATCGCACCATCTTTCGCTTCCAAATACAACCTCTAACAATGAAAATGATTGTTGTTGTCCTCCTTCTCTCGGTAGCATGCGCTTTTCACACTATCCCTCCGAATTTTTGTCTTTCAAAACAGCTTGCACTGAAAAACAGAGCACCGAAGGCGACACTTCAACGAAAGATGGCGGGACAAGATGAGAATGATGACTTGGCCACTGTTACGCGATTGGAGAACTTGTCCAGGAACAGTAAGGTAGGCATCTGCGTCACGAGGGAAGGGACGAGACTATCGTATCGTGCTAACGACGACGGCGTAGGGTGACGCTCTGTCAATCAAAGATATCAAGATTTCGTTTTTCTGTTTTTCTTATTCCTCACCCTCCCCTCCCCTCCCCT